>Ga0247727_10000937_pt1 | contig 70928 bp, 60 predicted proteins | sample WisWelCaveWW1625_FD_202498 | JGI IMG/M metagenome (GOLD analysis project Ga0247727, IMG submission 202498) | Biofilm microbial communities from Wishing Well Cave, Virginia, United States - WW16-25 | ecosystem: Environmental > Aquatic > Deep subsurface > Groundwater > Cave microbial mat | place... | reverse complement strand
AATTCTTTCAACGAAGCGACGGCTTTCTTCGGCACGAGCAACACATGGAACGGATACGACGGCTTCGGGTGATAAAACGCCATCAAGGTATTTGTTTCCCTCAATCGTTTAACAGGGATTGCAAAACTCATATGCGCAAATATCCAGCCAATTACGGGAGTCAAAAACCAAAGAACTTTTCGCATCACATCATTACCAACCCGTTCTCGACGCCTGCATGGTTTGCTAAGCAAATCACGCGCTGGTGCAAGTGTACGCCTCTCTAAAACCATTCGGGGCTGCCCTTCGACCAGCTATACGTTTACGGAGGGTACCCAGGCGGAGATTGGTGGGGAAATATACCGCTTCACGCGTAGACTTTGACTGTTTCCGTTTCTATTCGTTTTTCTTCCCGTTACGGACCGGGTAGACCGGGTGCGCCAGCAAATCTGCCAGCATTTGCGCGCCCTCGGGGCTGGCAACCGCGATGATCTCGTCGTTTTCCTGCAGGGTACTGTCGCCGCGCGGCAGGGTCATTATGCCGCCACGGATGATCGCCGCGATCACGCAATGTTCAGCCAATGCCATATCCTTGAGTTGAATGCCAATCCCTTTCGCGCCCGCAGGCACTTTCTCCTCCACCACCGAGTAACGCCCATGCCGGATTTTGAAGATCGTCATCATATCGCCCAGCGACATTTCCTCCTGGATCAAATGAGCCAGAACGTCCGCCGAATTCAGCGCGACATCCACCTTGAATTTTTCATTGAACAGCCAGGCATTGACCGGGTTGTTCACGCGCGCAATCGCGCGCGGCACTTCAAACAGGGTCTTGGCTACAAAGCATATGGCTAGGTTGGTCGAGTCGTCACTGGCCACTGCCGCCACGACATGCGCTTCGCGTGCGCCCGCCGCTTCGAGCACACTGGGGTCAACGGCGCTACCCTCGTAGATCACCTCAGTTGGCAATTCCTGGTGCAGGTGTGTAAGCAGTTCGCGGCGATGCTCGATCAGGCGGACCTTGTAATTCTGGTTGATCAATAAATTGGCAAGACGCGTGCCTGTCCGTCCGCCTCCGGCGATTAATACGAACATGTTACGCCTCCGCCTTTTTGGAAAGGCGCTCGGTCAACGCGCCGATGCCCTCGAACGTGGAACTGACGTTGAGCAGGTCGCCGGTTTGGAGTTTGGTCCCCGCCTCAGGCAGGGATGCCCTGCCTGCTCTCGCTAAAGCAACTGGGAAGCACTGCCTGATCGGATTCATCAAATCGCCCAGTGTCTTTCCATCCCACGCTTCGGGGATGAGGATTTCATAGATCTCCACTTCGCCGTTGCCCGCGGAATAGACCATTTTCTGTGAGGGGTTGATCAACAACTCTTCCACGCGTTGCGCGCCCCAGTAGGTGGAGCCTACCGTTTGCAGACCAAATGCCTCGATCACCACGCGCAGGTTCGGGTCATAATTGCGCGCGACCACATTGGGCACATTGTAATACGTGCGCGCGGCATGAGCGACCACTGCGTTCAAGGTATCTGAATTTGTGACGGCGGCTAGACCGTCCGCTTCCTGAATCCCTGCGCGCTCGAGCACACTCTCCGCCAAGCCTTCACCTTCAAGGGTGCGCCCGCGAAAATCAGGGTGCAGGCGGTTGAACGATTCTCTCCTGCTATCCACCACAACGACCTGATGTCCGCTTTTGAACAGGTGATAACATAGTTCCGCGCCTACGCGGCCGCATCCGACAATAATATAATTCATACGACTTAACCTTCTTTCTTTGTCAGGCGCTGACCGTCCCGCAGGATTTGGCGAACCCATATTGTTTCATTGAGAAACCCTTCGACAAGCTCAGGGCAGCGCCTGCGGGACGTTTTGGTAAATTATGGAATTTGATATGGAACTTCAGTAATGACCACGCCGGGTGTTGCAAGCAATTCGCGGCGAAGCATTTCTGCCGTCTGCATGTGGAGCGCGTTGTAGATCCTCTGCCCGGGGACAAAATGCGGGACTACGATGGTGATCGTCTCGTTGGGCTGTCGGGTGGATAAAATTTCGTTGATGTAGCCCAGCAACGGTTCCAGAAAGAGGCGGTAGGGGGAATCCAGGATGACGAGGCGCGTGCCGCGTCCCCAGGTCTCCCATTTTCTGCGGACCTTTTCCGTGTCTGCGGGTTCCAATGAAACGTGAACCGCCGTGATGTCGTCTGACATCACGCGCGCATAACGCAACGCGGCAAGCGTGCCCTGATGCACGTTACTGACTGGCACGATCACGCGGTGACGGACGTTATATGGCGGCGGCTCGCCATAATTCTCAAGCGAGAGGCGGCTTGCCACTCCTGTGTAATGCTTTTGAATCCACAGGAACATGCCGATCAATACTGGCGTGAGGATCAAGACGATCCACGCGCCGTCGTTGAATTTTGTAATTGCAAAGACACACATGACAACGCCTGTGCAGAGCGCGCCAAACCCGTTGCTGATCATTTTGATGAACCAGCCTTTTTCGTAATGTAAGCCGGGATGCTGTTTGGTTGGATTTTCGTTCGGGTCGAGGCGGCTCACGCGCCACCAGCGCCGCGCCATGCCTCCCTGCGCGAGGGTGAATGATAAAAATACTCCAATCGCATACAGCGGGATCAGGCGTGTTACGCTTGCCTGGAAAATGACAATAAGCACAGAAGCCACCCCCGCGAGAGCGACGATTCCGTACGAATAGACAAGGCGGCTGCCGCGGTAGGTCAATTGGCGCGGCATGAAACCGTCGCTTGCGAGCAGGGCGCTTAATCGCGGAAAGCCGGCAAACGCGGTATTCGCGGCAAGGATGAGAATGACTGTTGTTCCCGCGATAACAAGCAGATAGAAGACACCCTGCCCGCCATAGATGGTGCGCGCCAGTTGTGAGATGACCGTTTCGAATTCAGAGGGTATGGCTTGTATCTCTTTGGTGAGAAATGAAATACTGATGAACAAAAAGCCAAGGATGAATGCCATCCAGATCAAGGTGATACCGGCATTTTTGCCGCGCGGTTCCTTGAAGGCGGTTGTTCCATTCGAAATCGCCTCCACACCGGTGAGCGCGGTCGTGCCGCTGGAGAAGGCATGCAGGAGAAGGAATGCCGTGATACCTGTGAGCGCCTCGCGGGCATGTTCGAGTTCGGGAGGGTCAATCACGGTTCCGAGCGAATCGTTGAACAAGCGGAACAAGCCTGTTCCAACGGTGATAAACATGATCACGATAAAGAAGTAACTTGGGATGGCAAATGCCGCGCCCGCTTCCCTCACGCCGCGCAGGTTGATCAGCATGATGAAGAATACGCAAACGACCGCGATGGCAACGCGATATTCGAAGAATTGCGGATATGCCGAAACGATTTGCGCGACCCCCGATGAGACTGACACAGATACAGTGAGAATGTAATCGGTTAACAGTGCGGCGGCGGCAACCAGCGCGGGGAATCGTCCCAGGTTATCGTAAGCCACGATGTACGCGCCGCCGCCATTGGGATACGCATGGATGATCTGCTCGTATGAAATAACGACAATGGCAAGCAACCCAATAATGACAATGGAAATGGGGAATACGTAACCAAATGCCAGAGTCCCGGCGCCGGCGAGGATGACTAAAATCTCCTGTGTGGCGTAGGCTGTGGACGATAGCGCATCTGAGGCGAAGACAGCAAGCCCTACGCCTTTGCCTATCGTCTCGTGTTCTGCATCGGCGGTTGGCAATGGGCGACCAAGCAGAAAGTGGCTGATGGTAGGGGATGGCTCTTTTTCAGGAGCGCGAAGAATGAAGGGTGAATCCTGGTTGTTTTTGGGGTCAATCATGGGAACAGGGAAATATCCTATTATCGAGGTTACCCCGCTCGTCTCTTTTGAATCTTTCAGTGAAACGATCCCGCTCTCTCCATTGGAGAAATCCAAAGAGGAGAGCGGGACGAGCGGGGTTGCGTATTATACGCCCATTGGTTTTATTATGCTTGCGAAGATTCTTTCGATTGTGCAAGGGGGATCTGTAAAATGAAAACGCTCCCTTTTCCCAATTCACTTTCCACCCACACTTTTCCGCCGTGACGTTCCGCGATGGATTTGACGATGGCAAGCCCCAGCCCGGTGCCGCGTTGCATGAGCGCATCGCGGTTGGTGCCGCGATAGAATTTTTCAAACAGGCGCTTTTGATCACTCTCCGAAATCCCGATGCCGCTATCCTGCACGGCAAAGATCAAGGCGGAGGTCAGGGTTTTCAAATGGACAAAGACCGTCCCGCCCTCGGGTGTGTATTTGATCGCGTTCTCGACCAGGTTATATAAAGCCTGATGCAATAAAGCCTGGTCGGCTTCGATGGCGTTCGGCATGTCTTTTGGAATCTCGACCCCCAATGAAATACTTTTTTCCTTTGCCTGCATCTGCAAGCCGCTGGTCACGCGTTCGAGAATATCGAGCACGGGGATACTCTCCACCTGCAAGCCTACGCCGAAATCAATGCGCCCGAGGTCGAGCAGGTTGTTGACGAGCTTCGCCATGCTATCCACGCCCTGCACGATCATTTTGGCATAATTCTTTTGCTGGTCGTTCAACGCGCCAGCCATTTCGAGCATCGTGGCATAGCCGCGCATCAGCGTCAGCGGCGAGCGCAGATCGTGGCTCACCGTTGCAACAAAGTCGGATTTCAACGTATCAATCTCTTTCAGTTGCGTCACATCGCGCAGGATGCACACGCGGCCCACCGCTTTCCCATCCGCGGTCATGGGAGATGCCATGGCGAGATAGGTTTTTCCATCCGGCATGGTGATCTCTGCGGAATGCCGTTCGGTGGATGACGCCATTAACAACTCATTCAACGCCTTCACCTGGATCATTTTCTCGGCGTTTGGTCGTTCGCCGCGGCGGATGGTGACGCCAAATACGTGACCCGCGGCCGGGTTCGCCAAAATGAGACGATTCGACGCGTCGGTGACCAGGACCGGGTCTGGTGTGGAGTTAAGAATCGCTTCCAGCTGACGGCGACTCACTTCGACCGTCATAAACAGGCGGATATTCCCCACCGCCAGCGCAGATTGACTCGCCAGTGTGCTGATAAAACGTAAATCCGATTCGGTGAAGATGTGCTGTTTGTTGTATGCCGCCCATAACATGCCATAAAATTTATTTTCGTGCCGTAACGCGACTGCGATCAACGATTCGGGGTGAGGCAGGTTTGGGTCCAGGATCAAGCCGCGGCTCCGCGAAAGAGTCGCCATCACAAGCCGCTCCTGCTGTTCGGTGAGCGCGAGGATCTGCTGATCCAGGTGCATGTACACATCCTGCTCGAGTCCATCCGCAAATCGGAGAGGCGTTTCAATCGGGAGCATGTCGCGCGCTAAAATAATTCGTGCCGAACTCGCGCCGCTTGAAATCACGGCTTCAAGCACCGGGCGTAGGGCGTCGCCGAGGGTGAGGCTCGATGCCACGCCCTGACTCACTGCCAGCAAGCGATTGAGGTCATCGAGGCGCGCCTGCAAACTGACGCGCATCTGTTCGAACGCCTGGCGCAGTTCGCTGAGTTCATCCGCTCCCTCGGTGGCAAGCGGACGATCCAATTTGCCGGTTGAAATATATTTCGCCTCCGCCGCAAGGTTTTGCAACGAGCCTGTCACCGCGCGCAAACTGACGCGCAATGCGACGAGCGCGATCACGCCAAGCAGGAGGATCATTAATGAGATGGGCAGGGCAATGTCAATGGCAAGTTGCTGTGCTTCGCGCGCAGGGACCATCAACACCACCGCCCAGGGATGCCCTGCGACCGGTTGGTAATAGACCAGTTGCCGGGCGCCGCGCGAGGCGGTTTCATCGAAGAAGGCGGGCTGGTCGCTGCGCTGCCCGTTGTACGCGGTCATGATCAAATCAGCCTGAGGGTGATGGAGAATAGTTCCCTGATCGTCTATCAATACACCCGTTCCGTTCAATTCGTTCAGGCTGTCCAAATTTTCGATGAGCAAACGCGTGGTCGGGTTCGAGCGCAGGTCTGTTCGCGCAACCAGCGCGCGCGATGTGCCCGGTATTGCCGTAATGAAGGATATTCGCGCGGCTTCACCGGAGGCAACAGGTGGAATCGCGTACATCTGATTCTGAATCCCCTGCGAAACCAAAGGCAGTCCTTCATTTTCCTGTGACGTTAACTGGAAAGCCTGCCCAGGGGGATAACTTGCAACGACTGAATTCGACGACACATCCAACACTGCAAGCGAGTTGAAAAAAGGAATGGATTGAATTCGTTCGCCGAGGTACGCGGGCAGGTCGGCATCTGCGGTTTGGATCAGACGCGGGTCAAATGCGATCTGCGAGGAAAGGTTTTGCCCGTTCTCCAAAAAATAGGGGACGCTTTGCGCGCTCATTTGCGCGGCGCCTGCCAGACGGTCCCTCAGCAAATTTCGCGCGGCGGAACCGGCGACGATCCAATTCCCCGCGATGAGCATGATCAGGAGAATCGAGATGATCGTCCCCGCGCCGGAGACGAAGCGCGTTTCAATGCTTCTTTCAGCGGGCGATGGTTGAAGCGCTCCAACTCCGCCCCAGAGATGCGGATAAATCGTCAGCAGAATTTGCGCGGCGAACCCCGCGATCAGCATTTCCACGCCGAAGGCAAGGCTGGCGGCGCCTGCATTGCTGAAGGCATAGTCCAGCCGTTCGGTGACTGATGCCGTTGCGGAAACTGTGAAGAACGCGCTCACGATAAAAAACAACGCGTGGACCAGCGTCAGGAGTAACGCATTGAGAAGGGGCTGTCTGAGTAAACGAAAAAAGAACGTGCGATATTGCTGCCGCGTGGAGACTGAAAAGATCGCGCCGATCACCCCGAGATCAAGGATCGAAAATAAACTGTGCGTATCCCAAACCCCGCGGATCAACCCGCTTAACATGCCCAACCCCGCGCCCGCAAACGGACCGAGCAGACCGCCTGCCAGGGTCCAGGGTAACGCGGAGAAAATCATGATCGTGGAACCCGGCGGTTCTTCAGGCAAACCAGGCACGGGCAGGGTCGCGCCGCGTGGAATTTCCAAGCCGAGAAATAAGGCAGAGATGGGCGTCGCAACAATCAGCGCGGAGAGAATCCACCATGCGCGCGTGTTCCATATCGAGTGATATTTCCGCCAACTTAATAGGGAGAATGCAAGCAGTCCCGCCAGCCCAAGCCATACCAGCCACCCCGCAAGTGGGATGGGATTTATGTATGCAAGATTATTCAGCAATGTAGCCAGGAATTGCATGAGGGGGATTATAGCGTTAATCTGTCATTGGAGCGCGTTGCACCTTGCACGGACGGGGGTTTTCTTGTATGCTTGTTTTATTCACTCATCCGGGAATCATACCCAATGCCTGAACTCACCCCTCAAGAATTCGTCAGCAAGTGGAAGCGTGTAAATGCGTGTGAAAGAATCGCGCTTGCTTGGAAGTCCGATTTGGGGGATGAGGAGATTCTGGCGAAGTTACTGTCCCTGAATTTGGAGAGAGGGAAGTAAGTATGGCAAATCAAGAACAACTTGAGATATTGAAGCAGGGTGTCGAAGTTTGGGAGGCGTGGAGGGAAGAAAATCCTGATGTCAATATTGATCTCAGCGAAGCTGATCTCGTTGGTGTCAATCTTATGAGAGCCAATCTTAGTGAAGCCAATCTCTGGGGAGCCAATCTTAGAGGAGCAAGTCTCGCCGGAGCCCTTCTCGCTAGAGCCAATCTCAATGAAGCCGATCTCACTGAAGCCAAACTGAGTGGAGCAAATCTCTGTGACGCCCATCTCAATGAAGCCGATCTCATCCAGGCGAACCTGAGTGGAGCCAATCTCACTGGAGCTAAACTCAGAGCGGCCGATCTCTCTTTTGCCGATCTCAGTCATGCCCATCTCAATAAAGTCGATCTCAATTTCACCGGTCTCAGGGGAGCCAAGCTTATTGGAACCGATCTCACTGAAGCTAGTACCGTACAGGGAAGTTTCTGGCAAGCCGACCTCAGTGAAGCCAATCTCAATCAAGCCAATCTCACCAGAGCCACACTCAATGAAACCAATTTTGGTGGAGCTAAGCTTACTCATGCCAATCTCAGCGGAGCCAATCTCAGTCGAGCTGGGCTTACTCATGCCAATCTCAATGGGGCTTATCTCGTTGGGAGCAATTTTTCGAATACAGTAATGTTTGACACAATTTTCGGTGATTCAGATCTGAGCAAGGCAAAAGGATTGGAGGATGTAGTTCATGGGGGTCCTTCCAATATTTCGACAGAGACATTTGTACGCTCAAAAGGAAAGATCCCCGAAGCCTTCCTGCGGGGTTGTGGGTTGAGTGATTGGGAGATTGAATTAGTGAAGCTATACAACCCCGACCTGAGCAATGATGAGTTCATTAATATTCAGAATAGAATCTTCGATCTGCGCCAGCGGCAGGCCCTTCAAATATCATCTCTCTTTATTTCGTACAGTCATGGCGATGGCACATTTGTCGATAAGCTAGAAAGCCACCTAAACAAAGAAGGCATCCGGTTTTGGCGCGACGTGCATGATGCTAAAGCCGGAAGGTTAGAAAAACAGATTGATCGGGCCATGCGCCTAAACCCAACTGTCTTATTGATACTCTCGGAAAATTCGATCAAAAGTGATTGGGTGGAGCATGAAGTCCGTACGGCTAGGGAATTGGAGAAGGAAATGGGCCGCGATGTGCTTTGTCCCGTTGCGTTAGATGATAGTTGGAAAGACAGTTCCTGGCCCAAGCGGGTCATGGAACAGGTGATGGAATATAACATCCTTGATTTTTCCGCGTGGAAGGATGATAGCAAGTTTGGAAACACATCAATAAATTGATTGATGGATTAGGATTGTTTTACAAGGGATAAGGCATGGTGAACTAAGAGTTCGTCTGAATACACATAACTATCATGTCATTCTGAGGAGCGAAGCGACGACACTTGCATGATTTGCCAAGCAAATCACACGCAAGTGCAGGTGAGAATCCCTATTTTCAAGAATAATTTTAGTTGCACAAGAGATTCTTCGCTCCCAGAGTTTACCCTGAGCTTGTCGAAGGGGTCGCTCAGAATGACATAACAGTAATTTGTATAAAGACTTTAGGATTTGAAAAGCGTTTAACGAGAATAGACGATCCCTCACCCCGCTTTGTAATTCCCCCGATAGGATTCCGGAAGCAAACTCGCCAGCGACTCCATGATCTGACGTGTGCCCTCCCGCAGCATTTCCTGACGATTCGCCTGTTCCTGTAAAACAAACGGTTTCCCCACGGTCAGTGTGACCGACGCGCATTTCCACTGTTTCAGATGCCGATTGATATTTTCATTTTCGGTGCCTGTCATTGCAATTGGGACAATCTGCGCGCCTGATTTCATCGCGAAGAACGCCGCGCCTTCATTCCCCTCCTCCAACCTGCCCGTGACTGATTGTCTTCCTTCCGGCGCAATAACAAGCATGCGCCCCTCAGCCAACCCATCCAACACAGCCCGAATGGCGCGTCGGTCTGGTTGACCGCGGTGAACCCAGATGATCCCATACGCGCGGAAGATGGGTCCCACCAGCCAATGATCATTTAGTTCGATCTTTCCCATTCCTTCGGGCGAATTTGGAAGCGCCGTCCCAAGCAAAACAATATCAGCATCGCCAAGATGATTGATGACGAGCAATGCAGGACCCTTCTTTGGAAAGTTCTCCAACCCTGTTATCGCGGCGCGCATCGTGAAGAATGCGAGTAATTTCATCGTTACGCGGAAAAACACGCGAAAAACCCGCCGCGCAAAAGTTAAACGCGGCAGTGCAACCAGCTCGGGCCGCCACCAATCGGTGACGGGTTTAGGAGGGGAGGATGGCTGATTCTGCATAAACGCCGCGATATTCCTGGGGCAGTAAACCAGCCAGATAGCGCATGACCAGATCAGCGTGTTTTTGCCGTATTTCGTGCCTCTCCGTCCCTTTGGCTTTGATCTCTGGCAAAAGTATCGGCTTGCCGATGCGCATTTCCAGGTTCGGTCTATTGCCGCGTCTGGCGCGTTGCCAGAAATCCTCGGTCGTGCCAACCAGACCCACAGGCACAACCGGAACGCCCGTTTGTTCGATGATGTACGCGATGCCCGACTTCGCCCGTTTCATCGCGGGGAGGTGTGAACGCCCGCCTTCGGGCGCGATCAACAGAGGCAGACCTGATTTTATGAGGTGGATGATCTTCGTGAACAAGGCGCGGTCATAGTCACCGCGATGCACGGGGATCACGCCGTAGGCTTTCAACAACTGTCCCTGCCCGGGCTTGCCGAACACATCCACCGCGCCGATGATCTCCAGTTGTTCGGGCCAGAACGCGCCCGCAAGCGGAGGGTCGAAGATCGAAACGTGGTTCATCGCCGCCACGTATGGTTTCCCATACGGAATGTTTTCCTTCCCGCTGATTTTTATGTTTGCCAGAATATGAAAGATGCCGCGAAATATCGCCTTCAAAGCCGGTCTTGTCAAACGGAAACGAAGTGACACGCGATAGGGATTGTTCATTTGCACGACGCCATTACTTTTTCAAAGACAGCCTCCGCGTTCATTTTATCCGAGTCCAGCGCAAGGGCATCCTCCGCCGCTCTTAACGGAGCCACGTCGCGGGTTAAGTCGATACGGTCACGTTCGATCACCTTCGCGAGAATCTCGTTGTAATCCGCCGCGCCGCCGCGCGCAATGATCTCATCGTAACGTCTCTTCGCGCGTTCCCCGGCAGTGGCGTCGAGGTAAATTTTCAAATCGGCTTCGGGCAAAACGACAGTTCCGATATCGCGCCCCACCATCACAACTTTTCCGCGCTGACCGATACGCCGTTGCTGCCGGCTCAACGCGCTTCGTACGCCGCGATACGCAGAGACGGCGGATACGTTTGCCTCCACTTCGGGCAGACGTGTTTCCCACGTGATGTCTTTTCCCTCCACGAGGACGTCACAAGCGCGTCCATCCGCGCTGGAGGCTGGCGCGACATCAATTTGCGTTTTCTCCGCCAGCGCGGTGACCGCCTCTTCATCATCCAAATTTATATCGCGTTGCAACGCCAGCCATGTGACGGCGCGATACATCACGCCCGTATCGAAGAAGAGATAGCCCAGCGCGTTGGCAAGCCTCAACCCCAGCGTGGATTTTCCCGACGCGGCGGGTCCGTCAATGGCGATGATGGAGGGAGGATGGGTCGTCATTTGTGTTTTTTTGTTTGCGTAGGGGCGGGGTCTCCCCGCCCAAAACGGGGCGAGATGATCCTTCGACAAGCTCAGGACACCGCCTCGCCCCTACAACGATCACGGTTGGATATTTTCCCGTGCGTCAGGGAACAGATCGTCGCGCGCCCACAGGATGATGGTTTCATTTTCCATCGGAAGTTGGCGGAAGACAAACCATTTGATCCAATCAGGGTTTTGAATAATATCCCATTGCGGTTTTTGCCTCCATGTGAAATCCTGCCCGCGATAGGCGGAGGGCAGACCCAGATCGTCCATCACCGAAGTGATCACAATCGGCGGCGCGATCTGCGGATCGAGCGAGGAGACAACTTCCACCTGGTGATTCCGCAGAGTCCATTCGAGGGCGGGGGAAACGATTCCGAAGACTGTAACAGGCTGGGCTTGCGTATGACCGAGGCTGAATTCAGAGACGTCGTTCACGCTGGCGATCAATAAATCCGCTTGAAGCGGCTTGGAATCCGAAGTCCACAGTTCGACTCCGTTCGGGCTTCTCAATCCGCTTGCGCCCCACGCCGCGGCTGCGCTGTACATGCCGATGAACGCCGCGAAAGACCAGGTGGCGCCGAGCCTTGCGACGCGCGCAGACCAGCCGAATGCAACGAGTGTGATCGAAACGACGACGATGGCAAACGAGCCGAGCAATACGAGGGTGCGCGGATTTTGCACCTCGCCAAACAAGGGGATCGTGGTGGGAAACTGATTGAATGGGTCGAGGGCAATGCCTGAAACGTTGAACCAGATGTAAACCAGCAGGATCAAGATCGCGGTGACGACCACACCGATTTCAACAAGTTCTTCGCGGCGGATATCGAACGCGCGTGAAAGTTCGAGCGCGCCCAGCGTGAGCAACGGGATGATGACCCACACGAGTTCGCCAGCCTGACGATAAAAGATTGCAAGAAGAAGTGAGACCGCAAACCACAACATGAAGCGGATAAAACGTTTGCTTTTGGTTCGCACCCCGCGAAGGATGGCGAAACTTGCAAGAAAGAGTCCGAGTGGTTCGTAGGCAACAAAGGTGAGAAGGATTCGCGCGGGGGTTGTGACGGTTGGTGTGACCCACCCTGTGAGATATGCCGGAATGGATGAAAGCCATGCGCTCAATCCGTTTGGCGCAATGAAGAAGAGGGTGCCGCCGAGGAGGAGGGTGGAGAGGAGGGAGAAGAGAAAGGGGCGTAATTGGTAATTGGTAATTTGAGAATTGGAGATTTGAGAATTGGAGATTGGAGAATTAGACGCTTCGACAGGGCTTCGCCAGTCAGCGCGGGGGATTGGAGAATTGGAGGCTGGAGACTTGAGACTGGAGACTGATTCATCTGCGGTGGGTTTGGATTGCATCCCTTTGAGGAAGAGCCAGGTGAGTCCGAGAGTCAGCAAGCCAGCCCAGAGGGAGGGACCGTAAAGGAGGGCAAGCCCGGCAAAGATTCCGGCGGGGATGAAGCGGCGATTGATCCACATGCCCGATGCAAACAGCAGAAATGTCACCGCGAGGATTGTCCCGCTTGCCAGGCGTGACAGCGCGACGAGTCCGGGGTCGAAGGCGAAGAGGAAAGCCAGGATCAACGCGGGGCGAGGTTTGATCTTTTCGCGAAAGAAACATGGAACAAACACAAGCGCGCTTCCCGCAATCGCAGGGATGAAACGCGCCATGAAGTTTGTGCTTTCGATGACTGCAAAGAGGATACTGGTGAAGAGGATGTAAGCGGGTTGTGGTCCGAGCAGGGGTGTCTCGCCTTGCGCGATGCGAAGGGCTTGCAGGGCAAGTGTCGCTTCAGAATCAGTTAATGGGGATGCGCCGAGTTGGATGAGGCGAAAGCCAAGTGCGATGAGAAAAGCCAGCCAATACAGCCAGCCTTCGTTTTTGAGTTGGGAGGAATTCATGAAAGTAATTTTACCCTCGATTGTTATGTCATTGCGAGACGGTCTTTGCCGAAGCAATCTCCTGTTTTACGAGATATTCAGCTCAAAAAGGAGATTGCCACGCCGCCAAAGAACAAGAGCGGCGGCTCGCAACGACATTTGTTTACGGCGCTTCGTAGATTGCCACATTTCCCTGTTGAAAAACAAGTTTCAAGAAACGATTGAACTTATCTTCATTTATATGATAGGTTGTTCGTTCGAGGTTGCCCACGTAGACATAGCGGATGTCGTAGCGGTTGATGATCTCCTGCGCGGTGGACCAATCGGAAGTGGAGTAGAGTGTTTCGATATCCTGTTGACGCGAGCCTTGCAGGGCATAGTCTCGCCATTGACCTTCATGCCCAGGCCAGCCGAGCAAAGTTGGAAGACCTGTATAAATGGAGATGCGCCCATGTCCTTGTGGTGAATAACTTCCGCCCACCGCTTCGGCAACGACTCCATCCGGCGCGGATCGCAGCCAGAGCATCGCCGCGGCTTCATCTGGATTCTCACGTTGGACGCGGTCAAAGTCATCGAGTGTATACTCGAACGGATTGAAGTTGTTCGTCTTGGTAAAGACTCCCAGCGCGGGATACGTCAGGCCCACGATCAACACGAGTGCGAAACTAACGCTGAAAACGCGGTTCGCCGCGCCGCGCGCCCTGAGCGGAGGGTCGAATGCACTTTGAGACCCGAAGTCGAAGGGTCGGAGCAGGACAGCCGTCCCGTAGGCGGAGGCGAGGCTCAACAAAATCCATGCCTGGTAATAAAATTTGAAGACGGTGTTGATCCGATACCCAAAATTATCGCGGAGGTATAAAAAGTCTGGACCGAGGATGAGAAGCGAGCCGAGAATGATGAGCAATAAAACAAAAGATGGCTGACCCTTCGACCGGCTCAGGGCATCGCCGCTGATTGAACCCTCACCCTCCGCCCTTCGCGAAGCATCCCCCTGGGACTCCCGTTGGAGAGGGGACTCGGTCGGCGGTCGGCGGTCAAATTTAAACAGAAACGATAATGCAGGAATCAACAAAGCCAGCAATGTGATCAAACTACCGATATATGCCAGCCTGCGCATGAAACTCTCTGCGATGAACGCGCCGGCATCGAGTCCCTGCGATTCTAAAATGGGGTTGATCACATCCGGTTTCAACTTCAACGCGATCAAACCGATGGCGAACATCGCCGCGAGAAGCCCGAGCAGAAAAATCAACGTCGTCCACATTCCCGCGCGCCAATCGGCGGGCGTTTTGGTTCGCATTAAATAAATCAAATAAAAAAAGACCGGCACAAACAGCGTGCCCCACATCACCCAAAGATGCGCGCCGCGCGTGGGGAACATAAAATTCGGCACGATGCCGCCCGCCTGTGAATCGAAGCCGATGAAAAACGGAAGATACATCACGTACCCGGTGACGATTGCCGGGATTCCCAACAACAGGATATCTTCGAGTCTTTCCCAGCCCCAGCCTGATTCACGGACCCGAGCCAGCGCGTAGCTGAAAACGATCAGCGCCGCGGCGACGAGGATATCCCACGTGTTGAGGAAAGCCAGCCCGCCCAACAGCAGCGCGACGACGATGAATCCCGTTTTGCTGATATGCAATTGACCGAAGTACAAATTAATATTTCCGCGCCAGCCGCCAAGAAAAAGATTCAGCGCAACGGCAATTGCCAGCAGGACGAACGGCATTGACAATACATGCGGATGCAGGTCTCCGAGCAGATAGGAGAAGAATGGAAACTCATCAATGACTTCGCGGAAAGCCCCGCTCAATTCATAATCCTGCACCACGCGTGAGGCGCGCCACCACCACCAGAATCGTTCGGGAATCCACGCGGCGGTTTGCGCAGGCGCGTCTCTCAGTTCCGGGATGTCGAGCCACGTCCAAAAGTTCTTATCGCCAGACCAAAACAATCCGCGGGTGTGGAGGACATCGAGGAAGCCTTCGACGTTTGAGATCAGGAGGAGGAAAAGAGGAGAAAGAAGAGGAAAGAGGAAAGAGGAAAGAGGATTGTCTGATGATTTACGCTGTACGACTCCAGATTTCGGATTTGCCAGCAGGTTATATAGAATTCCATACGCGCCGACTGCGCTTAAGCCGAAGATCAACGCGATCATCAGGTTGAATGCCGCCGTCGCGGGCGTGCCGGTGAACATGGCAAGCATGGATGTCATCACATAGCCGAAGTAATAATAAGAGATCGAATATCCCGAAAGCCACAGATCGCGCGGAGGAAAGGCCGGCGAGTTCATAATGCCATTGATGAACATCAACTCCATGGGTTTTTCGGTGCCGAGGATCTCCGGGTTGCCTGCGCGGACGAATGCCATGAAGCCGAAGGCGAGGAGGAAGAGGAGTTCGGTAGTTATGATCAGGGAGGAGTTGGATTTGAGGAAAGAGAGAATTGAAGAGAATTTGAGATTAGAGATTGCCCACGCGCTCAATCCACCCAGCGCAATCAAGCCTAGCAATAACCCACCGATGTCATTCTGTGCGATGCCCAGCGACGCGGATAGCCAGAAGACGTATCCCCAGATCAACAAGCCGAAGGCGCGTGAGAGAGTGTAGCCGCGATCCGCGAGCGCGGGGAAGAGGCGATAGGCTAACGGAAAGGTCAGCCAGCCGAGGAGGGCGACGAGGATATACCAGGAGAGGAAGGCTGTCATTGGTAATTGGTAATTAGTAATTGGTGATGGTCGAGTAGCCCAAATGATTTTGAGGGCGTACACTTGCACCTGGCGCAAGTGCAGGTGTCGAGACCAGACTGGAGAATTAGCGGATTGGAGAATTGGAGATTAGCGATTAGAGATTGTCGGGTGGTTGGAATACGTCGTCGGCGTCTCTTTCCATGTCCAGCACTTTTGTCACGGCGTCCAGATTAAGAGCGCCATAAATGTGTGGGAATTTCTCCCCTGCGGGAACGCCCGGAGGCGGAGTCCCGCCGGATGGTTTTTCCCATTTCAATGGCGAAGTAAGAAGCGTATCGTCAACCACGAGGATCGCCACCTTGCGCCGGTTCGGAAAAAATTCCATTGCCACCGGCACGATCTGTGAAAGAGTCGAGCAGTGGATGTACCCCTCCTTTTCGAGGCTTTTGGCGCGATAGTCTCCGATGGCAAGCGCGCGTTTCCATTCCTTGCGGGGCGTAAGATGATAGATCATGGTTGCTCCTTGTTACTTTGCTTGAGGCGGCGTCCCCGCCGCCGGGGGCGGCGGCGGGAGCATAGAGAAGGGAGAGGGTTAGGGTGAGGGAAATAATTATGGCATCACTTCATAAATAACAGTACTGCCATCGCGATAGACTTCACGCCAGTATTGTCCATCGAACTGCTCGAACTTGGCGATGCCCTCGGGTGTGTACGCGGCGCGTTCGAGTTGACCGACGATAATATACTTCACATCATGCGTTTTGAGGAATGTACGCGTGAAATCAATATCAATGCTGTTGTAAAAATTGCCGACTACGGCGACGCGTTCCTCCACCCAGGTGGTGTACACGCGTTGTTGTCTTTGATGGAAGTTCCATCCCACCACGCCGGGCAAGCCTGTATAAATGGTAAAGCGCGTGCACCAGCGATATTCGGGGCAATTCGCTTCCACGATGACGGGTGAACCTTGCGCGTTATCCTGCATCCAGCGGATGGCGCGGTAGTCTTCGCTCAAATCGAGGCGCTGACCAAAGTCATCATAATTGGCATATTCCATGAAAGCCATCGAGTCGATGGATCGCGGGGCTTCGATGATCCAGCGGTCGCGAATCTTGCCGGATGCCCCACTGACGGTATACAATGCCGCGCCGGAGAGCAGGATGATCATCGCGCTCTGCCAGAAGAGGCGCCAGCCCGGGAGCCATTTGAAGAACGCAGGGAGAGTCCATGCGAACGCCGCGCCCGCGCAAGCCGCGAGCATCAACCACGCCTGTAAATAGAACTTGAAGATCGTGTTGGCGCGTCCGATGTCGCCGCGCACCACGAAAAGTTCAACGACAATCGTGATCAGCAGCGCTGTGCCGATGAGGAACAACACGAATCGTTTAATATCCGACAGTTTTGGATTCAATAACAATATGCCAGCCCATCCCGCGAGGGGCAGTGCAATCCAGCCGACGCTGGTTCCAATATATTGAAGGACGAGCAAAATGAGTACAAACAAAACCAGTGCGCCCTCGATCAAAATTTGATATGGCTTTAGTTTTCGCAACGCAGAAAGCGGGGTTGTCGCCATCCACTCGCGCGTTTCCCAAACCATCCAGGATGCAACTATGAACAGCAGCACTGTCCAATGCGTGAAGTAGGATGCGAGCGGCGTGAACGGTCCCTTCCACGGCTCGAGCGCGCTGTATGCCTGCGCGTACCACACACGATATGGCAGATATAAATAGGTGGATAATACATACAGCGCGATGACTGCGCCGCCTGTGAGCGCGATTCGTTTCGCGACGGATTCCACTTCGGCGTATCTCCAGATGGAGTATGCCAATGCAATCATGCCGATCAATAAATAGGTATATGAGTCGGATAGATTGGTGGGATATGCCGCGCCGATGACGAGTCCGCCAACCACGATACCCAACCCAGCCGACGCCTGATTCTTCCACCTTGCGCGTCCAGCCACCACCGACAGCGCCCAACTGATGGCAAGCAATGCTAATGGCATGACGATCATGTGAGCGTGCAAGTCACTATACAGGAAGGTGAATAGCGGAAACTCGGTGATCTCGTTGCCCCCGCGCGGAGGGATGACGCGGCTTGGGTCCCAGTACCAGTCTCCGGGTCCGATGGGAAGCGTGGCGCCCTGGAAGATCATGGTCAAGCCCTGCATTGCCCATGTCAATCTTTGTGTGAAGGTCGAGTCCCAACTGAACGCGCCGAGCGCGCCGAGTTGTTGCAATTTGTTGTAGAGCAGTTGAATCGTACCGAGGTTGCCGAGGAGAATGGTGAGAAAGGAGGCGGAAAGACCAGCGATCAAGGATGAAGGGTGAAGGATGAACGCTTCGCGTGAAGGATCATCTTCTCGATCCTTTGCCAAAAGATTCCAACCGAGTGAAAACGCGCAGATGCCCACGATGGCGAACAGGGTCGGCAGGATGAAGTTGTAGGCAATGGATGGGGCGATGCCAAGCAGTTTCACCGGCGTGGCAACGAGCACAAAGCCGTAATAATAATAATTGATGTGACCGCCTGCGAACCACGGATCATACGGCGGGAAGGATGTGCTTTTGATGACCGCGTTGAAATACGAGAAGTCCATCGGGCGTTCGCCGCCTTTGGCTGGATGCCAGAGGTCGGGGTTGCCGATGCGGATGACGAGGTCAATAATAAAGAAGGAGAGGAAGATACATTCAGCCAGGAGGAAGTATTTGAGTTTTGTTTTCCATTCCTCGCGCAGTTCGTCGCGTTGAACATAGGCAAGCACAGCTCCAGTGAGAACGATCAAGCCAAAAACGATCCCAATAGTGGTGCGCGTGTATGGAATGCCAACCGAGCCAGCCATCCACGCGAAGTAGCCGAGGAGGACAAGCCCCAGCGCGCGGCTGAGGGGATAGCCCTTGTCTGCAAGCCCGGGCATTGCCAATCGAATGAGCGGATAGATTGCCAGACCGAGAATGAAGATGAAGAGATACCAAATGACCAGACCAAGCCAGGGATATTTATTTTGTATCCAATCGTAATCGAACAATTCAGACCATGTGCCGCCCGCGCGTTGACTGGCGAGCCTATCGGCGGGTAACAATAAATTGGAGTAATCGTCGAATTGGCGCGGCGTGAGTCGGACGACCTTCGTCAAATCCACCGTGCTTAATATAGATTGCACTTGCGCGGAGTTGTAGTTTTCGTTTTTCTTAAAGATCAACACCTTCGGGTGATCGTAGAAGGTGAAAGCCTCCTCCGCGTATTGGTCGTTGATGACGATGGGTCCCAGCGTTGGGAAGGTTTCAAAGACGGAGACGAGATCGAACCCAAGCCTGCCATCGTAATCTCCTGGCTTTGCTTCGTGATAACAGCGGATGATGTTTTCACCGATGGGGCAACCGATGAGTTCACGATAATACAATGTGGTCAGCGGATAGCGTTCGGGCACGCGCGTGATCTGCGCGTATTGATGGTTCGTAGGGATGAAAATGTAATCGGTTTGGTCGAGGGTTGTGATGAAGCGCGTGAGTTTATCGGCGTTGTCGTCCCAGTAGACTTGCAGGTTCAAGTCGCCGCGATAGATTCCGCCAAATGCATCGTAGCCGTCCACGCGGAAAGGAAGCCCATAATCATAATCTGTTTCGTTGGCGACGGACGCGCCATTAATGGAAAGCAATCCAGAGTCCACTTGAAGGCTAAGGTAATATTGTGTCCCGAGTTCCAAGGCAATGGGTTGGTCAAGGATTAACGTATATGTGTCACCACGCGGGTCGTTGGCGGATGCAAATGTCCCTGTTACCGAAGCGCTTGCGAGCGATTGCTCTGATGTTGAATTTGGTCCTTTTGAGATGGACAGATTTAAAGTATGAGTGTCGGCTAGTGTGCTTAGATCTGCATTTGTAATATGTTCCAACGTTATCTCGTTCAGGGTTCCGGTAACTTGTGGAACAAAGGATATCGTATATGGATGATCAAAAGCTACAGCACACGGCGCGGATAGATCAAGCGCTTGTTCCGTTGTTTGGTCAGCAGTCTGAATCAAAATATGTGACGGACCGCAAACATTCACTGCGCCTTCCAGCGCGACCATTTCGAACTTCAGATAATAAGTTTGATCTGCCGTCAGCGCAGGAGTTTGATCGAAAATGACAATTTGAGACGCGTCGCTCAATCCATCCTGGGGTAAGGTTGTTGTATAGGCTGATGCCAGAGGCTGTGGATCGTTCAAGTTTTGCCATATAGTCAAATACAACTGGGATGATGTTTGATTTGGAACAGCCGCAACGTGAGCAAGCAAAACTTCCCTTAGCAGACCGTCATTTTGAGCGACGAATGTCGTTTGATAGGGCGCCTCGGGCTGGATATAAACTCCGGTAGGAAATGGCAGAGGCTGGTTATATATTGATGCATCCGCTTTTTGAATCTCCAAAGTAATGGGCCCCGGAATGTTTTGGAATATCCAACGCGAAGCCGCGATGCGCGGTTCGTCGCGGGTGTAGATGCTTTGGAAGGCGAACGCCCACGCGGCGGTGAGGATCACCACCACAATACCGGCAAAGCCAAAGATGTAATTAGTAATTCGTAATTTTGAGTGACGAGGAATTTCAAAGACCGCCCACGCCGCCATCATTGCAAACAGTGGATAGATGGGAAGTTGATAGCGCATCGTTGGGTTGAATTGAAGCGATTGCCAGAGGAAGTACGCCGCCGTCCAACCCCAGAGCAGGGCGTGACGCCATTCGCCTTTGAGGATGCGCCAGCCCATGGTGAGGAAGCCGATCCACGCGAGAATGCCGAGAGGAAGCCCCAGCCCCCATGCGGTTAAGTTTGTGAACGAATAAAGATTCGAACGCCGCGCCCATTGGAGATTCCACGGCAGGTCTGCATCGCCTTTTGCCTGTGCACGCTGTTCCTGGATGTTCGCCACCCATTGCGGGTTCAGACCAATCCCATCGAAGGCGTAGGGCTGGAAGACACGGAATGAAATCAATGCAGCAAGTCCGCCTGCGAGGAGGCAGGCAGTAATTAGTAACGAGTAATTGGTAATTGCCGACCGCTGACCCTTCGACACGGCTTCGCCAGTCAGGGTATCGCCGCTGACCGTTGTCTCTTCTACAGCCTGCGGTCGGTCGTTTGCGGTGATCGCATGACGGTCAGTGATGAAATATCTCAACGCAAACGCGCCGGGCAACAGTATCGCCAATGGATAAATATTCACCTTCGATGCCAGCGCCATGCCATACGCGATTCCAAAGCCGAGGCTGAGGAGGAAGAGGGGATGGGTAAATAGTCCCACAGGGATGCTTCGCGATAATTGGTAATTAGAAGTTAGAGACTTGAGACTAGAGAATTGGAGAATTGTTGAATCTCCAGTCCGATGTGTTGAGCCTGTCGAAGCGTCTCGTCTCGAATCTCGATTTACGATTTCCACCGCAAAGTAAATCGCCAGAAACGCAAAAGGATTAACAAACAAATCCGTTGTGAAAAAATGCGATTGCTGGATTTGCATGACAGTCAATGCAGAGAACAACGAAGCCAGAAGCGCTACCCGGCGGTCGTATAAGCGCGAAACAATGAAATAAAGAATCAAAATTGTGAATAGATCGGCAAGCGCGGAGAACTGCCTGCCCAACATCTTCACATCAAATTGATCCGTCGCCTCCGCGGCGACGCGTACTATGGTCATTGGCAGGTTGCCGTAGACAAAGAAGGCATACCCGCGATTGTACGGATTCAATGTGGACGCCTTGCTGTCGAAATAATCCCCGATGCCCATCCATTGTTTTTGTTCTGCAGGGCAGGCTTCCACAGGAATGGTTTCGTCCGCGCATTTGTGCGCCTGTAAACTTCCGAGCACACCCGCCAAGAAATTCTCATCGGGGTGCTGGTGCTGACCCTCGCCCCAGTCCCCACCCGTCAAACGCAAATAGCCCGCAAGGACGAGCACAAGCAGGAAGAGAACATCATACAGCCAGGAATATTTTTCGCGATTCATTATACTTTCCGTCATTGCGAGGGCGATAGCCCGAAGCAATCTCCTCGCGCGAACGGAGATTGCTTCGTCACCGCTTCGCGGCTCCTCGCAATGACGTTACTCTTTCGGCACAAAATAAATCCAGAAATCATGACCCGGCACATCCGAGTCGAACATGCGTAACTTTCCATCCGGGTACAACGTTTTCAAGACGTCCAGCGATTGCTGGTCGTTCCCGTTCGGGTCATCGGTGTTTGCCTTCACCATAAATAATTTTGGTCCGGTCAATTCTACCGTGCTTGCCAAATCATCGGTCCACATCGCCATATCACGGTTGGGGATGCCGGCCCACACTGCGGGCAGGCGCGTGTCCACCCAGTGCGGGAACGGCACCACCCACACGGTTTCCGTCGTGCCATACGTTTGCCTAAACTCAACGATCACTTTGCCCATGTCCGATGTGTTCCACGATGCCTGGCGGAAACTATTATTATATTGATTGAAGACCAGATCATAATTTTGAGATGCGGACGTGAACAATAAGAATCCAGTGACGAGCCAGAGGATGACGTTCCGCATCCTCCCTCGCCCGAGGCTGGTGAGGAGACCATCGAATGCCATCGCCCCGATAATGAACACGGGAACGTACGCGCCTCCCGCGCGGTTCAAAGCCGGGTTTTCGCGAGGGAATGCAATCGAAAGAATGGATGGCAGTAACAACAAGGGGATCGAAACGAGCAGGAACAAGTCCAGCCAGTGACGGTTGCGGATGTATCGGACAAGAACCAGCACAACGCCAATGGCGAACAACGCGGCTGAGACCACATCCAATGCAGGGCGGTGTTGAACCGAGTGAACCCAGATTTCTCCGTCATCGAAGTTGAACATCTTGAGCCCATTCCACACATTCGAGAGGAAAATTTGCCACGCTGGGTCGGTTATTGGATTCTCCACGCCGCTCAACCGCGTCATGGCGCGGAAGCCGAACACCTGCGGGTCGTCGAACCAGTAGCGCAGGAGCGGAATGAAAATAAATAGCGAGGTCAGCGCGAGCATTACCAGCCAGAGGATCAACTCCCTGCGCGCGCCCTTTGATTGCGAATGAAGCCAATACAACAGGAACGCGGCGATCACAACAAACGGCATAATGCGGAATGGACTGTACCCATGCAAGCCGAGTCCCAGAAAAATGCCAGAGAGGAGGAAATCATTTCGGTTCCGCGTCCGCAAGCCGCGCAGGAGGAAAAGAAGCGTCGCCGCGACGAAGAGTGGATACAGCGGGAAGCGGAGTCCCACGCGGCTGATAACATTGGGCCAGTATCCGATCCCAACGAGGATGAAGGCGAAGAGTCCGACGCGAGGTCCGCCGATTTCTTTTCCGAGAAGATAAATGAATGGAAGAGTGAGAAAGCCAAGAATGGCAGCGCCGAGTTTGAGGCTGAGATACGAAAAACCTGTGCCGAAAAGATTTGCAACGAGGAGAGTCCAATACATCTGGAATGCTTCGCGGCCTGTGTTGCGAATGAAGAAGATGTGTGTTTGACCCTGCGAGATTTCATACACGTCCAGAATTTTTTCTGCGTGATCGCTGAACGGCTCAGGCGGAATGCTTTCTGTCTGTGTAAAACGGAAGAAGAACACAAGCGCGGTCGCGGCGATGAGGAGCAACGCCCAACGCGGGATGTTGAACGTCAACGGCTCGCGCTTGAAGAACGCGCCGATACGTTGGAGGATTGACCAAATACTGTTGTCTTTCAGCCAGAATGCGAGCAGAAAAAATACGATTGCAAAATACCAAACGAAGGTATTGCCAGTGGTGAAGAGATTGTCGTCGAAAATGGTAAATGACCAAAACCCCAGCCCAATGCTGATAAACAATGCAACGCGACGATACGTGAGCGGGTCTGTGCCTTCGGATGTTTGCGCGAGGGGAAAGAGAGTCCACTCGTTCAGATAAATCGCCCAGCCCAACAAGCCGAACGCGGCAATGTAGAAGGCATATCCAAGCGGTGTGCTGGATGTTGGCGGCTCGAAAGTGTTTTGTCCGATCAATGCGAGGAGGAGGGCAAGCAATGAACGCCAGGGGAAGGGGGTTGGAGATTGGAAACCGGGGACTAGTGATTGGGAATCGGTAATTGGAAGTGGTGTTGCTTCAGACTGATTTCCAACAGTTGACGGCTTTTCCTCTTCCACAAACGCAGGGATTTGAATCCTTTCAGCATTCCCGAATCGAAACAGGGATTTGACGTAATCAAGAACGCTGGGTTCCTGCATGGGAGGTTGATCGGGGTTTTGAGTCTCGTCGCTCATCATATATTCTCATGAAATGACAGTCATTTTTAAAGATACTGTCACTTTTATTCTAAATTTTTCCGCGCGATCATCATAACGCTTTCGCCCCACTTGTAGGACAAAAAGACATACCCTGTGATCGCTTGCATACCGCCCAATGAACCGAAAAATAATTTTTGGATTTGCTTCGGAACAAAGCGGATGTATGGCGCATCCCAAAAGCCGTCTGCAAAAATATCCGCCAATTCAAGCCCTGCTTCTTCGAGAAGCGATACCCATTCGGATGGGCGTTTCAAGGAGATATGCGTCGGGTCCTGATATCCGATCCATTGATCGCCTTTCCACGGCTTGAGCAGGGAATCGAGGTTCGGCGTGGCGAGGATCAATGTGCCGCCTTTTTCCGTTACGCGACCGATCTCTTGAATTGCTTTTTGAGGGTCAGGCAAATGCTCCACGATATGTTTGATGATCACAACATTGAATGAGTTATCCGCAAACGGAAGTTCCTGCGCGCTGGCGGTTTGCAGACTGGTTTCGTTGACGACCGACCTGGATTGATTGACTGCCCAGTAATTTACATCCAGACCATAAGTTTCAAATGAGTCTTCGAGTTGCCCCACGAGATGCCCCAGCCCTGAACCAATTTCCAGCAGGCGCGCGCCGCGTTTCCCATACCGGCGCGCCAGCATGGCATAGAATCGATTCGACCACCAGTACATGCTGTACTTGGCGAAGGTGATATCCGCATAGGTGTGTGTTGAGAAATATTTTTCGTCGAAGGGCATGGGTTAAGTATAGAGGTATACAGGTAAACAGGTAGACAGGTTTTGTATTACGTGTTTACCTGTATACATGTGTACGTATTTACTTCCGCCTTGCAACATAAAACGTAAATGTCCCATTCTCGATTGCTTCAGGTGAAGCGTATTTACTGCCGAATTTTTTCGTGAAGAACAAATTCCATCTTGTTGAAGCAAGAATCCATTTTCCCGTAAGAGTCTTTACAACGAGTGACGGAAAGCCAAAATAATGTCCCCATTCTAACACGCGCATTGCAGAGGGGGAAAAATAATGCCACCAGCGTACCAGTTCAAAGCCGGCGCGTTCCAGGCGTTCCTTCCAGGCATCCGGTTCATCGGCGTGATGCACGCGCGAAATTTTGCGGAACCATTCTGTATATCCTTTACCCAACACCCGCGAAAGCGATAGCTCACTAAAATATCTTGTATTCGGAACACAGAAATAAAACGGAGCGTCCTTCTTTAATACGCGCGCGGTCTCTTTCAGCACATCGTCAATGTGGGGAATATGCTCAAGCGCCGAGTTGCTGAATCCGCTGGCGAAATACCCAGATGGAAAAGGCGATTTCGCGCCATCCGCTTCCACCAGGGATTTGTACGCGTCAAACTTTTTTGCATCGTGAATAGGTTCATGCCAGGGGTCCAGCCCCACGTCGATCTTCGTGTCGAACGTTAACGACGCGAAATGGCCGTCGCCGCATCCCACGTCATAGACGGGTGAGGGCAATGGCAGGTCCTGATAATACGAACTTTCCACCGCGCGCAGAAACGCACGGAAGTAGGGAAGATCGCGTAAATGTAAATAAAGAAAATCTTTTTCCAAGAATGCTCTCGTCGCCATCCTCGGCGGCGAGAACGCCGCCGGGAGCACATATTATTTCATTAAATTTTCAAACAACTTTTCATATTCCACTGCGATGGAATCGGGATCATAGGATTTCTTAATGGATTCGATATCGCCTTTGAATTTCTGCGGGTCATTCAGGACCTCGAGAATGGATTCCGCCAAATCAGCCGAATCGCCAATTTTGGCGACGCGCCCCATGCCGTGCATCGTGACGGGTTGCCGCACCCCGGGCAACGCGGATGGGACACAAGGCACGCCGTTCATCATTGCTTCGACCTGTACCAGCCCAAAGGCTTCGGTAGAATTCAACGATGGGACGGTCAACACATCCAGGTTGGGGTATAACGCCGAAAGTTGAACGGGATCAAGATTGCCGAGAAATTTCCAATGACCCGATTTTTCATATTCGCGAATTTGCGGGCTCAACCTGTCGTAGTATGCCTGTTCGCCCATTACGTTTTGATGCTGTCCCGCATATAAGACCTGTGCCTTCGGGTATTTTTTCAAGATCGTTGGCAAGGCATCCAAAAGAATTTCCACGCCCTTTTCGGAGGCAAAGCGCGTGACCATGCCAATGACGGGTCTTCGTTCTTTCACGTGATGCTCGTCCGCGAAGGTTTGAACAGCGCCGGGGGGTGGACCCGGCAATTCGACGGGAGGCAGGATCGGTGTCAGTTTTGAGGCGTAACGCGAGAGATAGGATGAGTTGTCGGCGTAGTCTTGTGTGTAGGTCACGATGTGATTCGACAAAATTCCAGCCATGTTGTTCATAAGATTCACAACCGTATTTACGAATCGGTTGAAAAGCCCGGGCGGCAACAGCAGGTCACAGTGATAGGTGAGCACGGCGGGCTTGCCGAAGAGACGACCGCGCAGGGCGACGCCGGGCGCGTCGAATTGCGGGAGGTGCATTTGGACGACATCATGCTGCACAATAAGTTTTGTCGCGACGAAACCAAACGTCGGCGCGATCACGCCTTTGCTGATGCGCGCCGCAACAGGCACGCGAATGATTTTGACCCCGTCCATTATTTCTTCGCGCGGAAGCGATGGGTCGTATTGCGTGGTCATCACAGTCACTTGATGCCCGCGTTTGGCGAAGGCGCGTGCAAGGCGTTCGGCGTAAATGGTAAGACCCGAGGTGTGCGGGCGATAGTAGGTGAGAACCGTGAGGATTTTCATAATTGTTTCTGCTTCGTCGGGATCGCAGACCCCGACAGAGCGATGGGCGGGGGGATTATAACGCATGGATTTGCGGAGATATTGCCGCGAAAATCGAGCAACTTTCGATTGCCTGCGTGTTAAAAACTATAGAAAGTTCCACTATAAAAAAGGAGAATGACAATGGCTACCAAAAAATCACAGGCAAAAGCACAACTAAAGGCAATGCCAGCCGCCCAATCTCAAATGAGCTCGGGAATGACGGCTCCTCCGTCCCTGTGGAAGTGGGTTTATCTCGTGAGTGTGTTCGTCGCAGGCGTGACCGGCGCGATCGGTATCGCGTATCCCATCCTCAGTTGGGGGTTGTTGCTCGCCGGGCTTCTCGTTGGCTTCCTATATTTCGACTCAGCCGACGTGATGAACTTCGGATTGCGCTACCTTATCCTCGGGGCAGTTGCAGGCGCTTCGTCAACCTTCCTCGGCGCGACTGGCATGGTGGCGTCCTACGTCTCGGGCTTCCTGAGCGGTTTCTTCAACTTCCTCGGACCCGTCGTGCTGGCGATGGTCATCATGCACTTCTGGAAAAAGTACTTCGGGAATATGATGTAAACATGGCTCAAAAGGACCACCAAAAGATCGGTGGTCTTTTTTATTTAACGCACCTTACGCAGAACGTCCCGCAGGTTTGAGCGAATCGCCTGTGTTTTACAATGAACCCTGCGGGACGGTACGTAACGTCAGTTATTTAATGCTGTTATGGTTCATTGGTAAAATCATCGTTGCGAACATCTGAATGGGTGGTCGTCAAAATTTACAAAAGAAGAACTTTTCGTCCATGAACACAAAACAAAAGATCATCAGTTGGATCGGCACGACTCTGCGCGAGTCGGCGTGGGCGCCTTTGAGCGTTTTGGGCTTTTATGTGGTTGGACTTGCCTACCATCTTTTTGATTTATTTCCCCCGCTGGATATCCCGACCCATTTCATGGGCGGCGCTGCAATCACGTATTTCTTTCGCGGCGCGATCAGAAATTCACAAAAGTATCTTGGGGATGTGCCCGCTTTAATTCAAATCGTGTTTGCCTTCACCTGCACAGGCGCCACGATCATCTTGTGGGAGTTCTACGAAAACGCGTTTGATTTCCTCTTCGGCACTCACATGGTACGCGGGCTTGAAGATACAATCGTGGATATGTTTATTGGATTAATCGGCGCGTTGGTTTTGTCTTTGTTTTACAGGCGGAGTTAAGTAAAACGTCCCGCAGGTTTGGTTGAACCAGCCTCATTTTGTGAAGAAACCTGCGGGACGGTGTGTAAGCATTAGAACAAATCCTTATTCGATTTTACCCACTCGTACATCAAGTCCATGCCCTCTTCGAGATCAATCTTCGGTTCCCAGCCGAGTTCGCGTTGCGCCTTGCGGAAGTCTGCATAGAAAACACGCTGGTCGCCCGGGCGCCAGTCTTCGCGCGCCACTTCAATCTTCTTCCCCAATAATCTTTCGAGAATAGGACCAAACTCTGCCCATATTGCCATTACATTCCGCCTGCCACCGCCGAGGTTATAGACTTGTCCTTTGGCGGAATCGATTTTTTCAACCGCGGCATCGTAGGCGTTGAGCAAATCATGCGCATGCAAAACATCGCGCACCTGTTTGCCGTCGCCGTAGATGGTGAGCTTTCTGCCTGTCACCGCCGCGATCATCATCCATGCGAGCCAGCCCTGGTCTTCGATGCCGAACTGGCGCGGACCGTAAATGCACGATTGACGAAAGACAACAGAACGCAAGCCGTAAATGCGCGAATAATCGCGCGTGTATTGATCGCCTGCCCCTTTGCTTACGCCATACGGCGAATGGAAATCAAGCGGCTGTGATTCTGAACAGCCATGTTCCAAATCAGCATACAGCCAGCGGGTGGATTCTTCGACGAGTCTCACATCATCCATGCCGCCATACACTTTATTTGTGGAAGCATAAATGAAAATCGGATCGCGCTGTGAGAGGCGCGCGGCTTCGAGGGCGTTAAATGTTCCCAGCGCGTTGGCTTCGAAATCAGCGCGTGGATTCGTTACGGATGTCGTCACTGCGACCTGCCCCGCCAAGTGGACGATGACATCTGCATCTTTGGCGGATTCTGCCAACAAGTCTGCGCTTCTTAAATCTCCGACGATGAGCCTGAACGCGTTTTTCCCAAACGTCTCCTCCAGCCAGGCGAGGTTGCGCGGCGCGCCCGCACGGGACAAATTGTCAAGGAGGGTAACTTTTTCTCCGCGTTGAATCAGCCTATGGGCGTAGTTGGATCCGATAAATCCCGCTCCCCCAGTGACAAGGTAATGACGAGTCATTTATTTTCCTTTACAAACTCCGGTACGTTGTCCTTCTTCCAAAAAAAGACGCGATGATCACGCCGAATAAAAATCCGCCGACGTGCGCCCACCAGGCAATGCCGCTAGCCTCACCTTGAATTGAGAACAACCCCGAATATAACTGGGAGATGAACCAGAACACAAGAAAAATGAAAGCAGGAATTTCAACGAGGGTAAAAATAAAAAAGATGGGCACCAGGCTTGCAACGCGTGAATTCGGATACAGGATCAAATACGCTCCCAGCACACCAGCCACCGCGCCGCTTGCGCCGATCATGGGAACCTGGCTGGAAGGTAACACGTAGGTTTGCAACAGCCCTGCCGCGGTGCCGCTTAACAGATAAAAGAAGAGGTAACGAAAACCACCCATGTGAGATTCGATATTATCGCCGAAGATGAATAGCACCCACATGTTGCTGATAATATGAAACCAGCCGCCGTGCAGGAACATGGAGGAAAGGATGGTCAGCCATTCGTTGGATGGATCGCTGAGAAACTCTGCGGGAATTAATCCGTTTGCAACAATAAAATTCTGGAGTTCCGCGGGCTCCATTCCAATTTCCCTGGAAAATGCAAGCGCGTTTAAGCCGATCAACAGCAGGTTGATGACCGGAAACTTGTGTGACCGTACGGTGTCGTAAAGTGGAAACATGATCTATTCAGTTGTGTCTGTTTTCTGTTTATTTCGAAAACTCATCAGTTCCTGATACACACCAGAAAGTGTTTGCCCTTCGCGCAACAGACCGATACCGCCGATCACGCCGCTGTTGATATAGTTGTACAAGCGTCCTGTGATTGCCGCGGCAAAGGATGTGGATTGATCGCCTGTGAGCAAGGTCAACGCGCCGCCGAACGCTCCCTCGAAGGTGCCAACGGCTCCCGGCAGGGCGGGGATCGCGCCGCCGAATGCCGCCGCGCCCAGCCCCAACATTGCCCAGGTCATTTGTGCCTGGGGGAAGAACGCGAGGATGATGAAATAATAGGCGACGATGGCGATGCCCCAGTTCAACGTCATCCAAAAGAGGAAACGCAGGAAGAGCCAGCCATCGGTCAACACGCTCAAGCCGGCAAAGAATGACTCAAGAAAACTACCGCCAAGTTTTTGCAGGGATGGCATTCGCGCACTCAACTTGTGAAAGAGATCGAGCGCCCATTGGTTACTGCGCGCCAGAATATATAGGAAGATAAATCCGATCAACACGACAGCACCGACGATGACCCCGATCCGTTCCGAGCCTGCCGCGCCGACGACGAACGGCAATGCCGCCAGCAATACAACTGCAGAGTAGCCCAAATCCATTGTGCGTTCGATGACGATGGTGGGCAGAATTTCCATGAACGTCATCCCTGATTTGCGGCTGAGGAGGAAGGCGCGCCCGATTTCACCGAGCCTGAACGGGAGGAAATTATTCAGCAGATAGCCTTCGCCAACCGTCCAGAAGACATCGCTGAATGTGGCGCGGTTTCGTAAAAGAGTCCGCCAGACGACAGCGCGAACTGCCACCCAGATAAAACCGATGACCAGCGCGATTCCCAAATAGACGTAGTTCGCGTTGCGGATCGCGTCCACCATCGCGCGCAGGTCAACGAAATAGAGGATCGCGGCAATCAGCAATATGCTGATAATTGCGCCAGGCAGCCATCGTTTTGCATCTTTCATAAATTATTCCTTTTTCACCACGAAGGGTCACAAAGGGACACGAAGGAAAAAGTTTTAAACCTTTGTGCATCTTAGTGACCCTTTGTGGTTAATATTCTTATTCCTCGTCCAATTTCAAGACAGCCATGAACGCGTCCTGCGGGATTTCCACGTTGCCGACCATCTTCAATCGTTTCTTGCCTTTCTTTTGTTTTTCGAGCAATTTCTTTTTACGGGTGATGTCGCCGCCATAACATTTGGCGAGCACATCCTTGCGTGTTGCCTTGACGTTGGCACGCGAGATGATTCTTCCGCCGGATGCGGCTTGGACAGCCACATCGTACAGTTGACGGGGAATCAACTCCTTGAGCTTGGTGATGAGACGCTGACCCTTGTAGAACGCATCTTTCTTGTGGACGATTGCCGCGAGCGCATCGAGCGGTTCGCCATTGACGAGAATCTCCAGTTTTTGCAATTCGTCCACGCGATATTCAAGGAATTGATAATCGAGCGAGGCATAACCCTTGGTGCGTGATTTCAATTCATCGAAGAAACCGATGATGATCTCTGAAAGCGGGATTTCAAAATCCAATTGGACGCGATGCGGCGCGGGATATTCCTGTTGTTTGAACATGCCGCGCCGTTTGGTGACCAGTTCCATGATCGGACCGTAATACTCTGTCGGCGTGATGATCTCGATGGTCATCCACGGTTCGCGGATCTCGACGACCTTTGATTCATCGGGCAGTTCGGCAGGCGAATCAACGGGGATGACTTCATTATCAATCATCAACACTTCGTATTCCACAGAAGGCGCGGTGAACAATACATCCAAATTGTATTCGCGTTCGATGCGTTCCTGAATAATTTCCATGTGAAATAAACCAAGAAAACCCGCGCGGAAACCAAAGCCCAACGCCTGTGAGGTTTCAGGTTGATAAGTGAGCGAGGCGTCGTTGAGTTGCAATTTCTCAAGCGACTCACGCAGTTCAGGATAATCATCCGCTTCGACGGGGTAAATTCCAGCGAAGACCATCGGTTTGGGGGTACGGTACCCAGGCAGAGGGTCCGAGGCGGGGGCCGAAGCGCGCGTGATCGTATCTCCGACGCGGCATTCGTGCACCGTTTTGAATCCAGTTGCAATATATCCCACTTCCCCCGAACCCAAACTTTGGACGGGTGTCATGCCGGGCGCGAAGATACCGATCTCAACAGGACGCATATCCACTTTGGTTGCGAACATGCGCAGGATGTCGTTGGACTTGAACGAGCCTTCCACCACGCGGACGTATGCAACCACGCCTTTATATGCGTCATAATGCGAATCGAAGATGAGGGCGCGCAGGGGGACGTCGTCTGCATCTTTCGGCGGCGGCACGCGCGTGACAATGGCTTCGAGAATCTGATCCACATTGATGCCCTCTTTGGCAGAGATTTGAAGCACACTCTCAGGCTCGATGCCAAGCAATGCGCCGACATCTTCAGCCACTTCATCGGGGCGTGCCGAGGGCAGGTCAATTTTGTTGATGACGGGGATGATCGTGAGGTCGGCATCCAGCGCCTGATATAAATTCGCAAGTGTCTGCGCTTCGATGCCCTGCGTCGCATCCACCACAAGCACTGCGCCTTCACACGCTTTGAGCGCGCGGCTGACTTCGTAACCGAAGTCCACGTGACCGGGCGTATCAATGAGGTTGATCTCATATCTTTGATTGTCTTTAGCAGTGTAATACATGCGGACGGCAGAGGCTTTGATCGTGACGCCTTTTTCGCGTTCGAGGTCCATCGTGTCAAGCATCTGCGCGGTCATATCGCGTTCGGAGATCGTGCCTGTGATTTGAAGCATGCGGTCGGCGAGCGTTGATTTGCCATGGTCAACATGAGCAATAATACAAAAATTTCGAATGTGGTCTGTCATATGCGGGGGAAAGTATAACCGAATTTATTGCCCACTCCTTACTAAAACCTTCACCATTGGCATGAAGGCTTTTCCCTTGAAATCAGTCTTTGATCTTCCCCTTCCCTTTCTCCACTGGCGGGCGAAAATTGATTGGCGAGCTCCCACCAAACAATTTAATCTAACCCTATTAAAGTAAAGTGGCTTGACGCTCCCCAATTGGGAATTTGATATTGTGAATCCGACTTAAATACATGACCGACCAAGACTCCCAATCGGACAATCCTATTAGCGTTTCATCTAAAGGCTTGAACTCAGTAAACAATGATTTCGAAGGAGATTCATAATGTTCTCTTAATTGAAGGGCTTCAGGAGAGACATTGCCGTCATATTCGTAAAAAATAGCGAGGTGTTGGGCAGATCGAGTGTTGGTATTATCCCAAATAATCGCGTGAGGATGGCGAGCTAGATTTTCAAGATTCTTCGGCAACTTCAGTTCTTCCATCAATTCTCTAGTTAGACAATCGCGAAAGGTTGACCAAGCATAATCTAACCGAACATCGCTCCTTCTAACATGTCCTCCCGCCCATACTAATGTATGATTCGCCGTCCTTCCCTGGCGTCCGCGAGAATGTAACAGTAAAATCTCGTTATTTTTGCGAATAGTGGCAACAGGCACTAATTGGACAAAATTTGAATTAGCTTCTGCCTCCGTTCGACGAATCCATTTTGTGTTCTTTACAAGCTCATACAAGAATGCTGTTATTTCGCTGGTTAATACGCTACCTTCTGACATAAACTTTTGAACAATCCCTCTTTCAACTACAGCAATCTCCTCATCAACGAGTTGATCTACAGTATTGAGAACTTCAAAGGCGATTCTTGCAACCCCATCAACAGTTTTTAGAGTCGTTGTATCAATATGAATAATCCGATTGAATTCGTTGCGATATTTCTCAATACAAGATATGAGATTGGTATTATATTCGCTTAATATCATTGGATTCATGATTGACCCCTGTCGATCGGTAATTTGGTCTTTGAACTCACGTTGTAGTGCTGTTTGGGGCTCAACAGACAAAGCTGCAACTATGCCGATAGCCTCGGTAAACCTTCTTCGCAAAAACAGAGATTCTAAAACATTATATTCTTCAATCGGAAGTGTTTTTCTTGAACGATGAAGATTCATCCAAACAAGCGAGTCAAAAATCCCTCTATCAAATATAACAATCTTTACATGACGTTCTAGCGCCTCGAGTAATTCAGCAATAATAGTAGCCCCTGTCCACATATTAAAAGCAGGATCTTTCTTGTTTGGAATCGGACATATTGAAGATCTTTCCGCAACAATGAACACTGGTATTTCTTGCCTGCGAAAAAACTTCGAAATGGCTTCTACGCACAAAGTCTTTCCAGCCTTGGGTGTGCCTGAGAACTCAATAATAAACGGCTTTTTTAATTCATCGAGGCTATCAACTAAGCGTAGGGCTAGTTTACGCAATTCTGTTTGATGAGATAACGATTCGTCAGGTTGTTGATTCATTGGTTATTTCCTCTTTTTCTTCACAACAACATCGTGTGCATCTTTAATTGCAGCAACATATCCACGCACTAACCGAAACCAAGCATATACTGACAACGCGGTTAAAATCAACTCCAATAGAATTATTGCAATTTTACCGCTCAATACCATGTTTTGTGGCACACTAGAGTCAAATAGATAAACTGGAGTTGCAAAAGTATATATAAGAAGAAGTACAGCAGCGGATCTTGTTACCCTTATTAAGCTTCTAAAATTCCCCATATAGTCTCTAATAGACTCCCCTTCCATAATTACTTGAATTCGAATAGCCTGAAATAATTTTTTCGATCTAAACAGGGACAATGTTATCTGATGGTCAAACTTACTAAAAAGCTGATCACAAACCCGATTCCAAATCACTCCCGCAGCGTAGGCAGCCGCAATTTGATATTGCAGTGGGATGTTAGAATAGAAAGTCAGAACCATATTAGGTTCGATCTTAAATATGATGACAACAAATGGAAGCAAGGAGAGAAAAAAAGAAAATCCAACAATAACAATTTCTACAAGCAGTGCACTAGTAGGCATATTTACCCTGTTTTCTCATAAATCAGGCCTATAGTAACCAGTATAGCATATCTTTATGCCTATACAAGAGAGCTTATCAGAGAATTTTCCCATGAGTAAACATTCAACGGCTATTTACCGATTAAGACTTAAAAAATCAGCGTATGTGATTGCAACTCGACATAGGGAAAATCCATATTCACCTTGGGTGGCTTTCCGAAAGATTTTCATTCAGGAACATCGCGACTGGTCAAAGCCAAATGCCCCTCGGATTAACTGGAAACGCGGCGAACTTCTAGAGTTCTTGCTAGCCCGCACATCTCAAGAGCGGGCTGAGGAGTGGGGTGATGTCGGATATTATATTGCCCAAACATCGGACTGGCTCTGGTGCTTATACCAGGCTATTACTCCTGAAAAAATTGTCAGTCAAGCGGCCGATAAATTTGAGAGGAGGAGTAGGGTTAAAATATAACTTGAAACAACTAATTTTTTTCGGAAATACATGATAAGCAATATGTGCTGCCAACTATTTCTCTGAGTGTGACTGACTGACAAATTTCACGATTGCAATATTCTGATACGAATACTTTAGTTTAGGCAAAGGTTTCAAAGTCGACCACCACTTGGCTTCGACGTGAGCTTCATCAATAATGATTGGAGGGAGACTTACACCTGTGTAACGGATTGCATACAAATGGACTGTTTTATCTTCTTCAGGAAAGGAATTATCCATAAAAATTCCTAACTGATTCTCAATAAGAAGATCCTGAGCCACAAGTCCAGCCTCTTCAAAAATCTCTCGATATATTGTGGTCGCTAAGAGCAGCTCATCTTCTTTTTGGTGCCCTTTAGGCAGTACCCAATAACCATCCTCTCTCTTCAATAAAAGTATAAATCTCTCCTTGTTTATATCAGCATAGATAACCCCACCTGCCGAAGTAGTTTTTGTCCTTGTCGATTTATTACGTTTGCGCACTTTTACTATGCTTGATGAGTTCTGTCAGAACTATTTTAGTTTGACTACAACTTTGCAAACCTCGATACCACCTTCGCCGCCGTGGAGAACTCAACAAGGATAACCTCATCATCGTCTTGAACTTGAAATTGTCTCATGGAATCCTCCTGATCTATGACCGTCGCGATTGCTCGCTTATTTTACATCGAAAGAATGAAACTTCAACCCGCAAATACATTGTCAATCAGTTGTTCTATCTCAACACCCGCCTCAACAGACAGATCCATCCACACCAAAAACTCGACGTTGCCCTTCGAGACTGAAAGCTACATCTTCGCCAGCAATTCAGCCTTTTTCTTTTGAAACTCCTCTTCAGAAACGATCCCCTTCTTGCGTAACTCATCCAGCTTGGCGATCATGGATGGAATATCATTATCACGTCCACGATCAACACCCACATCCTCAAAACCGAGTTTTTCCTTTGCGTTCAACATTGCTGTTTTGAATTTGATCGTGTCGCCGATGCGCTTGAACAGATTGTCCCCAGTCTCGCTGGCTGTAAGTATTTCGATATCGCCGTAATCGAATATCCTGCCGAAAAAGGACTGGCTCATTTTGACATCGTTCACTTTTTCCAGCGAGGAGTCTACAACGTTTTTGCTGAACACGCCTGAGATCTGGATCACGCGTCGATTCGTAACGATGTACTCGCGGTTGTACCAGATCAGGATATCACGCAGCATCCCGCCCAGCGGTACCAGCACAAGGACAAATCCAATTGCCGCGATGGGAGAGAAAGTTGCCGTCGCTGCGATCACGCCTGCTACCAGCAACACTGTCAATACGATTTCCAATAGGATATTACTAAAGAGGACGAACCAGTGCTGGCGCGTCTCCAGTACAATGCGCTCGTTTTGCCCCAACATGCCTTCAAGGTAATTTTTTGCCATTGTATATCTCCTGTTTGAAATGAGAATATTATGACGTTTTGTATTCTATCACCCGTTCAACCATCTGACGAATGGAGTCGCTTTCATTCTCAGCCGATAGTTGATTCAGCCACACCAAAAACTCCGCGTTCCCTTTCGGTCCGAGCAATGGACTCTTAATGAGCCCGCGCACGCCGAAGCCCTCGTTTTTGGCGAAGGTCAGCACATCGAGGAGAACCTGGTTATGAATTTCAGGGTCACGGATCACGCCGTCCCCGCGCGAGACATCTTTTTTCCCTGCTTCGAATTGGGGTTTGATGAGGGCAATGATTTCTCCCTCACCCCTAACCCCTCTCCCAGCGGGAGAGGGGAACCACTGGCGAATAACAGGCAACAATATCTTCAACGAAATAAACGACGCATCCACCGTCACCAGCGATACATGCTCAGACAGGGACTCAACAAACCGCGCGTTGGTTTCTTCCATGACGATGACGCGTTTATCGTTGCGAAGTTTCCAATGCAGGATACCTTTGCCCACATCAATGGCGTAGACTTTCGCCGCGCCGCGCTGGAGCAGGCAATCCGTGAAGCCACCCGTCGAACAACCGACATCGGCGCAGACGAATCCATTTACATCAATTGCAAATGCTTCGAGGGCGGCATCCAGTTTTTCGCCGCCGCGTGAGACGAAGCGCGGACCGGAGTCAATTGTCAGGTGCGAATCGGCTTGCACCGCAGTGGCAGGCTTGAGCGTGACCTGATCCGCAACTCTCACTTGTCCTGCCATGATCATGGCTTGCGCTTTCGCGCGCGATTCGGCAAGTCCGCGTTCGACAAGCAATACATCCAAACGAACTTTAGGCATGAATCTATTATACGCTTGGACGGGGTCTCAGACCCCGTCCGAACATAATACAGGTAAAATTGTTCCATGTTCAAAGCATTAATCAAAACCATGCGCCTGCGCCAATGGACGAAGAATGGCTTCGTCTTCTTCGCGCTTGTGTTCGATAAACAATTATTTTTGCGCGAGCCGTTTTTACGAACGCTGGAAGGATTCTTTTTATTTTGTTTGATGTCGAGCGCGGTGTATTTGCTGAACGATATCTTCGACGTTGAAGCAGACCGCAAACACCCTGAAAAGAAACATCGTCCGCTGGCTTCAGGCAAACTACCGAGCCGTGCGGCGTGGGGGGCGGCGATTGCGCTTGTGATCGTTGCCCTGCCTCTCGCGTATCTTCTCTCGCCAATTTTTTCTTTCATTCTCGCAACGTATCTCGTCATCAATATTTTGTACTCGCGCTGGCTCAAGCACATTCCGATCCTGGATGTGCTCATTGTTTCATCGGGCTTTGTCCTGCGCGTGGGCGCGGGTATAACGTTGATCACAGTTGAAAGATTCTCGCCGTGGTTGTATATGATCACCACATTGTTCTCGCTGTATATCGGCTTTGGCAAACGACGCGCTGAGATGAATTTACTCGCGCAAGGCGCGGCTTCGCATCGCAAAGTGCTCGATGGTTACACCATTCCCCTGCTCGATCAATACATCACCATCGTTTCAGGCATGACCATCGTCACGTATTCGCTGTATACATTTTTCGCGGAAAACCTGCCCGCCAATCACAGCATGATGCTCACGATTCCGTTTGTGGTATATGGCATCTTTCGTTACCTGCAACTCATTCAAACAGGTCACGCGGCGGGCGCGCCTGATGAAGTCGCCCTCAAAGACCGCCCCTTGCAAGTCACAGTTTTATTGTGGGGTTTGGCTGTGATTGCAATTTTTTATACATCGTGAAAGCTTCCGCGCCCGGCAAGATTATTTTATTTGGCGAACACGCAGTCGTGTATGGACGTCCCGCGCTGGCTGTTCCTGTCACACAAGTCCATGCGGATGTCGAAATCTCGGATTCTTCCCGCGCTGGAATCTGGATTCAAGCTCCGGACGTAGATCTTCACGCCGAACTGAACACGCTTCCCTCCCACCATCCGATTGCTTCAGTCATCCATAACTTTCTCTTCCTCTCACGCCAATCCTCCTCTCCCTTAGGGAGAGGGGCTAGGGGTGAGGGGAAGTTCCCCAACCTTGAGATTAATATCACTTCTACAATCCCTGTCGCATCCGGTCTCGGCTCCGGCGCGGCGGTGACCGTTGCCCTCACCCGCGCGTTGTCGTCTCATCTTAACTATTCGATGACAGATAAGGAAGTCAACGCGTTCGCGTATGAAATTGAAAAACTCCATCACGGCACACCCTCAGGGATTGATAACACCGTCGTCACGTATGCCAAGCCTGTTTACTTTGTGAAAGGTCAACCAATAGAAACCTTCAAAGTTGGAAAGTCATTCACCATTGTCATTGGCGATACGGGCATCCCCGCTCCGACAAAAGAATCCGTTGGTGATGTACAAAGTTTGTGGATGAATGACAAAGCGCGTTGGGAGATCATTTTCGATGAAGTCGCTGATATCTCTTTTTCCGCGCGCCGCGTCATCGAAGAGGGATGGGTGGACATGCTGGGTGAACTCATGGATGAGAATCACGCGCTTTTGCAGAAGATGACTGTCTCTTCGCCCGAACTCGACCGACTCGTGTCAGCCGCGCGAAAAGCTGGGGCACTGGGAGCAAAACTGAGCGGAGGAGGACGCGGGGGGAACATGATCGCGCTCGTTGAAAAGGAAAACGCCGACGAGGTTTCATCCGCTTTGATCTCCGCTGGCGCAAAGCGGACTCTGATCACGACCGTCTCATGAAGAAACAAATAAATCTCTAATCTCCAATCTCGACTCGCAGTGCTATAATTTTTTTCATGAACAGGAACTTTGCCCGACCTCCCTGTTAACTCATTCTTGAAATAAGAAGTATTGTTCGTAAAGCCCAACGGGCTTGTTTTGCGTTTTCCCTAACTCGTAGAAAACCGACTCCTGATGACCTTGATGGCGCCTGACCCGCAAGGGGGCATTTCTTCGCGTTCGCACATCTTGCGCGCGGTCCGCCCCAATCCATTCTGTCTCATTCGACCCACACGACAGAATGGAGGTTTCCCATGGAAACGATTCGGGGCAGAAAGTCCCGCGAAATAAATAGAACTGAATTACATCAAAAGCTTGCAAGTTACGAAGACATACTGCTTGATCTTGGCACTGGCGATGGAAGATTTGTTTGTAAAATGGCTGAGGAGCACAGGGATCGTTTTATCATCGGTCTGGATTCGTGCCGCGAGAACCTGCGCGTCAACTCACAGCGAAAATTGCCGAACGCGCTGTTCGTCATTGCCAGCGCGCAGGCTTTGCCACAAGAGTTGAACGGACTGGCGTCTCACGTCAACATCAACTTCCCATGGGGCAGTCTGCTTGAAAGCCTGTTGAATAACGATGCATGTTTGGCAGATGGACTTTTGTCTATTACGCGTCCCTGCACAGGCATGGATATCCACTTGAACAGAGAGGCGCTCGTCACAGCAGGCTGGACGTTGGAATCAGGCGCGGATCAAATCGAGCGCGTCTTGAATGCAAATGGCTTGAGAACGAAATCAAGGTCATGTTTGGATGCACGCGATCTTCGTTCCTTTCCAACTACATGGGCAAAACGCCTTGCCTTTGGTCGAGACCCGCGCGCGATTCGATTGAGTTTTCAAAGAAAATAAAAGAAATGACAGCCTCAGCAAAAACTGAGGCTGTCATTTCTTTAGTAAACTAGCGCGACGGTTCACCGTCGTGCGGCTATGGCATCATTGGCTTCGCCCCAATTAACCTTCGATGGGTCGCGCGCATACAGGCGTCCATCACCACCTGCAACCCCGCGTCGCGCGCCTTCTGCGCGGCTCCTTCATGGACGACTCCCTCCTGCATCCACACGACCTTCGCGCCGATCTTGATCCCTTCATCCACAACTGGCGGAACGTCCTCCGGCTTGCGGAAGACCTGAACCACATCCACTTTATCGGGGATGGAGGCTAGATCGGGATAAGCCCTCTCTCCCATGATCTCAGTCGCCGTTGGGTTGACAGGAACGATTCGATATCCCTGGTCTTTCAAATATTGCACAATGCCAAAACTCTCCTTCGCGGGGTTCGACGACAACCCGACGCTGGCGATCGTCTTTGTGGACAAAAGAATTTCCTTCATCATTTTATCGTTGTTCATGTTTTCTCCTCTGATTTTACGTCATTGCGAGCCTGCTAGGGCGAAGCAATCCCCAACTAGCGGGGACTTTCTCCAACACGACAATGGGGATTGCTCACCTGCACTTGCGCCAGGTGCAAGTGTCGTCGGGTCTTCGACCCTCCTCGCAATGACGACATATTTACCTGTCATAATGCCGCGCCGAACCTTCGTGTTCATGCTTTATAGGCAGTATTGCCTTGAACGATGTTTCACCTGGCTTCGATTTGACGAGCAGTTGTCCTCGATGTCGATTCGCGACGATATCGTGCGAGATGTGCAGTCCCAAACCCGTTCCACTGCCAGGCGGCTTCGTTGTAAAGAACGGCTCGAAGATTCGCAAAAGAATATTTTCTGGAATACCAGGCCCGTTATCGGTAATTTCAACGATCACGTGATTATCTTCGGCGTGTGTCCGCAAAGTGATTTCGGCCGCTTGCCCTGAGCTTGTCGAAGGGTTGCCGTTCATTGCATCAGCGGCGTTGTCAATGATGTTCGTCCATACTTGATTTAATTCGCTGGCATACGCTTCGATGCGCGGCAGGTCTGGTGAATACTCTCGTTTCACCGTCACGCCTTTTTTTAGTTTGTGTTGCATGATGACGAGCGTATTTTCGAGACCCTCATGCACGTCCACTTCAAGCAATGGAGCCTGATCGAGATACGCGTAGGACTTTACTGCGCGGACGATTTCCGAAACGCGTTCCGTGGTCTGTTGCACTTCCGATAGCAACTCCATCATCAAACAACTTGTGCCAAGCCATTGAATGGATAATTTGAAAAATGCTGTGCCTGTCAACTTTTCAAGCGACTCGACATTCCATCCAAAGTTGACCATCGCGGGCGCAAGTTCCCACGCGGATTCGATCCCGTTCGCCTCCAGCCACGCCTGAAGTTGATCCACCAAATCAATCTTTTCCAGCGCCTCAAGTTTGAGCGGCGACTCGAAGCGGCGCGTTGCCTCTTTCATAAAACCGTTCAGCCATTCGGTCTGATTTTCTTTGAACGCAACGGATTCGACTTCGTGCGTCAGCGTCTGCCACTTTACCAGCGTTTTATTTAATTCGGACGCGCTTCTCTGCGCCGCCGCGGCAGGGTTGTTGAGTTCATGTGCAAGCCCCGCGCTCAGCGTGCCCAACGCCGCCATTCTTTCCTGCTGGTGGAGGAGGGCATCGTTTTGACTTAATCGCGCCATCACCCAATGCAGCACAGCCAGCGCCGCGGTCGAACTGGTGGATAACAAATTTTCAAAGGCTTCTTGTGAGATGCAAAGAGTTTCACAATCTGTAATCGCTATCACCGATGCAGAGCGCGGCGAACGCGAAAGCAATGCCATCTCGCCCAGCACGTCGCCTGGATTCCGCACGTCAATCTTAATAAGCGACTGCCCCGATTGCTTCTGGATTTCGAACGAGCCCTTCAATACAACAAACGCCGAATCGCCCGGGTCGCCTTGTTTCATTAATATCTCCCCCGCGCGTAAAGAGACAGGCTTGGCATTATCCATGAGTTGTTGCAACTCTGGGTCAGACAATCCTTGAAAGAGGGGAGATTTACGGAGGTCGGAGAGGTTCATAGATTCATCGTGTCACTCTGAGCGGAGCGAAGAGTCTCGCTCGTTGTGTTGGAGATTCTTCGTCGCTTCGCTCCTCAGAATGACATAGCATTTTTCACAACGTCTTCAAATATTCCTTGATCAACGCGTGCGCGATCGCGCCCTCGCCAACCGCGGACGCGACGCGATGATTCGTTCCATAACGCACGTCGCCTGCCGCGAAAATTCCAGGGACGGATGTCTCCAGTAGAAACGGGTCCCGCTCGAGGGTCCAGCCCTGAGGCGGCTTTTTATCCACCATGAGATCGGGCCCAGTATAAATATATCCTTTGCCACTACACATCACCAGATCAGAAACGATCTGGCTTTGCGGGCGGACGCCGATGAACACGAACAATGCGGAGGCATCAAGTGTTTGCGATTCGCCGCTCCTCGTGTTTTTGATGACGATCTGTTCAAGGGCGTTGTCTCCCATCACTTCGATCAAATCCGTGTTCAACAGGATTTCAAGTTTTTTATTTTCATTCATCGCATCCACAAGATATTTTGATGCGGTCGGCTCCGCGCCGCGAATGAGAACGTAAACTTTTTTCGCGAACTGACTCAAATAGATCGCGCCCTGCGCGGCGGAGTTCGCGCCGCCCACAACAAAAACATTCTGGTCTTTGTAATTCATCGCTTCGGTGTACGCCGCGCCGTAATAAATTCCCGCGCCCGTCAACGCGTCCGCGCCTGGCATCTTCAACGTGTGGAACGACGCGCCCGTCGCGATCAACGCCGCGTGACAGGAAATCTCCGTGCCGTCCGATAACTGGATGATGCGATACGCGTCTTTGACGACGACCTGGCTTGCCTCCTGCGCCGACAAAATTTCCGCCCCGAATCGTTTTGCCTGCGAAACCGCGCGGCGGGTAAGGTCATCGCCAGAGATGCCCGTTGGAAAGCCGAGATAATTTTCGATCTTTGGGCTGCTCCCCGCCTGCCCACCCGGCGCGGCTCTTTCAATGACGACACAACGCAATCCTTCTGAGCTTGCATACACCGCGGCGGCGAGCCCCGCAGGTCCACTGCCGATGATGACCAGATCATAAAATGGAAGGCCTGCGCGTGTTTGCAACCCGACTTTATCCGCGAGTTCTTTCAGATCAGGTTCGATCAAGTTCTTCCCGTCAGGAAAAAATATGACAGGCAGTTTTGTCGAAGATTCAGAGGATACGCCTTCCACCAACTTACGCGCGCTCGAATCTTTTTCGATATCCAGCCATTGATACGGGATTTGATGCCGCGTGAGAAAATCCTTCGCTTGATGACTCGATAAAGACCATAATGTTCCAGCCACGCGAATCCCATCATATGGCAAGCGGACGTGTACTTTCCAGTCTTCGAGCAGTTCATCCAAAATCGGGTACAGCCGTTCCTCGGGCGGGTGCCACGGCTTCATCAAATAATAATCCAGCCCCACTTCATTAATAGAGTCAATCGCGGCTTGTGTGTCTGCGTACGCTGTGAGCAAAACCCGTTTGGCTTGCGGATAAGTCTTCATCGCCTCCGCGAGAAATTCTGTTCCGCTCATTTCTGGCATTCGTTGGTCAACCAAAAACAGCGCGACGGTTTCGTTGCGCTGTTCCATCTTCTTCAAATAATCCAATGCGGCTTTTCCTGAATTGATGGGGAGAATGCGATAATTCTGTCCATAATGAGCGCGTAGATCGCGTTCTATGGAGTTCAAAACGGAGGGGTCGTCGTCAATTGAAAAAATAACGGGTTTTGGCATCTTCTAGACCTGACTGCGTTGGAATTTTCCACGATTGTATCACCCTGTAGTCCATCGTTAATCCTTTCGTAATCACTCGGACGTAAGAGGGAATGGCGATTTTCCATCCATCAAACAAATTGAACAATTGCAGGGGCGACCCGCCAGGGTCGTCACAATACTTTAATTTCGCTTGACGGGTCGCCCCTGCGCAAAGGAGAATTGAAATGAAAAATAGAAATTTGTTGTATCTTGGAATTGCGCTTGCCGTAATTGTCGGACTCCCCGTTGGGTATTACCTGCTCTCCCCATTGTGGATCAACGTGCAGGTGGACGAATCGTTTCCAACCGCGATGCCCGCCGACGTGAGCGCGCAGGCAACACAGGCGATGTCCACCGCGATGGCAGAGCCAGCTACGGTCATGGAAGAGGCGATGCCCGAAGCCGAGATGAGCCTCCTCTCACAAGGCTCGTTCTACGACATCATCCACGTGGGGAGCGGTCAGGCATTGGTCTATCAACTTTCGGATGGTTCGCGTATCCTCCGCCTTCAGGATTTTGAAGTGGATAACGGACCCGAGTTGCATGTCTATCTTGTTTCGATTGACCCTGTCCCTTCGTCAATCGGCGTCGAAATTCCTGGCGCTGTTGATTTAGGCTTGCTCAAAGGCAACATCGGAGACCAGAATTACGAAATCCCCGCGGATCTGGATTTGAGTCAGTTCAAATCTGTTGTCATTTGGTGCCAGCCGTTCAGAGTCCCGTTCATCGCCGCGCCGTTGACGGTGCAATAAGCGAAAACGTCCCACAGGTTTGTGTGCATCGTCTTTCCTCTGCCAAAAACCTGCGGGACGGTGATTGACTTCGGAAGTTTTTTTTCCCAGCCGACGAAAGTTTTATGATCATGGAGTTGTCTCAGAGTCGCTGGAGAAAAAATGAGTCAACTACAAACACAATCAAAATCGGATTTTTCCATCCACCCGAAAACGATGATGGGACACATTTCCCTCACCGTTGCGAATCTCGATAACCAGATCGGCTTCTACCAACAAGCCATGAGATTCAAACTCCATTGGCGCGAGGGAAACAAGGCGGGCTTGGGCGCGGGCGGCGCGGACATCTTGCGCCTCACCGAAGAACCGGACCTGAAGAAATATCGCGGCGTGACGGGCTTGTATCACGTCGCTTACCTCTTCCCGAATCGGCGTGAACTGGCGATTGCAATGGCGCGTCTCTTTGCCTTGAAATATCCCAATAGTCCCACCGACCACATTATGACAAAGACAACCTACCTTGATGACCTTGAAGCCAATGGTATTGAGTTGTACGCAGAGTCTCCAGAAGATGGCACATGGACGATGGCGAACGGAAAATTCGATACCTATCGCAAGGACGGTTCATGGAGCAACGGTCGCGAGCCGTTGGATGTGGATGCCTTGTTCAGCCATTTAAAGGAAGATGATCAATTGGACGCGCCCATTCCACCCGACGCGAGAATCGGTCATGTCCATTTGCATGTGCGTAATGTGGATGAGGCTGTTGATTTTTATCACGGCATCATCGGCTTTGATGTGATGGGCAACGCTCCAGCCATGCAAGCCGCATTCATTTCCGCGGGCGGGTATCACCATCATCTCGGGCTAAACACCTGGCAAGGACGCGGCGCTCCGCCTCCTCCGCCCGATGCAACGGGTCTGCGTCACTTCACGATTGACCTGCCGACTCAAACCGCGTACGATGAAGTGGTCGCACGTGTTGACAAGGCGGGGATTGCATCGAACAAAACGGACGATGGGCTTTTGATTTATGACCCGTCTCAAAATGGCGTCGTGCTCACTGTTGCAAAATAAAGTAGGTCATGTTTCGGTGGTCGAGTAGCCCTGCGTGTTCGTCGCAGGGCGTATCGAGACCAAGCGTGACCTACTCTATTTCTCGATTGTCTTCACCATGTACACGCTGTCATCATAATCATTCGGTCCCCATATTTTGACGCCATCTTCAAGAGGGATATTCAATTTTACAAACCCGACCTTTTCATACGCCCGCCTAGCGCGTGGATTTCGGGCTGATGGCTGGACCATGAATTTTTCCACCCCGAATCGTTTCGCGAGAAACCCGCAGAGTGTGTCCAGCGCGTCTGAGCCATAGCCTTTACCACAATACTTTTCCGCGCGCATCCACATATCCAATTCGACGCGTTTGATTCCGTTTCGTTCTTCAATATTGTTGAAGTAAATCTGCCCAACATCCTCGCCGTTGACTCGCATAATAAAGCACCTGCCGAGTTCGGTAATTTCTCCCTCGAAGAAATGCGGCGTGTGGTCTTCGCAAAACTCCTCCCAAGTTGCAGGAGGCGAATCAGGGAAGAGCGGCTCGCCCGCCATGCTTGCAGTTAAATCTGAGTTGGCGAACCAATCGTAGATGACTCTGCGGTCCTCCAGCGTTGATAACCGCAAGGTGACATGTTTTCCTTGAATGAGTTCATCTTTCATAATTTCAATACGACGGTTTCAGCGCCTGTGAGAAATACGCATGACTCAACCAGCGCCAAAGGTTATGTAACACAGTACCGTTTATCTACAGATGCGCTAATGCTAAATTTTCACTTCCCCGCCTCCGGCAACACCAGCGGAATATCCAAAAACGGATGCTTGACCACCTGCACGGGCAGACAATAGGCTTCGGCGATCAGTTCCGGTAGCAATACTTCCTTTGGTTTTCCCAGCGCTTTGATATTCCCCGCAACCATGAGGGCGATGCGGTCTGCATAATGCGCGGCGAGATTCAGGTCATGGAGTGCGACCAACACGGCAAGATTGTCCTTGTGCGCGAGTTCAGACACTAATTCCAATAAACTGACTTGATATTGCAAATCTAAATGGGCTGTGGGTTCGTCGAGCAACAATATCGGCGTGGACTGGCACAGCGCACGCGCGAGTAACACGCGTTGCTGTTCTCCGCCTGAGAGTTCCCCCACGCGTCTGTCCGCGAAGGGAAGCGCGCTCACGCGCTGAAGTGATTGACGCGCGATGTCTTCATCCCTTTGCGAGGGCTGACCGAGAAATCCAAGATAGGGTGTGCGCCCAAGCAAAACTGTTTCCCAAACCGTGAACGCAGGAGGCAATAACACGGCTTGTGGAACTGTCGCGATATATCTTGCGCGTTGCATGGAAGTCAGCGAAGAAAGGTCATCTCCGTTCGTGCGGACGTGTCCCGCGTATGGAATGACTCCGCTCGTCGCGCGGATGAGCGTTGATTTGCCCGCGCCGTTTGGTCCGATCAGCGCGAGGATCTCTCCGCTTTGCACGGTGAGGGAGATGTCATGCAGGATGCGGCGGGAAGCGTAAGAGACGGAGAGGCTTTGGATTTTCAACATAAATTCTTCCCCGCCCCGCCCAGCCTCCCCCAGATACGACAAATCCCAGTCGCCGCCACTCGAACTTGCGGGTCAATATCCATGAAGAGATTTTACACCACTCAACCGACATCGCCCGCCAAAAAGCGCCCTCTCCACTTGGAGAGGGGACAGGTCACCGCGCTTGAGCCTATCGAAGCGTGAGGTCGAAACACGTTGTTGATTTCAGGGAAACTCCAAAACGGGGTAAAATCTAAGCCATGACCGAGTCCATTCGATGGATAGTAAAAGATAGATATGGCAACAGCATCTACCTGACCCAAGAACGATGGACACACATCATTGAGTCAATCAACCATCCTGAAATGGCAGATTACGAAGAAGAATTGAAAGAAACCGTACAAACAGGCTCTCGCAAACAAGATTCGCTCAATCCGCAAAAGTACAGATACTCAAACGAATTCGATAATTTGCCAGCAGGCAATACTCACATCATTGCCATTGTGCTTTTCAGGCTTCAAGAAAGCGGACTTGGCGAGATCGAATCAAACAATTTTGTTGTTACGGCCTACCAGAAAGAAATAGGGTAATAAAATGACTCACGCAACCACAAATTACGACGAAATCAGCGACACCTTATATATGTCATTCGTCCCTGACGTAAAAGCGACGGGGATCGAATTGAACGAACATATCCTTCTCCGCATCGACAAAGAAAACCGCAGAGCAGTCGGCATCACATTCTTGAACTACTCCATCATCATCCAAAAGGCGGACTTTGGTCCCCGTAGTTTCCCACTCACAGGGCTGACAAAGTTATCTGATGAAACTCGCGAAATCGTCATGATGATATTGGAAAGCGCACCTGTAAAAGAAATTCTGTCTCTTTCAACATACACGCCTTCATTTTCAGAAGCAATTCCCATTACATTACTACATTTGCCACAACCAGCATGAAATGCACTGCAACGGTGGTTGCAGTAGGCGGCGGGACTCGTCTCATCTTTGCAAAACCTCTCACCTCCGCCGCTGTATCGAAACCACCATTTTCGAACGGACACGTTGTTGATTTCAGGGAAGATTGGGGCCTATTCGCTCAACAAAAAATCCCCGCCATCCAACACCCCCTCCTTAATCACCTTCACAGACTCTGCTCTCACCAACTCCTCCAACTCAAACAACTTCAACCTCGTCTGCGTCGTGCGGACAGATGGCTCAAGAAACTCTCCAAACGGTAAAGACGTTCTGAACAACTGATAATACAAAAACCTGCGCGCATTGCGCTTGAACTCAGACGGGACATCAATCGTTTCAGCCGATAAGAATTCTTCCATCCTGTTTCTTTGCTCTTCAATCGTTTGCGGAAAAAATACAGTGGGATATTGCGTGAAGCGCGCCTTGCCCGCGCATAACACGGGCACACCCGTGATTGAAGCCTCCAAGCCAATGGTTGAGTTGTAGACCATTACGAACTTCGACTTCAAGATCAACTCATACGAACTGAGCGTTTCCTTCGGCGAGACAAAGATCACATTGGGCAAATCCGTTACGCGGCGCGCTTCGACCCAGCCTGCCACCGTCTCACGGCTGGCTTTGCGGACGCGGGTTTCATCAGGGTGCGCGCGGATCACGAACAAGGTCTCAGGGTGTGAGCGAATTTCCTCCAGCACCAAATCCAGCCAGTCGAACATATCTTCAAAGACGGTGTTGGCATGCGGCTGACTGGTATCGAAGATGACATTGGTAAACACAGGCACGATCTGCTTGAAGCCCGCGGCTTTCTTCAAAAACGACACGTCGAGCCTTTTCATGTCTGCCCAAAACTTGATGCCCGCCATCGTGAAGTCCCCTTGAAAGCGCTTCGCGAGATACGCATCCAGTTTTGCATTTTGTTCCTCGTTCATCTCGAATGACTCGGGGATGTGAATCGGATACGCCGTCGCTTCGCCTTCGGTGAAGTACGCGGAAGCGGGTTGTAATCCAACTTCATGTGTGATCACGCGAATACTATGTTTTTGTGCGATATAACGTGCAGTCGCTTCGGGGAAGAACTGCCCGTTGAAAACGACAACAGCCCGAGGCTGAGTCTGTTCGAGTAGCGCATCAAATTTCTGCGCCACATTCCACGCCGATAAAATATATTCCCTGAAAAGATAACGCGTTGATTCATCATCATTCAAATTGTGGACTCTCAGGACCCATCTTAGCCCAGGCAGGCACAACCCCCCAAGCGGAATCCCCTCCCAGACAAATCGCATCATATCTTCGACCGATAAGCCTGCCACCGCTTCGGAGAGTTTTTCATCACGCTGATAGTTGAACCAATGAACATGAGACGTAGTAGCGACTTCAGTCGCTCTTGCACCGTAACGACTAAAGTCGTTACTACGAGGTAGGCCCGTATAAAGCGTCTTCGACTGATACACACACGATTTACACGGCGGCTCCTTCCGCACATTCTCGCGGTTTGTCCCCAACACACAATGACTCATCCCCGCATCACATGCAAAATAAACGACAGGAATCCCCTGCAAGCGGAATGCCCACGAAGCCAGCAGATGGAATCCGCTATTCCATGAGAGATCGTCAATCCCTGTGGATGCTTTGAAAAAGACAACAGGCGCGCCTTGTGCAGGAGGCGAGTTGCGAGTTACGAGTTGCGCCATGCGGGCAATCTTCAAATTATTGAGCCTGCGGACAAGTCCGCGTTTGATGCGTTGCTTGAAGAAATCCATCATTTGCCGCCACATGCCCGCCCTGGACTAAAGTCCTGGGCTATTCTTACGAAGCCGCCTAAAGGCGACTCGGTGGACCGAGTCCGCTTCAGCGGGCTTTGTATCGTAGCCCGACGGTTTACCGTCGGGCGGGCAAAACCATTACACAACAATCTCCATTTACCAATCATTATTTTTTTCGTACCCCAGCCTCACCAGTAAATCCCCTGCCACATCTTTGAACAACTTCTTATGCTCCTCCGAGAAATGTTCCTTCCACGCGCCCGTCTTCCCCGAGCGAAAGGTGTGACTCTTCTTTGGCTGGATCGCCTCCACTAAAACGGATAAAGCCTTCTCGCGCGGCGTTGGGATCTTATAGCCAGTCTTCTCCACCTCATCAAGCATGGCATTCAATGTGGCATCACGATTGTTAATCAAATCCTCAAAGCGGATGCACATCACATTCTTTTGTTCCAGCCACTCGAACACGCCATCATACCTCTGCTTCACGCTGACCATGAACAGTTCGTCGCGGTCAATACCAGTGATGGCGGCTTTGAGTCGCGCGCTGAAATCGGGAAGGGAATTGTAGTATTCATGCATCCCATGCTCTTCATACATGTCGGTCGCGAAGAACACCTGCGAGACAAGCAGGTCGCGCGGGTCGCGATAAATGAAATAGTTGACGCGCCCAGCCTCGGTTAAGAATGAGACGTTTTCCTTTGTCGCCTCCACATATCCCCAGCCAATCACGCCGCGCGGTAAATTCTCCAATTCTTCAAGTATTTCCTCTTTCGTCTTTCTTCTTCCCTCTTTCGTGATCGTCCGAATCGGCTCCGCATCCACATACTTGTACGGCATGATCTGAGTGAAGCCGTTGAGAATCTGCAACAAAAGATGTGACCCGCTCTTCGGCTTGGAGTTGCCAAAGACGGGCGGCGCCTCATGAAAAGACAAGCGCCTCCATCGCAACATGGCTTGAGCGGTTTTGCCTGCGGGGCGTAACGCGCGGCGGATTCGTTGAGTGAGCTTCATAGGAAAATCAGCCACAGAGAACACAGAGACCTTGAGTTTTTTCTCGGAATTCTCTGTGCGCTCTGTGGCGAACGATTATTCGTTAACGACCCTTCGCAATTTTTTCATCGAACCTTTTTCTGATTCGTAGACTTTCTTCACGCCATCGCCGAGGGAGGCTTCTGTTACGCGGATATATTTCGCCAGCCTCTCGAAGCCCGCAGGCTCAACAGAAGCCGCTTGATCGGAACCCCACATGGCGCGGTCGAGAGTCAGGTGACGCTCCACCATGCACGCGCCGAAGGCAACCGCGATGGCTGTCGGCACGAGTCCCACTTCGTGACCGGAATATCCGATCGGAAGATTCGGAAATTCGCGGCGAAGCGTTTCGACCATTTTGAGATTCAGCTCCTCCGGTTCGCAGGGATACGTGCTGGTGCAATGCATCATAACGAGATTCTTTTCGCCCGCGATCTCGATCCCTTTTTTGACCTGTTCCATCGTAGACATGCCTGATGATAAAATCAAAGGCTTGCCGGTGGCCCGGGCTTTGCGAATCAGGTTGAAGTCGGTGAGAGAGGCGGAGGGAACTTTATACGCGGGTGTGTCGAATTTTTCCATGAAGTCCACCGATGGCTCGTCCCACACCGAGACCATCCAGTCAATTTTCTTTTCGCGGCAATGGCGATCAATCTCGCGATATTGTTGCTCATCAAATTCAACTTTATGACGATAATCCAAATACGTGATATAGCCCCACGGCGTCTCGCGCATTTGATTCTTTTGTTCGGGCGGCGTCGCCACATCGGGCGTGCGTTTTTGAAATTTCACCGCATCCGCGCCCGCGTGCACAGCCGCATCAATCATCTTCTTCGCGGTATCGAGATCGCCGTTATGGTTGATGCCAATCTCTGCAATGATGTAGGCGGGATGCCCATCACCCACCATGCGATTTCCAATTTTTATTTCACGAGTCATTCATGCTCCTTTGTCGTCACGTTTAGAACGTGACCTACCGATTCAAAATCAAATCACACAATTCGCGGATTGCGCCATGACCGCCCGCTTTCGCAAGCACATGGTCTGCCGCGCGCAACACTTCGGGGTACGAATCCGCGACCGCGACTGCCCAGCCTGCAATTTCAAAACACGGCAGATCATTCCAATCGTTGCCGATGTAGACGACCTCCTCCGCTTTGACGTTTCTCTGCGCAAGGACTTCACGCATCACGCGCCCTTTATCCTGCAACCCGACCCCATGGATTGCCTCCACCCCCATCTTTTTCGCGCGCGCCGAAACAACAGAGTTGACTTCAGACGACAGGATCATCACGTCAATGCCGATCTCGCGCACCTGCTGGATCCTCATACTATCAGCGCGCGAAGCAACGACTGTTTCGTGTCCATTCTCATCTGTCCACACGCGGTTATCGGTGATGACGCCATCAAAATCACAGATAATCAACTTGATCTTCTCAGGCATCGATCTGCGCGATTTGCCCGGGTAGACCATATCCAACTCACCGGTTGAAACAAGATGTTCATAGCGCGCCCAGTCCTGCAAGTTATCAATATCCACGGTGTAGCGCGCGTCAATGATGATCGGGTAAACGACTCCGCCGCTCATCGAACCGCCCTTGGTGATCGTCCCCGTGCGGATCGCGTCAATGTGCCCTGTCTGCCAATAAATGGGCGGCAGGATTTGCCGCGGCGCATTGTATGGCTCCTCGATGCCCGGCACATCGAGCAGATTTTTCATCGGTCCGTTGTCGCCTGCAATGCGCCACATCTTGTGAGGGTTCTGTCCTGCCATAACAACGCCGCGTACGCTATCGGCATCCTGATGTTCAAGCAGGATACGAATCGCATCGTCCACCAAATCGCGCGGACGGATGGGAGAGGTTGGTCGCAATTGCACAACGACACCCGGCTTGTAATCTTCATTTTCCAACAGCCAACTCAACGCGTGTTCAAAGACGGGTAAATCGGTGGTGTTATCTTCCGCAAATTTAGCGGGACGCAGAAACGGGGTCTCCGCGCCAAACTCACGCGCCATCGACGCGATCTCCTCATCATCCGTTGAAACCATGACGCGCGTCACGGACTTCGATTGCTTCGCCGCTGCAATGCTCCACGCGATGAGCGGATAGCCCGCGAAGTTGCGGATGTTCTTGCGCGGGATTCCCTTCGAGCCGCCGCGTGCCGGGATGAGGGCGAGGATGTGGGTCATGGTGTAGGCAGGCAGGGAAACACGTATACACGTAAACAAGGAAACACGGAGCCACGTGCGTACATGTCTACGTGTTTACGTGTGTACTTTCTCACCACGCCGTCCAGCCTCCATCCACAACGACGTTATTGCCCGTCATATAGGAGGACGCGTCAGAGGCAAGGAATAACAACGCGCCGTTCATTTCGTCCTTTTTTGCCATACGCCCAAGAATGGTCTTCGCTGAATAGTTTTTCACGAAATAATCTTCGTGATCGTTGAAGATGCCGCCCGGGGTCAACGCATTGACGCGGATTTCCGTTCCGGCGTAATACGCGGCGAGATATTTGGTGAATCCCATCACGCCTGCCTTGGTCACGGTGTAATATACGGGTTTATACGCCACACGTTGACCGTCCTTGATGTAAATGCGCTGGTCTGGACCGTTGAGTCCATACGTGGAGCAGATGTTGATGATACTTCCCTTTTTGCCCTGCGCGATCATCGGTTTCACACAGGCTTGCGTCATCAAAAACATGCCGGTGAGATTCACGTTCATCGCCGCGTTCCACTGGTCGAGCGGATAATCTTCGAACGAGCCGGGGGTGATTCCTTTTTTCATCGCGTCGGGGTCGAACTTTGGGTCGAGCGCCGCGCTGTTGACGAGGATATCCAATCTTCCAAAGGCAGATAAAACTTTTTCAACTGCCGCGTTCACTGAATCGGGCTTGGTGATGTCGGCAGAGATGCCGAGGGCTTGGTATCCGCTTTTCGTGAGCGTATCAGCCGTCGCCGTGGAAGACGAGGCGTTCAAATCCAGCACGGCAACTGACGCGCCAGCCTCGGCGAGAGTCCGGCAAAATTCCGAGCCGAGCAATCCCACTCCGCCTGTGACGATGGCGACGCGCCCGCTTAAATCAAATTTTTGTTGAATGGTCATTTGCATTCCTTGTTCGTGATGCAGTTGTACTGCATCACGTTCGCAGTGCAACTGCGAACAAACGCATTATGGTTGTGCGGTGTAAATTTCATCGCCGGCTGATTTATGCGCGAGATACAAACCCTCGCGCAATGCCGGCGCATCTTCAGAAATGTTATCGCCGTGATCGAACAACGCAAGCACAGCCCTGCCTTCGTTGATTTCGTTTTGCATGCGCGCCACGCCTTCTTCAAAACCGGCAACAGATTCTGCGCGCGCAGAATCATAATTGCTGGGCAACACCAGCGCGCCGCGCCCCGTGTAAAGATAGACCGCGCCGGGTTCGTTGGTGAAGATCAAAACATCATCAGGCAGTTCGCGCAAAAAAGCCATCGCCTCCGAATCGTACCACTGGAACGACGCATACCCAAGCCCGCTCCTCGCCCACGCGTTGACAACAATGGATTGTTTATAAAATGAAAAGCCAAGAAAAATAAATGTAAGCAGGATGACAACCCCGCGATTCTTTTTGCGAAGCCAGATGCCGAGATATACAAGCAGGATCAGCAAACAAACGAAGGCAGGCGAAAGAATGCGGAGTTTGAATTTCGTCGCGGCATCGAACACGGTCATGGATGCGACGATGGAAGCAAGATAGGCAAAGAGGTATAAACCTGTGGTAAATGTGATGACTTCACGTGACTCTTTCCCGCCTCTTTCCAACTCTGACGCCTGGCGCGGCTTCGAGATAGTTTTCCACGCCTTGAGCAGAGTCCACACCAAAACCGCGCCGAGGACAATGATTATCATGGCTTCGGGAACGCCCGCCAGTTTGACGACCCCCTTGTGCCACGATGCAACCGGGATGAGAAAATCCGCAAACACGCGCAATCCCAAATTCCAATTCTCTGCTGTGATGGGATGCCATACGAACGCGCGGTTCGTCCCATTCTCTGCAACGATCTGGCTGCGGATCGCCCACGCCAACGCCCACGGGAGAAAACCTGCGAGAAAAATTCCGATACTTGTAAAGCGTTTGCGCCAACTGGTTCGCAACACACAGATTGCAACGAGAAACGCGGCAACAAGCGCGAGACCTGCATAGCGCGTGAGGTATGCCAAGCCTGCAAATACTCCGCAGGCTGAGAGCCACCACCATTCGCCCGCAATTCCCCTGCCAATGGAGGAGGGAGGGCGCTCAAAGTACAGGTCGAACATCCAAAAAGATAACAGCGACAGGAAAATGAACATCGGCTCGCTCATTGCAACCGTGTGCGCCTGCAACATCTCCCCGTTCAACACGAACAACGCGGCAAGGACGAGTCCCGCAGTGAGCGAGGGAGTCATCCGCCACGCGAGGATGCCAAGCAAGCCCGCGCTCAACCCGAACAACAACGCGTTGACGAAGCGCGCGCCGCGCAATGGGTCGAGCCCGGTCAAGCCAACGAATGCAAGGGCAGATGAAAAGCCGGGAGGAAAGTGTGTGACAGGCTGGTTCGTCGCGAGCCACGCTTCACGATAGCCATCCCCCGCCAGCAGACTGCGCGCACCTGCGATGTAGGCAATGGAATCGTCGGATAAGCCAAGCCCTTCGGGAGTCGCGCGGAGGATGAGGAGAGTCCCGATGGCGGCGAGCAGGAGCAGGCTGAGAAAAGAGGCGAGGCGAAGGGTTGTGCGAGCGTTCATTTAATCACGTAGGGGCGAGGCTGCGTAGCGTCCCGCCCCAATCGTGCAATTCAATTAATTGTGATTCAAGTATCCCTGGTCTTGCAGATATTTGATAATGGTGTGGGCATTTTCTTCGGGCGTCGCGCCAAAACCCTTGAGGGTGATCTCGGGGTCAATCGGCGGCTCGTAGGGATCGTCCACGCCGGTGAAGCCCATCGGCTTGCCATCCTGCATGGCTTGTCGCGCCTTTGCATACAAGCCTTTTGCATCGCGCTCTTCGCAGACTTCAACAGGGGTGTCCATATACACGGTGATGAAATTTTCACCGACCATTTTGCGCGCTTCATTGCGTGTGGAACGATACGGGCTGATCGCCGCACAGATCACCGCGCCGCCCGCTTGAACAATTTCGCCCGCCACAAAACCGATACGAATGATGTTTGTGTCGCGGTCTTCCTTGCTAAAGCCAAGCCCCTTTGAAAGGTGCGTGCGGACCACATCACCGTCGAGGATGGCGATCTCGCGTCCGCGTTCGAGCATGAGGGAAGTTAACACTTGTGTGGTCGCGCTCTTGCCGGAACCGCTCAAGCCGGTGAACCATATACAGAAACCCTGCTTGTTGCGCGGCGGATACATCTCACGAAGAATTTCCGCGGTTTCATGCCGCGTAAACCATTCGGGCAACAGTTTCCCCTTGGCAAGATAATCATCGCGCACCTGCGTGCCGGAGATGTTAAGTGTCTTCGCGCCCTTCGGCACATCTTTTTCCTCCATGTAACGATCTTCATCGGGAAGATAAACGAGCATTTCAAACGGGATCATCTTGACGCCCAACTCTGACTCATACTTTTTCATGTTCTCTTGCGCGTCATACGGACCGTAGAACGGCTTCCCGCTGGAATCATTTCCCGGTCCCGCGTGGTCGCGCCCGACGACAAAATGATTCGCGCCGTGGTTGCGGCGAATGATGGCGTGGAGCAGCGCTTCCTTCGGTCCCGCCATTCTCATCGCGAGAGGCAGTAAACTGAGCATGGTATCCTTTTTATCGTAGTGATTATCCACCAAGGCTTTGTACGTGCGGACGCGGGTGTAATGATCCACATCGCCCGGCTTGGTCATGCCCACGGTAGGATGAACCAACAGCGAGCCTTTCACAGCCGCCGCGGCGCGCTTGGTGAGTTCCTCGTGGATGCGATGCAGGGGATTGCGCGTTTGAAATGCGACGACATTATCGTGTCCCATCTCTTCGAGCATGGCGCGCACCTGTGATGGGGTGTGACGCAAGTTCACGAAGTCGAAATATTTGGGCAGGTTCACCACCTTGATCGGACCGGAAATGCAGACCCTGCCCCATCGTTCCATTTCTGAAACCATCGGGTGACGTGGGTCGGTGGAACCATACGCGAGCGCGGCTTCCGTGTCTGCGTCCCAATGAAATACTTCATCGAGGGTCATCACGGCGATCACGTCGTTGTTGGAATTTCGCAGGACAAGATCCTCGCCGACGGTCGGCAGTTCTTTTGGATCAACCGTCAGCGTGATGGGAAGCGGGAAGAGAGTCCCATCTGCCAGATGCATTTCGTGCAGGACGCGTTCATAATCCGCCTTGCCCATGAAAGTCGTCAACGGCGAAAAGCCGCCAGTGGCGAGCAGTTCAAGGTCACAAAGATTGCGCATGGTAATCTTGAGCGATGAAAGTTTGGAGGCGCGGGCGAGAAGTTCTTCGCGTTCCTTTGCATCGGCGACAAGGTTCACCAGTTTTCCCCCGTAGGGGCCTATGAGTTTTGCTTTCGACATTATTACTCCTTATGGTGAACAGATTGCTCTGTTTGTTTTTGTGTGCGGGCGCAATTATATCCTAAAATTCAGCAACTGAATTTTGGAAGTTGAATTGAACTATTCAAGGCAGTAAAGAGTATCAACCGCCTCCCTAACCTGCTCAGAGAGATCCGACGCCGCTCCAAGAATTTGACAGGCTTGCAGAGCGATATAAGGGTTGGCGGCAATGACGGGAGCCAATTCAGTTAGACGATCAATATCATCCATCGTTGCATAAGCCTCCAGGAACGGAATCCATTCAATGGCGTCCAGCGGAACAAGACCTTGTTCCTGCGCCTCGTTTCCCAAGCCGACGATGGATTCCCAGTCCCCGTGTTGGCGCGCAAGGTCGGCTTTTTGGTAGTAATAGCACCAGCCGCGCGGCGGTTCGGGTCCAAAAACAATTTCGGGCGGCGCGTGAGGCGATTCATCCACGAGCACATGTTCGACTTCAGAATATGACCCAATCAGCCGAATCGAATCCGGCTCATTAATCGAGTATTCCGGTTGACTGCCATTGATCACATGGACGCACGAGCCCAGGTCTGGTTGTGACAACACAATGATGTTACGATAATTTTTATAGGTAATAATACTTCTACGGTTGTCGTATTCCTGTCGTTCCCTTGTCAAAACTTTTGTCACAGCGACTTCGTTCAACACGGAGGCGAACAGACCCGGTTGAATAACCTCCGGGTTTTGACTTTCAGGGTAATAAACGAGATTGGCAGGTCCCCAGACAAAATAATCCTCTTCAATCGCGACGGAAGGATAGTTCGCGATGAGGGTCGTATTTTTTTCAAATTGGGGAACGCGCCAGGAAACCTGCCACCAGAAACTATTCATCTGTTCCGACTCTTGGGCATGTTTGACGGCATTGGCATGATGGGTGAGGATCGAGATGAAGCATAGCCCCGCCAAAATTCCATCGCGAAGGACCTTCCCATTCAGGCGCGTGAGGACGGCAACAATGAATATTGCCGCACCGACTGAACTGACCACTGAATAACGCGAATAGAGCGGAAACGACACCTCTCGATTCACCAGCACAATCGGGATCAAGCCTCCAATTGCAGTGAAAATGCCCAATAGCAAGGCTTCACGGGTATTATCAGATTGCGGTTCATCCGCTTGGGGCGAACTCCTCTTTATTTGTTGAAGAGCAATCAACATCAAACCTGTTGCCATGATCGCCAAAATACCACCCCATCTTTGAATGAAATTCGTTAATTGGGCAAACGGAATAACCCATGCTGCAATCGTTATATCGAACAGATCTTGAATAATCTGTATAAACCAGCCAAACACAGTTTGCAGAGGATAGCGCGTTAACTGCTCAAACTGAAAGCCAACATCCGTTGCCTTGCGGTCGCTTTGAAAGATGAATACGCGCCAGAAACCAAACCCAAAAAGGATCAGGGAATAAGGTATCCACATTTTAATTGTTGCAATAATTTTTTCACGATACCTGAAAGTAACACGCCCCGCCAATATGAACAGGATTGTCAGCCGCATGAGTTCAAACCCCGCTTCATACTCGACCAGCCCGAGATAAAGAATACCCGATAATACAGCCAGACAGATCCCCAACACTCTGCGAACCATGTTCTTTTGAAAATAAACGACGACTGTCAATGCAACTGAAAGCATCGCCAGCGCCAGGCTCAGGATTTGCGATTGATAATCAATGCCGTTATGTTGCGAGAGAAAACCCGGGTAAATCAAGTACAAGGTCGCCATCAATAGAGTCCAGCGCGAATAAGCGGGCCATAACATTCGCAATAACCACAAAAACAGCAAGGCGCTCAATACGCGAAACAACCACGCGCTCAGGTTATAGAATAAAACATTCTGCCCAAACAGAGTGTAAGCAGATGCAAGAACATACGCGCGCAGAGGGCGGTCTACGCTGTAAATATCATGGAAAACATCCGCGCCTTCCGCGCGTGCCGAAGCCATAAGATACCAGTCGTCGTGAGAATATCCAATCTTGTGGGTCAGCGGCAAATACACCAGCGCGCCCGCCAAAACCAACAAGATCGCGCCAACCAGCCCGGATCGGTCTCTCATATAACTTCCTGTATCGTCACCATCCGTCCCGTGGATGAAGATTCCTTCACCCCAAGTGCGAGTCGCATCACGCGAAGCCCATCTTTAAGCGGACAGGAAGATTCAACATCACCGCGGACGACTGCAACAAAATGTTTCATCTCATCCATGAACATGACATTGCGTTCCCACCCAGCCGGCAGCGGGTACACTTCCCAATTGTCCCCCTCACCCCTTACCCCTCTCCCCGTGGGAGAGGGGGAGGATGCCCGAAAGATTCTTGTCGCACCGTCTGACACATCCCATTGCAACGACCCTTTTGTGCCAACAACTTCAAAATAATGTTCAGGAGGCTGTTGGTTGTAATCGAGATGAATACTTCCCAACGCGTGATTCGCAAAACGCAAACCGATCTTGGCAGTATCATCCACATCCACTTCGAGATCGCTCAATTTGGCGGTGAACCCCCAGACGGATTTGACCTCCCCCACCAGCCACGGAAGATAATCCAGCGAATGACACTGCGTCAGCACCACGCCGCCGCCCATATCGGCGCGCGCCGCGTAGCCTTTGCGATAATCTTCCCACGGATGCCACGCAGGCAGGTATTCTCCGAAATGCACGTGCGCAGAAATGACGCGCCCGATCTCACCAGCCTCGATCAATTGCTTCGCGCGAAGCATGCCGGGATGAAAACGGAATTGGAACCCGACCAATACCTTCGATCCGCTTTTCGTTATCGCCGCTTGTAATTCATCCAGCCTCTCCATCGAATGCGAGGGCGGTTTTTCCAGCAACAACGAACAACCCGCCTTTGCCGCAGGGATGGCGACATCCAAATGCAGGGAGGTGGGGTTGGTGACAATCACTGCATTTGGGCTGTGTTTCTTCAACGCCCAATATAGATCGGTTTCAACTGGATAACCCTGTAGTTCATCATCCGGGAGGGTGGCATGATGTGACCGCAAAAGAACAATATCGTTTTCACCGAGTGCGGCCAGGTTTCGTAAATGCCTGCGCCCAATGGAACCTAGACCTGCGATCAGGTATTTCATTTGTTTAAATCGAGATTCTACTTTATGTAAGGCTTGTTCGCCTCGAAGAGGGATTCGAGCAACTCCTCTTTTAACTGGCTGGTAAAGGAAGGTTGCGCCGGGTAAAGGTCATCCAGTTCCTCGATATCCTCACCGAGATCATACAACTCGAAACTGTCATCCGCTTCGTAACCGGTGTAGTGGATCAATTTATGATTTCCCTTCCGCATCGCGACGGTTGCCCTGGACAACGGGGCAAACGCGGAATTCCGCTTCGCCTCGACGACAAAGGCGCTTCTCTCTTCGTCCGCTTCCCCGCCCAAGCCAGGAAGAAGAGATCCTTCGCACCAGTCCGGGATTGTCTTGCCAGCCAGTTGCGTAAGTGTCGGCAACACGTCAACCGCGGAAGTTGGGGAGTAAATGTCTTCGCGCGCGAGTTGACCCGGCGCCGAAATCAGCAGAGGGACGTGCACCACCGGGTCATACAGAAGGGAAGTCGAATGCGCCTTTTCGCCGCGCTCGAACATTTCGCCGTGATCGGACGTGATCACCACGTAACTGTTCTCGAAAATTCCCACGGACTTCATCGCGTCCATGAGCCGGCCAAATTCCCAGTCGAGCGAGGCGATGTACTCGTCATACGAGCGGCGCGCTGTGTTCAAAATCGAATTGGCAATACGGTCTGAAAACCGATGTTGGGGCTTGCGGACCGGCCTAAACGCGTCCACGAATTTGCCATAGAATTTTTCGGTCGCCCGGTAGGGCGCATGAGGAGGGAAGAGGTGCAGATAGGTGATGAATGGCGACTCGAGACTTTGCAGAAGCGAGCCGACCCCCTCCAATAGACGCTCCAGCCGGAACTGAAGCGGATAGTTGACATTGTGAGGCAGACCGCGCGGATATCCTGCCGCGTCAATTTGCATGACATCGCGCGCGTACGAGGCTTTCTGCAACGAGCCGAGGACGAGCGACGCCGGCGCCTCGTTCGGATTGAAAACAAAATCGTCGAGGACGCGCGCGGCGATGTTTTGATCCTTTACGAACAGGTCGTTCAGCAAATAATCCACTTCGCCGAAGGAGCCGGAAGGCAGGATCCAATCCAGATCCCGCTGAAACTGGGTGACGATAAAACTCGACCACATACTTTGCGGGAAAGCCACCCGATGATAGTCACTGCCGAATACGCGGAAGATGTTGTCGTCAACCAGCCGGCGGTTGATCACGCCGCTGTAGTTAAGCGCCCGGCTCGTCCACGGGTAGGTTCCGGTTAACAAGGTGGCGACGCCGGGGATCGTATAATTGCCCCCGGCGTAATGGGAATGGTACACGGTTGCACGCTCTGCAAATCGCTCGAGATTCGGCGAGGTCGGACGCGCGTACCCATACAGCGAGAGATTCCGTGCGCTCATCGCGTCGAACAAGATGATGATCACGTTTGGCTGTGAGCCCTGGTCAAGTTTCTGCGTCAGGTTTAGTTTCGACATCACACCCGGCAGAACGAGCGCCGGAGCGGCGGCGCCAGCCAGTTTCAAGAAATCGCGGCGGTTCATGAAGGCATCCTCAAAAGATATTCCTGAATAGCACAACCAGCAGCGCCACCGCGCTGACCGGCGCGATCAAATAAAGAAAGACCACGGCTCGGTTTGCGAACGCCTCCAGCAGGTTGCGAAGGAACGCGATCCCGTCGATGAGGATGGCAAGGAGCGCGATCACGATGAACACTGTCAGTGCGTGTGTATAACTCGCAAGCGGATAGGAATACGCCGATGGGAAATTGTAATTGACGTACATCAAGTAACCCAGCCCGGGGACGGCAAGCGACACGCTTCTCGAAACAAACCGTTCATAAAACCATCCCTGAGGCAGGATCACACTTGCAAGGAAACAGAACGCCAGCAACAGAGCGCTCTCCAGCAAGTTGACAACCATCACGTACGTAAAGAAGACCCCAACCTCCCCCGCGCTCGAATAGTAAAGCCAGCTGGGAAACCTGTAGAAAAAACGCAGGATCGCCCACGAATAATTGATCAAGGCGATCACTGCAAAAACCTGCGCGGATTGTTCAGCGCCCGGAAGTTTCTGGAAAAGACTCAATCTGGCCATCGCGGGAAATTATACCAGCCTGAATTTTCGATCACCCCCGCACACCTACTTTTTTTCATACTTCCACTTGACGAGCGCATCGCCTGCGACTTCCATGAAAATAGATTTATCGCGCGCGGTGAAAAGTCTCTGCCAGTTGCCAGCCTGCCCCTTCGGAAGGAAGGACGCGATTCCTTCGTCCCTTTCAGCCTGCCACTCCTCATCGGGGTTAGACTCCATCTCGGCTTTGATCTTCCTCTCCAGCGACTTGTTGACGGTTTTGGCCCCGAGGAATTTCCACAGCCGCGACATTTCCCTGAATGGGTCATTCAACAGATCTTCATAACGCAAGCCGAAATAATTTTTACCGTAGAGTCTTCGTCCTTCGCCTTCTGTCTCCTGCAAATTCGTGACCCAGCCCCTCGCCACGCGGCGGATGAACGACTCGGTGAAGATCGAGCGGGCACCGTTCGTAAATGAAGCGGAATCAAGCCGGAGGTCCGAAAGGATGCGTTTGTCTTCCGTGGTTAGAAATTTGGAATCTTCCACAAAGTTGCGGAAGCGCTCCGAGATCAACACGTCGCGCCCGTCGCGGACGATATACACCAGCTTCGCATCCGGATAGACTGCGTGCATATCGCGCACGGCTTCGCCGTGAATCGTGGACGAAGGACTCTTGTCCCCAACGATACGCTTTCCCTCGCGCGCGGCATCGCGTTCCATGATGAAATCGGCGGAGGCGCGCAGGATAAGAGGAGAGAGATCGCGTCCCTGATTCCAGCGGTTGGACTTGCGCTTGAGCCACTCCTCCGCTTCGGGCGAATCGACCAGCGACTTGAGCAGAGGCTTGCGCGTGAAGAAATGCGCCTGATAGTTGCAATGCACTTCGGGATGCAAGCGCACAAGACGCATGAGCAGGGTTGTGCCAGAGCGCGCATGACCAAGGATAAAAAATTTCTCGCGCGGGAAGAACTGTTTGACCTCCGCGACTTCATCGCGTGTGATGGCGGGAATCTCAGCGCGATTTTTCCTTTTGGGTTCGCCTTTGAGGAGGATGCGGGCGGCGGATTTAATACGTTTAATAATTTCCATTCATCTCCAAATTGAACCGCCGAGCACGCAAAGACCGCAAAGTTTTTTTTCTTCGCGTACGAAGCGGGGCTTGGCGGTTAATTTTTCATCCCTTCCAATTCAACATCACCAACCCCGCATGGCAGAGCAAAGTCCCCGTGATCATTGCCATAAGTCTTCCAGCCGTTTTTTTCCCGCTTCGACGGCTTTTTTCTCGAGAATTTTTTTCATTTTCGACCATGGGGTCTTGTCAATCATTTGCGGCATGGGTAGCGCTTCTGCATCTTCAAAAAAAGACATGGCGCGTACTGCGCTGACGGCAAAGGAACGCGCTTTGACATACTTTACGGAGGCAACTTGAAAAATATCATCCAAAGAAACCTGTTGCAGGATGAAATACAAATCCACCATGTCTTTGCGTGTGCCGCGATTGATAATGGCGGCAAGTTTCATTGCCCCAATCTCTTCCACGCTGGCGAGGCGCACATTGTTCACCAAAAAGGTTGGCTGTGCCAATGGGTATAAATTCAAGCGGAAGAAACTGACACCCACACCGCGCCAAACAACGACAAAGCTGGAATCCTTGTCGTGTGTAATGGCAAGCGTCGGGTCGTCAAGAAGCGTTCGAAGGGCAGACCGTTGGGCGGGTCCTACCGTATTGATGTCATCCGAGAAAAAATCCAAATCCACAGAGAAGCGATGCCCGAAATGAAGCGCCAATCCAGTTCCACCCGCCAGATAAAATTTTTGGATGAACTTCTGTTTGCTGATTAAGTGAAAGGCGTCCTGTGTCGCGGGCGTAAGAGATTCCCAATGTGGCTTCTTCAGAATTAGTGGTTCCATAACTCCCCTGGAGCGGTGGAAAATGGCGATTTCTTCCATCTGCGAATGCCAAGCAGTTTGCGCCAATAATTGAACGTGACAGGCTTCAACCAGCGCTCGCCATGTTCGCGCAAAAACAGGCGGATACGTTTACTGCGGTAGATTTCAAAGAGCCAGCGGATCTCGTCCCATGTGCCAAACTCAAGCACGCGTTGAATAATCAGATTTGCATCGCGGGCAATATTAAGCCTCGCAATATCATATTCCTGAAAATAGGGTTTTAGCCCGATGGGGATTTGAGCCACACGGGACGCGCTCTGCATGTTGGTATTATAACTCTTAAGATTATTATCTCTTCCAATTCAACATCACCAACCCGGCAAGGCAGACCAAAATCCCAGCTACGTTGACCCAGCTCAACTTGTCCCTGAATACAAAGATCGCCACAGGGACAAGGATGAGCGATGCGACAACATTGCTCAACACTGCGGCGATGCCGAGATTCCAGCCGGAGCGATAAACGAGCAGGAAGCCGAATTCGATACCGACTATGGCAATGGCAAGCAGAAAACTCGCCCAGTTCAGTTGTTTGAGTTCAGCGATGACGCCATTTTGGATGGGGAAAAAGAAAAAGCCAATCAAAGTGACAGCGAAAGCGACCGCGTACGTTACCAGCAAGGAAACCGTAAAATTCACATTGGAGGGTGTGCTTTTGGCAACGAAGTGATACAGCGCGCTGGAAAGGATGGCAAGGCTGATGGAGAAGTAAAAGAGGAACATGGGTTTTGTCATTGTCTTATGGTTTGATAATCAAACAGAATACATTTCAAAAATCAGCGCTAATCTGCGCAATTCGCGGCAAAAATATTTTGACAACGGTTTGGGCAATCGTTGCTAACCAAACTTCCTGATCCCGCCTGCATCGGAAAACACAACCAGTTCGCGGATGCTTTTCTTTTTTACGGGGTGCACAAAATCGGGAGCAATGTCCATCAACGGCACAAGCACGAATCCGCGCTCATGCACGTGCGGGTGCGGAATTGTCAATGCGGGTGAATACAACACCAGGTCGTCATAAAACAGGATGTCAATATCAATCAATCGCGGACCATTTTGAAAGGTGGCTTTTCTCCCCAGCGCGATCTCGAGCCGTTTCAAATGCCTGAGCAATGGCTCGGGCTTGAGATAGGTTTCTACACACAACGCCTGATTAAGAAACATCTCCTGGTCTGCGAATCCCCACGGCGGAGTCTCATACACATTCGATTTCGCCTTTACCTCCATTTGCGGAGGAAGCGATGCAATCGCCTCTTTCAAATTCGCGGCGCGGTTTCCAAGGTTCGAGCCCAGCGCAAGATAAACAATGTGTTCATCCATGTTTACACCGGAACCGAATGCTCATCGTAATGACCCGCCACATCATCTTTGAGCCAGCCTTCGATATCTTCATTTAGGAACGCGTCGTCGGGCAAGTCGGCGGTCAACTTCAACATCGCCTTTCGCACCGACTCGTAATGCTTGAACAAATCATCCTCCGACCATGTCGAATATTTTTTCATCAACTCGATGTTGAACGCGTCTGTGTCGCGGCTTTGCCATGTGAAGCCCGGCGTATCGAGAATTCCCGAAATAATGCGCGCGCCCTCCTCCCACCAGCCGATGACGTGCGCGACGATATCGTGAAATTTTTCAAACCCCTGCTGAGATAAAAATTCCTTTTTCTTTCCGCCGTCAAGCCGCTTGAAGTCTTCGATGTACGTCGCCCACTCGTTCTCAAGCAAATCCATCGTCAAAAAACGACTCAACGCGACCAGATGCTCGCGCGCGTGATGGATGAAGATTCCATTTACCCATGACCGCACGCGGCGATTCTCGAAAGCCGCCTCATTCATGGACCCTAGGTCTGCTCCCATTTTCTGACGCGTTTCCTCAAACTGATTCAGGAACGCGGCTTCGTCCCACGATTTATATTTCGCAACCGCCTCCGCGTTGAACACATCGAAGTCATATTTCCTGCGCTCAAACTCGCGTCCTTCCGCAATTGCAGTGATGATTCCCATGCCCTCGTCCCACCAGGCAAGGATATGCGCCAGCATATCGCGGAACTGTTCATACCCCATCGCCTTGATGCGTTTCTCCTGCTCTGCTTTTGGCAGGCGGTTGAATCGTTCAATGTAAGTTCCCCATTCGATATTTACATAATCCAGCGTGCGTTGTTTTGTGATAGGCATTCAAAGCCTCCCGCGAAGAAGTAAACGAATAGAAATCCAGCCCGCTGATATTTTACCCTTTTATTGCATTCACTATGCTCTCAAAATCCGCGAACAGGCTTGTAGAAAGGAACCTTTCTCCAGTTGACGGTGTAATAGGACAGAAGATTACCTCGCAAAAGGAGATGGTCTTGGTCTGGTTAAAGTCGAATTGGCGCTGGGGCGCGCTTAATCTATTCGCTGTTTCCGCTTTAGTTACTGTGCTGACTCAGGGAAGCACGGACTGGAGCGACATTGATGTATTCGACCCCATGCTCGAGAGCGGAAAGTGGGCGATCCGCTTTCTTCTTACCTGCCTGACGATGACCCCGCTGAACACTTATTTCGGCTGGAGCGGGGGGATCAAACTTCGCAAATCGGCTGGTCTTTGGGCTTTCGGATTCGCATCCCTGCACGTCCTGCTCCATATCCGCGATGCAAAACTGGACTGGCTGGCAATTCCCATGCCGTTCTATCTTGTGCTTGGTCTGGTTGGGGTGAGCATCCTAAGCGCACTTGCCGCCACATCTAACCGTTGGGCAATGAAACGGCTGGGAAAGAACTGGAAGCGGTTGCATCGACTTGTGTATCTGGCAGGCATCACTGTTGTAACACATTCGATGCTCGCTGCGACCATGAGCAAAAAGATATCCGTCCGCGATCCACAGGCATTAAGTGAATTAAGAGTGTATGTTGCAATACTGTCTGTTTTACTGGTTGTACGTATACCCCTGGTTCGTCAATTGCTAAAGCAAATTCCCGCCCTGCTCAAACGTCATCGCAAGTCGGATTTGCAAGCCAGTCCTATTGCCACGCCCGACGGTGGGGTGGAATTGTGGCCGAAGATCCATGGGCGCGAGTCAAGTGTCTCCTTGAAGCCCACCTTTATTATTCCCAGTGAAATGCCAAATCCATCCGAACGGAGCAGTTTAAGGGGCACACTCGAAAGAATAAACGGGCTTCCAGATGGTTACGTGGATAGCCCAGCTGTCGAAATCCTGCCTGAAGAAGAGGCTGAGGTTCAATAAGAAGTTGCAAATCAGCCTATAGTTTTATCGCCATCATCTGATCACTTCTTCATTGATTCTTTACCGCACTCGCTATGTTCACAAAATCTGCGAACAGACCGTAGGCGGTTTCTTCGGGGCCATCCTTCATATCTTCGCGTTCAGATTATTTGCCAGTAAGGACGACCCGTCAATGCCATCGTTCTAAATGGCAAGGCTGACTCCCCTGCAATCCATCGCCATGTTTTGCCCTGGCGGGTCGCCCCTACGATTTCGCTATGCTCACAAAATCCGCAAACAGACCATACGCTGTCTCTTCGGGTCCACCCTTCATGCCTTCGCGTTCGGAGATCGTGATGGAATAATCGGGCAACACATCCGTCCTGAAAGTTAATCCTGTGGATGAACCCATCATGCCATACAGCGGGGACGACGAATCGACAAGCTCGGGCGCGACGCGCGCGTTGATTTGAGTCCCAATTTTTTCAGCAGATGCGACTAACTTCCAACGCTTCTTTTCAGCCTTAGCCTGATTCGCCATCTCAGGCGTGATCTCCCTGATGCCTTTTCTCTCCACATCCTGCGGTTTGAGAGGCGTATCCATCAACACGGTTGCCAATGCCGCGACCTTAATAGACGCGTCCCAGCCGTCCACATCGCCTGATGGATCTGTCTCGGCGACGCCAACACTTTGACAATACTTCACCGCCGCGTCAAACGACTCACCGTCTTCCATCCGAGAGAGGATGATATTGGTAGTTGCGTTGATGATGCCTTTGAACGAGATCAATTCAGCAAGGGGCATGGCTTCGCGGAATGTGGAAAACATCGGCGTACCGCCCAACACGGTTGACTCGAACATAAACTTTTTTCCTTTGGACTTTGCCAGCGCGGTCAATGCCTGATAGGCATGGACAACCGTCCCTTTGTTGGCAGTGCTGACGTGCATGCCCGCGTTCAACGCCGCGCGCGCGTGGTCAATGGCGGGCTGACCCGTCTCATAATTGACGGGGGAATTTTCGAACATGACGTTGGCGGAGGAATGTTTGATCACCGAGAGGGAGACTTGCGCGTCGAATGCCTGCCCTGAGCTTTGTCGAAGGGATGAAAGAGGAAAGATGGACTGCTTGCTTTCGACAAGTTCGATGGCTTTGTTGATATCGAGTCCGTTTGGGTTCACGGCAAAGCCATGTCGTCCTGTCGCGATGCCTGTGATGGAGTAGGTGATGTCGTATTTTGATTCGAGCAGATCACGTTTGCGTTCGAGTAATCGAACCAATGAACGCGCGACGTTGCCGAATCCGATGAAACATAATTTGTAGTGCATGGGTTCTCCTTAATTTCGTCGTTGCGAGTGGCGCCCCGCGCCACGAAGCAATCTCCAACACGAGGCGGGGATTGCTTCGTCGGGCAAAGCCCTCCTCGCAATGACGGGATAATTCATAACGGGGGCCAAGGCATGGCGCGGCGGTCGCGGGGCTGGCGGGGGAAGAGTCTCTTTTTGAGAATCGATTCCGCGCGGGCGCAGAGGGCGGAGATTTCGCCTGGGCTGAGATAAGGCTCAAGGTCAGCGAGCAGGCTGGGACTGAGAGAGAGGCGGGCAAGCAAGTCATTCGGAATCTTTTGTCCACTGAAATCCCAAAGCACAGTCCGCAGTTTGTCGTCTTCATGAAAACAGATGCCGTGATCTATGGCGAAGAGTTTACGCGAGTCGTTTTCAAAGAGGACGTGACCGCCTTTGCGATCCGCATTGTTGACGAGCAGATCGAAGAGGACGACGGGTTTGAGTTGCTGTTTATCGTCATCCGAAAAATTGAAGTAATGATATTCGGGATCGTATTCGATGAACTGTTGAAGTGAGCCTGCGCCGTAAGGACCTTCATCACGCAACGTGGTGAACGGTACGATGTGAAAACCAAGCGACTCGCTTACAAGATACGCGGCAACTTCGCGCAGGGCAAGTGTGCTTTCGGGGAAATCCCAAAGCAGTTGCTCGCCTTTGCTGGGTTTGTAAACGGCTTGAACGGTTGTACCCTGGTAATGAACATCAACGAGGAAGGTGTAGTTCGAGCCGAGCATGAACTGACCCTTGAGCTCAAGGTCGCCGTTTTGTAAAGTGTCAAGTAGTTGCGTTTCCACGCAAAGCCTCAATTTTCTCTTGATATTCTTCAATAAACCAAGGGTTTAGTAAAGGGAGATATTCCCGTTGCCATTCTAATGGCAACTCAAAGAAACTTGAAACGATCGTGCGTCGGCAACGCGAACTACCGCAATTACATTTCCATATATCTCCACCATGACAGTCAATAATGTAATCGCAGGTGATCTCATCACTTGTTATTATTGGGCGCCGCGCTACAACATAACGCAAATTGTTGATAGTCCTTACGTACGCACTTGGATCACAGGATGAGTTTATGTACCGCTCGGGATCGCGCATGAGAATGACCCGCCCGCCAGCGAGGTAATCACAGTGATAATCGAATTCACCTAATTCAATATGCAACGGATTTTCATCATCCACGATACGAGTGTCATCGATCTCAAGGATGATCTCGTCTTTCTCAAAATCTCTCGTTGCAAACACACCCAAGCCATGAACTTTGGAGTTGGCGACAGCTACATCTACCATTGAAGTTGTTTTATTTGGATCAATGCAAATGCCCGTTCTTCTTGGGGCAGAAATGACCTTCTGGTTCCATGGGTTGTCCACATTGCGGGCAGATCGGGCGTCCGCG
>Ga0247727_10000936_pt1 | contig 70941 bp, 66 predicted proteins | sample WisWelCaveWW1625_FD_202498 | JGI IMG/M metagenome (GOLD analysis project Ga0247727, IMG submission 202498) | Biofilm microbial communities from Wishing Well Cave, Virginia, United States - WW16-25 | ecosystem: Environmental > Aquatic > Deep subsurface > Groundwater > Cave microbial mat | place... | reverse complement strand
TCTCCACGTTCTTCATCCCCGCCCTCGGCCGAACGCGGCACAGGGCTTCCAGTTGCCGGATTTTTACTCCGGCGCAACCGACCGACTCGGTCGCTTCACTGAGGGATTTTGTCTCCGGCGCTTACAGTCGGGCTCGAAGAGGGATTGGAGCCGCGATTCTCGCTCGCCTCGTACTGCTGCGACATCGGCAGGCGCGAATGATCGTCGTCGCTCATGAAAGCCTCCTTCGGTCCTCAGCGCAGGTTGCCAGCAGGTTCGGGCAAATGGGTAGACCCTGTGCTTGACCGCTCTGTGACAGCGAGCGAATGCCCCCCGTGCGACAGCGTAGCATGCGGGTGCTCACCCCTTGCGACGCTTCGCACAGCACAATGTCGGTTTTGGGTGATCATGCCGGCCGAGGAGAGGCCCGCCCGAACATGGCCGCATGCACCAGCACGACCGTCAGTGCCATGAACACGCCTGCAAAGATTACATCGCTCAGGAAATGCGCGCCCTGTGAGATGCGAACGAAACCTGCTGCAAAGCCAAACAGGCTGCCTGCCCCGAGCAGCAATGCTGCGGACTGGGGTATCATCAGACTAGCCGCATAGAGCGGCAAGAACATCGAAGCGGCCTCGCCGCTGACGAAGGAGCAGTTGCTTCCGCATTGCTTCGTCGGGATCAGCGGCGGCGTGAACGCTTTCGTTCCTCCGAACTCCACGACCTGCTTCGGGCGCGCGCGGCCCCAATGATCCTTGAACAGGACATTGGCGACAAGTCCCGGTCCCGCAGCCAGGCAGATCGCCAGGAACAACCACTGGGGAAACGCGAAGCGCAACCATGTGCGCGCGCCGCCTCTCGTCAATATTAGTCCCGTTACCGTGGCGGCGATGCAGAGATAGAGCAAACCGACAAACGTGGAGCGGGCAGTGGCTACCCAGCCGAGCGATTGGCCGGCGAACATACCGTTTCCGGCATAGAACATGCCGCTAACCAGAAGATCGATCCCAGGAAAAGCCAGGAACGCGCCTCCTGCCGCGATGCCGACTCCCAATGCGCCGATCGACATGGCCACCCTCACCCCGCTGCGCAAATTTGCAGGCATGATGCTGCTCCCCGTGACTTCCGGAACCTGGCCGGGAATCATGACATCTGGATGTAGGTTCGTTGACAGCTCGATGACCAACGATACGGCGCCAGTCCGGCGTCGACGGTCTTGGTCAGGGTAGCTGCATCAGTGGCTCCCCCATGCGAATGTTCGCGCCTTCTCGTACACTCTCGGAGAGGGCAAACCCCTCGGGCGCGAGTACGATGATGGTCGAGCCATGCTCGAACCAGCCCATCTGCTCGCCTTTCTGATGTGGCGCATCACAGGGCAGGACGGCGGGTCCGGGACATCGCGGATCAATGATGATATCGAGGAAGCGCAGGCGGATGCCCGCGACGAGGATGGCAGCTACGGGGACGAGGGTGACGACGTGCCCGGTTGACTGGAGCCGGGTGCGGATGACAGCGCGCTCATTCCTGCAGTACAGCTTCTCGACCCGCCTCAGCGCGATCGGGTTGACATTCCAGGTGTCCCCGGGGATGTGCATGACGCGCTCGACGCGGCAGTCGTGCGGCGCGTGGAAGCGATGATACATGGACGACGTCAGGCGCAGCGTGGCATAGCGCCCGTTGCGGTAGATCTCCACCAGTCCGGGGTCGGCCAACAGCTCTTCCAGGGTGTAGCTGAATCCTTTGATCTGAAGTAGCTCGGTGCCGGCGATGGCGCCGGTGGCGCCGACGATGGCATCGCACGGGCTGATGAGCACGCGGGGGTCGGACTCGATCGGTCGGGCACCATCCTTCAGCTCCCTCGTGAAGCAGTCGTGCATGCTCTTGAACTGGGTTTTCTTGGCATCCTCGAAGTCGAGATCTGAGAACACGCGCCAGACGCCGATCGACAGATCGCGTACGAGCGGCTGCTCGATCTTGCTGAACCAGCCCATGAATCGCGTGGCCAAGCGTCGCGGAATGCGGTTGGTGAGCAGGTAGTTCAAGTCCTCCTGCTCGAAGATTTTCGCGATGAGGGACCGGACTGTCATGTCATGTTACATTTGCATGTGTAGAAATTGAGTCGATGGATTCGCGCTACATCACCTTCGCCTTGTACGGCATCGGCCTCGCAGCGCTGGTGACCGTGCTGGCCAAGCTCAAATCGCGCCTCGAGCTTTCCAAGGCAAAGCACTGGTCGCTGACTGGGCATGCCCGGATGGCACGCGGGGTTGCGGCGCTGGTGCCGTTCTATGAGTTCGACGAACAGCGATTCTTCCGCACCGACGGCGCGCCGGAGGAGGTTGCCGATCGCCGCCGCGCCGGCTTCATGCGACTGTCGCACGTCTACCGGGATCGATTTGCCGAGACGCGCCGGCTGACCGCGGAGGTTAAGGACGGCATCTCGGATCTGCAGTTCACCGAGGCCTATCGGATACCGTTCCCGTACGGCCGTATCGTGCGCGAGAACCTCAGCGCCGGCTCGTTCCTGAAGTCGTCGTCCGGCGTGACCGTCACGGACCTCGACGGCAATCGCTGCTATGACCTGACGGGCTCCTATGGCGTCAACGTGTTCGGCTACGACTTCTACAAGGAGTGCCTGGAGCGGGGCTACGAGCGCGTCCGCAACCTCGGGCCGGTGCTCGGCGCCTATCATCCGACGATCGCCTACAACGTCGAGCGGCTGAGGCAGATTTCCGGCCTCGACGAGGTGTCGTTCCACATGTCCGGAACCGAAGCCGTCATGCAAGCGGCGCGGCTCGCGCGCTACCACACGCGCCGATCGCATCTGGTGCGTTTTTGCGGTGCCTACCACGGCTGGTGGGGGGACGTGCAGCCCGGCGTCGGCAATCCGATCAGGGCGCACGAAACCTACACGCTCAAGGACATGTCCGAGGATACGCTGCGCGTCTTGCGCAAGCGCCGCGACATCGCCTGCGTGCTCGTCAACCCGGTGCAGGCGATGCATCCAAATGCCTCGGCGCCCGCTGATTCGGCCCTCGTCGACAGCGCGCGCCGCGCAGATTTCGACAAGCAAGCCTACAGCATGTGGCTCAGGCAGCTGCGCGAGGTGTGCAGCGAGCGCGGCATCGTGCTGATCTTCGATGAGGTGTTCGTCGGCTTCCGCCTCGCGCTCGGAGGTGCTCAGGAGTATTTCGGCGTGCAGGCCGACATCGTCACCTACGGCAAGACGCTGGGCGGCGGGCTCCCGATCGGCGTGGTGTGCGGCCGCAAACATCTCATGAAGCGCTATCGGGACGATCGGCCCGCGGATGTCTGCTTCGCGCGCGGGACGTTCAACTCGCATCCTTACGTAATGGGCGCGACGCACGAATTCCTGGCGCGCCTCGACACGCCGCAAATTCGCGCGATGTACGACAGCCTGGATGCGGTGTGGGACGATCGCGCGCGGCGGCTCAACGAGCGGCTGAGGGAGGAAGGCCTGCCGGTTCAGGTCGCCAACATGTCGTCGATTTGGACCGTCTGCTACACCGTGCCGTCGCGCTACAATTGGATGCTGCAGTACTACCTCCGAGCTGAGGGCCTGGCGTTGAGCTGGATCGGGACCGGCCGCATCATTTTCAGCTTGAACTACACCGATGACGACGCCCAGGCCGTGGCCGACCACTTCGTGGCGGCCGCCAAGGCAATGCAGCAGGACGGCTGGTGGTGGACCGATGCCATGCCACGGAAGGCCGCGATAAAGCGCCTCATTCTGCGGGAGATGATCGCGCACCGCTTTTCAGGCCGCCGGCACATCGCCACCTCGTGACCGCTGCTGCGAGGGTAGGCTCACTTGCGTCGCCCCTGCTCTGCCGGCTCGTCGACGTCTTCGCGCCGGGCGTGGGCGTGATGCATCGGATCGATCAGCTCGCCCCGGAGCAGGCAGAGCGGCGACTTGTAGTAGAGCTTGATGTCGTGGAAGGGGTCGGTAACGATCTTCGTCATCCACACGAGGCCGGTCTGGACATCCTTGAGGAAGAACAAATGCACGGTGCGGAAGAGAAGACCGCCGAGGCCGATCGCTAGCCACATCAGGGCGACGTTGTGCACGAAGCCAGCCGTGTCGGCGTGAGGCTCGAAGATGCCGAACAGGGTCGGGTTCAAGTAGAGCGCAAGGGGTGACACCGCCCAGATGGTCATGAGCACGACCTTGCGCTGCAGGTTGTAGCCAACCTTGATATCTTCCTTGTGCTCGTGCGTCGCCCGATTCACTTCGTCATAGTCCCGCGGCTCGAAGAAGAAGTGGCCGATCTGGCGGCTGGTCATACCTACGAGCCAGGCCAGAAGCACCGCCGCAGCAGGACTCTTGATCACCAGCAGGTAGGCGCAGACGAAGCTGAGCGCGCTGACCAGATGCAAAGCCTGGTTGATCCGGCTGTGGTGGTAGTAGCGGTGATCGTCCCACCGCTGCTCTTCGAGAGCCCGAAGAAACGCGCTCATGCTATTCGATCCCTCTTCATTGCTTGGCGTACGTTTCCACGACCGCAGGCCCTTGCGGGCGCCCGCCGGACGCCGAAAGGAGGAGCCGGTCGACACCCGTCTCACGGGCGACCTTGCCGAAACGGATCAGCGAGAAGTGGCCAAGCGGCGGCATCGGCCGGCGCTCGATCAGGCGCATGTCGTGTGGCGTCCTATCCACCCAATGCGCAAAGCGGCGCCAGGGAAAATCGGACCGCCATCCGAGCCGGTTCGCCACGGGCGAGAACCATTGCTCGAACAATCGTCTCGGGCCTGCGTCTGCGCCTACCCGATTCAGCAACACGATCTCACCGCCCGGCTTCAGCACGCGAGCAAACTCGTCGAGGGCGACCTCTGGATGCGGTACCGTGTTGACGACATACTGGGCAACCACGACGTCGAACGACGCGTCGGGGAAGTCCAGCTGTTCGGCGTCCATCACCGCGAGCCGCTCGACATTGCGCAAACGTCGCTCAGCGACCCGCTTGCTGGCCTTGCGCAGCATCTGCTCGGATAGATCGATGCCGAAGACTCGGCTGCTCCCCGAATAGTATTGTAGAGATATGCCGGTGCCGATGCCGACCTCGAGAATGCGCCCGCCGACGCGTTCGCTGGCTTCGATGGCCGCACGCCGACCTTGCTCGAAAACGGCACCGAATACGAGATCGTAGACCGGCGCCCAGCGACCATAAACTTTTTCGACCGCCTCTTTGTCGATATCGGATGCCATCATCCCTCGTGCCTGCAGCTGTCCACCCTCTGGCGCGCGGACGTCGTCCGCATCGCCAATGCCTCAACCCCGAAAGTGATACTCTTTCCCCCGTAGGCCCAACCCTCTCGCGCACGCTGGCAAGCGCGCAACACGACTAACGGGCGAACCAGGATGACGTGCCCACCGACACCTTCGCGCACCCAATCGTAGCCACGGGCCCGAGCGTGCGCGACCGTTTGACGCTTTTAAGCACGTGTGATGACAGCTTGATGTCAAATTGCTTCGCGCATGGACGCGTAGGCGATGCGCGGCTTGCGGAACGCACCCATGACGGCGCGATCCGCATGGTTCAGGAACTGACGTGTGCTGTTCCGCCACGAGCGTGTGAGCGCGAAGGCCCGGCAGGCCGCGCGTGACACGTTGAGAGCACCGAGACACGCGCGCCGCAGGTCGTTGTCGAGCACGCCGACAGGCTCGTTTCCGATTACATCCTTCGGGCCGACGACCGGATAGGCGGCGACCGGCACGCCGCAAGCCAGTGCCTCGAGCTGCACGATGCCGAACGTGTCGGTTCTGCTCGGGAAAACGAGGACATCGGCCGCGGCCATGTGGGCAGCCAACGTGGGGCCCGTCAACTGCCCAAAAAACCTCGCGTCCGGGAAACGTTTGCGCAACTCGGCCTCTTGCGGTCCGTGGCCGACGACGACCTTCGTTCCTGGCAGATCGAGAGAGAGGAAGGCTTCCAAATTTTTCTCTACAGCAATTCTGCCCACACTCACAAAAATCGGCCGAGCCAGGCCAAGATCAATGGCGCGCTCCGGGGTGAAAAGATCCGTATCGACACCCCGCGTCCACAAGCCGAGCGATCTGAAGCCCCGACCCGTGAGCTCGACCATCAACGATGGCGTCGACACCATCGTGATCGTTGCGGCGGCGTGGAAACGCCGCAGGGCCGCATAGCTCCAGGCCTCGGGGAATGGAATCCGCGCCGAGATGTACTCGGGAAATCTGGTCGTGAAACTGGTCGTGAACGGCAGTCCGCGGCTCTTGCAGTAGCGTCGCGCGCTGAGCCCTATCGGGCCTTCGGTCGCAATGTGGACGGCATCAGGCGCCGCCTTCTCGATGCGCCGGGCAATCTCAGCGCGCCGCGGCAGCGCACACCGCAGACCAGGATAGGTCGGCACAGGCAGGGAAGGAAAGCCCTCCGGCGTGAGGAAATCGATGGTGGCGCCCAATGCGCTGGCACTCCTGGCAAGCGACTCCAGCGTCCGCACCACGCCGTTCACCTGCGGATGCCAAGCGTCGGTCGCAATGAGCACATGCATGAGTAGCCCGCCCCTCTGTCACCTCAGCTGTTGCGGACAAGCGCCAATTCATGCGCGGCGCTCACGAGAAGCAAAGCAGGGGCGCATCAGCGGCCCTCTCTGGCTTCTGCCGTTGCCGACGACGAATCCCGCTGCCTCTTCGTCAGGATCATCGCGGCCGGTTGTCTCAGGTGTATGACAGTGCCGATTCAGCGAGCTGACACCACACGGTGGCTGCGGTGTCGGAGCAGCGGAAGCCGTTGACGAACGCGGAGCCCGAGTGGCCGATGCGCGGTCGCCAACCATCCGCATTCGTCAATACGGCAGATCGGACTCAACGGCCGTCACACGACCATCATCGTGGCGCAATCTGCAGGTCACGGACCCTGACTAGCCTTTTTGGTGATTCGAACGCGTTCGAGTTGCCAGGAGAGGGCGCATGAGGGCCGGCGACCAGCGTCGGGTTTTACCGACACGGCGCGAGGTGATTGCGGCGGCAAGCGCTTCAGCCCTCGCGGTGACGGCCGGAGCGGGATTGGCGCAACGGCCGACTTCGGCAAGCGGCTTCGTCTTCCACGATCGCAGTGGCACAGGCCGGCGCAGGACTGGTGATCCCGGCGTTGCCGGCGTTATGGTCTCGAACGGTCGCGACGTCGTGCGGACCGACGCCGACGGCCGCTGGCGGTTGCCGATCAGTGACGGCGACAGCATCTTCGTCGTCAAGCCGCCACACTGGGCGATACCAAAAGGCAACAACGGCCTGCCGCACTTCTCCTATCTGCATCACCCGACTGTCAGCCCGAATCGTGGCGCTTCTCGGCAGGGCATGGCGGCCATCGGCGAACTGCCTGCGACCATCAATTTTCCGCTCACACGTCGGGAGGAAAGCGCGCGCTTCGAAGCGCTGCTGCTCGCGGACACGCAACCCGAAAACGACGCCGAGCTGGCCTATCTGCGCGAGGACATCATCGCACGCACGCTCAGCAGCGGCGCCGAATTTGCCATCAATCACGGGGACATCGTGTTCGACGATCTCTCGCTCTATCCCCGCTATCTGCGGTTGGTGGGTGCATCGGGGCTGGCCTGGCATCATTGCCCCGGCAATCACGACATCAACTCGGACGCCAGGGACGACCGCACGTCGCGCGAGACGTGGAAGCGGGTGTTCGGTCCGCGCCATTACGCGTTCCAGCATGCCAACGCCACCTTCATCGTCCTCGATAATGTGCACTACTTCGGCCACAACCCCGGTACACCGAGCAGCGGCCGCTACTGCGGGCTGATCGGCACGCAGCAGCTGCAATTCGTGCGCAATGTGCTCGCTCACATTGCGCCAGAGCAGCTGGTGGTCCTGTCGATGCACATCCCGCTGGTCAACTACCAGGACGCGAGCAACGCGGCTGACAACACCTTCGACCGGCGTGCGCTACTCGAGCTGCTGTCCTCGCGGCGCCACACGGTCAGCTTCTCCGGCCACATGCACTTGACCGAGCATCATTATCTGGGTCTCGAAGACGGCTTCCGTGGCCCGGTCCCGCATCACCATCACGTGCTCACGGCGGCCTCGGGGGCCTGGTGGGGTGGACCGAAGGACGGCCGCGGGATTCCCGCAGCCGACAGCCAGGACGGCACACCGAACGGGTTTCACATTCTCAGCGTCGAGGGCAGCGCGTATACGACGCGGTTCGTTCCGGCCGCGGGCAAGGCTGAGGGACAAATCCGCGCCGTCGTGGACGGACCAGATCGCCGCAACCTGACCACCCCAGTATTCGGGCATTGCCGGACGCTCGCACGCCATCAACTCGCTGCCTCCGAGCTCGTTGTGAACGTCTTCGACGGCGGGCCTTCAACGCGCGTGGCATTCGAGATTTCCGGACGCGGTTCTCCGCCCATTCCATTGCAGCGCACAGGAACGGCCGACCCCTACATTGTCGAGATGTTTGCACGCAACGGCTCGACCCAGAAGCCGTGGGCGCGACCGGTGCCCTCTGCGCATCTGTGGAGAGCGCCGTTGCCCTTGGACCTTAGCCCCGGCGCGCACCACCTCTCCATCAGGGCGACGGACGAATATGGTCGCCAACTGACCGCCCATCTGATGCTCGAAGTAGCCGAGCCCGGAGCGGCGCCGTCGCGAGCCTGACGGCACGCCGTCCTTATGCGGAAGCGCTCGGAAGAGAGGCTTTCTCGTACTCACCATAGGCTTCCGGAAAGTCGGCGATGTTCAGGGTAGCAAGCCCGCGTAAGGCGACGAAGCTGGACTGGTGCGAGCCGTCCGCCTCCAGCCGGTGCTGGACGTAGCCGGTCTGCTTCAGCCCGTATCTCGGCTGTCGCGCATCCGGAAGGACGAAGCTTGTCGACGGTGCCCAAACGTGATGGGTGCCCAACGGCCGGCTGGAGAGGAACTGATGCACGTGTCCCGAGCCGATGAGCGAGGGGCTGCAAGGGCGCACGGCCTCGAGTAGCTTGCCTCTGGGCACCGGGTTGACGAACCGTCCGGTCACAACATCCTCGTCCGGCGCAAGATGAAACAACGGCTTGTGCGTGAACAGGGCCAGGCTCCTGCCGTCGGCCGACGCCGCGCCTTCGCGTAGGAATTCGAGCTGCTCGGCGGCCTCTGCCAGGTCACTGCCGAGCAGCTGGGCATTGATGGCAATGATACGCCAGCCCGGTACATCCAAGCGCCAATAGTCGGGCCCGAAGTGGTGCAGGTAGCGCTTGCGCCGATCGCGGTCGATGACGGGCAGCGCGACATGAGCCGGTGCGTCCTGGCTTTCACCGAGGTCGTGGTTTCCGGGAATGAAGCGCAGCGGTAGGCCAAGGTCCTCGTGCAGGCGTTTGCTTTCGGCCAGATCCGCCTCACAGGTGGCGCCATCGAGCGACATATCACCTGTATTCAAGACGAGGTCGGGTCGGGCAGTCGCGAGATGCTCGCAGACCTTGAGAAAGTTGGCGACGAAGAACGGCTTTCTGCCGCTCAGGTGTGTGTCGGAGATCTGCGCGATGCCGTAGGTCATGCCTCGAGCCTATGCGCCAGATGTGACGGCCCCGCAACTTGGTTGGGCAAGCATCCTTTCCGCTCACACAGGGACGTCGTGCAATCTCAGCGCGAACTCAGCAGGGGAACGAGAAGGTCCGGCTTGTGCGCCGATCGTCGAAGCGAGCGGCCCAAGTAAAGGTCGAGCTCGAAGAGCTGCTGGCCGCGATGACGAATAGGAACCGGCGGCAGGTCCTCGATCGTCTCGAAATTGCCGCTGTAGATCGCCTCGACGCGTGCGCGCGACATATCCCGTCCGATGATGAGTGCGTCTTCGCCGATGTGCTCCGCCGGGGGCCGCGCCAGAATGCCGTATCCGCGAGGATCTCGACAGAGACACAATACGGGCATGCGACCGCGCAAAGCATAGTCGATCTTGCCCGCTTCGTGCCAACGTGTCGCCGTGACGAACAATCCGGGTGTATCGACCAGGCCGCGCAGTTCAAGCTGGCTTACGAGATCGTCCCAGCGCACGCTTTCGAGCAGCGGATAGGGGACCCTTCTCCCTCCCGGGAGCGCCAGCGCGGGCCAGGGCAGGTAGGCCATGGCCACAACCGCCGATAACACGACCGCCAGTGATACTGCCGTGGCCAGCAGCCAAATGCGGACCACTCGACGTCCCGTCTCGATGGTCTTTGCGACTTCGGCCCCCAGCAACGGGAACAGCATCAGGTAGCCCGGCGCCGCCCAGTGGTAGAGGACGGGGGCTCCGCTCAACGCGACGAGCGTGAATACCGCGATCGGGCCAACAGCCAAGCAGGCCATCAGCCAGTGCCGATCGTCGACCGGCCCGCGGGCGAGCGTCCTGGCAAGGCAATACATGAGCGGCGCCCAAACCCACGGCAGCAGCAACAGCGACTGGCCTGCAAGCGCAACGAGCGGGCCTAGGGGGCTGATGCCCTGCAGGTGGCCGCGCCCGGCCTGGAACGCGAAGGACACCCATCCGTGCTGCCCATTCCAGACGAGTACGGGCAGAAACAGCAACGCAGCGACCGCCGCACCTGCATAGGGCCATGGCGTGAACAGCCAACGGCGATGATTCGCGCTCGTGATGAGGAAAAGGCCCACCCCAGCGAACAGGAAGGCGCCGTGGAACTTCGAAAGCAGTGCCAAGCCGCCGCAGGCACCGGCAGCGAGCCACCACCGCGGTGCGGTTGCGCCCGCACCGAACAACGCGCGGACCGTGCAGTACGCACCCGCCAGCAGGGCTGCGTTGAGCGGCCCGTCGGGCAGAACCCACGTGCCGCTGGTCCAAGCGATGACAGGCGCCAGATTGAGCGTGGCCGCGGCCCAGAGACCCGCCCGCTCCCCGAACAGCTCGGTCGTGAAGGCGAACATCAGCCAGGTGCTCAAGACGAACAGCACGATGAAGGGCAGGCGGACGGCCAATGCATGCTCTGTCCCGAACAGCCGGCCAGCACCCCACGCCAGCCACCATGCGGCAGGCGGGTGATCGAAGTAGCTGAGTTGTGGGGTGCGTCCGGTCGCGACCGTATAGCTCTCGTCGATGCCAAGCCCCAGGCTCCACGCAAACACGATGCGGGCAGTGAGAGTCGTCAGTATCAGGGCCAGCAGGGCGCCCCGCGGCGTGCACAACATTTCACCCAAGTCACCGAAGTGACCACGTTGGGTCGGCGCAGCCGCCGATGACGGGCTTCGTCGCACTGTCACAGAACCCTGAAACTGTGTCGGCTCCGGCATACCCGGCGCGAAGAGCCAAGCGGCCGCGTACCTGCGTCCGCGCAACGGATCGAACCTCGCGGCGGGCGATAGCGGACGTGTGCAACAGAACCGTGACAACACCGCGTAGCGATGGATTCTGACGCTCACACAATGCCGTCACGGCATGCAGAATGGCGGGCCCCGCCCCAGGACAGCCTGGGACCGCCCGAGCTTTCCGTCATTGTCCCGACTCTAAACGAAGCCCAGAACGTTCCGATCATGGTGGCGCGGCTGGCGCAGGCGCTTGCCGGCGTGAAATGGGAAGTGATTTTCGTCGACGACAACAGCCCGGACGGAACGGCTGCCGCGGCACGCAGAATTGCACAAGTCGACCCGCGCGTGCGCTGCTTGCGAAGAATCGCGCGGCGTGGGCTCGCTGGAGCATGCGTCGAGGGCATGTTGGCCTCGTCGGCTTCCGCCGTCGCGGTGGTCGATGGCGACCTGCAGCACGACGAGACGCAGCTGCCGCCGATGCTGGAGAGCCTGCGTCAAGGCGCCGATCTCGTCGTCGGAACGCGATTTGCCGCCGGTGGAACCGCCGCGAGCGGCTTTTCTCGCCTGAGGCATTGGGGCAGCCATCTCGCCGCCGCAACTGCGCGGCGGTTCCTCGGCGTGCGGCTCAGCGATCCGATGAGTGGCTTCTTCATGATGCGGCGCGATGTATTCGATGCCCTGGCCTCGCGGCTGTCGACGCACGGGTTCAAGGTCCTGCTCGACATCGTTGCCTCGAGCCCGCAGCCGCTCAAGATCGTGGAACTGCCCTTCGAGTTTCGCGCCCGGCGTCATGGCCAATCGAAGCTGGACAGCCTAATCGTGCTCGAATACCTCGGGCTCGTGCTGGCGAAACTGTCGGGGGACTGGGTCTCCATTCGTTTCCTGCTGTTTGCGCTCGTCGGTGCCACCGGCCTATTCGTGCACCTGTGGGCACTACAGCAGGCCCTGAGATTCGGGCTGCCTTTCGATTGGGCGCAAACGGTTGCCGCCTATGTGGCTATGACCTCGAATTTTCTGCTCAACAATCAGCTGACGTATCGTGACCGTCGCCTCAACGGCCTGGCCGCGGTCAAGGGCCTCTTCACGTTTTACGCGGTCTGCAGCGTCGGCACGATCGCCAACGTGGGTGTCGCCAACTGGGTGTACGGCAGCAGGCCCAGCTGGTGGCTTGCCGGCACGGCGGGCGCTCTCATGGGCGTCGTCTTCAACTATGCCGCCAGCTCGGTCCTCACCTGGCGCCAGGGCTGATCTCGCGGACGTCCGGCGAACACGCCCCCCATATCCTCAGCACTGTCACGCCACTTTCACGTGACCGTAGGACAGTATGGCGCTACGTGGCTCAGACACACCCAGGGTTGGCTGACATGCTCCGGATTGGCGACGACAGTCCGGCGCGCAGCAACGAAGCAGCGAAAGGGAGCCACGCACTGCAATGGCTGCGGCCGAATGCTGCGCTGCTCGATACGCTAGCCTTGGTTGGCGCCCTCGTCCTCGCCGGAGCCTGCGTCTACCGTCGCGTCTGGCGCCCGGATTGGACGGGAGGAGAGGCGCTCGAAGCGCTTTGGCCCTTCTACGTCGCAGGTGCCGTGAGTGTCGCAAGCCGCTGGCTCGTCAAGGATTCCAAGTACCGCGAAGACGCCTGAGATGTCCGCGACTGCTTGGATTGCCGAGCGGGGCGGGGCGGGCTTGCGCGCGTAGGGTGCTTGCGGGCGCTGACTGCTGCCGGAGCCGGGCCGCGTCGATGCGGTAGTTGCATGACCCCATCGTGTCACCAACTCGTCACCGAACGTGCAAGGAACTGTTACCAATCGCAGTCACCCTGGACCTTCGCAGTTCTTCGAGGTTACCCGAGGCGGTGGTATGTCAGTTCTCATTGACAAGCGCGACGCGCAGGGGGCGGTTGCGGGAGCCCCGGGGGCTGGAACGCGCTCGGGATGGCGCTACGTCGGGCGGCGCATCTGGCAAATGCTGCGAACCGTCAGGCGTGGAACGCTCGGCTGGCGGCGGCCGCTCGCCGAGCGCGCGCCACCGTGGGCGCGCCGCACATTTGGGCCGACCGCGGTCTATCTGGACATGCTCATCATCGACCACGGCATCGTTCGCCTGGCGTATCTCAATCGGCATCGGCTGGACGAGAAGGCGTGGCGCTCCGCGCAGCCGGCCCCGCACCAGATTGGCGCGCTGGCGCGGCAAGGCTTGCGTACCGTGATCAACCTGCGCGGCCAGAGGCTGTGTGGCAGCTATTGGCTCGAGCGGGCGGCGTGCGAACGGCAAGGCATCGCCATGGTCGATTTCCAGATTCACTCGCGGTCGGCGCCGAGTCGTGTATGCTTGAGGGCGGCGTTCGAGTTGTTCGATCGCATCGAATACCCGGTGCTGATGCACTGTAAGTCGGGCGCCGATCGAGCCGGGCTGATGAGCGCGCTCTACTGCTTGAAGATGGGCATGACAGTGGCAGAGGCGCAAAAGCAGTTGGCTCTGCGCTATGGCCACCTCCGCCAATCCGATACCGGCATACTGGACAGGTTTCTCGAGACCTATCTCGCGCACAACCTGCAACGGCCGACGCCCTTCATCGAATGGGTCGACACGGTTTACGACCCCGAGGAGTTGAAACGCTCATTCCGCGCCGGTAGCTTGGCCAGCAGGTTTGTCGATCGCGTGCTCAAGAGAGAATAGGCGAGAACGCATCGGCAGGCGAGATCGCGCCGCTGGAGCGCTTTGTCAAAACGCCAAGCGACGATCTCGCACCCCAGATGAATCTCCGGGGCAACAGGCGTGCGAGACCACATGCAATCCGACTTCGCCCCTCCTGGCAACAGCGGGTCACCCGGGCGGGTGTGCCCGCTCGACTATGTTACTGAGCCTGCGGACCTGGCGCGCGCACCAGACCTCGCAGCCGACACGCTCTATGTTGTCGGCGGGCTCTACGGAAACACTTTTGCGCTCGGCGCCATCGAAGCGCTCGCCGCTGCGGAGCCTGACCCCGTAACCGTTGTATTCAACGGTGACGCGCACTGGTTCGATGCCGAGCCCAGGATATTTCGCCAGCTCGAGGCGAGGCTTGCCCGCTACTTGGCCATTGCAGGAAATATCGAGGCCGAACTTGCACGCGATCTGGATGCCGGCGCCGGTTGCGGTTGCGCCTATCCCCCTCAGGTCCCCGACGACGTCGTCGAGCGCTCAAACAGGATTCTCTTGGAGTTGAGGGACGCGATGGGCGTGCTTTCGCCGGTCCGCGCGCGTCTGAGAGCGCTTCCCAAGACGCTCGTCGCGGCCGTAGGGGGATTGCGCATCGGCATCGTGCACGGTGACCCGACATCGCTCGCGGGGTGGGGCTTTGCGCGGGTAAGCTTGGACAATCCAGCTTCGTTGCGGTGGCTGGACGCGATCAAGAAGGCGTCCCAGATCGACGTCTTCGCCTCGACCCATACGTGCGATGCGGTCATGCGGGACATCAGGCTGCCGTCCGGGGGGCTCGTTGTTGCCAACAACGGCGCGGCCGGCATGGGCAATTTCGACGGCGATCGGCGGGGCCTCATCACACGCATTTCGACGCGTCCTTCACCGCAAGCGGCCCTGTACGGCGTGAAGCGCGGCGCAATTCACGTCGACGCGCTGCCGGTCGCCTTCGATCTGGAGGCCTTTGCGAAGGAATTCGATCGAGTCTGGCCGAAAGGCTCCCCGGCAGAGATGTCCTATCGCAAGCGCATTCACGGCCAATCCGATGGAGCCGACATGCGGCTGTCGATGCCGGGATGACAGTGGTGCAATAGATGGAATCCTGCCCTGCGGAGGCTCGAGTTCAGCTCGTCGCGTGAGGCTCAAGCCGCAATCGAGCTGTCGATCGCCTCTGGCAATTCTAGCTTGGCAAGAAGCAATTTCTCGATCTCGTAGGCCGGCAGTGGCTGGCTGAACAAGAAACCCTGCATCTCGCTGCAGCCTTCGGACCGTATGGTGTCGAGCTGCTCCCTGGTCTCCACCCCCTCCGCAGTCGCCGCGATGCCGAGCCCCTTGGCGAGCGCCGCCACTGCCCGCACGATGTTGAGCGAGCCGGAGCTTTCGACGATATCCTTCACGAACGAGCGATCGATCTTGATCTTGTCGAACGGGAAGCTCTGCAGGTAGCTCAGCGAAGAATAGCCGGTGCCGAAGTCGTCCATGGCGATGCGTACGCCGAGCTCGCGCAACTGATAGAGCACACCGAGCGTTGCTTCGCTGTCCTGCAACAGAATGGTCTCGGTGATTTCGAGCTCGAGCCGGTCTGCCGCCAATCCGGACGCCGCGAGCGCGCTGGCGATCATATTGATGAGCCCGGGGCTCTTGAATTGGGCGCCCGAGAGATTGACGGCGACCTTCAAGTTGCCAGGCCACTTGACCGCCGTGGCGCAGGCATCGCGGATGACCCATTCGCCGAGCGGGACAATGAGGCCGATTTCTTCGGCCAAGGGGATGAAGGTATTCGGCGCGACCATGCCCTTGTCGGGATGGCGCCAGCGGATGAGCGCTTCGAAGCCGCTGATGGTGTTGGTCTTGAGATCGACGACGGGCTGATAGTAGAGCTCGAACTCCTGGGCGGGCAGCGCCCTGCGCAAGTCGCACTCCAGGGCGCGACGCGCTTGCATCTGCGTGTCCATCTCCTGCTCGAAGAAGCGGTAGGTGCCGCGGCCGTCATTCTTGGCGCGATAGAGCGCGAGGTCCGCATTGCGCATGATCTGATCGGGGCTCACCCCGTCCGTCGGGCCGACGGCGATGCCGACGCTGGTGCCGATCACGATCTGATGTCCTTCGATCTCGTAGGGGGCACCGAGCTTTTCGATCATCCGATGGGCGAGCACAGTGGCATCCGACGGCTGCGCGATCGCAACCTGCATGACGGCAAATTCGTCGCCTCCCATGCGGGCGATCGTGTCGGTCTCGCGCACCAGGGCGCGCAATCGCTCGGTGACCATTTGCAGGAGCTTGTCGCCGGCGGGATGCCCCAGCGTGTCGTTCACGTGCTTGAAGTGATCGAGGTCGAGCATGTGGGTGGCGACCACCTCGCCGCGCTTGGCCCGTGCCAGCGCATGCTCCAGCCGCTCATTCAGCAGGACGCGGTTCGGCAGGCCCGTCAGCGCATCGTGCAGCGCCATGTGCGTGATCCGGGCCTCCGAGCGGCGCTGCTCGGTGATGTCCTGGTGCGTGGTGACTGTGCCGCCGTCGGCCATGCGTTGCACCGACACGGCAATGCAGCGGCCGTCTGCGAGCTCGCTCAGATAGTTGTTCGAGTCCTTTGCAGCGGTGCGGGAGAGAATGGCGTTCAGCACCTCGTCCACACTGCTTCCTGGGTAGTGACCTTTGGCAACTCGATATTGCAGGACCTCGCGCAGCGTCGTGCCAGGATTCACCTGCTCCGGCGTGAGATCGTACATTTGTGCGTACCGGTCGTTGGCAATGACGACGCGATGCCCGGCATCGAACATGGCCAAGCCCTGGACCATGTTGTTGAGCGCCGCGTCCAGCTGCAGATTTTGCGCCCGCAGCTTCTCCTCGTGGTCCTTGAGCAGCTGGTGCTGCTGCTCCAGCCGTGCGCTGAGTCTTTGCCGCTCCGTGATGTCCTCATGGGTGATCAGGCGGCCGCCATTCGTCATGCTGCGGCGCGTGACATTGATGATGCGGCCATCGGCCAGCTCCTGGACACGCGAGGAGACATCCCCGAAATTGCTGGTCCAGCTGTCGACAAAGCTCTCGGTGTCGCGGATGTGGTAGTGGCCATTGGCGATGCGGTATTGCAGGATCTCCCGGACGGTCGTGCCGGGCTTCACCTGCTCCGATGAAAGGCCGTACATCTCGGCATAGCGCGTGTTGCAGACGATGAGCCGCTGCTCGGCGTCGAACATGGCAAGGCCCTGGAGCATGTTTTCCAGCGCGATATCCAGCTGCTCGTGCTGCTCGGCCAATCGGGCGTTGAGCTGCTCGCGCTCGGTGATGTCCTCGTGCGTGCTGATCACGCTGCCATCCGCCGTCGGGAGGCGCACGACGGAGATGACCCGTCCGTCGGCCAGCTCGAGAACCTGCGAGACCTTTTGCCTGAAGCCTTCGATGCCGTCACTGACGAACTTCTGCGCATCGATGTTGGCGTAGACGCCCTTGGCGGCGCGAGCTTCCAGGATCAGTCTGAGGGGTGTTCCGGGCTTCACCTGCTCGAGTGCCAGCCCGTAGATCTCGGCATAGCGGCGATTGGCGATGACGACGCGCTGATCTGCATCGAACAGGCATAGGCCTTGCGCCATATTGTCGATCGTGGTGTTGAAGCGCGCATTTTGCGTCCGCAACTCCGCTTCGCGTTTCTTCAAAAGCTCGTTTTGCTGCTCGAGCTGCTCGCCGAGCTTCTCGCGCTCCGTGATGTCCTGGTGAGTCGTGACCCAGCCGCCATCCGATCGCGGTTGAATCGAGACTGCGATGGTGCGGCCGTCGCCCATCCGGGCGGTCATATGGCTGACCTTTTGCCGCGCGACGCGCTCGCGCATGCGGCACAGCACCTCGTCGACCGTCGTGCCGACATAGAGCCCGCTCGCGATGCGATGCTCGATGATCGAACGCAGGGATGTCCCCGGTTGCACCTGCTCCGGCGTCTGCCCGTACATCTCCGCAAAACGGTCGTTGGCGATCACGACCCGCTGCTCGGCATCGAACATGGCGAGGCCCTGAAACATGCTCGACAGGGCCGCATCGAGCTTGGCGTTCTGCGCCTTCAGATGCTCCTCATGCCGCAGCAGCAATTTGCTCTGACGCTCGAGCTGTTCGGCCGTCGCGCGCCGCTCACGCAGGTCTCGGATGGCGTAGACCTCGATGCTCCGCACGCGCGCGCTCAGGGGCTGGCGCGTGACCTCGACGGCAACCGGGTCTCCCGAGGCCGTTTTCAGCACGGTCTCCCAGCGATCGATCGAGCCTGAAGGCTCGGGCAGCGCGCCTGCCAGGAAGTCGGCAACGCTCCGGCCCATGAGCTCGCCGCAGGGGCGCCCGCACAACTCCGCGGCCAGCTGATTGATATTGATGACGGTGCCATGCCTGGCAAGCACGAGAGCCTTGTTGTCCCTCGCGATGTTCAGGGCCTCCCAAACGGCTTCCAGAAGCTGGTGGTCGAGGGTCGGAGCGGTGCGCATGGCGTTGCCCGTTGGACTTCCTGCATGCCGAGCCAAATGGTGGCGCGATACCCGTCCGAACCGCTTCCAGCCATCCGACATTGCTGCTCCCCCAAACGCGAGTGAGCCAGCCTTAACGCAACAGCGCTAATCCTTTCTTCCGACGGCTGTATTTGTCGAAAATTGCAGCAATGCATGGCTAACAATGTGTAAAGAGGAGGGCACGACGGAGCAGGCAAGACGGGGGACATCGCTCCCGACCACCATTTTCGGCTTGCCAAGCCGTCGCGACGGCTCCTTCATTGGAGCGCGCAAAAAAGACCTACTCCAGCTGACAAGCGTGAGGAACATGCTCTCGAAGGCTTGGCGGATAACCGCCGCGTTGCTCGTCGTCTCGGCCCTGCTGGCGCCGTCGGCACGCGCGCAGACCGACTTCCCGAACCGGCGAATCCACGTGATCGTGCCTTATCCTGCCGGCGGCATCGTCGACATCGTAACGCGCATCATGATGGAAAAGCTCTCTGCCATCTGGGGGCAGCCGATCATCGTCGAGGCCAAGCCCGGCGCCAATTCCAACCTCGGAACCGACCTCGCGGCCCGCGCCGAGCCCGACGGCTACACCTGGACGTTCATGGGGCCAGCCGTGATGGCCAACCCGCGCATCTATTCCAACCTGCGCTGGAGCGAAAAAAGCTTCACCGGCGTCGGTGTTGTGGCCTGGGCGCCAGCGGCCATGGTCGTCAATCCTGGATCGCCGGCCAATACGGTCAAAGAGTTCGTCGAGCTCGCCAAGAAATCGCCGGGCACGCTCAACTATGGCAATGCCGGGATCGGCTCGTCGGTGCACCTGAACACGGCGATCTTCATGAACGGCACCGGGACGCAGATCACCAGCGTGCCCTACAAGGGGCAGCCGCCGGCGATCTTGGACCTGCTCGCCGATCGAATCCACGTCAAATTCGCCTCCATCGGCCTCGTCGCGCAGCACGTACAAGACAAAAAGCTGAAGGCGCTGGCCGTCCTCGGCAACCAGCGCTCGCCCATGCTCCCCGAGGTGCCGACCATGACGGAGGCTGGCTACCCATCGATCAATGTCGTGCCTTGGTACGGCTTTGCTGTTCCGCGCGGGGTGCCGCAGCCGATCGTCGACAAGATCGTCGCCGGCATGGGCGCGGCGCTGAAAGACCCCGAGCTGAGGAAGCGGCTCGAGCAGCAGGCCCTGCAGCCCGTCGAGCCGATGACGGCGCAACAGATCGCCGACCTGATTGCCAAGGATACGGAGCAGTATGCCAAGGTCGTTCGCGATGCCAATATCAAGCTGAGCGAGTGAGGGCCGCGCCAGAGCGGAGGAGGCGGCGTAGTGGCCAATCTGCACACCAGACTTTGTGACCGCGTCGGCATCCGTCATCCGATCTTCGGCTTTTCGCACAGCGTCGAGGTGACGGTTGCGCTGGCGCATGCGGGCGGCTACCCGGTCTATGGCGCCGCATGGGACATGCCCGACGCCATCGCCACGAAAATGCGGCGCATCCGCGAACTCGTCGGCGACCGGCCGTTCGGCGTCAACCTGCTGCTGCCGTCCTCGGTGGGCACCGAGACCAATCGGGCGTCGGTCGAGGCCGGGCTGCCGGCCGCGCACAAGGCGTTCGTCGCCCACCTCAAGGACAAATACCAAGTGCCCGCCGCCACGCGGCCGACGCTCCTCTCCACCCAGATCCGCTCGCAGCAGCTGTTTGCCGAGCAGATCGACGCGGCGCTCGATTCGAGCGCCAACGCCTTCGCTTCGGCGATCGGAACATCCGCGGCAACCATCACGCGCGCCAAGCAGCACGGCAAGCTCACGATCTCGCTGGTGGGCTCGCCCAAGCACGCCCGCGCCGTCAAGAGTGCCGGCGTCGACATCATCGTGGCACAGGGCCACGACGCGGCCGGCCACACCGGCCCGGTCGGCACGTTCTCGCTGGTGCCCCAGGTCGTCGACATCGCCGCCGAAACGCCCGTCCTCGCCGCCGGCGGCGTCGGCCATGGGCGGCAGATCGCCGCCGCGCTCGCGCTCGGTGCCCAAGGCGTGTGGCTCGGCACCGCCTGGCTGACGGCACGCGAACATGCACTCGACGAACGCCTCCTGCGCAAGGTGCTCGCCGCCACTGCCGAGGACACGATCGTCTCGCGCAGCCACAGCGGCAAGACCTGCCGCATGATCAAGACCGCGTGGACGCAGGAATGGGACGCCCCGGACGCGCCCGAGCCGTTGCCGATGCCGTATCAACAGGTGCTGACCGGCGAGCTGTTGGCCGCCATCAGCGAGCACGGCATCGAGCCGCTGATGTACACGTTCGCGGGCCAAGGCGTCTCGTACTTCTCCGAGCAGCGCACCGTTGCGGAGATCGTCGAGCGCCTCGTGGCGGAAGCGGATGCAGCGCTTCGCGCTTTGGCGGCCGGCGCGGCGCGAGCAGGCTGATCGACATGGAGGCCTTCTTCAGTGCCGAGATGCCGGGCTGGTCGGTAGCGGGCTCGCCATATATTTGCGGAGCATCCGAAGAGACATGACAGCAACCCCCGTCACCATCGAGAAAGGGCTTGGGCCCGAGGGCCGCGTAGGCATAGTGCGGTTGGACCGGGGCAACAAGACCAATGCTCTTTCACCGGAGGTGATGCGGCAGCTGCGCGGCCGCCCTCGCATTCGAGGACGACGTCGCCACCTCGGTGGTGGTCCTGACGGGCAACAGGGACGTGTTCTCCGCGGGTTTCGATCTGAAGGACGCGGAAGGCCGGGCACGGGCAAGTCTGGGCCTCGGCGAGCAGCGCGCCGCGCTCAGGATCGGTCCCAGGATGTGCCGCGCGTGGTGGGACATGGAGCAGGTCACGATCGCCGCCATCGAGGGGCCGTGCATCGGTGGCGGCGTGGCGCTGGCCGCGTCCCTGGATTTCCGCCTCTGCGCGGCAAGCGCGCATTTCCGCATTCCGGAGGTCGCGCTCGGCATGAACATGAGCTGGGGCTCGCTGCCGCGGTTGCTGGCGCTGATGGGACCGACGCGCACCAAGCAGGCCGTGATTCTCGCGGCTGATCGCATCTCGTCGGCGGATGCCCACGCGTGGGGCCTCGTCGAGACAGTCGTGGCAGACGGAGAGGCGCTCACCGCGGCCATGGCGTTTGCCGAGCGCATCGCGGCGCTGCCGCCGCTGGCGGTCACCATGACCAAGACCAGCATCAACCGCCTGGCCGGCGCGCTCGATGACCTGGCGGCCCATATGGATACCGACCAGTTCGCGCTCGCCAGCCTGAGCGAGGATCACAAGGAGGGCGTGGCCGCCTTCCTCGAGCGCCGCAAGCCGCGCTTCCGCGGCCGATGATTTGTGGCGCGTACGCGCCCGGTCACGTCGCCGTCAGGCGCCCCAGCCCGCGACGGCCTTGGTCTCGAGGAATTCCTCCAGGCCGAAGCGGCCCCACTCGCGGCCGTTGCCCGACTGCTTGTAGCCGCCGAAGGGCGCGGCCCGCTCGTTGGCTGCGCCGTTGACATTGACATTGCCGGCACGCATGCGCCGCGCCACCCGGCGCGCGCGCTCCACGTCCCCCGAGGAGACGTAGCCCGCGAGCCCGTAGGGCGTGTCGTTGGCGATGCGCACGGCGTCGTCCTCGTCCTTGTAGCCGATGAGCGACAGCACCGGCCCGAACACCTCCTCGCGCGCAATCGTCATGTCGTTGGTGACGTCGGCGAACACCGTGGGGCGCACGTAGAACCCCTTGTTGAGCCCCTCGGGCAGCCCCAATCCCCCGACGACCAGCGTCGCGCCTTCGTCGACGCCCTTTCTGATGAGACCCTGGATCTTCTCCCATTGCACGCGGTTGACAACGGGGCCCATGGTGGTATCCGCGCTCTTAGGATCGCCGACCTTGGCTTTGTCCGCGACGGCTTTGGCAATCGCCGCTGCTTCCTTCATCTTGCCGAGCGGGACGAGCATGCGGGTCGGGGCGTTGCACGACTGGCCCGAGTTGCCGAAGCAGTGGGTGGTGCCGCCGGCGACCGACTTTGCGAGGTCGGCGTCCTCGAGGATGATATTGGGCGACTTGCCGCCGAGCTCCTGCGTGACGCGCTTGACCGACGGCGCGGCGCGCTGCGCCACGTCGATGCCGGCTCGCGCCGAGCCCGTGAAGGACATCATGTCGATGCCGGGATGGGCGCTCATGGCCGCGCCGACCTCGGGCCCGAGACCGTTGACCAGGTTGAACACGCCCTTCGGCACACCGGCTTCGTGCAGGATCTCGGCGAAGATGAGCGCCGAGGACGGCGTGTACTCCGACGGCTTCAGCACCATGGTGCAGCCGGCCGCGAGCGCGGGCGCGACCTTGCAGGCGATCTGGTTGAGCGGCCAGTTCCACGGTGTGATCATGCCGACGACGCCGATCGGCTCGCGCACGATCATGGCGGTGCCGAGCCGCTCCTCGAAGGGATAGCTATTGAGCACCTCGAGCGTGGTCATCAAGTGGCCGAGGCCGGCGCCGGCCTGAAACCGCTCGGCGAAGCCTAGCGGGGCGCCCATCTCGTCCGAGATGGCCCCGCCGATCTCTTTCATGCGGCGCTTGTAGACCTCGATGATCTTGCCCAGCAGCTCGGCACGCTCGGCGGCCGTGGTGAGCGAGAAGGTCTCGAAGGCGCGGCGCGCGGCGGCCACCGCCTTGTCGACATCGGCCGCCGCGCCGACGGCGATGTCGTAAAGGGCCTCCTCGGTCGCCGGGTTGACGACGGGAATGGTTTTGCTCGACGCTGGCTTCTGCCACGCTCCGTCGATGTAGAACTCGAGTCGATGCACCATGGTCACAATTCCTTTGCCGTAGGTCCTGTTCCTAAGCACTCTCTTAGAGCCTAAGCCGCTGAAGGGAAACTGCAACATCCCGGGCCTTGCTGTGCGCAAGGCGTCCAACCTGTTTGCGACGCCGACCAGCGCATTGCATAAGATAGTGTGGCTCTCGATTCCCCATCCTCCGATGCGGCGCCGCTCGATGCTGCGCGCGACGTGCTGCGCCGCACCTTTGGCCATGCCGAGTTCCGCGGCCTGCAGGCCGGCGTGATCGGCGAGGTCCTGGCCGGGCGCAGCGCGCTCGCCGTGCTGCCGACGGGCGGCGGGAAAAGCCTCTGTTATCAGATCCCCTCCATGGTGCGGCCGGGCCTCGGTCTGGTGGTGTCGCCGCTGATCGCGCTGATGGCCGACCAGGTGGCAGCGCTGCAGCAGTCGGGCGTGGCGGCCGAGAAGCTCGACTCCAACACCAGCATGGATACCCGCGGCGACACGTGGCGGCGGATCGAGGAGGGGACGCTCGACCTGCTCTACCTGTCGCCCGAAGGCCTGATGCAGCCCTGGATGCTGGAGCGGCTGTCGCGCCTGCCGCTGGCGCTGGTGGCGATCGACGAGGCGCACTGCGTCAGCCAGTGGGGCCACGACTTCCGTCCCGAATACCGCATGCTGGGTCGGCTGGCGGAGATGTTCCCCAATGTTCCGCGCCTGGCCGTCACCGCCACGGCCGATGCGCGCACGCGCGAGGACATCCGCGCCGAGCTGCGGCTCGGGCAAGCGCGCGAGTTCGTCGACAGCTTCGCGCGGCCAGAGCTGGCGCTGTCCGCGGAGCGCAAACGCGGGGCGGGCCATGGCCGCGTGCTGGAGCTGGTGGCCGAGCGCCCTGCCCGGTCGGGCGTGATCTATGCCGGCTCACGCGACGGCGTGGACAAGCTCGCGGAAAAGCTCGCCGCCGCGGGCGTGCCGGCGCTCGCCTATCACGCCGGCCTCGACAAGAACCTCCGTTCTGCCCGGTTGGAGCAGTTCCTGGAAGCCGATGCGGCCGTGATGGTGGCGACCATCGCGTTCGGGATGGGCGTCGACAAGCCGGACGTGCGCTATGTGATCCACGCCGATCCGCCCGCCGCGATCGAGGCCTACTGGCAGGAGATCGGCCGCGCCGGGCGCGACGGCGCGCCGGCCGAGGGCATCACGCTCTATTCCGCCGCCGACCTCGCCTGGGCCCTGCGCCGCATCGACAGCCGGGACGTCGACGCCACGGTCAAGGCCGTGCAGATGCGCAAGGTGCGCCAGCTCTATGCCATGCTCGAGGGCACCGGCTGCCGCCCGGCCGCCGTGCGCCGCTACTTCGGCGAGGCGAACGTCAGCGCCTGCGGCCAATGCGATCTGTGCCTCAACCCGCCGGAAGCCGCGGACGCCACCGAGGCGGCGCAGAAGGCGCTGTCCGCCGTGCAGCGCCTGGGCGGCCGGTTCGGCCGCGGCCGGGTGGTCGACCACCTGCTCGGCAAGTCCAAGGACGCGCCACCCAGCGAGGCGCAGATGTCGACCTACGGCATCGGCCGCGAATACAGCGCCGCGGGGTGGCGCGACCTGCTCGACCAGCTGCTGTTCGAGGGGCTGTTGCGCGAGAACCCCAACGACGGGCGGCCGCTGATCGAGCTGGGCGACGCGGCGGAGGTCAGGGGCGTCTATCGCGGCGAGCGGCGCGTGTCGGTGCGCGAGGCGCCGGCCGGTGCGGACACAGCGACGCGCTCAGGGCGCCCGCGCAAGCGCCACGGCGGCGAGCGCCTCGGCATCGAGGCCGCGGATGCGCCCCTGTTCGAGGCCCTGCGCGCCTGGCGCCGCGAGCGCGCCGCCGAGCAGCACGTGCCGCCCTACGTTATTTTCCACGACGCCACCCTGTCGGCCATCGCGCGGCAACGCCCGGCCAACTTGGAGGCGCTGGGGAAGGTCAGCGGCGTCGGCCAGAGCAAGCTCAAGCGCTACGGCGCCGACGTGTTGCGGATCGTGCGGGAGAATGCGTAGAGCGAGATTCACGCTTCGGCGAAGGCGCGAATGATGGCCTTGGCGCGAACCAATCTGCAACCATCCCGCTCCACTCGTGTCATGAAACGCCGGTACAAGTGGCAGGAATCCACCGATTGCGCCCGCCCGCTCGACGGCGCCACGGCGAATTATGCTCGGGTCTCTGCCAAAGGTGGAGAGATACGGCCTCCTCGGCCGATCTGACAGACAAAATGGATGTCAACGATGGAGGCCGCCACCGTCGGCATGCATGCCCACGTTGGCGTTATTTACCTCGAACTGTGACAGCCGATTGTGTGTCTCGCATCGCTGCAACCCCGTCGCATGCCCACATCTGTACCCACGTTTCGTTCGTGGATTGTACCAAACGGCCGGGGACGAGGAAAAGTGCAAAATAGCGCCAATAGGCTCAAATGATTGAGTTTTTCTGGACGTCTCCGAACATCGTCGAATAGTCCGTTGGCGGAGACGGAGGGATTCGAACCCTCGATACGCCTTTACAGCGTATAACGGTTTAGCAAACCGCCGCCTTCAGCCACTCGGCCACGTCTCCTTAGGCAGCGCAGGCACTTAGCACAGGTGCGGGGGCTTGATAACCCGGAATTGGAACCAGAACGCCAAATCTCCGTTCGCTGGCCGTTCCCATGGAGGGCCTCGACCGCTGGCTGTCGCAGGGTCCCGCCCGGGAGAACCGGTGCGCGCAAGCTGCCAGCGTCCAACACCAGATCACTGCGACGAGAGCAGGATCGCTTCAGATTGAACCACTGTGCCCGAAGGCCAACGTGGCAGCTGAAGCCAAGCGCTTCGACCAGAAACGATCCTGCTCTAGCGCCGGCTCAAATCCTGCTCCTTGGCGACGCGCTCGAACGTCTCGCCCGGAGACTTGATCCGATAGAGGAAATCGCCGCCTTCAGGGGGGAGCAGCCGCACGATCTCGTATCCCCTCGATGAGGCCGGCATGCCCGACCGATTGGGATTGTAGTCGACCAGCTGACCCACTTTGAACTTGTGCTGCGTCATCGGACCTCGTGACCGTAGGCTCGACGTCGACTTCACCGGCCCTTCTTGCCGGTGCTGCCCTTGACGTTGCCGGGGCTTTGCGTCCGCGCAAACGGTGAGGGTTGTGCGGCCGGTGTCTTCGGCTTCTCGGCTTTCGGCTTCCTCTTCTCGCGATTGCCTCTCTGCTCACGATTCGCCATGGAAAGACCTCCTTTGGATTGGTCGTCAGCTGACCGGCTTCTCTCCGTCGCTCTCAGATAGATGAACGAAGTCCTCGAGCACGGTTGCAATCAACTTCTGCCGACGCGGGTCTTGCGCGATCGGTGTCGATGCCAAGAGGCCGAGCAGATAGCGGGCCTTCTCGGCGGCCTCCGGCCATGAGGCGGCGGGCGCCGCCAGGAGCTGTGCCTCCAGCTCTTCCTGCTGTTGGCGGAGAGCCTTCTCGTTGGCCTCGACCTCCGAGAGCAAACGGCGAAGCTCGGTGGCCTTCTGAGCGGCCATGCCACGGTGGCGATCGAGCGTGATGGGCCGATCCGTCATGATCGTCGCGTCCACGAAACGGCTTTCCAGGCCGCTGGGACGGCGTCCGGCGCCGACGCGGGTTTGGCCTTGGACGCTCCATCGCGTCGCGGCAGCGGGTAGTCCGCGTGCTCGTACAGGCGGTGGATCTCCTTGGCATCGAAGCGCTCCTCGCCGACCTCGAGCCACGCTCCGGCCAACGATTCTGCGGGCAGCTCTTCAATGGCGAACTTGATGGCGTCGGCTGCGCGCGCAAACCTTTTGTAGCCGACGGGCCGGCGGCGCGACGTATGGGATCGACTGGGGAACAGCTCTGCTTCGGCGCCGTAGTCGAACGGGTCCATGTCAGATCGCCTCGGCGAGCCGCAGCGTGCGGGGGGCGATGCAGGAGTCTTGCCCGACCACGAGGACCGTGCAGCCGACGGGAGTGTATTGCTCCATACGTGGTCCTCGGCGCGCGGCGACGCGCATTTGCCGAAGGCACCGTTGATCCAATGACGGTCGCCAGCCGCGATCCGATCGCGATGTCTCAAGCCCCGATCTCACCTGAAGACCCAACGTGCAGCGAACGGGTCGCGGGCTTTCGCTCTGCCATGAGCGATGGCTGTAGCGTACGAGCGTCCAAGAGACGCACCGCCAACTTTACGCCGCCGGGGAAGGGCCGTCACCAGATTCTTTTCAGAGCCGGCGGCATTCTTCCCGCGGGTCGCCGGCTCAGCCCGCCGACTTCACATGCCGAGCCCACTCCGGCCGCGCCTTCAGGGCGGCGGCATACTTGAGCCCGATCTTGCGCAGGCGCTCGGGCTCGAATTCCTGCTGCGCCAGCGCCATGCCGCGGTCGAACACCTCCGAATAGCGGCGGATGCGGTCGCCTTGCAGATCGAAGCGGCCGATGCCGTCGAACGTCACGCGCGCGCCGTTGGCCTCCGGCCGCAGGGAGTCGAAGCTGAAGCGGTAGCTCGCATAGCCCACCGTGCCCGACGCGACGGGGTCGAAGAACTCCCAGCGGAAATTGCGCCCGCCCTCGGCGAAGTGCGCCAGCATCTTCTTGATAGCCGCGCGGCCGCTGCACGGCCCGAAGAAATAATCGTCGTAGGTGCCATCGGGCGTGAACAGGTCGGCCAGCGCATCGCCGTTGCCGGACGCGGCCGCGGCGGCGAACGTCTGCACGAGATCGGGGAATTGCACGTTGCGTCTCCTTGGGTCATCCTTGTTGCCGGCGATGCTAGCCGACGCCGGCCACTGTTGCACGCACCGGCGGCGGATTCAGATGAAGGAGAGGGCCATGCTCGAGCTGAAACCCAACTGCGAGTGCTGCGACAAGGACCTGCCGCCGACCGCCGCGGACGCCATGATCTGCACCTTCGAGTGCACGTTCTGCGCCGATTGCGTGGCGAACCGCCTGCCCGGCAGCCGCTGTCCCAACTGCGGCGGCGAGCTGGTGCGGCGGCCCGTGCGCCCCGCGCCGATGCTGGCGAAATATCCAGCCTCCACCGAGCGCGTGGTGAAGCCACATGCCGGCTGCGGCAAGGCCGCGTAGGTCAGCTGCCCTGCGCCGCGATCACCAGGATCTCCACCAGGTCCTTGTCCTCGAGCACGACGCCGATGCACGCGCGCTGGGGCGGGTTGGCGCGGTCGACCCACTCGTCCCAGGCGCGGTTCATCTCCGGCTTGCGGCTCATGTCGGTGATGTAGACCGTGGCGCGCAGGATGCGCGACTTGCTCGCGCCGGCCTCGGCCAGCGTGCGGTCGATGGCGGCGAGTGCGTCACGCGTCTGCTCATAGAGCGAGGCCGACTTGGTGGGCGCCGTGTGGACTGCATAGACGACGCCTCCGTGGGCAACGGCGCGGCTGCGGGTCGGCGTGGTGCCGGCAAAACGCTTGATCATGCTCGTCCTCCAAGATTGGCCCGCTAGATCCGACCGGCGGCCACCGCATGGCAGGCCGCGGCGCGGCCGTCGCGCTCGATCAGCGCCGGCGCGTCGACGCGGCAGGGCTCGAACGCCCACGGGCAGCGCGGATGAAAGGCACAGCCCGGCGGCGGCGTGATTGGGTTTGGGATCTCGCCCTCGATCGGCCGGCGCGGACGCCCGCTCATGCCGAGATCGGGGAGCGCATCCATCAGCAGGCGCGTATAGGGATGGCGGGGACCCGCGAACAGCTCCGCCGACGGGGCGATCTCGACGATGCGGCCGAGATACATGACGCCGATGCGCGTCGCCATGTGCCGCACCACCGCCAGGTTGTGGCTGATGAACAGATACGACAGCCCGAGCCGGTCCTGCAGATCGCGCATCAGGTTGAGGATCTGCGCCTGCACGGAAACGTCGAGCGCACTGGTCGGCTCGTCGCACACCAGGAACTCCGGATTGGACGACAGCGCCCGGGCGATGCAGATGCGCTGGCGCTGCCCCCCCGAGAACTCGTGTGGATATTTGCGCCCGTCGGCCGGGGCGAGGCCGACCAGGGTCAGCAGCTCGCCGACGCGCGCCTCGACCTCGCGCTGGCTGTTGGCCAGCCCGAAGGCCTTGATCGGGTCGGCGATGATGCGGTCGACGCGCCAGCGCGGGTTGAGGCTGGCGTAAGGGTCCTGGAAGATCATCTGCAGGCGCCGGCGCAGCTTCTGGCGCTCGGCGGCGCGCTTGGCCTCCCACATGTCGATGCCGTCGATAGTGACGCTGCCGGCCGTCGGCGGCAGCAGCCCCACCACCATGCGCGCCACCGTGGATTTGCCGGAGCCCGATTCGCCCACCAGCGCCAGCGTCTCGCGCCGGCCGATGGCGAAGGAGACGCCGCTGACCGCCTTCAGGTAGGCCTTGCGCTCGCCCTCGATCACCCGGTTCAGCCACGGCTTGGAGACGTCGAACACACGGGTGAGGTTGCTCACCTCGACGAGCGGCGCGTCCTTCATGCGGAGACCCCCGCCGGGTTGTCGGCGACGAGCCAGCACGCCACCCGGGAATTTCCCGCGGGCAAGGGCTCGGGCCGCTCGGCGCGGCAGCGGTCGAAGGCGTAAGTACAGCGGGGATGGAAGGCGCAACCCTTCGGGATGGCGTCGAGCCGCGGCATCGTGCCGGGGATCTGCACCAGCCGGCTCGAGTGCCCCGCAATGGTCGGGATCGCGCCCATCAGGCCCTTGGTATAGGGATGGCGCGGCCGCTGCACCACGTCGCGCACCGGACCGATCTCGGCGATCCGCCCCGCATACATGACTGCCACCCGGTCCGCTGTCTCCGCGATCACGCCCATGTCGTGGGTAACCAGCATCACCGCTGTCCCCCGCTCCCGGCACAGCCGCTTCAGCAGCGTGATGATCTGCGCCTGGATCGAGACGTCGAGTGCCGTAGTCGGCTCGTCGGCGATCAGCAGGTCGGGCTCCGCGCACAGCGCCAGCGCCAGCACCACGCGCTGGCGCATGCCGCCGGAGAACTCGTGCGGATAGCTGTCGATGCGCGCCCGCGCGCCCTGGATGCCAGCCTCCTGCAGCAGCGCGATGGCCTGCTCGCGCGCCTGCGCCTCGGACACGTCCGCGTGCGTGCGGATGGTCTCGATGAGCTGGTCGCCGATACGGTAGAGCGGGTTGAGGCTGGTCAGGGGGTCCTGGAACACCATGCCGATGCGACGGCCACGCAGCTTGCGCATCTCCTCGGCCGGCAGGTTGTCGATGCGCCGGCCGCTGAGGCGCACCTCGCCGCCGACGATGCGCCCCGGCGGCTCCAGCAGGCCGATGACGGCGGCGCCGGTGAGCGATTTGCCGGCGCCCGATTCGCCGACCACACCCAGGACCTCGCCGGCAGCGATGTCGAAGGAGACATCGTCGACGGCGGTCAGGGTCCTGCGACGGGTCGGAAACGCCACCTTCAGGTTGCGGACGGAGAGGACCGGCTCGCTCACGGCTTCGGTGCGGTAAACTTCATGTGCACCGTGTTATCCGGCGACACCTGGATATCGAGATCGCGCTTCATGGCGTAGGCGAGGGTTTGATGATGCAGCGCTATGTAGAGGGTCTCGTCGCTCAACGTCTTCCAGATGTCGGCGATGGTGGCATTGCGCTTGGCCGCGTTCGTCTCGCCGGTCAGGCTCTGGATCTTCTTGTCGACATCGGCATTGCTGAAGCGCGTCGCGTTCCAGGTGCCGTCCTTGCCGGAGCGGGTGTGATAGAGGAACGAGAAGATGTAGTGGGAATCGTAGGTCGGCACGCCCCAGCCCAGCAGATAGAACTCGGTCTCTGGCGGGCTCTTCTGGATCAGCGTGAAGTGCGGGCCCTTGGGCTGCGCCGTCAGGTTCACCTTGATGCCGACCTTGGCCAGCATGGCGGTGGCCGCCTGGCAGATGCCCTCGTCGTTGATGTAGCGGTCGTTGGGGCAGTGGAGCGTGATCTGGAACCCGTCCGGATAGCCGGCGTCCTTCAGCAGCGCCTTGGCCTTGTCGATATCGACCTTGGGGAGGGCATCGAGCTGCTTGGTATAGCCATTGACGAAGGGCGGGGCGATGACGCCAGCCGGCACGGACTGGCCGCGCATGACCGCGCGCTTGATCGCCTCGCGGTCGATCGCCATGTTCACGGCCTGCCGCACCCGCTTGTCGGCGAAGGGGTTCTTACCCTTGACGTTGGAGGTCTTCAGCTCGGGCGAGGCGACGTCCATGCCCAGGAAGATGGTGCGGTTCTCGGGGCCCAGATTGACCCTGAGGCTCGCCGTCTTCTCCAGCCGATCGATGTCCTGCACGGGCAGGTCCTGGACGAAATCGACCTCGCCCGAGATCAGTGCCGCGACGCGGGTCGCATCCGCCTTGATCGTGAGATAGGTGATCTCCGTCACGCCGACCGGATATTCGCCCTTGCCCCAGTAGGCGTCGTTGCGCTTGAGGACGGTCCTCACGTCCTGCTCGCGGGAAACCAGCGCGTAGGCCCCGGTGCCATTGGCGTTGCGGACGGCGAAGTTGTCCTTCTTCTCCTTGTAGTCCTGCACGGTGATCGTGTTGTTGGCTTCCGCCCACTCCTTGTCCATCATGTAGAGGTTGGTCAGGTAGCTGGGGACGAGCGGATTGGGCCCCTTGGTCTTGATCAGGACGGTGTAGTCATCGGCCTTGCTGACCTTGTCGATGAAGGTGAGCAGGCCCTTCATGTCGGACGTCGGCTGCAGCGCGCGCTCCAGCGAGAACACCACGTCGTCGGCGTTGAAGGTGCTGCCGTTGTGGAACTTGACGCCCTGGCGCAGCTTGAACTCCCACACCGTCGGGTCTTCCTCCTTGGCCTGCCAAGATGTCGCCAGCGTCGGCAGCAGCTTGCCGGTGCGGTCGCGCAGGATCAGCGGTTCGTAGATCTGGTGCAGCAGGTTGTGCGTCGGCCCTTCGTTCTGGGCGTGGGGATCCAGCGTGAGGGCGTCGCCCGAGCGGGCCCACTTGATGGCCCTCGCATCGGCGGCGTCGGCCGCGAGGACGAGAATGGCAAGGGCGGCGACGGTCTTGAGCATGCTCGTTGGTGACATGTCCATCTCCCTTCAGTGAAAGCAGCTGCGCTCATCTCAATTTCGGATTGAGGGCGTCGCGCAGCCAATCGCCCAGCAGGTTCACGGCGAGCGCCAGCAGCGCCAGCGTCAACCCCGGGAATGCGACCATCCACCAGGACCCAGAGAACAGGTACTTGTTGCCGATCTGGATCATGGTGCCGAGCGAGGGCTCGGTCGGCGGCAGCCCGACGCCGAGGAACGACAGCGTGGCCTCCGTGATGACGGCGAGCGCGAGGTTGATGGTGGCGATCACCAGCACGGGGCCCAGCACATTGGGCAGGATGTGCTGGAACATGATCTTGAGCGGGTGCAGGCCGATCAGCCGCGCCGCCTCGACGTATTCCTTGTTGCGCTCCACCAGCGTCACCCCGCGCACCGTGCGGGCGTACTGAACCCAGAACGAGAGGCCGATGGCAACCACCAGGATCCAGAACTTGCTGCCCTCCATGCGGTAGTTGCGGACGATCGCCAGCACGACGCCGTCGATCAGCAGCGCGGTGAGGATCGCCGGGAAGGTGAGCTGCACATCGGCGATGCGCATGACGACGCTGTCGACGCGACCGCCCGCATAGCCGGCCCACAGCCCGAGCGACAGGCCGATGGCGATCGCCAGCATCACCGAGCAGATGCCGATCAGGATCGAGGAGCGTGTGCCGTAAAGAATAGTGGAGAGGATGTCGCGGCCCTGGTCGTCGGTGCCGAGCAGGTAGCGCTGGTCGCCGCCCGTCTCCCAGGCCGGTGGCATGTTGGAATCGAGCAGGCTGAGCGATCGCAGATCGTAGGGATCGTGCGGCGCGATGAGCGGCGCCAGCAGGGCGGCCCCGACCAGCAGGGCGGTGACGATGGCGGCCGCGACCACGAGCTTGGACTGCAGGAAGCTGTGCAGCAGATCGCTGTCGACGAAGGCGGCGAGCCGGGACCGTGGAGCCGCAGCGCCTGCCGCGACCTCCGCCGAGATACGCGGTAGCGGACCGCTGGTCGAGACGTTGCGCGGAAGCTCGTTCATGGTGCTCACACGCCTCGCCCGTAGATGCGGATGCGGGGATCGACCCGCACGTAGATCAGATCGACGATGAAGTTGATGAGCACGAACAGGAATGCCACCAGCATCAGATAGGCCGCCATGATGGGAATGTCGGCGTTCTGCACGGCCTGGATGAACATCAGCCCCATGCCCGGCCATTGAAAGACGGTCTCGGTGATGATGGCAAAGGCGATGATGGCGCCCAGCTGCAGGCCGATCACGGTGATCACCGGCACCAGCGTGTTCTTCAGCGCGTGGCCGAAGTTGATGGCCCGCTGCGGCAGCCCGCGCGCACGCGCGAACTTGATGTAGTCGGTACGCAGCACCTCGAGCATCTCGGAGCGCACGAGCCGCGTCACCAGCGTCATCTGGAACAGGCCGAGCGTGACCGCCGGCAGGATCAGCGCCTTCAGCCCGGAGACCGTGAGGAGGCCCGTGCGCCAGAAGCCGACGCGCACGACATCGCCGCGGCCGAAGGACGGCAGCACGCCGAGCCACACCGCGAAGACGTAAATCAGCAGGATGCCGATGAGAAACGTCGGCAGCGAGACGCCGATCAGCGACACGCTGAGGAAAAACTTCGACAGCCAACTGTCGCGGTGGATGCCGGTGTAGACGCCCATCGGGATGCCGAGCGCGAGCGCAAACAGCGCGGCCGCCAACGCGAGCTCGAGGGTGGCGGGGAAGCGCTCGGCGATGATGGTCGTGACCGGTTGCTTCATCTGATAGGAGATGCCGAACTCGAACCGCGCGGCATCGGCGAGGAAGCGGCCGAACTGGACCGGGATCGGATCGTTCAGACCCAGCTCCTCGCGCAGCCTGATGCGGTCTTCGATCGAGGTATCCTGGCCCACCATCTGGTTGACCGGATCGCCGACGAAGCGGAACAGGACGAAGGCGAGCAGCGCCACCGTCACCATGACGAAGGCCGCCTCGAAGAGCCGGCGAATGGCGAAGGCGAGCATGTGATACCGAAGTTGCGCGGGGCGACGGCCGAACGGCGGCCATCGCCCCGTCAGCACCGTTATTGCATCGACACCCAGTAGAACAGGATCTGGTTATCGGCGCGCTGCACCATCTTGACCTTCTTCGACGTGCCCCAGATCAGGGACTGCTGGTGCAGCGGAATCAGCCCGACCTCCTCGTGGTTGAGGCGGAATGCCTGGGCAATCAGCTCGTCGCGCTTCTTGGTGTCGGGCTCCACCAGGATCTGCGCATTGAGCGCGGTGATCTGCGGGTTGCAGTAACCGCCGAAGTTGAAGGTGCCGCCCTTGCCGTCGGCGTCGCGGCAGCCGACGATGTTGGCGAGCACGTTCCAGCTGTCCAGCGATCCCGGCGTCCAGCCGAGCAGATTGAAGGAGGAATCGTACTTGTCGGTCGGCCCTGCCTTCTGGAAGTACTTCGCCTTCGGCATGGCGTTGAGCTTCACCTTGATATCGATACGGGCGAGCATCTGAGCGACCGCCTGGCAGATGCCCTCGTCGTTGACATAGCGATCGTTGGGGCAGTCCAGGTCGACCTCGAAGCCGGCTGGGTATCCCGCTTCCGCCAGGAGCTTCTTGGCAGCCGCGACATCATAGGGATGGCGCTTGAACTCGGCTGCACGCGCATAGAGCAGCGGCGAGATCATCAGCGCAGAGTTCACCGACATGCCGCGCATGACCTTGGTGTGGATCGCCTCGATGTCGATCGCCTGGTAGAAGGCCTTGCGCACGCGCGGGTCCTTGAAGGGGTTCTTGCCCTTGACGCTCGAATAGAGCAGCTCGGCGCGCATGGAATCCATATTCAGGAAGATGGTCCGGATTTCGGGACCGATCAGAACCGAGACGTTGGGGTTGCTCTTGAGCCGGTCGATGTCCTGCACCGGCACGGGGTCCATCATGTCGATGTCGCCGGACAGGAGCGCGGCAACGCGCGTGGGGTCCGACTTGATGGTCTGGAAGATGACCTCGGTGAGGTTGTGCTCGGGCTTGCCCCACCAGTTCGGATTCGGCTTGAACACGGTCTTCACGCCGGGCTCGTGGCTGACGATCGTGAAGGGGCCGGTACCGTTGGCCTTCAGCGCGAATGGATTGAGCGAGGTCGCTTTTGCCGACTGCGCCTGCGTCGCCCCGTTCGCCTCGGCCCATTTCTTCGAAAAGATGTACCAGGTGTCCCATTCGGCATGCAGGATGGGGTTGGGTGAGGTCAGGACGAAGTCGACCGTGTAGTCGTCGACCTTGACGGCTTTCATATCTTTCGGCGCGCGGGTCTGGATCTGGGAGTCGGGGCTGAACATGCGCGCGGTCGAGAACACTACATCGTCTGCCGTGAAGTCCTCGCCGCCGTGGAACTTGACGCCGCGGCGCAGGTGGAAGCGCCACTTGAGCGGATCGACCATCTCCCAGCGCTCGGCGAGGCCCGGAACGATCTTGAGCTCCTTGTCGCGCTTGGTGAGGCCCTCCATGACGTTGCCGAGCGCACCGAGCGTGAAGCTCTCGTTCAGGGTGTAGGGATCGAGGGCGTTCAGGTCGCCCTGGAAGGCGTACCGGAAGGTCTTGGCTGCGGCGGGAGTGGTGGCGAGGGCGAGCGCGAGCGCGCCCGTCATGGCTAGTGCTTTGAGCTTCATTCTCTCTCTCGCAATTACGCGCGACGTGGCGCTCCAAACGGATGGGGGATATTGGCTGAAGTCGCCGGTCCGGTCCAGCCGGCCCTCGCGACAGGCGCAGACTTGCGCAAAGTCGCACGCAAAAGCAGGCCCCGGCGGCATCCCCAAGAGCCCTGGGCTGCGCGGCCGACCGTGCCCGCCCAGCGGCGCGCAGGCGCAGTTGCCTCCGATGACACTTGACCAAAGCGCTGCCCGGGCCCTAACCCGGGACGCAACCAGCTTTATTCGCCCCGCGAAGGGACATGTGTGCAATGCAGAACGCGGCAACCGCCGAGAGCCGGCACCTCATGCGGGGCGCGACCGGGGATTGGGAGGTGGTCATCGGCCTGGAGGTGCATGCCCAGGTCGCCTCCCAGTCGAAGCTGTTCTCGGGCGCCTCGACGGCCTTCGGCGGCTCGCCCAACGCGCATGTGTCCCTGGTCGATGCCGCCATGCCCGGCATGCTGCCCGTGATCAACGAGGCCTGCATCGCCCAGGCGGTCCGCACCGGGCTCGGGCTGAAGGCCCAGATCAACCTTGTCTCCGTGTTCGACCGCAAGAACTACTTCTATCCCGACCTGCCGCAGGGCTATCAGATCTCGCAATACAAGAGCCCGGTGGTCGGCGCGGGCGAGGTGGAGGTCGATGCCGACGGCGAGAGCTTCACGGTCGGCATCGAGCGGCTGCACCTGGAGCAGGACGCCGGCAAGTCGATCCACGACCAGCACCCCGAGCACACCTACGTCGACCTCAACCGCTCGGGCGTGGCGCTGATGGAGATCGTCTCCAGGCCCGATATGCGCTCGGCCAGGCAGGCGCAGGCGTACGTCTCCAAGCTGCGCACCATCCTGCGCTATCTTGGCACCAGCGACGGCGACATGGAGAAGGGCAACCTGCGCGCCGATGTGAACGTGTCCGTGCGCAAGCCGGGGGCCGAACTCGGCACCCGCTGCGAGATCAAGAACGTCAACTCCATCCGCTTCATCGGCCAGGCCATCGACTATGAGGCGCGCCGGCAGATCGACATCATCGAGGACGGCGGCTCGATCCAGCAGGAGACGCGCCTGTTCGACAGCGCTAAGGGCGAGACGCGCGCCATGCGCTCCAAGGAGGAGGCGCACGACTACCGCTACTTCCCCGATCCCGACCTGCTGCCGCTGGAGCTGACGCAGGGTTATGTCGATGCCCTGAAGAAGGAGCTGCCGGAGCTGCCAGACGCGAAGAAGGCGCGGTTCATGCGCGACTACAAGCTCTCGGCCTACGACGCCGACGTGCTGGTGGCGGAGCGCGAGAGCGCCGACTTCTTCGAAGCGGTGGCGAAGGGGCGTGATGGGAAGAGTGCTGCGAACTGGGTGATCAACGAACTGTTCGGGCGGCTGAACAAGGAAGGCCTGGACGTGTCCGCCAGCCCCGTGTCGGCCAAGCAGCTGGGTGCGATCCTCGATCTGATCGCCTCGGGCGCCATCTCCGGCAAGATCGCCAAGGACGTGTTCGAGATCGCCTGGAGCGAGGGCGGCGACCCCGCCGAGATCGTCAAGAAGCGTGGCCTCGAGCAGGTCACCGACACGGGCGCCATCGAGACGGCCATCGACGCCGTGATTGCGGCCAACCCCGACAAGGTGGCGGCCGTGCAGGCCAAGCCCGCCATGCTCGGCTGGTTCGTGGGCCAGGTCATGAAATCGACCGGCGGCAAGGCCAATCCGCAGGCCGTGAATGAGGTGTTGAAGAAGAAGCTCGGGATTTAGCGGGTCTCAGCACCCGGGAGTCCGATCCCGCTCTGCCCACGCAAGTTCGTCTGTCTGCGATATTTGTAGTAAGCTGGGCGTCATGAACATCGCGCTTCCGCGAAGTCTCAATGTCGATGAATTCCTGGCCTGGACCCAACGCCAGGAGCAGGGCAAGTACGAGCTCATTGATGGCGTGGTCGTCATGCAGCAGTCGCAGCAGTGGGGACATTCCAAGGTGAAGGCTGCCCTGTACGTAGCCATCCTGGGAGCGATCGATCGGTCCGGCATCGGTCACTACGTCGCCATTGATGGACCAACAGTACGCATCAGCAAGCGCAAGGCGTTCGTCCCCGATGTGCTTGTCGCGCCGCTGCCGGAGCCAGAACTGACGAGCCTGGAGATCGCCAATCCGGTGATCGTCGCCGAAGTGCTTTCGCCCTCGACGGCGCGCGTCGATGCGACGACGAAGCTGCGCGGATACTTCGAGGTGGCGAGCGTGCAGCACTATCTGATCCTCGATCCGGAGGACCGCACCGTCACGCATCACAAGCGGGGCGCGGCAGCGGCGATCGAGACCCGCGTCATCACCGAAGGCACGTTGGTGCTCGATCCCCCTGGCCTCGAAATTGGCTTGGCCGACATCTTCGGGGCCGCGCCGGCATGATCGACCTTGCGTCCCTCATGCTGTTCGCCGGCGCGTTGCTCGTGGCGGCGGCCTCGCCGGGGCCCGGCATCGCGGCCATCGTCGCGCGCGTGCTCGGCCGCGGCATGAACGGCGCCGTCGCCTTCACCGCCGGTGTCGCGCTGGGCGACGTGGTCTGGCTCACGGTGGCCATCCTGGGCCTCGCCGTGGTGGCGCAGACCTTCCACGGCGTGTTCCTCGTCATCAAGTATGCCGGCGTCGCCTATCTGCTGTACCTCGCCTGGAAGCTGTGGACCGCGCCGGTGCAGGCGCAGGAGATGGGCGCCGACCGGTCGGACATCGCGCCGGTGCGGCTGTTCGTGGCTGGGCTGGCGGTGACGCTGGGCAATCCGAAGGTGATGGTGTTCTACTTGGCGCTGCTGCCCAACATCATCGACCTGACGCACGTCACGCTCGCCGGCTGGCTCGCGCTCTCGGCCGTCGCGCTGAGCATACTGACGCTCGTGTTCGGCACCTACGTGGCGCTGGCCGCGCGCACGCGGCGCCTGTTCACCAGCCCGCGCGCCATGCGCATGGTCAACCGCGGGACGGGTGCGGTGATGGCCTCGGCCGCCGTCGCCATCGCCGCAAAATGAGCGGTCGCGCCGGGCATTTGTCTCCATGCGCCGGCGTCATTCCCGCGAGCGGAGCGTCAGCAAGACTCCAACTGGGATTTCGACCGGAGGGTACACTGCTGGATTCCCGCGCTGCGCTTCGCTTGGCGAGAATGACGACACACGCGGTAGGGATGAGTCGGCGTCCAGGGGTGAGCCATGGTGTCGGACCCGGAGGGTCCGACACCGCCGTGCGCGTTAACCGCAATCGCCTCAATCCCCGCCTTCCTGGGCCGTGATATACTCCGTGTTGCCTCGGATCACGAAGCGGCGCATCCCGCGGAGCGCCGATGCGGGGCCCGGATGCGGCGAGCATGGGTGTTCGGAGCCCACACGCGAATGCAGGTCGAACGAGCTCTGAACGCCCAACTATTTTCTTGAGCTGACACTCGCTGAAACCGAGTGGGCAGGCAATCGGCGTTTCCACCAGCGGATGGCCGGCGACACGGGTCGTGCTGGAAGCACGCCTCCGGCATGCCGAAGGTACGACGCCCGGTTGGTACGTGCCTCTTGCCCGTCATTCCCGCTGTCGCTGCGCTCGCGGGAATGACGGCGTTCCGGCTCTAGCCGCGCAGCAGGCCGAGCAAGGCCGCGTTGAAGCGGTCGGCCGCCTCGTAGGCGACCCAGTGGCCGGCGCCCTCGATCAGCCGCACCTCGATCTCGGGGTGGTGCCGGCGCAGGATGTCGAGCCGCTGCTCGAGCGAGGGCCTGGCGATGATGTCGCGCGTGCCCCAGATCGTGTGCAGCGGCGCCGTGACGTGCGCCAGCGCCCGGGCGAGCGCATCGGTCGCCGCGAAGGGCCGACTGCGGAAGCGCGCGCGGCGGATATTCTCGGCCTGCAGGTGCACGGCGAGCGCGTCGATGTTGCGCGCATCGGCGAACATCAAGACTTCCAGGTTCTGGCGATACACCGCGGCGACCTCGGCCGCGCTCATGCCGGTGCGGACCTTGGCGAACGGCTCGCGCGGATCGGCGCGCAGGCCCAAGGCCGCGACCCCGATCAAGGTCAGCGTGCGCACGCGATCCTGCATGCGCGCGGCCGCGAGACCGGCGACATGCCCGCCGAAGGAGAACCCCGCGATCCGCAGCCGGGCATCGACCGGAAACAGCGCATCGAAGCCGGCGATGACGACCCCGGCGATGCTGTCGGGCGTCCACGGCTTGGGCGGCATGGCCGAGTCGCCGAGGCCGGGAATGTCGGCCACCCACAGCTCGTAGTGCTGCGCCAGCGTGGGGATGTTGCGGATCCAGTGGGTCCAGGAGCCCGATCCGCCGTGGAACAGCACCAGCGGCTCGCCGCGGCCCCACACGCGCCACACCATGGAGCCGTCGCCGCACGGCGTGTGCACCCTGCGGGCGCTGCGCGCGAGGGCGTCGACGGCGGCGGCTGGGTCGGCTTGGGCGGTCAAGGCGGGGCTGTCGGCAGGCATCGTGGACATCGAGCTTCAGACACCATAGCCCCGATGACGGTTGGCTGGCCACGTGTCCTCGGGCGTCTTCACCAGGATGTCGGCATTGACCTTCTTGACGTCGCGCAGCCCGCACAGGGCCATGGTCATGTCGAGCTCCTTGCGGATGATCTCGAGGGAGGTGGCGACGCCGGCCTCGCCCATGGCGCCCAGGCCGTAGATATAGGCCCGGCCGATGAAGACGCCCTTGGCGCCCAGCGCCAGCGCCTTGATCACGTCCTGGCCGGTGCGGATGCCGCCGTCCATCAGCACCTCGATGCGGCTGCCGACCGCGCTCGCGATCGACGGCAGCGCTGCAATCGACGACATGGCGCCATCGAGCTGCCGCCCGCCGTGGTTGGAGACGATCAGCGCATCGGCGCCGCTCTGGGCCGCAAGCTCCGCATCCTCCGGGTCGAGGATGCCTTTCAAGATCAGCTTGCCGCCCCATCGGTCCTTGATGCGCTTGACGTCGTCCCAGCTGAGCGTCGGGTCGAACTGCTCGGCCGTCCAGGCGCCGAGCGCGCTCGTGTCCGTCACGCCCTTGGCGTGCCCGACGATGTTGCGGAAGGTGCGCCGCTCGGTGCCGAGCATGCCCATCCACCAGCGCGGCTTGCTGGCGATGTCGACAATGTTCGATAGTGTCATCTTGGGCGGCGCGGTGAGCCCGTTCTTGAGGTCCTTGTGGCGCTGTCCCAGGATCTGCAGATCGAGTGTGAGGACCAGGGCCGAGCAGCCGGCGGCCTTGGCGCGGCCGATCAGGCGATCGGTGAAGTCGCGGTCGCGCATCACGTAGAGCTGGAACCAGAACGGCTTGCTCGTGTTCTCCGCCACGTCCTCGATGGAGCAGATGCTCATGGTGGAGAGCGTGAACGGCACGCCGGCGGCAGCGGCCGCGCGCGCCGCCAGGATCTCGCCGTCCGCATGCTGCATGCCCGTCAGCCCCACCGGTGCGAGCGCGATCGGCATGCTGACGGGTTGCCCCACCATGGTGCTCGCGAGCGTGCGGTTGGACATGTCGACGGCGACGCGCTGGCGCAGCAGGATGCGCTGGAAGTCCGCCTCGTTGGCGCGGTAGGTGCTCTCGGTCCAGGCGCCCGAGTCGGCGTAGTCGTAAAACATCCTCGGCACCCGCCGCTTGGCGAGCACGTGCAGATCCTCGATGCAGGTGATGATCGGCCCGGCCATGTTTCGTTCCTCCCCTGACGCCATGCTGGCCCGCAGCGGCGCCCGCCCCGCTTTCCACCAGACGCGGCGGCGATGATCAAGAGGTGTTGTGGCTGCAAAGGAGAAAATGGCGGGCGGCGAGGGGCGGGACCGGCTCAATGCAGGCAGCACTTCTTGAATTTCTTGCCGCTGCCGCAGGGGCAGGGATCGTTGCGACCCACGTCTCGCAGCGGATTTCTGAGAGGATCGCTTGCAGAGATCCGCAGGCCCGGTGACTCGAGCCGTCTTTGGCGATCCTGCAGGTATTGCTGCGAGAAGCAATGCCAGCTGGAAAGCTCCTGGATCGTGTCGCCGAACACGGTGTATTCTTCCTTGCCGCTCGGCCAGGGCTCGGTCGGATTCTCCGCCGCATGCTCAAGATCGCGCTCGAAGTCGCGGTAACCGAGCCAGCTTGGATGGATGAATTTCTGGTCAAACGCTTCCTTGACGATGTCCTTCAATTCCGTGAGGCCCAGCATGGCAATGGCGCTCTGCCAGCCGTTCCAGACAAAACACGCATCGCGCGGCTGCAGGTTGACCCAACAATCGCGCAGGAAGGACGTTGCCTCGGCCCGATCAAGATCGTTGTGCAAGACCAGCATGGCGAGCGTCTCGCACATGCGCGACCGAACAAACTCGTCGGCGTTCTCGTCGAGGACGATGTTGTGGATCGGCTGGGGGTCGCCATCGAATACGGCCGCCATGACCCGATGACTGGTCATGGTGATCGCGTCACTTATTGCCGCATCAACGTCGTCGGGAGAGCAGCGCAGCAGGCGAGCGAGCGGCCGGTATGCCGAAGCCTCGCCCCATTCGCCGAGCAGATGGAAGAGGAAGAAGAGAGGCGTGTTGCCTGCACGCTGGCCGGCACCGGCCGCATAGCGCTCGATCTCATCGACAAACAGGGGGACCAGGTCGGCGCGCCGTTCCGCCGCCGCGCGCAGGGCGTCCCTCGGCAAGTCGTCGGCGTGCATCAACTGCTCGAGTATTGTCGCTGGTTCCATCGAACAGCTCCCGGAATCGATTGGAGAGCTTGCATGGCGCCATCGCGGACTGCCATCGGTCGCGGTCGAAATCCACAGATGCGTCGGATGTGGTTTCCGCCAATGAGGCAGGATTCACGCTTCGGCCGCCACGTTGGCCTTCGGGCCCGGTGATTCAACCTGCAGCGATCCTGCTCTAATGAAAATCGCGGCTCTTGGGCTGCCAGGAGCCTTCGCGCACCTCCCTGTCGGTCCTGGGCAGTCCGGCCGTGCCGTCGCCCAGCGCGCGCAGCTCCTCGGAGCGGTCGGTCAGCCGGTCGGCGGCGACGTGGATGACGAGGCCCTCGCGCTCGATCTTGCCGCGCACCTCCAGGAACTGCGCCGTCATCACCGTGCGGCGATTCTTCTCGAACACCTTGGGCCACACCACGATGTTGACGATGCCGGTCTCGTCCTCGAGCGTGAGGAAGATGACGCCCTTGGCGGTGCCCGGCTGCTGGCGCACCAGCACGAGACCCGCCACGGCAACGCGCCGGCCGGCAAGCGCGTCGTCCCAATGCGCGGCGCTGGAGATGACGCCGCGGCGCCTGAGACCGTCGCGGAAGAACGCGATCGGGTGCGCCTTCAGGGAGAGCGAGATGGCGGCGTAGTCGTGCACAACATGCTCGCCGAGCGTGGTCTCGGGCAGGTCGACGCGCTTCTCGTCGAACAGATCGCCGGTGCCCGACCAGCGCATCAACGGGTTGTTGGCGCAGGTCGCGCGTTTCGCCGTGGCCTGCAGCGCGCCGCCGTCGAGGCCCTTCACCGCCCACAGCGCGGCGCGGCGGTCGAGCCCGATGGAGCGGAAGACATCGGCATTGGCGAGCCGCTCCAGCATGCCGACGGGCGCACCGCTGTGCATCCATAGCGAGGGCATGTCGGCGTAGCCGGCGCCGCGCGCCCTCAGGATCGTCGCCTTGGTCGCCTCCTCCGCCAGCCCGCCGACCAGGCGCAGGCCGAGACGGACCGCGCATTCCCCTCCCCCTTTGTGGGGGACTCCCTCCCCCCTCGTGGGGGAGGGCTGGGGAGGGGGGGATGGCAGAACCGCAGTTGTCGGGATTCCCCCCACCCCTGTCCCCTCCCCACAGGGGGGAGGGGAACGCCCCCGCGAGGGGGCGGTCAGCGGCTCCAGCGTGCAGTCCCAGTCGCTGGCATTGATGTCCGGGTGGCGCACCTCGACGCCGTGCTCGCGCGCATCCCGCACCAGCTGGGCCGGCTGGTAGAAGCCCATCGGCTGGCTGTTGAGGATGGCCGCGCAGAACGCGTCGGGGTAGTGCCGCTTGATCCAGGACGAGACGTAGACGAGGTGCGCGAAGCTCGCTGCATGGCTCTCGGGGAAGCCGTATTCGCCAAAACCCTCGATCTGGCTGAAGCAGCGCTCGGCGAACTCGCGCTGGTAGCCATTGCCGACCATCCCGGCGATGAATTTCTCGCGGAAGGTGTGGATGGTGCCCATATGGCGGAAGGTGGCCATGGCGCGGCGCAGCTTGTCGGCCTCGTCGGGCGTGAAGCCGGCCGCCACGATGGCGATCTGCATCGCCTGCTCCTGGAACAGCGGCACGCCCAGCGTCTTGCCCAGCACGGCTTCCAGCGCCTTGGAAGGGAAGACGACCTCCTCCTGTCCGCTGCGCCGGCGCAGATAAGGATGCACCATGTCGCCCTGGATAGGCCCCGGGCGCACGATCGCCACCTCGATGACGAGATCGTAGAAGCACGCCGGCTTCAGGCGCGGCAGCATCGACATCTGCGCCCGGCTCTCGACCTGGAACACGCCGACCGAGTCGGCGCGCGAGAGCATCTCATAGACGGCCTTGTCCTCGCGCGGCACGCTCGCGAGCGTGAATGTCTCCCCGTAGTGGCGCTGGATGAGGTCGAAGCCCTTGCGGATGCAGGTCAGCATGCCGAGCGCCAGCACGTCCACCTTCAGCATGCCGAGCGCGTCGATGTCGTCCTTGTCCCACTCGAGGAAGGTGCGGTCCTGCATGGCGCCGTTGTGGATCGGCACGGTCTCGTCGAGCCGCGCGCGCGTCAGCACGAAGCCGCCAACGTGCTGAGACAAGTGCCGCGGGAAGCCGAGCAGCTGGCGGGCGAGACCGATCGCCTGGCGGAGCTCCGGGTTGGCCGGATCGAGCCCGGCTTCGCGGACGTGCTTGTCCGGGATCTCGCCATCGCCGATGCCCCAGATCAGGCCGGTGAGGCCGGCTGTCACATCCTCCTTCAGGCCCATGGCCTTGCCGACCTCGCGGATCGCCATGCGCGGGCGGTAGTGGATCACCGTCGAGCAGATGGCGGCGCGCTCGCGGCCGTAGCGGGAATAGAGATACTGGATCACCTCCTCACGCCGCTCGTGCTCGAAGTCGACGTCGATGTCGGGCGGCTCGCGCCGGTCGGCGGAGATGAAGCGCTCGAACAGCAGATCGATCTCGATGGGATTGACGGCGGTGATGCCGAGGCAGAAGCACACCGCGCTGTTGGCGGCCGAGCCGCGGCCCTGGCACAGGATCGGCTTTTCCAGGCTGCGGGCGAAGCGGACCACGTCGTAGACGGTGAGGAAATAGCGCGCGTAGTCGAGCCGGGCGATCAGCGCCAGCTCCTTTTCCAGCAGCGCGCGCACCTTGTCCGGGATGCCGTCGGGATAGTGGCGGGCGGCATGCGTCCAGGTCAGCTCCTCCAGGTGGGCTTGCGGGGTCTTGCCGGACGGCACCGGCTCGTCGGGATACTCGTAGGCCAGCTCTTCCAGATTGAACTGGATACGGGAGGTGATTTCGGCGGAGCGGGCAATGGCTTGCGGATAATCGGCAAAGAGGCGCGCCATCTCGGCGGCGAGCTTCAGGTGGCGCTCGGCATTGGCGTCGAGGCGATAGCCGGCATCGAAGATCGTGCACTTCTCGCGGATGCAGGTGAGCACGTCGGCGAGCGGCTTGCGCGCGGGGTGGTGATAGAGCGCGTCGGCCGTGGCAACGAGCGGAGCGCAGGCCGTCTGCGCCAGCTCGGCGAGCTCGCCCAGACGTCGGCGCTCGTCGCCGCGGTAGGCGAAGGTGGCGGCAAGATAGCTGCGGCCCGGCGCGGCGGCGGCGAGCGTGCTCAGGCGTTCGGCGAAGGCCGGCGTGATCTCGCGCACTGGCGGGATGGCGATGAGAATCTGGCCCTCGCTCGCAGCCAGCAGCTCCTCGAAGGAGAAATGGCACTGGCCTTTGACGGCGCGGCGGTTGCCGGCCGTGAGCAGGCGGCACAGCCGGCCGTAGGCGGCGCGGTCGATTGGATAGCAAGCCGCCTCGAAGCCGTCGGTGGTGACGAGACGGGCGCCGGCCAACAAACGGATGTTGCACTCTTTCGCCGCCGTATGCGCCCGCACCACGCCGGCCAGTGTATTGCGGTCGGCGATGCCGATGGCCGCGAGCCCCAGCTCCGCCGCCTGGCCGACCATCTCGCGCGCATGCGACGCCCCGCGCAGGAAGGAGAAGTTGGTGGCCGCGATCAGCTCGGCGAAGGGGGTCATGGTGCCCTCCGCCGCTGCGGCAGACGCTGCGCGTGTTCCCCTCCCCTTGACGGGGAGGGGTTAGGGGTGGGGTGAAAACACGCGCACCGTCGGTGCGTGGGAACCCCCACCCCCGACCCCTCCCCGCAAGGGGGAGGGGAGACACACCGGAACGCGTGTCGTATCGTCCTTCGATGCACTATGTGGCCGTGATCGAGAAGGAGCCGGACAGCGCCTTCGGCGTGTGGTTTCCCGACGTCGAGGGATGCTTCTCGGCCGGCGAGACGGTGGAGGAGGCTGTCGCCAATGCCGCCATAGCGCTGCGCCAGCATGTGGAAGCCGTCGAGAGCGCCGGCTCCCGCGTGCCGTCGGCGCGCGCGGTAGACGAAGTCCTGCTCGATGAGGACGTCGCCGCGTCCGTGGAAGCCGGCGCCGTGCTGTTCGCTGTCCCCCTGCTTGCCGATGCCGGCCGGACCGTGCGGATCAATATCTCGCTCGACAAGGCGCTGGTCGATCTGATCGACGCTGCGGCGTCGGCAAGAGGGCTCACGCGCTCGGCCTTTCTGGCCCAGGCGGCGCGGGAGAAGATCGGCGCCTGATCGATGCCACGGCTCGACCGTCATCCAAACACCCCGTGCACGAACCACTGCGGCGGGGTGGCATCGCCGCGGCCGTAGAGACCGGCGCGGTAGAGCCAGAAGCGGCGCCCCTCCATGTCCTCCACCACGTAATAGTCGCGCGGCGCCTCGTTCGTTCGGCGCCACCATTCCGGCGTGATGCGCTCGGGGCCCTGCGCACCCGTCACCTGATAAAGGACGCCGCGCCAGCGGAACTGCCGCGGCGGACCGTCGGGGATGAGGGCCAGCACGTCCGCCGCTTCGGGCTGCGGCAGCAGGAGGAGAGGCCGGGGAGCCGACGGAACAGCCCATCCCCCTCCCCATCGTGCCGAAGGCGCGTCTTCGACACGATGTGGGGAGGGGTTAGGGGTGGGGGGAATCCCTACCGCTGATGCTCTGCGATCCCCCCCTCCCCGACCCTCCCCCACGTCGTGCCGGAGGCACGCCTCCGGCGTGACGGGGGAGGGAGAAGTAGCGCGAACCGCACGCTCGGGGACGTGGCTTTGATAGGGATGGAGCTGGCAGACGGCGCCGCGCCCCAGCCGCTGGTCCAGCCGGTCGACGAGCTGGGCCAGGCCGTCGCATGGAGCGTCTTCCTCACCCATCCCCAGCCGCGCCTGCCGGTCCGGAAGAGGCTCGGCGACCAGCACGTGGATGGCTGCCGCCTCGAAGCCGAACTCGGCATCGAGCTCGCTGCCGAGCCGATCGAGGCGCAGCGCGATCAGGCGAGCGATATGCTGGGCGTCCCGGCTCGGCGCCGCCAGCCCGAGGTCCAGCGACACTACTCCGCCATCCACTCGGAACATGAGGAGCTGCACGACGCGCACGCCGGCGGCGGCATGCGCCAGATCCTCGGCGAGGGCGTGCAGCAGCCGCGTTGCCGCCTCCAGCACATGCTCTTGCGCCATGATCGGCTCGACGAAGTGCGCCTGCGCGCGATAGACGGGCGGCGGCGCCACGGGGTTCAGCGGCTCGGGCGCGCGCCCCAGCGCCTGGTCGAGACGGAGCAGGAACTCGGGCGCAAAGCGGGCGGCGAACGGCGCGCGCGGCTGATCGATCACCTCGCCGATGCGCCTAAAGCCGAGCCGGCGCATGAGCAGCTGGGTTTCCTCGCCGAGGCGGAGCGCGGCGAGCGGCAGGTTTTCAAGGGCGTCACGCTCTCCCCCCGACGGCACGATGGCGCGGTTTTTCCCGCCATGGCGGGCCATCGCCCAGGACGCACCGGCCGTGTCGGCGACGGCAAGCCGCGGGAACAGGCTGAACGCGCGCAGGCGCCGCTCGAGATCGGCCAGCAGGGCGTCCTCGCCGCCGAACAGATGCGCACAGCCGGTGATGTCGAGGAACAGGCCGTCGGCGCCGCCCGTCTCGCTCCCCGTCTCGCCCCATGCCGCCACGATCGGCGTATAGCGAACAGCCCACAACGCCAATCTGCGCAAGGCGGCGGCGTCGGCGGCAGGATCGGCCTCGCACGTCTGCAGATCGCGCACCTTGGAGCGCGCGTTGGACAGCAGCTCGCCGGCGGCGAGGCCGCCCTGCTGGGCTGCCCGATTGCGCGCAACGATGCGCACGCCCCCCTTGCCCGGCGCGACCAGGACCAGCGGACGGGATGCATCAATAGTGTCAACCAGCGAGGCGGAGGCCTGCGCTCGCAGCAGGCGCGCGATCGGCCACGCCCTCAGCCAGACGGAAACGATGCGCGACATGATCCCACTCGATAAGCCACTGTCCAGGCCGTCCGTTGCGGCAGCGATCCAGCGCCACCGTCCATCTCCAGTGCGCGAAGGCGCCGAATCGATCGCGCCCCGCCGGCGCGGCGTCGATGCGCCAGCGCGCGGCCGCCGCGCTCGTGCCGGCCGCCCGCGGCGCACGCAGCAGGACGAGCGGGGTGCTGTGCGGAGCGGCCGCCAGGTTCAGCCGGCGACTCATGGTCAAATCGAGATCGCCGGCGAGCGCGCCGACGACCAGCGCCGGCCGCGCCTGCGACCGCAGCGTTTCCTCCAGCGCCCACAGCGCGTCCTTGTCGGTCTTGGTCTCGATCAGCAGCAGGCGGCCGACATCGAGGCCGAGCTGGGTGAGGCCGTGGCCATAGGGACGGCCGAACTCCGCCAGCGCGCGCCGGGAGGCGACGAGCACGGCCGGGCCGAGCTTGGATGCAGGCCGCGCCCGCAGCGCCAGGGCCGCCAGGGCGAAGACGAAGCTGAAGGCCGCCGGCCGGCTGCCATGCGAGCCAGCCGCCACCTCGTTGAGCACGCCGCAGGCAAGGCCGGGCCCCGGCAGATGGCGATGCACCTCCGGGATGCCGAGAGACAGGCAAAGGGATTTGGCCCCGGGCGCTGCCGCCGCGGTCTCGAGCTTCGTTAGCGTCTGCCGCAGGGCAGCGATGCGGTGGGCTTTATGTGAGCTCCTAAACGTCCCCGCCAGCTCGGCCGGGCTGTCATGCCCATGCAAGCGGGCATCCGGCGCGGAACGTCCCGGTCTGGCTCCGCTCCACGAGACTGCCGGAAGGCCGGCGATGATGCAGGCGGAACGCATGCGAAATCAATACCTTGGCAGGTCTTGGTGAGCGGAATAGAGCGTGCCGCCAATATAAGAACAAAAAAAGAACACGTCAAGGGAATGTCCGCTCAGGACACGTGAGAAACGCTCACATCAGCGGTAGTTGAACACCTGGATGATGGCCGGGCCGAGAATGACGATGAACAGCACGGGCAGGAAGAAGATGATCATCGGCACGGTGAGCTTGGGCGGCAGGGCGGCGGCCTTCTTCTCGGCTTCGGCCATGCGCATCTCGCGGTTCTCCTTGGCCATCACCCGCAGCGCCTGCCCGACCGGGGTGCCGTAGCGCTCGGACTGGATCAGCGCGGTGGCCACGGCCTTGACGCCGGGGATGCCGGTGCGCTTGCCGAGGTTCTCGTAGGCCTGCCGGCGCTCCTGCAGGTAGGACAGCTCAGCGGTGGTCAGGCTCAGCTCCTCGGCCAGCTCGAGCGATTGGGCGCCGACCTCGCCCGAGACCTTGGCGAACGCGGCCTCGATCGACATGCCCGACTGCACGCAGATCAGCAGCATGTCGAGCGCGTCGGGAAACGACTGCTTGATCGAGGTCTGCCGGCGCTGCACCAGGTTCTCGACGAACATGTTCGGCACGAAGAAGCCGAGGTAGCCGGCACCCACGGCCAGGCCGATCTTGACCATCACCGGGTAGTCGTAGTCGGCGATCACGAACAGGTAAATGAACGCGACGAAGGCGATCAGCAGCGGCATGGCCACGCGGAAGAACATGTAGGTGACCAGCGGCGCCGGCCCCCGCAGCCCCGCGCTCTTCAGCTTGTCGCGAACCTCCTCGGTGTCGAACATGCTGCGCAGGTTCAGCTTGTCGACGGCCTCCTGCATGAAGCCCTTGGGCGCCGTCCGCAACCGGCCCTGGCCGTCCTTCTTGGTGAGTTCGGCCAGTCGCGCCGAGCGCATCTTGTCGCGCTCGGTCGCCATCACCTGCATGCGGGTGCTCAACCGGTCGCGTGCCAGCACCGGCATCAGCACGGTCAAGGCCGTCGCGAACGCCGCGATCGCCGCCAGCAGCGTCACGATGATCTGCGGGCTCAACAGTGAGGCGAGCTGGTCAATCATGGCTCTCGTATCCCGGGCGGACCACGCAACGGTCTCAATACTTGAAGTTGATCATCTTCCTCATCACCAGCATTCCGCACGTCATCCAGGCGCCGCCCACCGCCAATAGGAACTGGCCGAAGTTCGTGGTCCAGAGCAGCTTGATGTAGTCGGGAGTGGTGATGTAGACGAGGATCATGACGGCGAAGGGCAGCGAGCCGAGCACCGCGGCCGAGGCTTTCGCCTCCGCCGACAGGGCGCGCACCTTGGCCTGCATGCGTTTGCGGTCGCGCAGCACGCCCGACAGGTTGCCCAGCGCCTCCGACAGGTTGCCGCCCGCCTGCTGCTGGATGGCGACGACGATGGCGAAGAAGCGCACCTCCGCCATCGGCATGCGGCTCATCATGCGCTCGAAAGCCTCGCTCAGGGGCACGCCGACACGCTGCTGCTCGACGAGATCGGTGAACTCCCCGGCAATGGGCTGCGGCGACTCGCGGGCGATGATGGCGAGGCACTCCGGCAGCGGCAGACCCGACTTCACGCCGCGCACGATCACATCGATGGCATTGGCGAATTCCTCGGTGAACTTGTACTGCCGGCGCTTCGTCAGCCGGGCGAGGATCCAGCGCGGCAATCCCAGCAGGCCCACGAACCCCCCCAGCAAGGGCACGATGATTGGCAGGGTCGGCGCCGAGATGAAGATGCTGAAGCCCACGAGCAGACCGCAGACGGTGCTGGCGATCCAGTAGGCACGCGGCGACATCTCGAGCCCTGCCCGCTGCAACCGCAGTCGCATCGTCACCTTCTCGCGCGACTTTTGCCGGTCCTCCAGGTCCTTGAGCGTCTCGGTGACAGCGCGGCGGCGGTTCTGCGTGGTGTCCGATTGCGCCTTCAAGGCCAATCGCTTCGTCTTGCTCTCCGTCACCACCTGCATGCGCTGGTCGGCGCGCCGCTCGCCGGACAAATACGGGTTCACGAGCAGGTAGGCGACGGCGCCGATCGACACCGCCCCGAGCAGCAGGAGGCCGACGAGCAGGAGGTCGCTGCTATCCACGGAGATCCCCCATGGGCGTGCCGCGTGTGTCGTGCACCTCGGCGGCCGCGAGGCACTGCGCCAGGCGCGGCGTCTCGCCGTAGTATTCGGCGCGCTCCCAGAAGCGGGGCCGGGCGATGCCGGTGGAGCGGTGGCGGCCGATGATCTTGCCGTGCGCATCCTCGCCGGTGATCTCGTACACCACCAGGTTCTGCAGCGTTACGACGTCGCCTTCCATCCCCACCACCTCGGTGATGTGCGTGACCTTGCGGGAGCCGTCGCGCAACCGCGAGGCCTGGATGATGATGTCGATCGAGCCGGTGATCATCTCGCGGATGGTCTTGGTCGGAAGCTGGAAGCCGCCCATCATGATCATGGATTCCAGACGACTGATCGCTTCGCGCGGACTGTTGGCATGCAGCGTGCCCATCGAGCCGTCGTGGCCGGTATTCATGGCCTGCAGCAGGTCGAAGGCCTCCGGTCCGCGTACCTCGCCGACGATGATGCGCTCGGGGCGCATGCGCAGGCAGTTCCTGACCAGATCGCGCATCGTGATCTCGCCCTCGCCCTCCAGGTTGGGCGGGCGTGTCTCCAGCCGCACGACGTGGGGTTGCTGCAGCTGCAGCTCGGCCGAATCCTCGCAGGTGATGATGCGCTCGTCGGTATCGATCGGGGCCGTCATGCAATTGAGCAGCGTGGTCTTGCCCGAGCCGGTGCCGCCCGAGATCAGCACGTTGCAGCGCACCCGGCCGATGATCTCGAGCAGGACCTTGGCTTCGGGCGAGATCGACTTGAACTTGACCAGCTGCTCGAGCTTGAGGCGGTCCTTCTTGAACTTGCGGATGGTGAGGGTGGGTCCATCGATCGCCAGCGGCGGCGCGATCACGTTGACGCGGCTGCCGTCGGGGAGGCGTGCGTCGCAGATCGGGCTCGATTCGTCGACGCGCCGGCCGACCTGGCTGACGATGCGCTGGCAGATGTTCATCAGCTGAGCGTTGTCGGCAAAGCGGACACCGGTCCTCTGCACCTTGCCGTCGACCTCGATGTAGGTCGTGTTGGCGCCGTTGACCATCACGTCGGCGATGTCGTCGCGGGCGAGCAGCGGCTCGAGCGGTCCGTAGCCAAGCACGTCGTTGCAGATGTCCTCGAGCAGCTCCTCCTGCTCGGCGATCGACATCACGACGTTCTTGATCTGGATGATCTCGCTGACGATGTCGCGGATCTCCTCGCGCGCTGCCGCCGCCTCCAGCTTGGCGAGCTGCGTCAGGTCGATGGTGTCGATCAGGGCGTTGAAAACCGTCGTCTTGACGTCGTAGTACTCTTCCGAGTGGCGTCGCTCCTGCACGACGGGCTCGGGCTTCGCCGCCGCGCGGGGCTCGACCGCGACGGACTTGCTGGCGGCGCTCTTGACGGCGACCGGTGCCGCCGCCGCGTCCTGCGCGGGCAGGGCTCGGCGGGGGGCAGAAGTTTCGTTGTTGCGCCTGCCGAACATCGACATGGTGCTCCTGGGCGCCTCAGCGCTTCAACTTGAGTTTCTCGAGCAGCGGAGCGAGCCCCAGCGACGAGGTCTTCTTCTTCTCCTCCTTCTGCTCCTTGCGGTGGGCGAGCGCGAGCGCCAGATCGCGGAATTGCTGGGCGGCTTTCGCCTTGCTGGCGAACTCCTCGATCATCTGGCCGTTGTTGGAGGCGAGACCGAATGTCTCGGCGTCGAAGTCGATCACCAGCGTTGGCACGAGATCCAGCGCGACCGAGAACTCCTTGGGCGAGATCTCGGGACGCTTGGGCGTCTTGGCCATGTTGATGATCAGGTGCGCCGGGCCGTCGTTGGCGCGGTTCTGCTTCAGCAGGTCCATCAGATTCTTGGCGTTGCGCAGGTTGGCGAGATCGGGAGCGGCGGTGACGACGATCTCATCGGCCTGCAGCAGCACCCGCTTCACCCACGGCGACCAGGAATGCGGCAGGTCCACCGCCACATAGGGCACGTTCTGGCGCACGACATCCAGAACCAGGTCGCAGGCATCGGCGGAGATCTCGTAGTCGCGGTCGAGCACGACGGGTGCCGCGAAAATGCTCAGATGCTCCGAGCACTTCGTCAGCAACCGATCGAGCAGCAGCTCGTCGAGCCGCTCCGGGCTCTGCAGGGCCTCGGCGATGCCCTGCACCGGATCCTGATTGAAGTCGAGACCGGTGGTGCCGAACGCGAGGTCGAGGTCGGCGACCACCACGTTCGATTTCAGGAACTCCGACATGGCCCAGGCGGTGTTGTGGCACACCGTGCTCGAGCCGACGCCGCCCTTGGCACCGATGAAGGCGATGACGTTGCCCACCGGATCGGTATCTGGGTTGTTGTAGAGGTTCGAGAGGCTCTCGATCAGCTGCAGGGGTGTGACCGGCGCGATCAGGTATTCGCTCACGCCGCGCTTCAACAACTCGCGATAGAGCAGGACGTCGTTCATGCGGCCGATCACGACCACCTTGGTGCCGGCGTCACAGCATTCCGCCAGCTTGTCGAGCTCGCCCAGCATTTGCGCGCGTGGCAGACTGGTCTCGACCACGATCAGGTTGGGCGTGGGACTTTCGAGGTAGTGCGCCACGGCCGCCGTCGCACCGCCCATGTGCACGCTGACGTGCGACTTGGCGAGCCTGCGGTCGGCCGTCGCCGTTTGCAACACCTCGGCGGTGGACGCATCCTCGCAGAACGCCTGGATGGAGATCCGCGGGATCGGCCGCGCCTTGACGTGCGCGGGCACCTCGTCGGGCGCGTGTGCCCCGGCCGTCACCAGCGCGTGACCGCCCTCGGCGTCCGTCTCGGTTATGGAGAAGGCCTGCTTGCTCATCATGCACCTCGGTTAGTTGGCGCCCTTGACCTGTACGCGTTCCTCGCCGCCCTTTTCCGCCCCGGTCGGCCGACCCTGGCGATACTTGTCGAACACGACCGCGCGGCGCTCCGCATCGGCCGGCTCCATGGTGCGCGGTCCCAGCAGATCGGCCGGATTGGCGATCTGCGCCGCGAGGTTGTGCTGCTGGGCGCAGCCGAAATTGGCGTAGGGCAGGTTGCGGCGGTCTTCCGCCAGGTTTGCCGGCCACAGGCCGCAGCCGGGACCTTCGGCCACATAGCGCAGGTAGGAGAGGCGGATTGGCGCGCTGCCCCCCCGGGCTTCGCGATAGGGCTCGACCACGACATTGGCTTCGGGGAAGGCGTAGCCACTGATCAGCTGCCTGATGTCGCCGACCGCACGAACGGCGGCGCTCTCGTTGGGCGTGCCGCTCGGTACCGCGATCACCAGCTTGCTGTTGCCGGCATCCGAAGCGCGGTAGCGCCCGAGAAATTGGGCGACCTCCGACTTCTGCGCGGGGGAGAGCCCGTGCGAGCCGCGTGGAACGGCGACCTTCATGGTGGCGGGCTGCTGCGACACCATGATCGGATGCTTCTGCGAGGGATCGATGATGGTGGCGCCGGTGACGTGGGCGCCCGGCTCGTCCAGCGTCTTGCACCCGCTCAGCGCCAGCGCGCAAAGCGATGCGGCGAGCAGCCTGCGGACCACCGGCCTCGAGCCGGACGCGGCACGCGGAGCAATCGACGATGTCATGGCATCCTCCAGGTAGTCCGGCTATTCGACGATGAACCCGTGGTCGCCCTTCAGATCTCCCGGCGGCAGCTCTCTGCCCTTGCCGTAGATCCGGTTCAGGTGACCCAGGAAGTTGGCCTTCAGATCGGAAGCAGCCGCGAGACCGTCGTCGGGCCGCGCCAGGTTCTGGCGCGCGGTCGGCCGCACCATGTAGGGCGTGACGATGACCACCAGCTCGGTCTCCTGCTTCTGGTAGTCGCGGCTGCGGAACAACGTACCGAGCACCGGTACGTCCTTGAGACCGGGGAAGCCGTCGAAGTTCTGCTTGGTCGAGTCCGAGATCAGACCAGCGATCGCCAGCGACCCGCCGGACGGCATCTCGACCGTCGACTTCGCCTGGCGCTTCTTCAGCGCCGGGATGGAGATACTCGACAGCACGACCGCACCCTCGTTGGTGAGCTCGCTGACCTCGCTCTCGATCTTGAGGCTGATGCGGCCTTCCGACATCACGACCGGCGTGAAGGACAGGCCGATGCCGAACTCCTTGAACGAAACGGACAGCTTGCCGTCGCTGTCGACGACGGGCACGGGATATTCGCCGCCGGCCAGGAATTTCGCGGTTTCGCCTGAAACGGCCGTCAGATTGGGTTCGGCCAGCGTTCGGATCAGGCCGTCGCGCTCGAGCGCACGGAGTACGCCCGCCATCTGCGTGTTGCCACCGGTGAAGATCGTGTCGATACCCGAGTTCTGATACGTGCCGACGCCCAGGCTGCCGAGCTGCAGGTTTCCGGCAGCATTGACCCCCGGCAATGCGAGCGCGCCCAAACCGGCTGCCGAGGTGAGCGGCAGCGCATTCTGGGAGAGGATCGCGGTGGAGAAATTGCCGGAGTTGACCAGCGCGCCGACGTTGATGCCGAACTGCTTGAGGACGGTGCGCTGCACTTCGGCCACGGTGACCTTCAGCATCACCTGCTCTTCGCCCTCGACGGTCAGCAGGTTGATGACGAGCTTGTTCTCGCCGCTGCAGGACGAAGCCTGCTGCTGCGTCTGCGCCTCGTACTGGCCGGCACCGCGGTTCTGCTGATTGACGACCGTGCTCGAGCCCGATGTCGTGACCGACGTGGGCGTGCCGACGCTCTTGTTGGCGGAAACGAACTGGCAGGCGATGTCGGTCGCGCGCTTGGCATCGAGCGGGGTGCGCACCGTACCCGTCAGCACGGCGGCGCTGCCGGCCATCTCGGCCTTGATGTTGGAGCCGGGCACGAAGCGCTTGAGCACGCCGTCGAGGCCCTTGAGGTCGGCACCGACGGAGATCTCGAGGGTGAGGATCTGCTGCCCCTTCGTATCGAAGAAGAAGGCATTGGTCTGACCGAGCTTCTTGGCGATCAGGAAGACGCGGTTCGACGCCTGCACGACGGCATCGACCTTGTCAGGATCGGAGACCAGGACATCCTTGAGCTCGAAGGGAAACTGCACGAGCAGCGACTTGCTGAGACCGATCGAGACCCGCTTGGCGAGCGGAAAATTACCCCGGCTCGGAATATGCAGCACGGAGTGCTGCGTGATGTCCTCGAACACCCCTTCGGCGCGCTCCGCCGAGACCGCAGCGGGCGGCGACGCCAAGACGCCGACCACCGCGAGGAGCAGCGCACCGGTCATCCCCCTGAAAATCATTCGCATGGTTTGCCAACCTTCTTGCCGGCCTGAATTCGTTGCACTCAGACTCAGTTGACGCCATACGCCCGCGTGTTCTTCCCGTACTTCAGAACCCTGATCGAATTGCCGCGCTTGTCGGAAGCCGTCGTCGGCTGATCCTTGGTCTCCATGTCCGCAATGCTGCGCAGCGCGAGCGAGATTTCCCCCATGGAGTTCGCGCGCGCCAGCAGCTCACTCTGACGTGGCGTCAGCTCGAGCGTCGCCGTGTTGCCCTCCGCGAGCTTCTTGCCGTCCTTCGCCTCGATCAGCTGACCGATGGCGAGCACGCGCACGTTGCGAAACATCGTGTCGGAGACGACCTCGTCGGTGCCGGAGCGGCGGTGGCGCTGGGTGAGGATGACGTCGACATGGTCGTTAGGCAGGATCAGCCGGCCGACGCCGGTCTCTTCCTTGATCCGCGTCGAGATGGCACGCATGCCTTGCGGCAGGATCGCCGCGAGCACGCCGCCCTCGCCGGCGCGCACCAGCTTCTGTGTCGTGACCGGCTCTCCCGGCAGCATCGGCGAGCGGGCGACGGAGCCAGCCAGATCCTTGATGGCGTTCGGCCGGGTCTTTCTTTGCACATAGCCCGCGGTCACGGCGTCCTGCGGCCAATCCTGCCAGCGGAAGCTTTCGGGGCCCGTGATGGTGCCGAGGGGAAGCTCGGTCTTGGCCACCAGCACCTGGGTGGTGTTGGTCGTGACCTCCTCCCTGACGACCCGGGTCGGCTTGTTGACGAGGCTCATCACGCCGAAGAAGGCGCCGAGGCCACACACGCCGGCAATGGCCACGCCAAGCAGTTGTGCTCGTCTCATTGCACAATGGTCCTTTCGCCCGAGAACAAATCGATCTCAGCCTTCGCCGACTCTGCGGGACAATCGTCAACGGGTAGTTAACCGGAGGTGCAATTCGATACGCGGCCCGGGCTACTTGCTAAGCGGGTAAAGGGAATCCAAATGCCTGTGTCCCCCCGACCTCAGCCCGTCAGGCGGGCGAACCAAATCGTGTGCGGATAGACGAACAGCGCGCCCGCAGCCAGCGCCAGTCCGTAGGGAATACCGGCATCACTCCTGTGCAGCCTGAGCGCCCAAGCCTCGCCGAGCAACAGGCGCGGCAGGGGCACCGAGCGCGCCACGTTGAACGCGGCTGCGATGATGCCGCCGGCAATCGCGACGTAGAGGGCGTAGAGAGGCAGGTTGTCGAAGCCGATCCACAGTGCGATCGCCGCCATCAGCTTGGCGTCACCGCCGCCGAACCAGCCCGGTATGAACAGGATGATGCCCAGCGCGAGCACGCACAGACCTGCCCCGACGTGATCCAGGACCTCCCAGGCGCCCAGCCCCGCCAGGGCCGCCAGAGGGAAGAACGCCAGCACCAGAACCGCGGAGATGCGGTTGGGGATCTTCATGGTGAAAAGGTCCATCGCCGCAGCGAAGGCGACGGCACCTGGCAGCACGGTTAGGACGGCGAACTGAAACACGGCTCTCCACCCGACTTGGAATTCGGCATCCCGGCCGCCGAGACCGCCGGGGCACGCAGCCTACCAGCCGATGTCTCAAGAGGGCGTTAAGGTGCTTCTGCCACCCGGGCCCATGCGGCGGGGCGTTTGCAGTTCCTTCACCATTTGGGCCGAGAAATTCGATTTGCGGATGATTTGGGAACGAGGATTCGCGCGCCATGACCTCTGCCAGCAAGACCTGCTTCAATCGGGGCCTGAGCCGGGCCTTGGCCCTGTCGCTCGCCACTGCCGCTGTGGCCTTGGCTGCGCCGGTGAAGGCCGAAGACCTGATCGTCAAATACGACCAATCGCAGCTGCTGCGCCTGCCGCGGCCGGCCGCCGAGATCATCATCGGCAACCCGTCGATTGCCGACGTCACGGTGCAGACCGGCAACCTGCTGGTGATCACGGGCAAGACGTTCGGCATCACCAACATCATCGCGCTCGACGCGGAGCGCAACGTGATCTGGGACGAGCGCGTGCTGGTGCGGCGCGACGAGGCCAAGGTCGTCAATCTGCAGCGCGGCACGCAGCGGCAGTCCTTCAACTGCACCCCGCAGTGCAACCCGCAGATCGTGATCGGCGACGACGCGACCTACTTCAACGCCATCAAGTCGGCGTCGGAGACCAAGATCGGGTTCTCCGAGCGCTCGAGCGATACCGGCCCGCAGTCGAGCGGCCAGTAGCCGCCGAGACAACATCGCCGCAGCTCCGGCGTGCCCGCGTCGCGGCGCAGGCAAGGGCGCGCTGGTTGATTTTCCGTTACCGGCCGTTCGAGCAAATTTACCAGAACTTGCGTGAGCGGCGCGAGTTTACGGGCTGTTCAGCACTGCGCTTGCATAGTGCGGCTCCTCACAGAGTAACGCGTAGGAAGCCACCCGATGGCGGCAGAACTTGAAGATCGTGCAGGGCGGTCGCGCACGCGGTCGCTACTGCGCCGCTGGCGCCGGGACGACTCCGGGGCGACCGCCATCGAGTTTGCGATCGTGGCGACGCCGTTCCTGATGCTGCTGTTCGGCATCATGACCGTATGCCTCTACTTCTTCACGAACTTCAGTCTGGAGAACGCGGCTTGGGCGGCCGCCCGCTCCATCCGCACGGGCCAGCTGCAGCAGGGCACCGGCGCCTATACCGGCGTTGTCACGCTGGAGGATCGCAAGATCGCCTTCAAGGCTGCCCTGTGCAGCAAGGCGCCGAGCTTCCTCCAATGCGGCAACAAGGTCGTGATTATCGCCCAGAGCAATACGAGCTTCGGCGGAATCATCGAGCCCCAGTGCGCCAGCAACGGCACCATGATCAACCAGTCTGCGGCCGCATTCGAGACGGGCAGCGCCAGCTCGGTGGTGCTGATCACCGTCTGCTATCCCTGGGAGTTCGCCAACAAGCTGCCCTTCATCAAGTTCGGCAACCTCAACAACGGTGCGGCGCTGATGCAGGCGTCGGTCGCCTTCAGAACCGAGCCCTACCAATGAGAGCTGAGAAGCCAATTCCCATGCCCAACGCCAGAGCACAGATGCCCCGCGGAGCGGTGAGCAGGCTCGCAGTTCGCGCGCGCGCCCACATTCGCCGCTGGCAGCGCAACACCGAGGGCGTTGCGGCCGTCGAGTTCGCCTTCATCGTGCCGATCATGTCGGTCATGTTCATGGGCGCCGTCGAGCTCAGCCAGGCGATCACCGTCGACCGGCGCGTCTCCCAGGTCGCCAGCTCCACGGCCGACCTGATCGCCCGTGCAGAGACGAGCATCTCCCAGACCGAGATCAGCGACATCATGAAGATCGGGGGCTACGTCATGGAGCCCAGCAGCGCGGCTCCCCTGCAGATCATCTTGCGCAACGTGACCTCCTCGCCCACCAACGCCAGCATTACCAAGCAGTCCTGGACGTGCACGTACAAGGGCTCGGGCGGTGCGGGCGGGACCTCCACGCAGACCTGCGAATGCACGAACACCGCCTTTACCGTGCCCGCGAACCTGATCACGACCAACGACAGCGTCGTGGTGGCGGAGGTGACGTACGCCTACAAGCCGCTGGTGTTCGATTTCTTCATGAAGCAGAGTTTCGGCACCTCGGGTTCGAGCGGCACGTACACCTTGGCCCAGACGGTCTACATGAAGCCGCGGTCACAGACGGCGATGCTGTTGCAGACCAGCGGCACGGCTTGTCCCGCACCGACCTTTTGACGGTCGATCCATCGAGCTGCTGATCTAGCGCCCGGCGAGAGCAGGGTCGCTTCGGATCGGAAGCGAAGCGCTTCCACCTGAGACGATCTCGCTCCCAGCGATCCCGCCGGCGCCTTTGTCAGCGGCCTGCTCAATTGCGCCATCAATCAATGGTTGCATTTGCCGAAGCAGCCAGTTTCCACCTATGCTGGCAGCCGCCCGATGAGGGGCGGGGGCACACTATCCCAGGATCGCCATGGGACGTCGGTCGACGCACACGCCGCAGCAGCTGCGCGAGCTGATTCTCGATGCCGCGCAAGATATTATCGACGTCCAAGGCCTCGCCGGCCTGTCGGCGCGAGAGATCGCGCGGCGCATCGAATACTCGCCCGGCACCATCTACAACATGTTCGACAATCTCGACGACGTCGTGCTGCACGTCGAAGCCAGGGTGCTCGACGCGCTCGACAAGCGCCTGGCCTCGGTGCTGCAGGACGGCAACCCGGTCGGCAAGACCGTGCGGCTGGCGCATGCCTACCTGGCCTTCACGCACGAGAAACCGCGGCTCTGGAACCTGCTGTTTGAACATCACTTGCCGGCCGACGCCCAGCTCCCCGCCTGGTATCAGCAGAAGCTCGAGGGGCTGATGGCCCGCGTCGAGGAGGCGCTGGCACCGCTGTTTCCGGCCGGCAGGGAAGCGGATCGCCAGCGCGCGGCCCGTGTGCTGTGGGCCGGCGTGCACGGCATCACCTCGCTCTCCACCGCCGACAAGCTGTCGGTCGTGACCACCGAGTCCGCCGGCCGCCTGATCGACGATCTGGTCGGCACCTATCTGGCGGGACTGGCCGGCGGCGCGGCCTCCTGAGCCGCGGCCACCGGCACGAAGGCCGCCAGGCCGCTCGAGGCGTCGGGCGCCAACAGGTGGACGATGGCGTTGGCGTAGTAGGCGAGCAGCGCCGTCTCCTTGGGATTTGGCCGATAGACCCCATTCTCGGCGACGATGAGGTGGCGCAGCATCAGCATCCTCAGCCCCACGTCGACGGCGTATTCCTCGTCCTGGCGGGGGATGTGCACGTGCGCGCCCTGGGCCTTCAACCGGCGCATCAGCTCGAACACGGCGCCTTTGAGCTCGAGGCTCGACAGCCCGCGCTCGCCGCCGGCCAGTATGGCGCTCGCCACCAGGGAGACCGGCAGGGCGGGGACGACGCGCCCGACCTCCGCCATCAGCCTGACGCCAAGCCGCTCGATCTCGGCAAAGCGCTGCTGCTCGGGGAGGGACCGGATGTCGACGCCCCGCTCGGCCAGGTGACCGCGCAGCGACAGCGGCCGGCCGAAGCTGACGCACGCGTAGCCGAAGCGGTGCCATCTGCCCCTGATCCGCAGCCACAGGCTGCGCAGCAGGAAGCCCGTGAGCACGGCGAGGTTGAAGGCGAAGCGCGGGCGCTCGCCTTTCGGCGTATCCGCCGCCGCCACCTGGATGCGGTCCTCCAGCACGCGGTCGTAGTTCAGACCGACCGGCACGAACACAATGTCGCGGCTGCCCTGCGGATCGAAGCCGGACACCATGTAGCTCAGGATGCCGAGCTTGGGCGGCCTAAGCTTGCCGTCGCGGGTGAGGCCGCCCTCGGGGAACACGGCCTGGGCCACGCCCGACGCGGTCGCCAGGTGCACGTAGCGCGCGAGCACCTTGCGATAGAGCGGATTGGAGCTGTCGCGGCGCACGAAATAGCCGCCCATGGCGCGAATGAGGCTCTGCAGCGCCCACACGCGGGCCCACTCGCCGACGGCGTAGCTGAGCGCCGAGTTCTGCGACACCAGGTAGGTGACGAGCACGTAGTCCATGTTGGAGCGGTGGTTGATGACGAACACCACCGCAGCGTCTTGCGGCACCTGGTAGAGCGTCGCCTCGTCGAAGGCACCGAGACGCACGCGGTAGAGCGCGGTCGACAGGCGCCGCGCCAGGGCGGTGCCGACGCGAAAGTAAGTGTAGGCGCTGAACGCCGGGATGATCTCCTTGGCGTAGCGGCGGGCCCGCGCATAGGTGACGGTCTTGGGTTCGTCGCGCGCTTTGGCCTCGTCCTCCACCGCCTTCAGCACGTCGGGATCGAACATCAGCTGCTCGATCAGCCGGCCGCGGCGCGCGAGCTTGAAGGGCGGGATCTTGAGGCGCAGGCGCTGGTTGAGCTCGTCGATGGCGCGGTTGGCGCGGCGGCGCAGCCACCAGCCCAGCGCCGGGCCGAACAGCCGGTCGATGAGTGCGACGACGGCGAGCACCGCCACGATGACGGCAACCCACAGCGGCACTGTGACCGATGCTGCCACGATGCGCGTCTCCCCCCGAGACGAAATTCTTGCCAGCTGGCCTGTAAGCCGGGTTCTGTCTGGAGGGTTGCCCCTCCGCGACGGCCATTCCTCTGCGACGCCGCTCGCGCGGGCCGTCGAGCGACCAACCCGGGCGGCGGGTCGAGATCGCACCTGGATGCCGAGGTTGCCCTCAGCCTCCATGCCGCCCCTATTCGGTCTTGCTCCCGGTGGGGTTTGCCGTGCCGCTCACGTTGCCGCAAGCGCGGTGCGCTCTTACCGCACCGTTTCACCCTTACCGGCGCCAGGCAAGCCTGGCGCCGGCGGTCTGTTCTCTGTGGCACTTTCCCTGGGGTCGCCCCCGGCGGCCGTTAGCCGCCACCGTTGATCCCTGGAGCCCGGACTTTCCTCCACCGGGATTGAGGCCGCAAAGCCCGTTCACCCGGCAGCGGCCGTCCGGCCAGCTGGCAAGAGGAATAAGGGGGGTAAGGGGCGGCAGGTCAAGAGGCTGGCGCGCTTGCGGAGAAACGGCCCACGCCTAGCCGGTGCGCCCGGCCCCGGACGAGCCAAAGCGCTCGGCCGACCTGGCGCGGGCCTTGGCGGCCTCGATGTCGCGGTCGCGGGGCGGGGCGTTGGTGACGAGCGAGGCGAGCAGCTCGTGCGCCGCCTCCGTCACCTGGTCCACGGCACGGTTGAACGCCGGCTCGTTGGCCTTGGAGGGCCGCGCGAAGCCGCTCAACTTGCGCACGAACTGCAGGGCGGAGGCGCGGATCTCGTCCTGCGTCGCCGGCGGCTGGAAGTTGTGCAGGGTCTTGATGCTCCGGCACATGGAAAACCTCTTTGCATCGATCGTGGCCAACGGTTGCATAGGACGCTCGCGCCGGCAACGGCCTAGACCCGCTGCGGCCGGTTGACGAGGTAGAGGCCGGCCGCGATCAGCGTCAGCGCGGCGGCGAGGCTCGGGGTGAAGGGCTCCTGCAGCAGCAGGTTGCCGGCGATGACGCCGAACACGGGGGAGAGGAACGTGAAGGCGGCGACGCGGGTCGGGGGATAGTTCCGCACCAGCCAGAACCAGGCGACGTAGCTCACGAACGCGACGACCACGACGGTGTAGGCGAACGCCAGCAGCACGGGTGTGCTCAAGTCGGCGATGCCGGGCTCACCCAGGGCGTAGGAGGCCAGCGGCAGCATCGCGCCGGAGACGCCGAGCTGGTAGAGCAGCGTCTTCTCGGCGACGATGGACCTCAGCCGGGACGCGCGCACGAACACGGTGGTGGCGCCCCACAGCACGGCGGCGAGCACGCTCAGCAGGTCGCCGGCGAGCGTCGGCCGTCCGGGCGCGGCGAAGCCCTCGCCCATGGCGATGGCGAGGCCGGCGAGCGCCGCCGTGAGCCCCAGGATCTTGGCGAGGCTCAGCCGGTCGCCCGGAATGAGATAGTGCGCGCCGAAGGCGACCACGAAGGGCGAGAGATAGAGGAACACCACGCCGCGCGATGCGGTCGTCAGGCTGAGGCCCTGATACAGGACCAGGAACTCGCAGCCGAAGAGCGCGCCGGCGATCAGGCCGGGCAGCAGCGTGCCGTCACGCTCGAACAGCTTGATGCCGCGCGCCGAGGCCCAGATGTAGACCAGCACGCCGGCGAGCAGCGACCTGAGCCCCGCCTGCAGCACCGGCGAGATGCCGGCATTGGCGACCTTGATGGCGACCTGGTTGACGCCCCAGCAGGCGCAGCAAGCGAGCAGGATCAGCGTGGCGCGGGCGTCGAGCCGGTCGGCCGCGCCCGCCGCTGGGGAAGTCATGCGATCCGTCGTCACACTCATCGTACGCGTCTTCACCCCACCCCTAACCCCTCCCCGTCGAGGGGAGGGGAGTGCCAGCCGCATCCTGCGGCAGCGCCGCGATCAGCCGCTGCAGCGTGGTGATGGTCGACTGATCGAGGCGGCCGTCGACGCGCTCGGGCCGGAAGTGGCGCTGGAAGGCGGTCACCACGAACTCGGTCCTGGGATCGAAGCCGCCCGTTGCCTCGATGCCGTAGCCGTACCTCGCCAGCAGGGTCTGCACATCCGCCACCAGCGGCCCGGCGGCGTCACGGGCGATGCCGGGGTCGGCCCACACGACCGGCTCGGGCGCCACCCAATGGCCGATGCCGGCCCGCGCCAGCCGCGCCCAGGGAAATTTCTCGCCGGGATCCTTCTTGCGGGTGGGGGCGACATCGGAATGGGCGAGCACGCGCTCGGGCCGGATGCGGTGGCGGGCGATGATGTCGCGGCAGAGCGCCTCGAGCGCGCGCAGTTGGGGCTCCGGGAACTCCGGGTAGCCGAATTCGTGGCCGACGTGCTGGATCTCGATGCCGACGGAGGCCGAGTTGATATCGCTCTCGTCTGCCCATACCGCGACGCCGGCGTGCCAAGCGCGCATGGCCTCCGCCACCAGCTGCGTGATGGCGCCGGCCTCGTCGATCACGTAGTGCGCCGAGACCTTGCTCTCGGCGCGCGACAGCCAGTCGATGGCGGCGGCGGCCGTGGCGACGCCGGTGTAGTGCAGCAGCAGCATGTCGGGCCGGCCGACGCCGCGCCGCGGCTCGAAGTTCGGCGAGGGGCGCAGCGCGGCGACCAGCGGGGTATCCGGCTTGCCGATCAAAGCCCGCGTTCCTTGGCGATGGTGTCGTAGGCCGCATTGATGGCGGCGAGCTTGCGGGTGGCGAGCGCGATGAATTCGGCCGGGACGCCGTTGGCCATCAGCCTGTCGGGGTGGTTGTCGCGCACGAGCTTGCGGTACTGCACCTTGATGTCGTCGTTGCTCGCGCCCGGGCTCAGCCGCAAGGCGTCGTAGGGATTGCCGTGATCGATGACGAAGCGCGCGCGAAAGAAGCGGAATTCGCTGGCGGAGAAGCCGAAGCGGACGGCGACCGTCGCGAGGAACGCGTCCTCCTTGGGATGGAGCGCGCCATCCGCCGCCGCCACGTACAGGAGGCCTTCCAGCACGTGCTGCAGCAGCTTGCGGTCGTCCTTCAGCAGCGCCGCGATCTGGTCGGCGTAGCTTTCGAACCCGGCCACATCCTGCTGGGCCAGATCGAAGATGTGCTCGACGTTGGCCACCTCGCCGGGGTCGAACTGGAACACCTGCGCGAACGCCTCCATCTCCCGCCGCGAGACCACGCCGTCGGACCTGGCCATCTTGGCGCTGAGCGCGATCACCGCGATGGTGAACGCAATATCCTTCTGCGGCTCGCCATCGTGCCGATTGAGGCCGAGCACGCCGCCGAGCTCGTTGAGCAGGCTGCCCCCTGCGTCTCCGACGGCGGTCGCCAAGCCCGAAATCTTCTGCCAAACAGTCATGGCCGCACAATATTGCCTTTCGTCGCCGGCCAGAAGCGTTGCGCGGTCGCATCCGTGAATGTCAAGTGAAGGTCATGCAAGAAGCGCCAACCGACGAGGTCCTGATCCGCCGCGAGGGCCGGGCGGGACGCATCACGATGAACCGGCCGAAGGCGCTCAACGCGCTGACCTATGCCATGGTCGGCCGCATCTGGGAGGCGCTGCTGGCGTGGCGCCTGGATCCAACCGTCGAGCTGGTGGTGCTGGACGGCGCGGGCGAGCGGGCGATGTGCGCCGGCGGCGACGTACGCGCGCTCTATGACAGCCGGGGTAACGGCTCGGCGTTCACACGCGCCTTCTGGACCGAGGAATACCGGCTCAATGCGCTGATCGGCCGCTACCCCAAGCCGTACGTCGCCATCCAGGACGGCATCGTCATGGGCGGCGGCATCGGCCTCTCCGGCCATGCGCGGCATCGCGTCGTCACCGAGCGCTCGCAGCTCGCCATGCCCGAGACCGGCATCGGGCTGATCCCGGATGTCGGCGGCACGTGGCTGCTGGCGCATGCGCCGGGCGCGACCGGCGTCTATCTGGGCCTGACCGGCGAGCCGATGCGCGCCGCCGACGCCATCGCCGCCCGCTTCAGCGATGTGTTCGTGCCCGCCGCCAAACTCGGCGGGCTGGTGGCGCGGCTGGTCGAACCAAAGGGCGGCGCGGTCGTGGATGTCCTGCAAGCAGGCGCAGAACAACCCGAGCCAAGTCTGCTCGGCGCACAGCGCGGCGACATCGACCGGGCCTTCGGCGGCGATGGCGTGGAGGCGATCCTGCAAGTGCTGTCGGAGCTGCCTGGCGAGTGGGCGCAGAGGACGATCGCAACGCTGGCGCAGAAATCGCCCAAGTCGCTGAAGCTGACGCTGGCGGCGATCCGCCAGGCCCTCATGCTCCCCTCGCTGGAAGACGCGCTGCGCGTCGAGTATCGCCTGGCGGTGCGGCTGTTCGAGGACGGCGAGTTCATCGAGGGCGTGCGGGCGCTGATCGTCGACAAGGACCGCAGGCCCAAGTGGTCGCCGGCGCGGCTGGCCGAAGTGACGCCGGAGCTGGTGACGCGCTACCTGGCCCCGCTGCCACCCAACGAGGAGCTGACGTTCGGGGGGGCAAAGCCATGACCGAGCCGCAACGCCAAGGCCCCCTGGTCGGCATGCGCGTGCTGGACCTGGCGCACGTGATGGCCGGCCCGACCTGCGGGCGCATGCTGGCCGACATGGGCGCCGACGTCATCAAGGTCGAGAAGGCCGACGGCGGCGACGACACCCGGCGCATGCTGCCGCCCGACATCAAGGGCGAGGCAGCCGCCTTCATGATGATGAACCGCAACAAGCGCGGCATCGTCCTCGACCTCAAGAAGCCGGGCGGGCGGGAGGCTCTCAAGCGGCTGGTGCGCACCGCCGACGTGCTGATCGAGAACTATCGCCACGACACCCTGGACAAGCTCGATCTCGGCTACGAGGACTTGAGGAAGATCAACCCCGGCCTGATCTATTGCGCCATCTCGGGCTTCGGCCGCACCGGGCCGTATGCCGAGCAGGGCGGCTACGACCTGATCGCGCAGGGCATGTCGGGGCTGATGGCGATCACCGGCGAGGGGCCGGGCCGGCCGCCGGTGAAGGTCGGCTCGCCGGCATGCGACATCACCGCTGGTCTGCTCGGCGCCATGGGCGTGTGCGCGGCCTACGCGCACAAGCTCAAGACGGGCGAGGGCCAGCTGGTCGACACCTCGCTGTTCGAGGCCGGCATCACGCTGACCTACTGGCAGTCGGCGATCTGCCTGGCGACCGGGGTATCGCCCGGACCGATGGGCTCAGCCCATCCGCTGAACGCGCCCTATCAGGCGTTCGAGACCAGGGACGGGTGGATGAACGTCGGCGCCTCCAACCAGAAGATGTACCCGCAGCTGTGCGCGCTGCTGGGCGTGCCGGAGCTGGCCGACGATGAGCGCTTCCGAACGGGGCGCGACCGCATGACCAATCTCGAGGCACTAATCGCCACGCTGGCGCCGCACTTCAAGACGCGCACCACGGCGGCATGGCTGGCAGAGCTCGAGCGGCTCGGCATCCCGTCGGGGCCGGTGCTGTCGATCAAGGACATGCAGGCGCATCCCCAGACGTTGGCGCGCGACATGGTGCCGAGCGTGCAGCACCCGATCGCCGGCCGGGTGCAGACCATCGGCCTGCCGGTGAAGTTCTCGGCTACGCCCGGGGCGGTGCTGACGCCGGCGCCGCTGTTCGGTGAGCACACGCGCGAGGTGTTGGAAGAGGCTGGCTACAGCCCGGCCGAGATCGACGCCCTGGTCGGTGAGGGAGCGGCCGCGGAGCCGCCGCTGCCTGCTGCAGCGAGGACGCGATGACGGAGCGCGTGCGCTCTCACTCTGCGGCGACGTGACGGCGCGAGGGAGTTGGCACCGTGCGGCCGAGCGCACGAGCCTCGTCGATCCATGCAGAGGCCGCATCGCGCACGTTTGCCAGCGCCTCCTCCGGCGTCTCCCCGTCGGACATGCAGCCTGGCAGATCGGGAACGGTCGCAAGAAAGCCTCCACCCTCCTCGGCGGAAAGCGGCTCGATCAAGATGGGGTAGTCAAGGTCAGCCATCCTCCCCCCGCGCCTTCGATGTCGACAGTTACGATTTCTCGTCCGCCTCAGTGTCATTGCTCGCAAGCGGGCGTCGCCGGCCGTGGCGAACGCGAAGGATGCGGACCTCATCGTCGGCCGGGATGATGGTATAGAAAATCAGATAGGGGTAGCGCACTACGGGCAACACACGAATGTCGCCGTGTTCTGTTCTATGGCCCATGCCTGGAAAATCCCCAAGCTTGGTGCACAGCTCTTCGATGCGGGTGACTACCTGTATCGCTGCGCGCGGATTGTGCTGCGCGATGTAGCGATGGATGTCTTCGATTTGTCCGAGCGCTCGCTGACTGTAGCGAACGTTCATCTCTTGAGACGCTCAAAAACAGCGGCTGCCTCGTCGTCACCGGCAACTTCACCGCGCTTCATTTCCGCGAGCGCCTCGAGAATATCGGCGCGTTCCTCGTCGTCGAGCTGATAAACGCCGTTGTGCCGCTGCTCGATCTCCACAACCGAGCGCACGACCTCCTCCTGCGCCTCTTTCGGCAGCGCCGCGACCCGCTCAATCAGGTTCTCGAGCACCTTGTTCATGGCGCCAGCTTATCACAGAACGCCTGGCGTAGACACCATCCGCTGTCCGCGCCTCAATCGAGAGTGCCAACGCGCATTCCCAAGCTTAGCCGAACCGCATTGCATGCGCGGTGCCGGGCGCATAGCATTGTGCATCCACCAATACTGTACCTGGGATGAAACACTCCTTCTTCCTCGCTTGAACCACGGAGCAAGGTCGGCCATGGCGACTTACAACATCCTGATGATGGGCGCGGCCTACGGCTCGCTGCTGGCCTCCAAAATGCTGTTCGGCGGGCACAAGGTCCATCATGTGTGCCTGCCCGCCGAGGCGGACCTGATCAACGCCGAGGGCTTCCGCGTGCGCCTGCCGGTCAAGGGCCGCAAGGACCCGGTGGTGCTCGATTCGCGCAAGCTGCCGGGCAAGGTGACGGCCGGCGGGGCGGCCGGCGTCAATCCCGGGGATTACGACCTGATCGGGCTCGCCATGCAGGAGCCGCAGTATCGCTCGCCCGGCGTGCGCGAGCTGCTGGACGCGGTGGCGAAATCGCGGGTGCCGTGCATGTCGATCATGAACATGCCGCCGCTGCCGTACGTGAAGCGCATCCCGGGCCTCGACTACGAGGCGCTGAAGCCCGCCTATACCGATCCGACGGTGTGGGACAATTTCGATCCGGGCTCCCTGACGCTGTGCAGTCCGGACCCGCAGGCGATCCGTCCGCCGGACGAGAAGGTCAACGTGCTGATGGTCACGCTGCCGACCAACTTCAAGGTCTCGAAATTCGACAGCGACAAGAGCACCGGCATCCTGCGCCAGCTCGAAACGGAGATCGACGCCGTGCGCTTCGATCCGGGCGACGGCAGCAGGATCGAGCTGCCGGTGAAGCTGCGGGTGTACGACTCCATCTTCGTGCCGCTGGCCAAGTGGTCGATGCTGCTCGCCGGCAACTACCGCTGCGTGACCAAGGACGGCATGCGCACCGCCCAGGAAGCCGTGCACAGCGACATCGAGACCTCGCGCTCGGTGTACAACTTCGTGTTCGACCTGTGCGTCAAGCTCGGCGCCGCGCCGGGCGATCTGGTGCCGTTCGAGAAATACGCGGCCGCCGCGCAGAGCCTCACACGGCCGGCCTCGGCCGCGCGCGCGCTGCAGAACGGCGTGCCCAACATCGAGCGCGCGGACAAGCTGGTGCAGCTGATCGCCAAGCAGAAGGGGCTGAGCCACCCCGCCATCGACGCGCAGGTGGCGCTGGTGGACGCGCGGCTCGAAGCCAACCGCAAGAAGGCTGCTTGATCATCCTGGCATTCGTAGCGTGGGCTAAGGCCTCAAGGCGCCGAGTCCACAGGATCGGCGCTAGCTCATAAATAGTATCTTGCGTGCTCGCGACGAATCGGAGTCGATGGGCGACTGATTTCGCCGCAACCCTTTCGCATTCTGTACGAAATCGATATCCGTAAACTTGTGAGGCACTCAGCATTAACGGCACGGCGAGTACTGCCAACAAGAGGATAAGCCATGCAAAATGCGTCCCTAGCTCGGATCCGATTCTCAGCAAGTGGCGCTCCGACTGATGTGATTGATGTGGAGCCCTCCGGCGAAACGTTCAGGCTGACCTTGCTGCAAGATGGAAAGCGAAAGCGTAAAAGGGTCCAAGCCCACACAGTAATGGGCGCACTTGACGCTAACACTGGCGAAATTCTTGAGCGGCCGGAGAAATACTTTCGTTCGATTTGGGCGCGAAGAGTATGTGGGCATGCGAAACGGTGGCCGCTGCCCGCCTTGATTAACGGGCTAGTCTTACTGCGTCATCAATTTCTGCGTCGAGACTTTACCACGGCTGCTGCATGACAACAGGGGCACCGCGGCAGTCTTGCGACCAGGGCCGCGCTGAGTCTTCTGCGCATGGTCGCGATCGAG
>Ga0247727_10000935_pt1 | contig 70973 bp, 63 predicted proteins | sample WisWelCaveWW1625_FD_202498 | JGI IMG/M metagenome (GOLD analysis project Ga0247727, IMG submission 202498) | Biofilm microbial communities from Wishing Well Cave, Virginia, United States - WW16-25 | ecosystem: Environmental > Aquatic > Deep subsurface > Groundwater > Cave microbial mat | place... | reverse complement strand
CCTTCGGCGGACTTCTGGCCGAGCGAAATCCAGACCTCCTCGAGATCTCGGCGGATTCGTTCCGGGTCGATCATGGGCCTAGGGCTGCCGCCATTGAAACCCGCGGCGGCCCAGCAGCTCGTCGGCCGACGCCGGTCCCCAGGCGCCGGCAGGGTAGTTGGGGAACTGGGTATTGCTGTTCCCCCAAACCTGCAGCACGGACTCCACGGCGGCCCACGACGCCTCCACCATGTCCTGGCGCGTGTAGAGCGTGGCGTCGCCTTGCATCGCGTCCAGCAAGAGAGTCTCGTAGGCCGCCGCGGAGTGCGCGCCGAAGCTCGAGCCGTAGTTGAAGTCCATCGACACACCACGCAGCTCGACGCCCGCGCCCGGCTGCTTGGACAGAAACTTCAGCGAAATACCCTCCTCGGGCTGGATGCGGAGGATCAGGAGGTTGGGGTGCGACGCGGCCGCCGACCCGGCGAAGAGGCGATGCGGGGCGGCGACAAACTGGATGGCGACTTCGGTGACGCGCCGGGCGAGCCGCTTTCCGGTGCGCAGGAAGAACGGCACCCCGGCCCAGCGCCAGTTGTCGACGAAAAAGCTCACCGCGGCGTAGGTTTCCGTCCGGGAGTCGCGGCTGACGCCGGGCTCCTCCCGATAACCGGGAAGATCGCGGCCGCCGAGGCGCGCCGGGCCGTACTGGCCGGCGACCGCATGAGCCGGAACTTCGTCGCGGGCGATCGGCCGGATGGCGCGCAGCAGTTTGGCGCGCTCGTCGCGCGTGGCGGCGGCCTCGAAGCGCGCGGGAGGCTCCATGGCGACCGTGGCCATCACCTGCAAAAGGTGGTTCTGGATCATGTCGCGCAGCGCGCCGACTTCTTCGTAGAATGCGCCGCGGCCCTCGACGCCGATCGACTCGGCGGCCGTGATCTGTACTTGCTGGATGTAGCTGCGGTTCCACAGCGGCTCGAAGATGGCGTTGGCGAAGCGGAAGGCCAGGATGTTCTGCACGGTCTCCTTGCCCAGAAAATGGTCGATGCGATAAATCTCGCTCTCCGCGAAGACGCGCTGGAGGCCGTCGTTGAGGCGGCGGGCGCTCGCCAGATTGACGCCGAAGGGTTTCTCGACGATGAGACGCCGCCAGCCGGCCCCGTCGCGCCGGGCAGATGCTCCGGCCAGCGCGGCCGCGCCGAGCTGCTCGGCCACCGTGGCGTAGTGACCGGGCTGGGTCGAGAGATAGTAGAGGACGTTGCCGCCGGTCTGGCGCGCGGCGGCGATCCGGCCGAGACGCGCCGCGAGACGCGCGTAGAATGCGGGGTCGTCGAAGTGGCCCGCTTCATAGTAAAGGCCCTGCGAGAAGGCTTCCCAGACGTCGTTGTCCCAGGACTGTGAGCCGGCGAACTCGATCACCGACTCCTTCATCTTGGCGCGAAACGCTTCGTCGCTCAGCGGCGTGCGCGAGACGCCAACCACGGCGAACCCCGCCGGAAGGCGGCGCTCACGAGCCAGGCTGTACAGCGCCGGCAGGAGTTTTCGCTTGGTCAGATCGCCGTTGGCGCCGAAGATGACGACGGCGCAGTCCGGAGCGCGGCGCTCGAAGCGGAGCGGATCGACGAACGGGTTGGTCTCGGCCGGCGGCAGGCTCATACTCAGCGCGACAAGACCGGCTCGGCGATCTCGCGGTCGGTGTGCACGTGAAAACCGCCCGCCACCGGGTGCAGCCAGATGCCGCGGCCCGATTCGGGAACGGGGAACTGCTCGGGCGCCGCCACGATCTGCCCGCCGGGATTGGCTTCGTCGGCGCCGTCGCTGAGCTTGCCGATGTGGATGTGCAGGTGGCACTGCGTGCGCACGGTGTCGGAGTTGATGGCCAGCCCCCAGGAGCCGGGCCACAACTCCTGCGCCTTGACGATGGCGGCGTTCCAGAAGACGCGGCGTTGCCCGGAGGTCAGCTCGCGCAAATCCTGTTGTCCCTTGGTATGAAAACTTGGCAGCGCCAGAGTGCGGTTCGGCTTGCGCGGGCTGGCGTCCTTGAGGAAGAAAATCGGGAAGGTCGCGCCGTGGGCGGGAGCTACCTTTTCAGCTTCCCGGCAGAGGCCACAGTCTTGTTCGACGAGGGTCTCCGGGACGGCGTGATCGCAGGCGCACTTGTCGGGCGGGGGCGCCAGCGCCGCCGCCAGGGCCACCGCCGCGACCAGGCCGGCCGCTCGCGTCATGACTCCTCGACCTCTACTTTTTTCGTGATCAGCAGGCAGTCGCCGACGTTGCCGCCGAAATTCTGGATGCCCGAGACCGTTCCGACGATGTTGTTCGAGCAGACTGCCTGGGTCAGCGCCCAGGTATTAGGAGAGCATATCCCGAGCCCGCACAGCGACAGCGTCAGCAGCCACACGGCGGTCATGTTATCCGCGACCAGCCCGGCCGGGGACCGTTTCCAGCCGAAACTTGGCCTTCGATTCTTCCCGCTCCACGCGCACGTGGGGAGGCTCGCCTCGATCCGTTAGCAAACGCTTCCAGTTTACATCGTCATGGGCCGAACCGCCAAGGTGTCGGGGCTGGCTAACGACCGGCGCCGGCCACGCGACCGTGTCAAGCGCGCCGATCGTCTCGCAACCTCGGCCAGCGACAGCAAGGCAGAGTTCACGGACGCAGAGTTCGGAAAGAACTCGGCGACTTTCGGGTCGAGAACAACCACGTTGGATTTCCCTCGCAGTCGGTCGACATACTTGCCGCGGGCCAACACGCCGAAATCGGACATTTTGTACTCAGAGCGCAGTTCGTTGGCAGGTCTTCTAGCCTTCTTCATAAAGCTTCCTCTCCGCCCGCGTAGCTCGGCTTGGCGCTGATGATTCGGATGGCATCACCAGTTTCGGCGTGCGCCACCACGAGGAGTCGCCCGGACGACGACACTCCAAAAGTCACGCAACGCATCTCGCCAACGGAATGATCCGGGTCGTTACCGGTGGCCGAGAGCGGATCGAAGAAAATGCTGGAAGCCTCTTCAAACGAGACCGCATGTTTCCGTAAGTTCTCACGGGCTTTCGGGCGTCCCACTCAAAACGCATCAGCCGATCCTAGGCCTCAGGTCTCTCGGCGAGCCCGATGGCCGCGGCCTTTCGCGGTCGCTGGCAGGGGATCGCCACGCCCCTCGCACCGCTATTCTACCCGTTCGTCAACGAAGGAATCGGGAACGGATCGCCGCCCGGTAGCGCCGCTGCCAGGGCCACCGCCGCGGCGAGGCCGGCCGTTCGGATCATGACTCCTCGACCTCTACCTTTTTCGAGATTAGCAGGCAGTAGCAGAAGATCCCGAACACCAGGATCACTCCGGCGATGCTCAGCGCCAGGGCGAACGACCCGGTTTTGTGGGCGATGTAGCCAGTGAGGGCCGGGGCGATGATCCCGCCGACGTTGCCGCCGAAATTCTGGATGCCGGAGACCGTTCCGACGATGTTTTTCGAGCAGACCGCCTGGGTCAGCGTCCAGGTATTAGGAGAGCATATCCCGAGCCCGCACAGCGACAGCGTCAGCAGCCACACCGCGGTCATGTTGTCCTCGACCAGCCCGGCCGGCACGATCAGGCACCCCACCGCGAGGCCGATCGAGATCAGCGTCTTGCGAACCCGCGTCTCGGAAAACCCGACGCGGATCAGCCAGTCGCTCAAGAAGCCGGAGGCCAGGATTACAGCGGACATCACGACATAGGGCACGGAACTGTAGATGCCCATCTCGCGCGGGCCAAACTTGCGTTCGAGCGATAGGTAACCAGGAAGCCAGTATACATAGAGAAACCAGACGTAGTCGAAGGCAAAGAAGCCGAGGAAGATGCCGAGGACCGTACGGCGGCGGAGCAGGGCCAGGCTATGAAAGAAGGAGGCGCCGGGACGGGCGGCGGCGCGCGGCGCAGCCGTTGCCGGCTCCCATCGCCGCAGGAAACCCATCCATGGGAGGATCCAAACCAGCGGCACGATTCCGGCGACGAGAAAAAAAAGCTCCCAGCCCTGCGCGGCCAGAAAGGCTGCTCCCAGCCATCCGATCAGGGCCTGGCCCAGGCGCACGCCGGTTAGGTAGGTCGCCGATACAGTGCCGCGCTCTTTGTCGTGAAACCAGTTGGCGACGGCGCGCGCGCTGGCCGGAAACGCCACCGCCTGGCCCACACCCATCAATACGCGAACGGCGATCAGCGCGGCGAGGTTGCGCGCCATTCCGGTCATGGCCGAGACCAGCGACCAGAAGACAAAGCCGGCCGCATAGGCTCGCCGCACGCCGAAGCGGTCCACCACCCAGCCCGCCGGCACCTGCATGAACGAGTAGCACCACGAGAACGCGGAGAGCAGAATCCCCATCTGCGCCCGCGTCAAGCCCAATTCCTTGATCATGAACGGCGTGGCCACCGAAAGCGTGCCGCGCTGCGCGTAACAGAAGATCATTCCCGTCACGAGCAGCATCGCCAGCCACCAGCGCTGCGGAGATTCCTTCAGGGAGGGCAGGGACGCGGCCATTGACCTGGACTATTCTAGCGCCGTTCGGGCCGCAACCAAAGGCAAGTCAAAAGTCAAATGGCAAAAGGCAAAAGGCAAAAGTTCGCGAAGTTCGGCTGCGCCGGGCATTTTCTGAAGTCGCGCTGCGCGCGGCGGCCGCGGCCATACTGGCGTGGCGCTGCTCGCGGCCGTCGGCGCTTGTATCGCCGACCTTCGCCGCCAGGGGACGCGGCCGGGTGTCGCTATACTGGCGGAATGAGCTTGGCGCGACGGCTTTGCGTGGTGGCGCTGTTCGCGGCGGTCGCGGCGGCGCAGCAAGAGACGGCGGTCGATCGGCTGCTGGGCGAGCTGGAGCGGACGCCGGCCCTCGAAAAGAATCTTCGCGTGCTATGCGATGAGATCGGCGGACGGATCCCCGGCTCGCCGGCGATGGCGCGCGCCGTGAAGTGGGCGGTGGAGGCGTTTCGCGCCGCCGGCCTCGAGCGCGTCGAGACCGAGACTTTCACCATTCCTAGCTCCTGGGCCGAGGGAGACACGCGGATCGAGGTGGTCGAGCCGGCGCGGTTCCGCGTGCGGGCGGCGGCCGTGGGCTGGTCACCGGCCGGGCCGGGCGGGGGACTGGAGGCGGAAATCCTCGACGCGGGGGAGGGCGAGGATGGGCGTATCACGCGCCTGGGACGCGACGCGCGGGGGAAGATTTTGCTGCTGCGCTCGCAGACCATCGCCACGCTGCAAGACTTGGCGGTGTCGCAGCGCCGCGCCATGGTGGCCGCGCGCGAGGCGGCCCAGGCCGGGGCCGTAGCAGTACTACTGATGTCTACGCGGCCGCGCAACCTGCTCTACCGGCACACCAACGTCATCGACGGCCGGCTCGACCGGCTGCCGGCGGCGGTGCTCTCCCGCGACGACGCGCTGCGGATTCTGCGGCTCATCGAGTCCGGAAGACGGGTGCGGATGCGGCTGGATCTTCCCAACAGGACGGGCGGGCCGGTGGAAGCGGAGAACGTGGTGGCGGAAATCCGCGGACGCGAGAAGCCCGAGGAAGTCGTCATCCTCGGCGCCCACCTCGATTCTTGGGACCTGGGAACGGGCTGCCTCGACAACGGCTGCAACGCGGCCATGATCGTGGAGGTGGCGCGGGCCTTGCGCGCGGCTCCCGCGCCGCGGCGGACGGTGCGGTTTGTTCTGTTCGGCGCCGAAGAGCAGGGGCTGCTCGGGTCGCGTGCCTACGTGGAGCGGCATCGCGCCGAGCTCGACAATGTGGTCGCGGCGATCGTCCACGACATCGGGACGGGGCGGATTTCCGGCTATTCGCTGGGCGGCCGCAAGGAGCTCGAGCCGGTCTTGACGCAGGCCCTCGCCCCGGTCGCCTCGCGCGGCGCCACGACGCATACCGGCGATGCCTTCTTCGGCAGCGACCACTTCGATTTCCTGCTGCAGGGGATTCCGGCCTTCGTCGCCAACCAGGACACCACCGATTACATCCCCAACTACCACGCCGAATCCGACACCTTCGACAAGGTGGATCTCGAAGAGCTTCGGCGGCAGGCGGCGATCGCGGCCGCGGCCGTCTACCACATCGCGGACCGGCCCGCTCGAATGGGAAAGCGGCTCAAGCGCGCCGAGATCCAGAGCCTGCTGAAGGAAACGGCTCTGGACGACCAGCTCAAGCTACTAGGTATTTGGGAGGACTGGACGGCAGGCCGCCGCGGCCGGCGCTAGGCTTGCTTGCCAAAGTTGGCGCCATACCACTCCTTCCGGTCGTGGCAACTTGCAGAAGTTCGCGTGCAATCCACCACGGGAAACCGCTCCCCTTGGTCGCGGCTCAGCATGCACTAGCGGAACAAAGTCATCTGCTCCTCGGCGAGTTCGGGCGTGTACTCGCTCGGCGAGCTGGCGAGCCCGTGGCGGGCGCGGATGCGGGTCAGGCGCTCCCGTATCATCTCCGCGTACTCGCCGCGCAGATACGGGCTGTGCGCGAACCGCGCGCGGTAGCGGGCCGCGAGTTGGGGGAACTCGCGGTCGAGAAACGGAAAGAACTGCTTCTGCGCGGAAGGCATCAGGAAGAGGATGCCGCCCCGCAGGAAGCGCGCTCCGGCGCGGGCGGCCTCCCGCGCCACGGCGTCGAGGCTGGCGACGCCGTCGGTGATTCCCGGAAGCGCCGGCATCAGGTTGACGCCGACCGAAAGTCCCGCGGCGGCCAGGCGCGCCACCGCGGCCAGCCGCAGGTCCGGGCGCGGCGCCAGCGGCTCGAGCTTCCGCGCCAGGGCGGCGTCGGTGGTCGTGATGGTGATGGCGATGTGCAGCGTGTTGGCCCGCGCGATGCGCGTCAGCACGTCGATATCGCGTTCGATCAGGTTTCCCTTCGTGGTGATCGAAAGCGCGCGGCCCCGCTCGCCGGCGAACACTTCCAGAATGCTGCGGGTCACTCCGAAGCGCCGCTCGGCGGGCTGGTAGGGATCGGTGCTGGTGCCAATGGCGATCTCCCCGTGCGGCCTCCGGCGCAGTTCCTGCCGGAGGATCTCGGCGGCGCGAGCCTTGGCGTAGATTTTTTGCTCGAACAGCAGCCCGTCGTGCAGCTCCATGAATTCGTGGGTGTATCGCGCGTAGCAATACTGGCAGCCGAACTCGCAGCCGCGGTACGGGTTGATCGTCCAGGGAAAGGGCATGCGCGGGCTCGAGCAACGGTTGAGGATGCTGCGGGAATCCAGCTCAAAATATTCGACTTGGCGTTTAGCCTCGACGACCGGGCTTAAGGAGGCAAGGCGCGCGATGCCGACCAGTTCCGGGTCGGGCGTCCGGGGAGCGAGCACGGTTCATCTTCGCTTTTTATTCGCCAATTGTCAAGGGGGTTCCTTCCAACAATGTCACAATAGCTGGATGCGCCCAACTCTCCGGATTTTGGTCCTGACGGCAGCGGCCCTCGCCGCCAGCGCCCAGGATCCTTTCGAGATCCAGATCTACGAGTACAAGACCGTCCCCAAGGGCAAGTGGAACCTGGAGACGCATCTCAACTATGTCGGGCGCGGCACGAAGACCTTTGAGGGCGCCACGGCGCCGACGCACAACCAGTTCCACAAGACCTACGAGCTGACGCACGGCTTGACCGACCACTTTGAGCTGGCCGGCTACCTGGTGACGGCGCGGCGGCCGGGCGGCTCGGCGCTGGACTTCGCCGCGTGGCGGGTGCGCCCGCGGATGCGGTTTCCCAAGTCGTGGAAGCTGCCGGTCGACATCAGTATCAGTACCGAGGTAGCCTTCCCGCGCCGGACTTACGACGAGAACTCCGCGACGCTCGAGATCCGCCCCATCCTCGAGAAGTCCTTCGGGCGTTTCCAGGTCGATCTCAACCCGGTCGTGGGGCGCGCCCTGCGCGGACCCGGGACCGCCGACGGCTGGGACTTCGAGCCGGGCTTGCGGCTGGGCTACGCCGTGACCGACCGCTTCAAGCCGAGTCTCGAGTATTACGGCGGCACCGGCCCGCTGTTCGATCCGCTGCCGGCGCGCGAACAGGTGCACCTGTTTTTCCCCGGCGCCGATATTCAAGTCCGTGAGAACGTGGTGTGGAACCTGGGCATCGGGCTGGCCGCCACCTCGGCCGGCAATCACCTCGTCTACAAGATGCGGATCGGGATTATGTTCGGCGGCTCCGCCAACTGAGCGCTCGTCCCGAAGGCCGCCCGATCAGCGCCGTTTCTTGCGTTCGTTCTCCGCGATCCGCGCCTTCACCAGCTTTTTCACAAGCGCGGCCGGCGGAGGCTTGTCCACCGGGAAGCGGATGGTCCCCTTGGATCTCTGGAAGTCCTGGAGCTCGTCCTGGGACGCTTCCATCGCCGATAGGCTCCCAGGGAACAAGCTGCAGTGGTTCGAGAACGCGGCGAACCCCATCACCATCGCTCCTTTGTACTTGAACATCGGTATCCGATAGCCGATGGCCTCGGTGGCCTCCGGCGGCACAGCGGACCGAATCGCCGCGCGAACTTTGTTCAAGGCGCTGCGGGCGGGTTCCGGGACGCCTGCCAGGTATTCGTCCACGTCCTTCGGAGCCGCGTTGGGTTTCGCTTTTTTCATGACACGCCTCCTACATCGCCCCATCCATCCCGACCCACAGATTCATGGTGTTGAGTTCCTCGCGCCCGGAGGCCTTCAGGTATTGGAACAACTGCATGCGATACGCGGCATAGTGGCACAGCACCAGGCTGACGATCCACGAGCCGCGGCTGGCCTTGGCTCCGAACATATCCATCTCGGCGCGCAGGGAGGCATCGTCGCAGGGGCCCAACAACTCCGCGAACAGCGCCGGCTGCTTGCCGATCGCGTCCTTTATCTCTTCCAGGTTCATCACCTTCGCGGCTGCCTCCCCGGTCTGCCAGGCAGTCCGCCAGGCGTCCATGTCGAACGCGCTCGCCATGGCGCCGCGGAAGTGGATCGGGCCCATGATGGTCAGGTACTGCAGCAGCTCCAGGGTGCTGCGCTGCTTGGGAGTCGGACGGTAGTCCAGTTTCGCCCGGTCGACCTTCGAAGCCAGGTGGAGCAAGAGCCGCGCCTCTCCACGAAGAGAAGTGAGGAGTTCGTCTTTTGTAAGGACCATACGTAGCCTCCGATTTAAGGAACCCGCCGCGATGGCACGCCGAGGAGTCTGCCGCCCGCCCAGGAGCACGGCATCGCGATGGCGATGAGCGCGAGGGGATACCAGTGCGGTCCGAACGCCGGTCCCGCGTTCCACGTCGCCACAGCACCCGCAATGCTTGCGGCAAGGCCCACGACGCCGAGCGCCAGAGCGTGCGGCATGGGCCGATCGGGCGCCAGCCGCGCCGCGATGTAGCCGCCCGCGACGCCGTAGACAATGCGATAGGCCGCCGCAAGCAGCAACAGCGCGTCGGCCATCGGCTGGCCCCACGGCGGGAAGACGCCGGTTGCGTGCAGCGCCGCGTCGGTGCCGAGCGAGAGAATGACGACCGCAAGGAAACCCGTAAGCACAGCGCCAATGCTTCGACCCATACGCCGCGGCCGGTGCGTTTCGCTCATGGCTCTCTCGCTCCTATTCTATCCTCGAGCCGCGCGCATCAGGCTAGTGTGGAAGCCGTTACCGAGCCGCGACCAAAGGGAGCGGTGGCTGTGAACTCTTACGCGGGTCACCACACTAGGCGGGGCATCAAAGACGCGCCCCATCATGATCTCGCGGTCGTTCGTCGCGCGTTTTGTTTTTTCGCGGTTGCGCTCGCGCGTCTTGCGCCTGTCGGGGACGCCGCGAGCCGCCGCATCACCGCGGGACTCGTGAGCTCCCGGAGCGCGTCTTTCCCCACCCAGCGCGCCGCGGAATGCGGCGAGTTCGCCAGGCGCCGGGCCACCGTCACCGCGGCGGCGTGGAGCGCGGCGTTGCGTCTGCCGATCCGGCGCAGAGCCCAGCTCACCCCCTTCTTGACGGAGTTTCGCTCGTCAGTGGCGGCGCGTTCTATCAGGAGCAGGCTGTCGACAAACTGCTGGTCGGTGGCGCTCTTGTCGTGGCCGGCGAGGCTGGCGAGCAGCGCAAAGGCCGCGCGCTTCACGAACTCGTCGCGCTTGTCGCTCCACTGCGCCACCTTGGCCCAGGCGTGCGGCGTGCGGTCGAACAAGCAAAAGCACAGGGTGTCGCAAATGCCCCAGTTGTCGAAGTCCCGGCACCAGCGGTCCATCTGCGCGGGCGTGACGCGCTCCGGCTCGTCGACGAACGAGGTCAGCATGCGGGCCTCGTACCAGCCGGTGTCCCAGAGGGCGGCGGCCAGCTCGTGGTCGCGCCCGAGGCGCTTGCCTAGCACCTGTATGTTCGCCATCGACACGCCAAACGCCTTGTTCGCGGTGATGCCGAACCGCGCCAGGTTTTCGCGATCGCGTGAGGTGCTCTTCTGCTTGAGCCAGGAGAGCGCCGCCTGGACATCCTGCTGCGCGGGGCGCCGCGCTCCCTTTGGGGTCGTCTTCTTGGCAGCCATGGGGGTCCTCCGTGGGCGCTACGCGAGCGACGGCAGCAGCTCCGCAAGCCTGTCGTAGCTCGCGGCCACGCCCTCCTCCATGGGGATTTTGATGGCGGCATCGCGGGCCTCCCGCGACTGGTAGAGCACCGTCAAACTGAGCGCGGTCTTGCCGCCTTGTTCGGTGAGGACGGTCGTCACCAGCGTCTCGCCGCCGGTCCAATCCTCGTCGAACAACTCGGTGTGGACGACCCGCTCAGGCGGCACGATCTCGCGATAGACACCGCCCATCCCCATTTCGGTTGCGCCACGCTGCCACACGTAGCGAAAGGCGCCCCCCACCTTCAGGTCGATCTCGCAGACCGGCATCGACCAGCCGGGCGGCCCGAGTAACCACTGCTTGACCAGTTCGGGCTTGGTCAAGGCGTCGAAGACCAGGCGGCGCGGCGCGTCGAAGACGCGCGTCATCGCGATCTGGCGGTCCGTGGGCGTAGTAACTTTCAATGTTCCGGTGTTCGTCATCGGTGATCTCCTCTATCGCTTCGCGCGTCCACGTTTTTTCTCTTTGGTCTTCAGCTCTTCCAGCACGGCGTCCAGGCGCTGGAAGGTGTCCTCCCAGAACCGGCGGTAGCCTTCCAGCCACTCGGTGGCCTCGGCGAGCGGCTTGGCTTCGAGCCGGCGCGGCCGTTTCTGAGCGTCGCGGCCGCGCGAGATCAGGCTCGCCCGCTCCAGCACCTTGAGGTGCTTGGAGATGGCGGGCTGGGTCATCGCGAACGGCTCGGCCAGTTCCGTCACCGAGGCCTCGCCCGATGCGAGGCGCGCCAGGATCGCCCGCCGCGTGGGGTCGGCGAGGGCGGCGAACGTGGTATCCAGGCGCTCCGAATGGTTCATTACCAGTCAGTTTTATAACCATCTGATTATGCACGGAACCACCGCGGCTGTCAAGGCCCAGTTATCCGCCGCGGCGCCCCAGCGAGAAGACCTTGCCCGGCGCGAACCGCGCTGCCTCGCGACAGCGTTTTTCGCAGCCCACTACCCGCTGACGGCCGCGCGCCCCGCCCCAGAATCGCTGCGCTACAATGGGTTCGCTCCTCATGGCGACAGCGGCATCGGCGGCCCGAAAGCTGCGCAAGAGCCTGTTCGACTTCCCCGTGGAGGCCGCCGAGAGGCGTCCGACCCTGCTGCTGAGTCTCTACCTGCTGCTGGCTATCGCCTCGATCATCGGTCTGAAGGCCGCCGGCAACTCGCTGTTCCTCGACCGCTTCTCGGCGCGGGAGCTCGCGCCGATCTACGTGGCCGTCGCCGCCGTGATGGGGCTGATCGTTCCGTTCTACCTGAAACTCTCGGCGCGGCTGCCGCAGAACCGGCTGATCATCTACACGCAGATGTTCCTGGCGTCCCACTTGGTGCTGTTCTGGTGGCTCGCGCCGTTCGCGTTCGCGTGGATGCCCGTCGTCGTCTACATGTGGACGGAGATTTACGCCGTCATTGTCACCACCCAGGTGTGGAGCCTGGCCAACCACATCTTCACCACGCGGCAAGCGCGGCGCCTGTTTCCGCTCGTCGGCAGCGGAGGACTGCTGGGGGCCGCCCTCGGCGGCCTCTACGGGCGCGAAATGACTTTCCTGGTCGGCACGCGCAACCTGCTGCTGACCTACGTGGCGTTTCTGCTGGCTTCCGCCGTTCTGGTGACCTGGCTGTGGCGCCGCGAGCGCGTCGCGGCGCCTCCCGCTTCCAGCCGCGCCAAGCAACCCGCCCCGGCGAGCTTCCTCGACAGCGTCCGCGCCATCCGCAGCTCCCGGTACCTCACGCTGATGACGTTGCTGGTCGCCCTCTCGGCCATCGTCAACATCCTGGTCGACTACCAGTTCCGCTACATCGTCGAATGGGAGTTCATCGACCAGCAAGAGACCGCCCGCGACAACATGACCGCCCTGTTCGCCGGCTTCTCGAGTTACCTGGCGCTGTTCTCGTTCCTCATGCACCTGCTGCTGACCACGCGCATCATGCGCTGGTTCGGGCTGAACTTCGCCATCTTCGTGCTGCCGCTGGCGATGCTGTCCGGCTCGGTGGTGCTGCTGTTCTCGACGACCCTGGTGGCCGGGATGATGATCAAGGGCTTCGACGGCGTGTTTCGCCACTCCATCGACCGCTCCTCGACCGAGCTGCTCTACGTGCCGCTCTCGGCGCAGCTCAAGCAACAGGCCAAGTCGTTCATCGACATGATCGCCGGGCGCTGGGCCATCGGATTCGGCGGCGTTCTGCTGTTCCTGCTGGTCTACGTGTGGAATCTCTCCGAGCAGCAGATCAGTTGGGTGAACTTGGCGCTGATCGTCCCCTGGCTCGGTGTGGCCTGGATGCTGCGCGAGGAATACGTGCGCACGCTGCGCAGCAGCATCGAGCGCAAGGACACCAGCGCCGAGTCGCTGCTGATGGAGCTGGCGGGGTTCGCCCCCTCCGAGGAGCTCACCGCGACGCTGGCCTCGACCGACGAGCGCGCCGTCGAGTCGGGTCTGGGCTGGCTGCAGTACGGGCAGGCCCACGCCGCGCAATCCCACCTGGCGTCGCTGCTCACCCACATTTCTCCGACCATTCGCCGCAAAGCGATGGCGGTGGTGGCCGCCAAGGACTTGCCGGACTTGCTCCCGCAGGTGACCCGCTTTCTGTATCTCGACGACCAGGTCGAATCGCTATGGCAAGCCCTCGACTATCTCGACCGCCATGACCCGGGGCGGTCGCACGCCGGGATGAAGGCCTTCATGGAGGGCCCGCACGCCGTGCTGCGCGGTACGGCGGCGGCGCGGCTGCTGGCTTCCGGCGATGCGGCCCACCGCGAGCAAGCCGGCAAGACCCTCAACGCCTTTCTGGATTCGGCGCGCGGGCCGGAGCCGGCTCACCGCCAGCGCGCCGCCGAGCTGCTGGGCCGCGTGCCGGCGGATCTCGAATGCCAGGCCGTGCTGGCCGATTTCCTCCAAGACCCGGACCCGGACGTGGTGCGCGCGGCGATCGAGAGCGCCGGCCGCACGCGGCGCCACGACCTGGTGCCGCGCCTGATCGATCTCGCCGGCGACCGCAAGCTCAAGACCGACGCTCGCCAGGCGCTGGCCTCGTTCGGCGCCGGCATCCTGCCGACTCTGCATCAAGCGCTCCTCGACCCCAACCTGCCGCCGCGAGTCCGCCGGAACTTGCCGCGCGTGTTCTCGTCGATCGGCGGTCAGGAAGCCGCCGATTATCTGGCGCTGTGTCTCGACGGCAGCAACCGCCTGCTGAAGGCCCCGGTGGTGCGCGCGCTCAGCCGCATCCGGGTGCGCGAGCCGGAAGTTCGCTTCGACCCGGCGCGCATCACCCCGCTGATCCTCGAAGAGCTTCGACGGTATTACCGCTATCTGAGCATCCGCCACGGCGTCCCGCTGCAGGGCCTCTCGGCCGGCGCCAGTCTTCTGGGCCGCGCCCTGAAGGAGCACCTCGAGCGGAAGATCGAGAGCATCTTCCGGCTGGTCGCCCTGCTCTATCCGGCCAAGGATATTCTCGATGCCTACCACGGCATCAGCAGCGGGCGCCGCGATCTGCGCGCCAACGCCCAGGAGTTCCTCGACAGCGTGCTGCTGAACCCGCTGCGACAGATGCTGCTGCCGATCCTCGAGGACCGCTCGCCGGAGCGCGTGCTGGAGTATGCGCGCGAGCAATTCGGCATTCAGAAACCGAGCTTCCAGGAAGCCTTGCGAGAGCTGCTGGTTGAGGGTGACCCCTGGTTGCAGTCGGTCGCCATTTACGCCGCCGCCGACCAGAGCCTGCCGGGTCTCGACCCGCTGCTCGAGCCCTTGGCTAACGCCAGCGATGAGTTGTTGCTCGAGACCGTCAAGGCGGCCCGCCGCCGCCGGCGCTCGCCCCCGGTGGCGCCTCCGGCCCAGGCGGCGCCCGCCTCAGGAAACCCATGGAAAACCTGACCACCCTCGACAAAGCGATTCGTCTGCAGAAGGTCGAGCTGTTCGGCGATATGGAAACCGACGGGCTGGCCCTGGTGGCCTCGATTGCCGCGCAGGTGCCCTGCGCCAAAGACACCGTTCTGTTCAAGGAGAACGCCGCTTCCGAGGCCCTCTATGTCGTGCTAAGTGGCCGAGTCCGCCTCACCCGCGCCGGCCGCGAGGTCTTTTCGATCGGGCCCGGCGAGACCCTCGGCAACTGGGCGCTGTTCGACGACCAGCCCAACGTCGCCACCGCCACCTGCGCCGAGGAAAGCTGGCTGCTCAAGATCGAGCGCGAAGACTTCTTCGACCTGCTCGCGGACCACGCCGAGATGACCCAGCGGATGTTCAAAGCCCTCGTGAAGCGCGTTCGCTCGCTGCTAGCCCTGGGGCTGGGAGCCCAGGGCGCCGCCGCCCAAGGGAAGCCCAGTGCCTGAAGCCTCCGCCAACCGGGCCGCGTCGGGCGTCCGCGCCGCCAAGCTACTGGTGTTTCCGGCCGCGGCGGCGCCTCGGGAGCGGATCGAGAACGCCGCCGGGCCGGATGGCGTCGAGTTTCTCCCGGCGGCAGACCTCAGCGCCGCGCGGAATCTGATCTCCGGCGGTTCGCCGGATGTGCTGGTGCTCGACGCCGCATCGGCGCTCGAGCTTCTGCCCGCCTTCAGCGTCGACGACTACCCGCCTCCCCTTCTGGTCGCCGGCGGCGGACCCGACCAGCGCCGCCGCGCCCTCCAGGCCGGAGCCTTCGGCTGCCTCGACGATGCCGGAGACTGGTCGGCCTGGCTCGCCGCCGCCCTGCTCTATCGCCGCCTCCAGCTCGAAAACAAGCTCATCCGCGAGGAGAGCGACCGCATCCACACCGAGCTGCTTACCTCCTACGGAACCGTTTCCGAGCACTCCCACCTGCTCGAAGCCGAGGTCCGCCGCCGCACGCAGGATCTAAAGGAATCCGAGGAGAAATACCGCGCGCTGATCAACGACGCCAACGAGGCCATCTTCCTGGTCGAGATGGAATCCTTCCGGATCCTGGAGGTCAACAGCAAGGCTTCTCAACTGACCGGGTTCCCGGCGGAAAAACTGGCCGGCATGGAATTGCGCGACCTGATCGCCAAGGAGGAGCACGCCGCGCTGGAAGAGGCCTGTCGCCGCGTGGCCGAGACCGGCAGTCTGGTTCACAACAACGCGACGCTCCGCCGCGTCAAGGGCGGGCCGCGAACCGTCGACCTCAGCGCCAGCCGCGTTCGCTTCGCCGGCCATGAGGTGATGCAGTGCATCTGTCACGACGTCACCGACCGCAAGCGCCTGGAGGCTTACCTGCGAAACTACACCGAGGAGCTGGAGCGCCAGGTCGAGGAGCGCACCCGTGAGCTGCAGCGCTCGCACTCGCAGCTCTTGCAGCAGGAGAAAATGGCCGCCCTCGGCGCGCTCGTCGCCGGCATCGCCCACGAGATGCACACCCCGATCGGCACCATCAGCAGCAACGCCGACATTCTGACCCGCTCCCTGAACCGTCTCCACCACCTCATTTCGAGCGAGGGCTGTCCCGAGTCGTTCCGCACCAATCCCGAGCTGACGCGCGTCATCGGGATCGTCGACGAGATCTCGCGCGTCAACCAGCTGGCCTGCGAGCGCATCATCGGCATCGTCCGCAGCCTCCGCAACTTCGCCCGCCTGGACGAGGCCGAGGTCAAGACCGCCGATCTGCACGAGGGCCTCGAGAGCACGCTGACGCTGGTCCGCCACGAGCTCAAGACCCGCATCACCGTCGACCGCCAGTTCGGAAAGATCACTCAGATCCAGTGCCACCCCAACCAGCTCAACCAGGTCTTCATGAACATGCTGGTCAACGCCTCCCACGCCATCCAGGGAAACGGAACCATCACCATCCGCACCTTCCAGGAGAACGATATGGTCAAGGTGCAGATCTCCGACACCGGCGGCGGCATCAAGCCGGAGCACCTGCGGAAGATTTTCGACCCCGGCTTCACCACCAAGGGCGTCGGCGTGGGCACCGGCCTCGGCCTGTCGATCTGCTACAAGATCATCCAGGATCACGGGGGTAAGATCGAGGTGGAGAGCGAATTGGGGCGCGGCACTACCTTCACCATCTGCTTGCCTGTACAATAGAGGATTTGCTGCCCGCGCCCTAATGTTCACTCCCGACAGGCAGGCCGTGATTCTGATCGTCGACGACGAGGAGATGGTGCTCGTGAGCATCAAGTCGTTTCTGATGCTCGAAACCGAGCACGATGTGATCACCTGCAACTCGCCGGCGGCGGCCGTCGAGCTGGTCAAGCAGCGCGCCGTCGACCTGGTCATCTCCGACTACCTGATGCCGGAGATGGACGGCATCTCCTTCCTGCTGCAAGTCAAGAGCATCCAGCCGCACGCCATCCGCATCCTGCTGACCGGCTACGCCGACAAGGAGAACGCCATCAAGGCCATCAATGAAGTCGGTCTCTACCAGTACATAGAAAAGCCCTGGCAGAACGCCGACCTCAACCTGGTGATCACCAACGGCCTCGAGAAGCGCTTCCTCATCGAGCACCTCCAGAAAAAGATCCTCGAGGTGCAGACCGCCGAGCACAACCTGCAGGAGATCCAGGATCAGATCATCAAGGCGTTCACCTAGCAGACGCTGATGCGAGTGACCGTCGCGATTCGAAACCTAGGCGCCCTGAACGGAGCCTACGAGTCCGAATTCCTGGTGGACACGGGGGCCACCGACTCCGTGGCTCCGGCGTCCGCGCTGGAGAAAATCGGCGTCAAGAAAGTCGGCAAGATGGTTTACGAGCTTGCCAACGGCGCCCGCCAGGAGTACCCCTTTGGCTTGGTGGAGATCTCCGTGATGGGAGAGGTCACGGCCGGCCGCATCATCTTCGGCCCCGACGATGCCGAGCCGCGGCTCGGCGTCACCGCGCTCGATTCCGTGGGCATCACGGTAAACCCGACGACGCAGACGCTGGAGCGTTTGCCCGCGATTCCCTTGAAATAGCAGTGCGGCGTTCTTAGAGCGCGCAGTTGCCTATCGGCGTTTATCGGCGTGCATCGGCGGTTCCAAAGCCTTTTGTCTTCCTACGCGTGCGTCAAGAAAATCGGCAGCCCCCGCTTGCTCGCGTAGTTGGGCCGGTAGCGTTCCACGTTGTACATCGTTTCGACGTCGACGCGGCGCGGGCCCAGAGCCGGGTCGGGCAGGTCGGCGTCGACATAGCAGCCGTTCTGGATGGCCACCATCCGGCCGTGCTTGCCCTCGGCCAGGCATTCGAGCGCCATGTTGGCGAAGGTCGTGGCCACCATCTTGTCGACGAAGTCCGGCTCGCCGCTGCGCAGGTCGTAGGTCAGGTCGCTGACGATAGTGTCCTCGCCCGCGATCCTCTTGACCTCGTCGCTCAAGGCCTCGCCGATGTTGACCTTCTTGCGATGACCGTAGGCGTCGGCGTCGCCGTACTCCTTGACCGCCTCACCCGTCCACACCGCCCCTTCGGAGATCACCACCAGCGAATAGTTGCTCGGGTTGTTGCGCTTGTCGGTCACCAGCAGGTCGACCAGCTTGTGCAGGTCGAAGGGGTGCTCCGGGATGCAGCAGCGGATCGAAGTGACGTAGGCGGTGTAGAGCGCCGTGTAGCCGGCGTCGCGGCCGAAAATACGGAAAATCCCGATGCGCTCGTGCGAGCCGACGGTGGTGCGCTGGCGCGTGATCGCCGCCACGGCCCGGGTCACCGCCGTCGAGAACCCGATGCAGTACTCCGTGTTGCGCACGTCGTTGTCCATGGTCTTGGGCACGGCGATGATGCGCACGCCGCGCTTGTCGAGGGCCGGCGCGTAGCCGATGGTATCGTCGCCGCCGATCACCACCAGCGAGTCGATCCCCAGCGACTCCAGGTTCTCCATCACCTGCGGCGTGACGTCCACCACGCCGGGCTTGACTTCGCGGAAGCTTCCGGCGCGCCCCGCCAGCGGCGGCGGCAGCTTGTCCGCTTTCATCTTCGCCGGGTTGGTGCGCGAGCTGTGCAGCAACGTTCCGCCGGTGCGATCGATGGTGCGGGTGTTCGCCCGGTCGAGCGGCATGACGTACTTTTCCGGCGCCGCGCGATCCAGGTGCGTCAGTCCTTCCCATCCCCTGCGAATACCTAAGGCCTCAAATCCCAGCTCCGTGCCCCGATAGACCACCGCCTTGATCACCGAGTTGAGCCCCGGCACGTCGCCGCCGCCCGTCAGGATGCCGATGCGCTTTCCCGCCATAGGCCTCAGCCCGCGAACGGCGCGCTGTTCTTGTCGGTCTCCCAGGTCAGATGGTTGATGTAGAGTTTCACGAGCGCCTCGGGATGCCGCCCGCGGAACTCCTCGAGCACGCGCTGCTGCCAGCCGTCGGTCAGGCTCTCCCCGATCGCGGCGTCTTTCTGGAAAAACCCGTTGCCGTCGTGAGAGATCTTCAGGAAGTCGAGCACCTCGGCGACGAACGTGGTGTTGGAAACCAGGATCGCCGACGCCAGGTCCTTGGCCAGCTCCTGGTCGCCCTGCTCCAGCCGCTCCCACAGCCGCGGCGCCGCTTTGCGCAGGTTTTCTGTGTTCAGTTTGTTCAGCCGGGTGCGGACCTTGAAGGTGTCGTAGACCTTAAAGGATTTGAGCGTGCCCAGCGAAATCTTGCGGACCAGCTCATCGAGCGCCGTCCGCCCCAGGCCGACAAAAGCCGCGCTCAGCTCCATGAGCGCAGCATAACACAGCGTCGCTGCGACCCCGCTTCGCGCGCCCGCCGCCCGCTCGCGCCGCGCGAAGCGCGGCTCAAAAAAGCACGGCGCAGCCGCACAGCGCGTAACTTTCGACTTTTGCCATTTGACTTTTGACTTGCCTTTGGTTTCGGCTCAGCCTTCCTCTGCCGCAAAGATACCGGCGATATCTCTCGCTCCATGCAAGACGCGGATAATCTCGACGCCGTTCGGACGCGGCAAATAGAAGATCAGGTAGTTCTCAAAACCTCGAACCCGAAAGCGGCGCATCCCTTGCAACCGCGCGGTGTCAGAATGACAAAGCGTTCCGCATTGCGGCTGCTTTGCGAGCAGAGCCCCAGTCCTCTCGAGGGCGGCAAGGTAACCTTCCGCGACGGCGACGCTGGCCTGCTCGCCGAAGTAGACGAACTGTTCCAATAGATCGAGCCGCGCCCGCGGTCGCAGCGTCGCCGACGCTATCAGTTCCGGGATTTCTTGCGCGCTCGCAGTCTGTTCAATGCCTCCCGTCTCAGGTCCGTCCAGAACGCAGCGTTCACGGGGATGGGATGGCCAGAGTGGAGGCCCTCAAGCAAGAGGGCATCCAGCTTCTCGGCGGCCCGGCGCCTATGATCCTGGCGGATCAGCTCGCGGACATACTCGCTGGGAGTGCTGTAGGCGCCCTTGGCTTGCTTTTCCACGTATTGCTTGAGTTGCTCGGGCAGTGATACGTTCATGGAGGTCATCGGTTCCAGTCTACTCCGCCTGGCAATATCTGTCAAATACTGCCATCACTTCCCCGTCCAGCTCGGCTCGCGCTTCTCGAGAAACGCCGCCATGCCCTCCTGCGCGTCGGCGGCCACCGCGTTCATGCTCATCACTTCCTTGGCGTAGTCGTACGCCCGGGATTGATCCAGGTCGATCTGCGCGTAGTACGCCCGCTTGCCGAGCGACATAGTGTAGGGGCTCGCGGTGGCGATCTCGCACGCCAGCTGGCGCGTCGCGTCCACCAGCTCTTCGGCCGGGACCACGCGGTTCACCAGACCCCACTCGCACGCCGTTCGCGCCTCGACCACCTTGCCCGTCAGCAGCATTTCGAGGGCGCGCTTGCGGCCCACCGCCCGGCTTACTTCGACCATCGGAGTAGTACAGAACAGCCCGATGTTGATCCCCGGCGTCGCGAACCTGGCGCTTTCCGACGCCACCGCCAAGTCGCAGGCGGCGACGAGCTGACAACCCGCCGCCGTCGCCACTCCCTGCACCTGGGCGATCACCGGCTGCGGGATCGCCTTCAGCCGCGTCATCAGGTCCGTGCACAGGTCGAAGATCTCCCGGTAGCGCGCCAGCTCCTGCCCGATCATTTCTCCCAAGTCGTGGCCGGAGCAAAACGCCGTCCCGGAAGCGGCCAGGATCACGGCGCGCACTTCGCGGTTGGCCCCGGCTTCGCTCAGGCAGGCGATCAGCTCGCGCGTCATTTCCACCGACAGCGCGTTCCGCCGCGCCGGGCGGTCAAGCGTGATCGTGACAAACGGCTCCGCCGTTTCAACGATCAGGTTCTGGTAGCTCATAGTGCCATCAGCCTAACACAGGCTTCGCCCCCCAACCCCCATCCCCCACCCCCCAACCCCGCGCGGCGAGCCGCGCTCGCCGCGCTGTGTTACGCTCGTGGCCATGATTCACTGCCGCGCGATTCGTGGCCTGTGCCTGCTCGCTTCCCCGTTGCTGCTCGCTGCCCAGGCGCCGACCATCGAGGAGTACGAGCCGCGGACCACGCTGGTCGTCGCGCAACACCCCACGCCGCGCGCCAAGTTCCCGTTCATCGACGTCCACGGGCACCCCCGCGGCAGCGGTAAGCTGCTGGCCGAAATGGACCAGATGAACTTGCGCCTGATGGTCGTGCTGTTCGGCGGCAGCGGCGACCGGCTCAAACGAAGCCTCGAGAACTACCGGGCGCTCGACCCGAACCGCTTCGTGCTGTTCGCCAACCTCGACTGGAGCGGCATCAACGAGCCCGGCTGGGGCGCCCGCGCCGCCGCGCAGCTCGAACAGGACGTCAAGACCGGCGCCGTGGGCCTCAAAATCCACAAAAACTTCGGCATGGACCTCAAGTACCGCGACGGGCGCCGCGTGCCCGTCGACGACCCGCTGCTCGACCCGGTCTTTGAGGCCTGCGGCCGCCTCCAGATCCCCGTAGTCATACACACCGGCGACCCGCGCACCCACTTCGAGCCGGTCGACAAATTCAACGAGCGCTGGATCGAGCTGAAGACTCGCCCCGGACGCGCCCGCTCCGACGAGGAGCTGAAGTGGGAAACGCTCACCGCCGAGCGCGACCGCATGTTCGCCCGCCACCCCAAGACCACCTTCATCGCCGCGCACCTCGGCTGGCACGCCGGCGACCTGGCCGCCCTCGGCCGCCTCTTCGACCGCCTGCCCAACGTCCACGGCGAGTGCGGCGCCGTGTTGACCGAGATCGCACGCCAGCCCTTTAGCGCCCACGATTTCTTCGTCAAATATCAGGACCGCCTCCTGTTCGGCAAGGACAGCTACGTGCCCGCCGAGTATCCCTACTACTTTCGCGTTTTTGAGACCCGCGACGAGTACTTCGACTACGCGCACCGCCGCCACGGCCTGTGGAAGATGTACGGCCTCGGCTTACCCGACGATGTGCTGAAGAAGCTCTACTACAAAAACGCCATCCGGATCATCCCCGGCATTCCCGCGGCGCAGTTTCCGAAGTAGCCGCCCGTGGCCGCGCGACGCGGCCTCGCCGCGACCATTCCGACTTCTGACTCCTGACTTCTGACTTCTGACTCCTGACTCCTGGCTGCGGTAGACTCCGGGGGAAGCCGCAGTCTTCGGGAGGGCGCCATGCCGGCAAAGCAAACCAGGAAGGGCCGCCGTGGAACGTCTCGCGCGGCGGGGTCAAAGGCCCCGGAATCGGCCTACCGTTTCACGCCCGCGGAGCTGGAGCGAGCGCTGCGCACCGGCGAGCACGTCGGGTTGCTCGAGGACTACTTTGGAGACGCTGCCTACCGCGAGCTGCGGCAACTGGCCCAGGAGGCGGCTACACGGGGCGTCCGCGGCGGACCCCGTGTTCTCATCCTCCCGGGCATCATGGGATCGACCCTCGCCAAACCGGGACTGATTTTCGACGACACCATCTGGGTCGAGCCGGTAAGTATTGCTCGGGGAAAGTTGTTCGATCTGATTTTGAACGGGGGCCATTCGAAGGTTTTCGCCGCCGGGGCCTTACTTCCCGTCTACCTCAAGCTGAAGCTGAAGCTCGGAATCGCCGGCTTCGATGCCGACTATTATCCGTTCGACTGGCGAAGAGGCATCGACTCGCTCGGCCAGGGCCTGGCCCGCGGCCTGGCGAAAGATAACCGCGAAGTGAGCCTGGTCGCGCACAGCATGGGCGGCCTGGTCTCGCGCGCCGCCATCGCCTCCGGGGCGAAGAAGGTCAAGCGCCTCATCATGCTCGGCACGCCGAACTTCGGCTCCTTCGCTCCGGTGCAGGCTCTGCGGGCGGTCTATCCCCTGGTCCGCCAGGTCGCGGTCGCCGATCTCAAACACACCCCCGAACAACTCGCCGAAAAAGTTTTCGCCACCTTTCCCGGCCTCTATCAGATGCTTCCGTGGCCGGCGAAATGGAGCGCCCTCAACCTCTACGACCTCGCCAACTGGCCGGCCCAGGGCCCGCGCCCCCGTCAGAAGCTCCTCGACGGCGTGGCGCGCGTGCAGCAACTTCTGGCGCAAGCCCAGGGGCCGTATTTTCTCATTGCCGGCGTGAACCAGGAGACCATCACGTCCGTGCGCCGGTCGGACGGCGAGTTCCTGTACGAGACCTCGCTCGACGGCGACGGCACCGTGCCCCTGTCGTTCGCCGAATTGCCTGGGACCAAGACCTACTACGTCGAGGAGTCCCACGGCAGCCTGCCCAACAACGGCGCGGTCGAGCGCGCCGTCGTCGACCTGCTCAACCGCGGCGAGACGCAGGAGCTCCCCGACCGCCGTCCGGCGACCGAGCGCGGCGGGACGCGCCAGATCGGCGACGCCGAGTTGCGCGCCGCTTCGGGCGAGGGCCGCGTTCTCAGCCAGCGCGAGTTTCGGCACCTCCTCGAGGAGTGGGCTTCTCCGGTGGCGCGCGAGGCCGGCCCGGCGATCGCGCCGCGTGGGCCCGTGGCTGCCGCCGCGACGGCGGCCGGCGCCGAGTCGGACACGCTGATCATCGGCCGGCCCCGCCAGCGCCGCCTCGACGTCCAGCTCGCCCAGGGCAGCATCACCGAGGTGAACACGCGCGCCATTGTGCTGGGCATCTTTCAGGGAGTAGCGCCGAGCGGCGCCGCCGCCGCTCTCGACCAGCGTCTCGACGGCGCCATCGCCGAGTTCACGCGCCGCCGCATGTTCTCCGGCAGCGTCGGCGAGGTATTCCTGATGCCTGTGGGCCGCTACTCCCTCCGCGCCGACCTCATTTGTTTCGTCGGCCTGGGACCCTTTGACCGCTTCGGCGACGAAGTGCAGAAGATGGTCGGCGAGCACGTCATCCGGACCCTGGTGCGCACCGACGTCGAGGATCTGGCCACCGTGGTTCCCGGCGGAGGCTCCGGCTGGAGCCCGGCCGCCGCCCTGCGGAACCTGTTTGCAGGTTTCCTGCGCGGTCTGTCCGACGCCGACAAGCACCACAAGTTTCGCAGCGTCACGCTGTGTGAAATCGACCAGGTCCGTTGCGAGGAGATCCGCGGAGAGCTCCACAGGCTCTTTCGAAGCACCCTTCTTGATGACGTCGAGGTGACCTTCCGCACCGCCGCGCCGCTGCCTTCCCCGGTAGCGCCCGCGGTCCGCGCCGCTGGACCGGCGGCCCCTCAACCGGCGTACTTGATCGTCCGCCAGGAGACCGCGCCTGGCGGCAAGAAAACACCAGCCCAACTCGCCTTCCGGGCCTCCTTGCTTGGGGTGGGAGCGAAAGCGACCGTCGTGACGCGCGAGCAGACCGTTAGCGCCGTAGAGCTCAACCAGCACTTGAAGTTGCTGGAGTCCGAGGGCTTCGACTTTGCGGCCCTCGAAGACTTTGGGCCAAAACTGGCCCAGCTCACACTCCACGACGAAGTCCTCACGGTACTGCCGAAGTCCCAGAAGAGCCACCTGGTGGTCGTCACCGACGCGCCTTCGTCGCGGATCCCCTGGGAAACGATTCGGCTGGACGGCTGGGCGCCCGCCGCCGCGGCCGGCCTCAGCCGTAAGTATCTGGCGGACAATCTCTCCGTCGCCAAGTGGCTCGACGAGCGCCAGCAGGATGCCGTGCTGGACGTCTTGCTGGTCGTCGACCCGACCCAAGACCTGCCCGGCGCCGCGGCGGAAGGCGAGCGGATCGAGAAGATGTTCGCCTCGCATCCCGGCGTGAAGGTTCATCCCATCCGCCAGGCGGCTGCCACTCGAACCGCGCTGCTGGAGGCCTTCCGTTCCGGCCGCTACGACGTCATCCACTACGCCGGGCACGCCTTCTTTGATCCCGACGATCCCGGCCGCAGCGGCATCCTCTGTCACGGCAAGGTGCCCCTGAGCGGCGCGGATCTGGCCGGCCTGAGCAATCTCCCCAGCCTGGTCGTGTTCAACGCCTGCGAGGCGGCGCGTGTTCGAGGCCGCCGCCAAGCTCGAAAGGATCTTCAGAAAAGTATAGGTCTGGCTGAGGCCTTCCTGCGCGGCGGCGTGGCCAACTATGTCGGCACCTACTGGCCCGTCGGCGACGCCGCCGCCGAGGTGTTTGCGGGAAAGTTTTACGAAGCCCTGCTGGCCGGCCGGCCCATCGCCGAGGCGCTGTGCACGGCTCGCCAGGAGCTGCGTGGCAAGCAGAACCTCGATTGGGCCGACTACATCCACTACGGCGCCCACGACTTCGTGCTGAAGCAACGCTAAGCAGGCATTGGTGATCTCCTGGGGCAGCCTTATGGTTGCTCCGTGAGAAGTTTTCGTCGGCGCCGCCTGCGGCTGTGGGAATCGAAACTCGCTTCGCGTCCGGTTGCCTTGGGCACTGTTGCCATGGCAGCGCCCATTCTGATTCCCCTGCAAATCAGCTGAAGAGTGTTCTCTGGCGCTGCACCGCCGACTTCAGCTCTGGCCAACGCTCGACAAACAGCGCTGCAGAAATGCGGCCCAGCTCGCTCGGTTCAATCTTGTTGAGCCCACCGCCGTAGACTCGGCCCTCACCGCGCAGTTCGTGGCCGGTGACACGACGCAAGAGCTCGTGGATCACTGCGCCACACTCTGGTTGCGTGCGCAGCAGAGCCGCGAGGCTGCCCTGTGGATATAGCATGAGGTACAGGTTCGTCCCTATGGCGGCCGAACGGTTCCAGATGAAGCGAAACGGCTGCTTTTCGTCGGCGCCCCGCCCCATGTACGTGCAAAGGAAGGGCGCAGGCCGCCGTTGCTCTTGCTTGTACCACGGTGCCCGCTTGCCGACGAGGTAGCCGTCTTTGATCCCCAGCGTCTCGGCGGTTTGCAGGTATGCCCACAGGGCCGGGTATTTGGTCTTGACAACATGCTCCGGCAAGTCGCAGTCAATGACGGAAAGCTGTAGGTCGATCAGCGGGTAGCCGTCCTCGGCGGCATCGATGATCGTCGCCTTGAGGTGGCGTGGGCTGGGGAGGATCGGGCGCAGGAACTTCCTCGGCAGGCCGCGCCGGGCCGCGTCGGCCCGCTCGAGGACGAAGAACTTGTTGTTACCCGTGGCGATGCCGCGCTGAATTTTGAACAAGTCTCCGAGCGTTGGCCCCTCGGCGTTGGTGGATGTGCGACGGTCGTTCCTAGCGTGCTCGGGGTACACGGTCCACTTGCGCGAATCGCGCAGTCGGTCGACCGTGACGGTTTCGTGGGCGTGCGGCTGGGCCATCGTGCCCCCGAAGGTAAACTCTACGGTATGTCCCGCTGGCGGGGGCGCTTTGTGGAACACCAAGACGACGGATGAGACCAAGGCGTCGCCGAACTGGACATCGTTGGCGTTGAACCGATGAGCGCGCACAAGGGTCACGCGGTCCGTGAGGAAGCGTTTGAGCGCGGCTCCGTAGTTCACGTCCATGAACTCCGACGGGATGAGCCATGCCGCGTGGCCGCCTTCCTCCATCCACGCGGTTGTGAGGAGGAGAAAATAGACGTACAGGCCCGCAAGCCCGTTGACCTCGACGCCCGTCATGTGGCGCGCCAGCGATTGCAGGCGCTCCTTGTTCTCGCGCTCCAAGTGGTGGTGCCGCACGTAGGGCGGGTTGGCTAGGATGAGGTTCGGGGCGGCCGGACGGGAGGGCCTGGCGATGATGCGCGTAAAGTCGCCGCGCATGACCTCAAGCCCAGCGTCGGCCCAGAGGTCGCGGGCCGCATCGCAGAAGGCGGGATCGAGTTCGATGCCGACGGCGCTGGCGATGCGATCTCGCCCGAACACCATGAGCGCCGCGGAAAAAAAGCTGCCGGTGCCGATCGACGGGTCGGCGAAACGGATGCCGTCTCTCTTGCTGCCAAGGAGCGTCGCGACGTACTGGGCGATCTCGACCGCGAGGCTGTTGGGCGTGGCGAACTGGCCGAGGCGGTTCCTTTCCGCCCCCGACCGCCTTGCATCGATCTCCGCCTGGATCGCCTGTCGGCGGGTTTCGACCGGGTTGTTGTAGCGGGCGGTCATGCAGCCTACAGACCCAGCTTGAGAAGGTCGTCGATGCGGTGCTCCCACACCCAGTCTAACCCCTCCGCGGCCTCGTAGCCCAGATAGTCGCTTCCGAAGTAGCCGCAGAGAAACAGTACGAACGGCACCGTCGCGCCGTAGGTCGCCTGGAGTTGATGGATCTTCGTCGCCTCTTCCTTACGGCGCTTGTTCGTGTTCGTGAAGTCACCCGCCGACTTGGCTTCGATGAGGATGGGCAGCCGATCCTTGCGGGGCTTTCTGGGCTGAATGACCACGTCAGCCGGGATGTTTACCTTGAGCGCCCTGCCGACAGGTAGATTCATCCGAAACGTGTAGGTGCCAGGCTCCATGTCTTTCAGCGGTTTCCCAGCCGGATGCGCCTGCTTCCGATAGCCTCGGTTGTCCAAGTACTGGCCGATCAGTGCGAGCTGCCGCTGTTCTTGGGCGTTGCGAACGATCGGGTTGGCGACTGCGCTGCATAGGCGATCGGCAACGATGGTGGATGCTCGGTCACGTTCGTGGTCGCTGGGATTCTGACTCCCGCCGAGCCACGGGAAGATGTCGCGATCCAACAGTTTCGCCAAGATGTGGCACAGGGCTTTCAACTCGATGTCGAGATCTGCGGCTAGCATTCGTGCGGGGAGCTTTCCCTCTTCCATTCGGCTGACGAGATTCCTGCTCGCTTTGGCAAGCCCGATCAAACGGTCTACCGCCAAGGGCGGAGCCGTGCACATGCGGAGCGTCGGTAAGGCTCCGGGGTTACCTCGCAGGGTCGCCGCGTCGAGGTTGCGGAGGTCGTTTGTGGCAAGGAGCGCCGTCTTGACGTGCTCCGTCGTCTTGATTCGCGTCGACCGAAACGCCGCGGGAGCGAACTCCATGAACCACTGGTTGAACTGGTCAACCGAGGCGGCGACATCCGCCTTCCAGAGGTGCGGCTTGTCGGCGTTGATTCGTCTCGGCTTCATGTGAGACCCATGCTCTCACCTCTGCTGCGTTCCCGATTGTTGCGGCCACCGTCCTTGGGCGGTTTCCTCTGCGCCTCTGCGGTTGGAATTCCACCCCGTCGAGCCAGATTATTTGGCGGGCTTGTAGGCCACGCAATCGATCTCGACTCTCGTGTCGCGTCCGGGCAGCGTGGCCTGAACGGTTGTTCGCGCCGGGCGCACTTCGCCGAAAAACTCCGCGTACACCTGGTTCATCGCCGCGAAATCCCCGATGTCGGTCAGAAACACCGAGCACTTCACGACGTCGCCCAGCTCGGCGCCCGCCGCGCGCAGGATCGTCCGGACGTTCTCCAGCGTCTGCCGCGTTTCGCTCGCCGCATCGCCCAGTTTCCATTGGTTGGTCTTCGGATCGATCGGCCCCTGGCCCGACACGAAGATGAAGTCCCCGGCGCGAACGGCGTGCGAGTAGGGGCCTTTGGGCGTGGGTGCTCCCGGAGCGATGATTCTCACGAGCATGGGCGCGACCATAGGGGATGAGGATAGCACACGACCGGCGCTGGCCTGGCGGTAGCTTTTGAAATTCCGGCCTCCGCGGGTGTATCCTTAAGAGTTGCCGAGAGCGCCTTTTACTCTGAAGACCATGCGTCACCGCCCCGGCCCCCATCCCCCAGCCCCCAACCCCCGCGCGGCGGGCCGCGTTTCGTTGCGGCTCGCCGCGCTGTTCGCCGTTGCCCTGGTTTGCCTGCAATCCGGCTGCTCGAAGGACGACGCCCGCGCTCGCGCCGCCGCCAAGGCCGTCCCCAAGACCGCCGTGCCGGTGCAGGCCGCCCCGGTGACTTCGGATACCGCGCGCCGCCTGGTCGAGGTTACCGGGACGCTCCAACCCTACGACAAGGTCACCGTCAGCTCCGAGGTCGAGGGCAGCATCCGCCACGTGCTGGTGGATCTGGGCGACCGCGTCACGCCGGGCCAGCTTCTGGCGGAGGTCAATCCGGAGGAGTTTCGCATCGACGTCCGCCAGCAGCAGGCCCGGTTGCAGCAGACCTTGGCCAACCTCGGCCTGCGCGAAGGCCAGGACCCCCGCTCGATCCAGAACGAGGACACGCCCGAGGTCCGCCGCGGCCGCTCCGTGCTCGTCGAGGCGCAGCAGAGTTTCGCGCGCGCCAGCGAGCTCCACAAAGAAAAAATCGGCACCGCGCAGGCGGTCGACCAGGCCCAGGCGGCCCTGAAAACCGCGCAGGCCAACCTGAGCCTGGCGGAAGAAACCGTCAACATGCAGCGGGCGCAGGTGGAGCAGGCCCGCGTGGCTCTGCAACTGGCCGACAAGAAGCTCAAGGACACCGCCATCCTCGCCCCGTTTGCCGGCTCCATCAGCGAGCGCCAGGTGGCGCCGGGGCAGTTCGTCCGCGCGCAGACTCCCGTGTTCGTCATCGTTCAAACCAACCCGCTGCGTTTGCGAACGGAAGTCTCCGAGCGTTTCGCGGCGGCGGTCCGCCAGGATCAGCAGGTGGGCTTCCGCGTCGACGGTCTGCCCGGCCGCACCTTTAACGGCAGGGTCTGGCGCATCTCGCCGTCGATGACCGAGCAGACCCGCACGCTGCTGGTCGAGGCCCTGGTCCGCAACGACGAGCAGCTTCTGAAACCGGGCATGTTCGCGCGCGCCTCCATCCAGTCCGGCGAGACGGCCCGCGTCCTGATGGTGCCGGCGCAAGCCGTCCTCAATTTCTACGGCGTTACCAAGGTGTTCACGCTGAGCGAGGGCAAGGCCCAGGACCGCACCGTCAAGCTCGGGGACCGCTTCGAGGAGCGCTTCGAGGTGCTGGAAGGCTTGCGCGAGCAAGAACTGGTGGCGGTATCCAGCCTGGAGCGTCTCTCGACCGGCATGGCAGTGGTAGTACAGGGCGGCGCGGCGAGCCAGCCGCAGGGAGCGACCCGACCATGAGATTGGCTGAAATCTGCGTCCGGCACCCGGTGTTCGCCACCATGCTCACCGCCTGCCTGGTGGTGCTGGGCATCATTTCCTACCGCGAGATCGGCGTCGACCAGTTCCCCAAGGTCGACTTCCCGTCGGTAAGCATCACCACGACGCTGCGCGGCGCCGGCCCCGAGGAGATGGAGTCGACCGTCACCAAGGTCGTCGAGGAGGCCGTCAACACCATCAGCGGCATCGAGGAGCTGCGCTCCGAGACCATCGAGGGCATCTCCCGCATTCGCATCAGCTTTGTCCCCGAGCGCACCGTGGCCGAAGCGGCCCAGGACGTCCGCGACAAGGTCGCCGCCGTGATGGGGCAATTGCCGCCGGAGATCGATCCACCGGTGATCGAGAAGATGGATCCCGACGCCGCCCCGGTCATGTCGGTGGCGGTGGCCTCCGGCTCGCGCAGCGTCCGCGAGATCACCGAGATCGCCGACAAGCGGATCAAGCAGCGGCTGGAGTCGCTGAACGGCGTCGGCCAGGTGCTCATCGTCGGCGGCCGCCGCCGCGAGATCCACGTCACCCTGGACGCCCAGAAGCTGAACTCCTACGGCGTCACCATCGAGCAGGTCCGCCAGTCCTTGCAGCGCGAGAACGTCGAGATCCCCGGCGGCAAAGTCGAGCAGGGCAAATCCGAGATGAGCCTGCGGATCCTGGGACGCATCGACGTGGTGCGCGATTTTTCCGACATGATCGTCGCCAGCCGCGGCGGCGCCCTGATCCGCATCTCCGACCTCGGCTCCGTCGAGGACGGCCACGAGCAGCCCGTCCGCTCGCTGGGGCGCCTCGACGGACGCGAAGCCGTCACGCTGATGGTCCGTAAGCAGTCCGGCACCAACACCGTCGACATCATCAACCTGGTGAAGCAGACGCTCGACCAGATTCAGCCCCTGCTGCCCTCCGACCTGCAACTGCAGATCATCCGCGACCAATCCAACTTCATCAACGCCTCGCTGCGCGCCATGGAGGAGCACCTGGTGCTCGGCGGCATCCTGGCCTCGCTGGTCGTCCTGCTGTTCATGCGCAACCTGCGCGCCACCGTCATCGCCGCGCTGGCCGTGCCCACCTCCATCATCGCCACTTTTTTGCTGATCCGCGCCATGGGCTTCACGCTCAATTCCTGGACGCTGCTGGCGCTGATGCTCTCGGTGGGCATCGTCATCGACGACGCCATCGTGGTGCTCGAGAACATCTTCCGCTACATCGAGGAGGAGGACCACCCGCCGTTCCAGGCGGCGATTCTGGCCACCAAGGAGATCGGCCTGGCGGTCCTCGCCACCACGCTTTCGCTGGTGGTCATCTTCGTCCCGCTCGGTTTCATGACCGGCATGTCCGGCCGCTTCATGAACAGCTTCGCCATCAGCATGGCCTTCGCCATCATGGTGTCGATGCTGATCAGCTTCACGCTCACGCCGATGCTGAGCTCGCGTTTCCTGAAGCCGGCGGCGGAGGCCGTCGTGGCCGGCCACCGGCGCAGCCACGGCGCGTCCAAGCAAACCCCCTTCTACTCCTGGATCGAGAACCGCTATGTCGTAATGCTCAAGTGGTCGATGTCCCATCGCTGGGCCATCGTCGGAATCGCGGTCCTCATCGGTTACAGCACCTTCCCGACTTACAACGCCATCGGCAAAGAGTACTACCCCCGGGACGACCAGGACGAGTTCATGATCAACGTGAAAACCCCCGAGGGCACCTCCATCGAGGGCACCGACGAGGTCCTGCAGCGGATGGAGGCCGAGATCCGCAAACTCCGCGGCGTCGAGCACCTGCTCGCCTCGGTCAACTCCTCGCGGCGCGGCACCGTCACCGACGCCGATATCTACGTGCGTCTCATCCCGCTCGAGCAGCGCACCTCCAACTGGTTCAACCCGCTCGACCTCTACCGCTACTGGAAAGAGCCCAACCCCACGCAGCGCTACTTTACGCAGTTTGACGTGATGGCGGACGCCCGGAGGATCGTGAAAAAGTTTCCCGGCGTCCGCACCAGCGTCTCCGGCATCAGCGGCTTCTCGGGCGGCGGCCGCGGCGGCGGCGGCGACGTCGAGTTCAGCCTGCGCGGGCCGGATCTCGAGCAGCTCGCCGTCTACTCCAAGCGCCTGCAAGAGGGGATGCGCCAGATCCCCGGCCTCCTCGACGTCGATACCAGCCTCAACCTGGGGTACCCCGAGCTGCGCGTGGTGGTCGACCGCGACAAGGCCTCCGATCTGGGCGTGCGCGTCGGCGACGTCGCCTCGGCGCTGCGCACCATGGTCAGCGGCGAGGACCGCATCACGCGCTTCAAGGATCTCGACGATCAGTACGAGGTACGCCTCCGCGTGCTCGAGAAAGACCGCAACAGCGCCGAGCGCATCGGCCAGCTCATGATCCCTTCGGCCAAGCTCGGCCAGACGCGGCTCGACAATTTCGCGTCGATCAACCGCGGCCTCGGCCCCGCCCAAATCGACCGCTACAACCGCCAGCGCCAAATCACGGTCTACTGCAACCTGGAGCTCGACAAGCCCATGGACGAGGCCATCCGCAACGTCAACGCCCTGATCGCGGAGCTGGGCCTGCCCGCGGGCTACGATTTCCGCCTCGCCGGCCGCGCCCGCCGCCTCGAAGAAATGATGGTCGCCTTCGCCATGGCCTTCCTGCTCTCGGTCATCTTCATGTACATGATCCTGGCCTCGCAGTTCGACAGCTTCGTGCACCCCATCACGATCATGTCGGCGATCCCGATGTGCATCCCCTTCGCGCTGGGCTGCCTGATGGTTACCGGCCGGACGCTCAACATGCGCAGCGCGCTGGGCGTGCTGCTGCTGTTCGGCATCGTGAAGAAAAACGGGATTCTGCAGGTGGACTTCACCAATGTCCTGCGGCGCAAGGGAATGGAGCGCGCCGAGGCCATCATCGAGGCCAACCGCGCGCGGCTGCGTCCGATTCTGATGACCACCATCGCGATCGTCGCCGGGCTGATTCCGGCGGCGCTCAGCAAGGGCCCTGGCGCCGCCCAGAACAGCGCCATCGCGATATCGGTGATCGGCGGCCAGACTTTCTGTCTGCTGTTGACGCTGCTGTTGACGCCGGTGCTTTATTCCTACTTCGACGACTTCGAGCAGGTCTGGAAGCGCGCCGACGTCACACAGCTCGCCTCCGCCGGCGCCTGGAAGCGCGCCCTCTCCCGCGCCACCGGCATCCTTTCGATCTTCCGCTAACCGCGCGGCCCTTTGAAATCAAGCACCTGGCGTGGTGCAAATTTGCACCACGCCCCGCGGCGGATGTTTCACGTGGAACATCGGCTACCGCAGCGTGATGCGCGTGACGTTGCTGTCATGACCGGCCACGTTGATGACCAATTGCACGTCGCCGGTTGGCGCGTTTTCGGGCACCACTATGTTGGCTTGTGACAGCCCGACAAATCCCGGAGTGGCTCCCAGGAACAACACCTGCGCCGAAAGACCGCCGATGGTCGCGTGCATGTCGTAGGCCGAACGCGAGAGGGGCGGCGGGAGCGGCGCGCGCTCGCCAGTCGGGACCGGCGGATCGAGCGCCCCCTGGCCGCTGATGTAGACCACGATGAAGCTCCCGCGAACGGCGGGCTCCACCAGGGAGTTGAGCCGCCCGTCGGCGTTTTGCGCGATGGCGCGGTTGGCCCCTAGGAAGAAGATCCCGGTCTCCGACAGCGAAACATTGATCGTCAGCGGATCGCTCTGCTGCGCGCCGACGCGGACGTGGACGGTCGCCGGCGCCGAGTGCGGCACTTCGATCGGCAACTGGGCGTTGATCTGGTCCGGGGAAACGAAAAACAGGGGCATCGCCAGCGTGGTGTTCGCGAAGGTGACGGTCGCCGAGACCGCCGGCTCCAGCAACGCTCGCGGCAACGCCCCATCTCCGGTCGCGGACGCGAGCCCCGGCGCCATCCGCCGCCCGAAGATAGCAACGATCGACCCTGGCGCGACCCGGGCGGGCGCGGGCACAAAGCTGGCGCCGTTCACCAGCCCTCCGGGGAAGATGAACGGCCGTGGCACGGTCGTGCCCGGGCTGGCCCGGCGCACGCGCTGCACATGCCAGTCGGCGATGTAGAGATTCTGCTGCGCGTCGATGGCCAGCCCAGTGGGAAAGTCGAGCAAGGCGGCCCAGGCCGGCCCGCTGTCGCCGTTGGCTGCGGTGGCGGGCGGATCCGGGTGGAGGCCCAGGGCCACTGGGGTGGTAATGATGGGGTTCGCTGAGAGCGGCGCCTCCACCTTGCGGATGGCGCCGTTGTGCATATCGGCGATATACAGGTGGCCCGCCGCGTCGAGGGCCAGCCCCACCGGATTATCGAGTCTGGCCTGCCGCGCCGGACCGGTGTCGCCGCTCGGCACGCCGGCGGCGTGCTGCGCGGTTCCGGCGATCCGGCGGATCAAACCGTTCTGGAGGTTGACGACGCGGACGCATTGGTTGTGGGAGTCGGAAATGTAGAGATTGCCCGCTCCGTCCACCGCCAGCCCGCTCGGGAACCCCAGCGAGACGGTGGTGGCCGCCACGCCGTCCCTTCCGGGATCCTCGTCGGCGTGCGTGCCGGTGCCGGCGATCGTGGTCAGCGCGCGCGTCTGTGCGGAGAGCACCCGCACGCGGTCGTTGAAGTAGTCCGCGATGTAGATATTCCCGGCTGCGTCGATGGCCAGCGCCGCCGGACCGCTCAGCGTCGAGGAGCTCCCATCCCCCGCCACAGTCGTGATCACCCCCGCTCGATCCACGCGGCGCACGCGGTTGTTGCGCTGGTCGGTGAAATAAACGTTGCCCTGGGAGTCGACCGCCAGCCCGGCCGGGAAATTGATCCGCGCGGCGGTCGCCTGGCCGGCATCGCCGCTGAAGCCGGACTCGCCGACGCCGGCGAACGTCGTAATCATGCCGTTGCGGTCTACCTTGCGAATCCGGTGATTGCCCTGGTCCGCGATGTAGAGGTTGCCGTCGGCGTCGACCGCCAGATGACCAAAGTTTTCGACTTCCGGATCCCCGACGGGAAAACTCAGCCGGGCGCGATCGGCGCGGTCGCCATCGCCGCTGTAGCCCTGCACCCCGGTGCCCGCCACCGTTACGATCACGCCTCCTCCGACCTGCTGCTGGGCGAACGCCCCGGAGGCCCACAACAACACCGCTGCTGCGGCGCGAATCCGTTTCATCCAACCGCCTCCTCGTAGAATGTCAAACGTACCACACGAAACCAGCCCCGCGACGGGGATTTGAACCGTTCCAGGATTGCCGGAGCTTGCCGATAAGAAGGAGGGAGAGGAGTTCCTATGTCCGTGTGTCGAATCATACATCGCGCGCGCCGCCGGCGCGGGTTTCTATTGCTGACGGCGGCTGTTTCTTCCATTGCCATGCTCGGAATGCTCGGCCTATGTCTGGATCTGGCGCGGCTGTACATCGCCAAGAACGAGCTGCAAAACTACACCGACGCGGCGGCCATCGTCGCCGCCAACCGGCTCGATGGCACTACCGTCGGCATCGACGGGGCGATTGACGAAGCCCAAAACAATCTCAACAAGTGGTCCTTCGGCGGGAGCGCTCCGGCGGCGGTGGATGTGAGTTTTTCCACGATCTCCACCGGCGGCTGGGACCCCTCTCCCGACCCGGCGCTCAACTTCCGCTTCGCCCGGGTTCAAGCGACCGGCAATGTTCCGATCTACTTTCTGACCATTTTCGCTGGTGTCCTCGGCACCCGCCAGGTCCAGACTGTATCGGTCGGCGGACAGACGCTGCTCGCGGACCTCGGCGACGGCGCCTTCCCGTTCTCCCCCGACGCGCACGTGCCGAACCCTATGCCCGCCGACCCGTCGGGCAATTTCGGCTTCACCAAGGGCCGTCTCTACACGCTGCGGTGGGATCCCGTTGGGAAAGGGAAGAAAACAGGTATCACCAACAAAAGCGGTAACAAGGTCGTGGGCTGCGAGGGCGATATGAACGCCCCGGGCTTCATCCCCGGCGCCGACAACAACGGGCAGCGAGGCTACATCGACTTGCAGCAAGGCGGGGGAGGCGGCGGCGCTTCCTTCATTCGCGACGCCATCCTGGGCAGCGCGGATATCGACCCCGTCAACGTCGGGGACCTCATTGATAACGCCAACGGAAACAAACAGAGCGCAGTCGACGCCATCCTGGAACGTATCGCCTCCGACACCAACACCGTCACCGCTACCTACTACACAGCGCCGGCGGCCGGCGTGGGCCTGGAGCCGCCCGGCCGCACCTACTATGCCGTCGATCCGCCCGGCCAGACGCCCCCGGTGCCCCCGCGCGGCAACGGACGCCGCATCGTCACGAGCCCCATCAACAACCCCACGACCGACATTATCATCGGCTTCGCACAGTTCTTCCTGCCGCTGGACCCCTGCCCCGGTCTCGGCGGGGGCTTGCAGCCATGCTGCGCCGAGTACATCGGCTCAGCCTCACGCATGCCGGCCTCGGGCGGCGGCACCAACGGCAGCGGCAGCCCGGGGCTGTACCGTATCCGGCTGTTTCAGTGAAGCAGCCCAAAGTTGGCGCCGTGGCTCGGAAACGCCTGCTGAGCCGCGACCAAAGGGAGCGGTTCCCCGTGCTGGACTGCACGCGAACTTCTGCAAGGTTTGAACTATTCTTCTTGGCGACTTGGCGTCTTGGCGGTTAAGCCTTTAGCGGTCAGAGGCCTGCGATCCCAGGAGCGCTGCGCAGGCCGCGCAGCTTCCATACCTGGCGATCGTCGTACCAGTTCATGGAGAAGGCGATGTGCCGCCCGGACGGTGACCACCGCGGGTTCCGAGGCACCGAGTAGTAATCGGTCTCGCCGGCGAAGGCGACTTCCTTTTCTCCCGACTCGGCATCGACGATCCACAGCTCCACGCGCTTCTTTTCCGGAACCGGCACGGTCCAGGCCAGCCACTTGCCGTCCGGCGACCAGCTCGGCTGGATCGCGTTGATCCAAAGGTAATTCACCAGTTGCCCGGGAAACTTCCCCGGCTCCGGCAAGCTGGCGGCCCCGGCGCAGACGACGTCCCGGGCCGGTCCGCCGGCGGCGGCAATCACCTTCAGGCAGTTGGCGTCGGTGTAGGCGATTTGCTGCCCGTCGGAGGACCAGGCGCCTTGCAGTACCCAGCGACCGGAAGCAAGCACTTCCACTCGTTTGTCCTTCAGATGAAGCACCGCTAGATCATGCGCTCCAGTGACGCGGCGTCTGCCCGCGAACAGAATCCGGCGCGCGTCGGGCGACCATGCGAGACCGGCCTCCACCGTGTGCTCGGCAAACTCCGCCTGGCCGGCTTCCCCGGTGGCGCGGTCATGCCAGTAGAGCCAATTCCCATTCTGGGCAGACCAACTAAGGCGCTGGCTTTCAGGATGGAATGCCTCCCAATAGAAGTTTTCGCGCGTGGCGTCCGGCGGTTGCAGCGCGATCACGCGGTCCCGCCCGGTGTGCAGATCGCGCTCGACAAAGACCTTCCCTCTCCAAGCGGGTGGATACGAAAACCCTGCCCTGACATCGCGGTAGTAAAGTTTGGCGCCGTCCCCCGACCACGCCAAGGCGAATGAGTATTCAGAGAACGTCGATTTCGGTGGCCCCTTGGGCCGCCCCGATCTCGCATCGACTTCCAGAAGGAACGTCTGCGCTCCGTCGCGTGCGAACCGAACCCCCAGCAGGTCACCTCCCACGACGACGGTGGGCGTCACCACCAGGCTCGCCGGTTTCGACGTCGTTACCTCGAATTCCCGCCGGGCGGCCCCTGTCGCCGGGTCGATTTCGGCCGCCCACAGGGCGGTTTCGACAAAGCGGCTCATGCGGCCAAAGTACAAAAGCCGGCCGTCCGGAGACCAGAACGGCAACAATTCCCGCGCCGGGTGATCCGTCACCCGGACTTCCGGCCGCCCATCCACCGGCCGGACAAATATGTCAGACCCTGACTCGCTGCCGGACTCATAGGCGAGGAAACGCCCGTCCGGCGAGATTCTGGCCCTTTCTCGGCCGCGCCACTCCAGCGCCGCCTGCTGGCCTCTCGGCTGGGCGCCTTCGAGCGGAAGAAAAATCAGTTGCGGGCGCCGGAGGCACAGGAGCGCTTTCCCGTCGGGGGTCCAGTCAAACGGCAGCGGCGGCATTTCCGCCTCCGCCGCTGCCTGTACCACCCGGCGAATGCCGTTCCTGATATTGACAATTTCCAGACGGGCCGGAGCGCTGCCCAGGCCGGCGAACGCGATCCGTGTGCTGTCCGGCGACCAGGCGATGTGCTCATGCACCCACTCCCCGATCAGCAAGCCCCGATTCTGGCTCGAGAGATCCCTGAGCCACAGGTGCCCGCTTTCCGGCTCGCGGTACGCAAACCACCGGCCGTCCGGAGAAGCCTCTCCGTGCCGGAATCGCCAGGCGGCTACCTGCTCCTCCCCGAACAGGGGAGAACCGCGCCGGCTACGCCAGAGCGAGATCCCGGCAGCCAGAACAACTACCAGGGCCCCCGCCGCGACATACACCCAGCGGTTTTGTCGCCAGCCTGCCCACCACGGCTCGTCGGCCCCGGGGCGGGTACGAAAACCCTCCCACCAGGTGTCCAGGTCTGACTTGTATGCGAAGACCTGGCCGTGGTGCTTCTTGCCGTTCTCCCCGTTCCGCCGGTAAACGGGCAGCCCGCCTTCCCGCTCCCAGCGCTGGACCGTGCTGACGCTCCGCTTCAGGTAGGCGGCAAGCTCCTTCCAGGAGTCCAGACGGTCCGCGGCGGCCGCCGTTTCCTGATCCTGGCGCTCCTCGACCTCCCTCTGCATCTGAGCAGAGTCTACCACGGCCGAAGCGCGTGTTAACTTGCGCTATTCGGTGTCTTGGTGCGAGTTAACGCTTGCCGGAGGGCCTGGCCCGCCGCAATATGGTTCCGCAAGGAAGGTCTTATGATTAGACTCAAGAAGTTCGCGGCGCCGGCGGGGCTGGCGCTGGTTACGATCTCGGCGCTGCTGATGGCGCCGCTGTTTCAGTCGGCCGAGGCCCAGGGCGGAAATTCGATTCTGATGACGGCTGAGCTCCTGAACCACGGCGCGCCGCCCGACCTCATGTCGAGCTGCTCAGGCGTTACCACTTTCCCCACGAATAACACCAATAGTATCATCGCCAGGTTTACGGGGCCGCTGTATGAGCCATGTCTCAACGACATCCATCTTTTCGGGCCAGACGGCGAGAATGATCTGGGCGGCGATGACGATGTCATCTTGGTAGGCGGCAGCTTCCACGCGGGTCGGAACAAGGCGGGAGTAGTCACCAGCGCGCGCTTGTTTTTCTGGGATGATGATGCAAAAAAGCATTCCACCGATATCATTGAGGGTGTCTCCTCGGATCCGGCCGTGCCAGCCGCCAACGCCTGCTTCACCGTCCACATCGACCGGACCATTGCGGTTAGAGCCGGAGAGAAACTCGGCAACAACCAGATTGTCGTCGGGTCCATCGTAGTGGATGACCTAAGAGCCTGCCCGCTCCCGTAGACGCAGGAAGCGCCGGGCTTTGCCGGCCTGGCCCGAGTGAACGCCGTTGCGTCGGCCGGCGATGAAGTTCCCGTCGTAACCATGGTTCAGGGGCCGGGTGTGGATAGATTCCTCGGGGACCATGCAAGGCCCAACACGGCATCAACTGATGGCCAATCTGACCGGCTTGCCGACGCGGCCAAGCATTTCCACCAGAGTATCGATGGTGAACTTGGCCGTTTTCTTGTTCACGACGTCGGACACCCGCGGGCGCGAGACCATAAGAATCTCGGCGGCCGCGGCCTGCTTCAGGTGATGTTCCGCAATCCAGACAGACAGCTCTTCCATCAGTTGCTGCTTCAGCAACCGCGTGTCATTGATGTGTTTGCGGGACGCAGCCTGCAGACGTTTGGCTTCGTCCGGCGCAAAACCCAGTTCCAGGAAGAGGTTCGCGCCCTGCTTTGTCACATGGCGGATTTCCGCGTCGACCTTCATTTTCTTTCCTTTCTCGCGCTGACCACGGCGCGATAGCGCGCCCCGGCAATCGCTATGTCCCGCCTACGGGTCACCTGTCGTGTAGGCCTAGGAGCCAAAAGGCGGCCAGGTCAGGGCGGAGAAAAAGTTGGAAAACCACGTTTTCTGGGCAGGCAACACTTTGTGCGGCCGGGGCGGGATAGCGCAGCCGGGGACACCTAAAACGTCAGCTTCAACGCCAACTGAAACCGCCGCGGGAAGCGCAGTTCGCCGGTGATGGTCCCGAAGGCCGTGTTCGTGACGGCGGTGTTGGGGCCCGGCAGGTTGGGGTGATTCCAGGCGTTGTAGGCTTCGGCGCGGAACTGCAGCTTCATCCGCTCCCGGATCGGGAAGTACTTGATCAAGGACAAGTCCCAGCGCGCCTGACCGTCGGCGCGAATGCCGCTGAAGCGCAGCGGGAAGGTGCGGATGTTGGACGCCAGTTGCAGCGCGGCGCTGCGCTCGAAGCCGGCGTCGGTGTTGAACCAGCGGTCGACGCTGCGCTGGTTCTTGGGCAGCGCGATGTTCTTAAGGTCCCCGCGGAAAATGGCGTTGCCGAATCCCAGCGGCGGCCCGCTCTGCCGCTGCACCACGGCGTTCAACTGCCAGCCGCCGATGGCCTGATTCAGCCATCCCGGGACATTCGACGCCAGGCGCCGGCCTTTGCCGAAGGGCAGCTCGAAGATGCCGCTGGCCGCCACGCGGTGCAGCCGGTCGAAGCTGCTGATCGCCTCGTAGGGGCCCGGGTCGCTGTCGTTGAGGAACTCGGTCGCCTCCATGTTCTTCGACCAGGTGTAGGCGAACTGGAGGGTGTAGCCCCGCGAGAATCGCTTTTCGGCGCGCACCTGCATGGCATGATACCAGGAATATCCAATAGGCTCCACGGCCGTGATGTTTCCGAAATGCGGATAGGGCCGCAGCAGGTTGCCGACCGAAATGTTGCGCGTGTAGACCGGGCCCAGGCCGAAGAAGGGGTTAGCCACTTGCCGGCTCAGGAAGTTGATCGCGGCGTTGTCCCGCTCCGGCGAACGGCTCAGGTACTGCCCGGGAGTGAAGTTCAGATTGTGGCTGACCGGCAGCCGCGTGCCCCGGTTGCCGACGTAGGCCACGTCCAGGACGAACTCCGCTGGCAATTGCCGCTGGAACCCTAGCGACCACCGCTGCGCATAAGGCTGCGGCCGCCGCGCCGGATAGAACGAGATGCCCTGGCCCAGAAACGTGGTGAGCCCGCCCGCGGAGCCCAGGGCGGCCTGCAAGCCGTCCGGAAACGGGTTGGCCGTCGAAGCGATGAAGCTCAGGCCGTTATCCCGCGAGACGATGACCGGCGTCGACTGGCTGAAGCCGGTCTGGATCGACGTGCTGCGGTTGGTTCCGATGGTCTCGAAAAACATCCCGTAGCCGCTGCGGATCACAGTCTTCGACGTCAACTGGTAGGCGAGGCCGATGCGCGGCATCAGGTTGTTGTTCTCGCCGGCCCACAGCGAGCGGCCGGCGGCGCCCCCGGCGAACGTCAGCCCGCCTGGCACGCGGAACTGATCGCGGGGAAGCTCCGGGATCGGCGTGGTGTAGTTGGCCCGCGCTTGCGCCTCGATGGGACTGGCAGCGCCGAACGCGAACCCTTTCACCGAGCGGTCAAAGCGCTCCGTGATCGGGGTCTCGTACTCGTAGCGGACACCGGCGCTCAGCGTGAGCTTGGGGGTCAGCTTCCAGTCGTCCTGCAGGTAGACCGCCCAAAACCTCTCCTGCTCGGCGTAGCTCGCGGAGCGGTCCATCTGCCCGCCGGGCAGCCCGACCAGGAACGCCGCCAGCTCCTGCCCGATCGCCGCTCCCGCCGAGTTGTCAGAGGGTCCCCGCGTCCAGGTTGTATCGAAGGTGAGCGCCGGCGAGACGTCCCGCTGAAAGCGGTTGCCGAACTCTCGGTAGACGCGCACGTCCAGCCCGTAGCGAAGATTGTGATTCCCTTTCAAGGTGGTGAGGTTAGCCGTGAAGCTGTGGACCATGCTGGTGTTGGTGCCGTCGCCGCTCTCCCAGCCGCTCAACGCGAGGGTGCCGCCGATGGCGATATTGGGAAAGGTCGCCATGGTCTTATCGGGTATCAGCGAGACCAGCGCGGGCGAAAACCCGAGCGAGGCCAGGTCGAAACCGCGACTGCGCCGCCGCTCGGGAAAGTCCTGTTGGGTAAGGCCGTAGCGCAGGTTCAGAATCGACGTCGGATTGAGCACCACGACGTCATCCATCGCCAGGCCGCGGTTGATGCGGTTGAGGAAAATGCCGGTGGCGAGATTGGCGGTGCGGTTGTCCTTTTCCTCCTCCCACCAGTCGTAGTGGACGCGCACAAAGGCGCGGTGGCGCTCGCTGAAGTTGTGGTCGACGCGCGCCAGGTGGACGTAGTAGTCCTCGAAGGCCTTGGTCGGCGTGGTGTAGTTGTTGCGGAAGTCGCGGGTGCCTGGAAGATTCGGCCGGGGGAAGAAGTTCAGGACGTTGCGGGCCACCGGGTCGAAGATGTTCTGCGGGATGCGCTGCCCGTCAAACGGCTGGCGGCTGAAGCGCCCGCCGCCGGCGTCACGGATCGTCCGCGGGTCGTAGATCGTGTAGGTGGATCCCAGCGCCGCCAGCGCCGTGAAGTCGCCCTGGCGCTGCGCGTCGGTGGGCACAGTGGAGGTGAAGGTCCCCGGGCCGCCCCACTTGTTGGCTTCATAGGTGTAGTAGAAGAAGGTCTTGTTGCGGCCGTCGTACATCCGAGGCATATATACCGGCCCGCCGACGGACCCGCCGTAGCGGTTGTCGGCGTAGACCGGCTTCCTCAGGCCGTCGCGCTTCTGGAACAGGTCGTAGGAGTCGAGCGCGCTGCTGCTGAACCAGTGGTGCAATTCGCCGTGCAATTGATTGGTGCCGCTGGCGGTCGAAACGTTCACCGCCGACCCGGTGGTGTGGCCCAGCGAGGCGTCGAAAGAGGTCGTCTGAACCTTGAACTCGGTGATGGCCGTCTGGGGCGGCGAGAAAGCCACGCGCGGCTGCGTGCCGCTCGAAAAAGAGTTGGTCACACCATCGATCGTGAACTCGTTGGAGTACTGCGGGTTGCCGTCGGTGGTGATCTGCGAGGGCGCGTTGTTGAAACCCGCTTTGCGCAACCGCATGTCGGTGGCGTTGGCGACGCCCGGCGCCAGGAGCACCAGCTCGAAGGCGTTGCCGGCCTGGATGGGCAGCTCGGTGACGCGGCGTTGGTCGACCACTTGTCCCAGTTGAACGAGCGAGGTCTCGAGGAGCGGGGTCGCCGCAGTGACTTCCACCCGCTCGGAGACGTCGCCCACCACCATCTGGACGTTGACCTCCAGGGTGTCGCTGACGCGCACCTGGATGCCGTCCCGCTGGTATTTCTTAAACCCGGCCGTTTCCACTGTCAGCGTGTAGGCGCCGGGCAGAAGATAGGGGATGGTGTAATTGCCGGCTTCGTTGGTGCGCGACGCGGCCGCCGCTTGCGTGGCATTGTTCACCGCCCGAATCTCGGCATTGGCGATCACCGATCCGGTGGTGTCGGTCACGCGCCCCAGGATGGTGCCCCGCGATTCCTGTCCCAGCATTGGCTCTGCCGCTGCCAGCAGGATCAGAAAACCACCGAGCCGTCGGTTCGTCATCGCAATCCTCCCATGCCCAACGGGGTAGCCCTTCCCGTTGAGCTCTCTTCGCAGGAGGATAGCATATAGCGCGGCGAGCCGCAACCAAACGCGGCTCGCCACGCGGGGGTAGGGGGATGGGGGCCGGGGCGGCTATTCTCCTTGGCGCCTTGGCGTCTTGGCGGTTAAGCTGGTTTAGCCCGGCGAGCCCAGGCTCTCGGTCGTCAGAGAGACTTCGATACGCGGCAAGGTGGTCGCGCCGGCGATGAGCGGGGTGAAGAAACGGACCGGATAGCCCTCGATCACCACCTGGATCTTGGCCAAACCGTCCCCGATATCGACATTGGTCACGGTGACGTACTGGGGAAGCAGTCCGAGCAGTGGCGAGCCGGTGCCGCCGGAGTTCCCGTAGACGACGACGTTGCTGATGCTCGCGGCGTTGAAGGTGTTCACTACGCCGTAGCGGGCTCCGGTTCGCGCCCTCTCGACCAGCCCCTGAAGTCTGAAGATCACCGTTCCGATGTCGATCAGCCCGATGAAGGTGGTCAGCGCAATCGTCAGCACCAGCGCCGTCTCGACCAGAGTGGTGCCGCGGCGTTTTCGCAAGCTTGGCAAGATTCGCATAAGGATCCTCAAGTTACATACTGCCCCAGCCAGATGAAGGTGGACCGGGGCTTGTTGGCGAGGGTGAACGACCCCCAGACGGCGTGGATCGTGAAGTCGTTGATGTTCACCGTGATGGTTTGCGGGATCCCGGCGCCGTCGGCCTGCCAGTTGACCGTGACGTTGCCGGTGGTCAGGCCGTTGACCAGGGGCGGGGTTCCGCTGGGGGCGACGGGGCTGCCATGAACGACCATGCTGCGGACCCGCGCGCGAAAGTCCGTTCCGCCGCCGTCGCCGTCAAAGTCGGCCTGGGCGGCGTACCGGACGCCCGCCCGCACCGCGCTCTGCAGCTCGTTGTACACGTAGAACGCGTGGCCGAACTGGAACATGCCACCCAGAAAAACGAACAGCAGCGGAAACGCCAACGCGAACTCCACGATGACGTTGCCGCGCCGCCTGGCCCGCCTGGGATATCTCAAACGCATTGGTTTCCTCCGGCCCTGTTTGTCGCCCGCCGGGGCACAGGAACCCCTGTCTGTGGCTTATCGGCTCGCAGTCGCGGAACCTTAGCCCAAGACCTGGTGGCAGATCTGCCACCAGGTCCCCCAGCCCCCACCAGCCGGTCGGGTAGTGCGCTAAATATGCGTTTGGGGCGCTGCCGCCGGTTGAAGCCAGGCGCGAAATGCCGTAAAGTATGCGGAAAGGAGATATCCCACTATGCACATCACCCGGCGGCAATGCTTCGGAATCGGGGCGGGGGCCATGTTGGCGGCCCGCTTGAAGGCCAAAGCCCTTCCCGTCAAGATCGGCGTCACCGACTGGAACCTGCGCCAGGAGGCCAAGCTGAGCGCCGTCGAGCTGGCCAAGAAGCTCGGCTTCGACGGCGTCGAGATCAGTATCGGCGTAGGGACCGAGCGGCTGCCGCTCGGCGATCCGGAGCTACAAAAGCAGTACGTGGCCGAGGGCAAGCGCGTCGAGCTGCCGATCCCCTCGACCTGCCTGAACATCCTGCATCGCAACATCCTCAAGTCCGATCCGCTGGCCCAGCGCTGGGTGGCCGACTCCATCCCCATCACGCGCAGCGTCGGGGCGCGCGTGATCCTGCTGCCGTTTTTCGGCAAGGGCTCCCTGCGCACGCACGAGGAGATGGACTACGTCGCCGACTATCTGCGCGAGATCGCGCCGCAAGCTGAGAAGGCCGGCGTGGTGCTGGGTCTGGAGGATACCTGCTCGGCGGAGGACAACGTCCGCATGGTCGAGCGGGCGCGCTCGCGGGCGGTGCTGGTTTACTACGACATAGGCAACTCCGCCAACGGCGGCTTCGACGTGGTGCGCGAGATCCGGTGGCTCGGCAAGGATCGCATTTGCGAGTTCCACATCAAGGACAATCCGAGCTTTCTGGGGCAGGGTAAAATCGATATCCCGGCGGTCGTCGACGCCATCGCCGACATCGGTTTCGCCGGCTGGGCGCACCTCGAGACCAGCGCGCCCACCAAGTCGGTGGAAAACGACATGGCCGCGAACCTCGGCTACATGCGCGACCTGTTCGCGAAGCAGGCGGCCAAAGGCTAGCGGAAGGGCTATAATGCCATTCGTGACATTCACCAAGGACGATTCCGGACCCCAGGTCCTCACCTTTCAGGGCAAGATCACCTTCGGCCGCGAGACCGAGCGCGTCCGCCAAAAACTCAAGGAAATGGCGGAGCAAGGCGACAAGCGCTTCGTCTTCGACCTGGAGAGCGTCGACTGGGTCGACAGCGCCGGCATCGGCTTCCTGGTAATGTGTCTGACCACGCTGGGCCAAGCCGGGGCGCGGCTGCGGCTGACGAATCTCCCCGAGCGGGTGCGTTACGTGCTCGGCATCACGCGGCTGAACACGGTGTTCGAGATTTTCGATACGCGCCAGGCCGCGCTGCGGGATTTCAAGTAGGCTGTGAGCGCAGCCGTCGCGGCCGGATCGCGCGGTCGAGATGGGGGCTGGCGCCCCGCCGTCGGAGTAGAAATCGACCACCTCGTCGAGCGACGCTATCGAGGGCGCCGCGGTCCTCGCTCCTCGCCGTGGCGCTCCTGGCACAGGACGGGACAAAGCTGGCGTTGACCGCCCGCCAGCGCCACCAGCAGTTCCTCGGGGGACCAACGCAGCTTGTCCTCCCATGTCGAACCGTCTGTAATCGGGATCCAGGCCGTTTCGCTCGGGCCTTGATCGCCGCTGAAGGGAGCCACGTACAACTGCCGGCCTATCTGGCCAGCCAGGACGCTCCAGAAACACACTTGGCTTCCCCGTCTCAAGATTCACAATGGCCGCCACGACCGAGGATTGGGGGCGGCTCCAATGCAGAATCCGCTTGTGGTCGGCGGACCAATCCCAGGGCCAGCCGCACTGCTCGCACAGTTTTTCCGGCGCTCCGCCCGAAGAGGGGACGGCGTAGAGCGCGCGTCCATCCTCGTACATCACACGCCAGCAGTCAGCGTGAATGACCGGCTTGAACTTGACAGAAACCGTGGTGGAAAGCAGCGACCTCTTACCGGTCTTCAAATCCAGGAGCCAGACTTCATCGTTATGAGCGGCGTGGGATACGAACGCCAGCTTCGTCCCGTCCCTAGAGATGGACGGGAAGATCTGGAAGCCGCTTTCCTGGGTCAATAGCTGGAGCTTTCCGCCCATGCGCGGCTGGTTGGTGTCGAGAGTGAGGCTCCAGATGTGCTCGTTTCTAACCAGGCTCGCGTCATAGGGTCATCACCCGCCCTGCTACACGTAGGATGTTTCGGTCTTTCTTGCCGACAGCCAGTATTCTCACCAAACTCGGTTCGCCGGGCACCACTTCATAAGAATACCCGAAGCTTGCCGACTCGCAACTCCCAGGGGGCAAACGGTTCGTAAGGCAATTGCCGCTCGATGGCCTCCAGCGCCGCCGACCGCTCTGGAACTGTTAGCGCCCGTAGGTGTTCCTTGACATCGTCGGCAAATCTGACTTCGTAAGCCGATTCCGTGGTCCGATATCATCGGCTTTCGCAAGATCGCGGTGCACGCCTCACGCAGCGGAATACGCCTGATCTCGTGTCGGGACGGTGGCCTGAGTTGAGGCCCTTACAGCCCTTCCAGCAGGTGCCCCAGCTTTTCCTTCTTCGCCCGCAGGTAGCCCTCAGCCGACTCGATCGGCTCGGCTACACAGGGGACCCGCTCTTCGACTTGAACCCCGCCTTCTTCGAGCGCCTTGATCTTCTCCGGATTGTTTGACAGCAGGCGCACGCGGCTGAGGCCGAAGTGCCGCAGCACCGCTACCGCCACCTGATACGTACGCAGGTCGGCCTCGAAACCCAGTTGCTCGTTGGCCTCGACGGTGTCGGCGCCGGCGTCCTGGAGCTCGTAGGCCATCAGCTTGTTGAGCAGGCCGATGCCGCGCCCTTCCTGGGCCTCGTAGATCAATAGCCCGCGGCCCTCGGCGTCGATGCGCTCGAGCGCCATCTCGAGCTGCGCCCGGCAATCGCAGCGCAGGCTGCCGAAAACGTCGCCGGTGAGGCACTGCGAATGGATCCGCACGAGCGGGGCTTGGCCGGCGGCCGCGAGGTCGCCCATCTCGAGCGCCACCACGCTTTCGGTTTTTCCGTTCCGGCAAGCCTCCAGGCCGTGAATGCGGAACTTCCCGAAGCGCGAGGGGAAATCGGCCTCCGCGACTTTGCGAATCAGCTCGTCCACAACCTGGTTCCAGGTCTTACTATTATAATGAATCAGCGCCGCCGGCGACTTTATGCCCACCGAACAGCAACTCTGGTTCAGCCTGCTCGTGAAGGTCGGCATGGTGGCGGCCGCCGCCAGCATCCTGATGCGGTGGAACCCGGTCCGCCGCATGCTGCTCGAAGAGCAGCGCAACCTGGGCCAGCGGCTCAAGCTCGGCTTCTGGATGGGCGGGCTGTTCTCGCTCGGCGTGGCGGTGCGGATCCTGGTCGGTTACCAGGCCGCGGACCTGAGCCTGGAAGCGGCGCTGCTGGCGGGCCTGGTGGGCGGCTACGTGACCGGCTCGCTGACCGGCGTGCTGGTGGCGCTGCCGGCGCTCGTCAATCGCGAGCTGCTGGCGCTGCCGCTGATGGCCGGGGTCGGCGCCTTGGGCGGGCTGTTGCGCAATCTGGCGCCGGGCCCCGAGGAGGTCTGGCGGTTCTCGCCGTTCTTCGAGCTCAGCATCTACCGCTGGTTCCGCTACCGGCGGCGCGGCCCGAGCGGCGCGTTCCAGATGCTGCTGCTGGTCGCCTGCGTCTCGGTCGAGTTCCTGCGGCAGCTACTTGGCGGTCTGTTCGGGGTCAAGAAGCTCCTGTTCTACCTTTTCGCCGGGCGGCCGCAGAGCGAGCCGGTCGTTGTCGTCGCCCTGTACGTCACCACGGTGGCCTGCGTGGCGCTGCCGCTGCGCATCTGGGCCAACACGCGCAACGAGACCAAGCTCGAGGAGCAGCAGCGCCTGCTGATGCAGGCCAAGCTCGACGTGCTCTCGAGCCAGATCAACCCGCACTTCCTGTTCAACACCCTCAACTCGGTCGCTTCGCTGATCCGCAGCGACCAGGAAAAGGCCCGGCACCTGGTGTTCAAGCTCTCGACGATCCTGCGCCGCCTGCTGCGCAAGCATGATAACTTTAGTCCGTTGCGCGACGAGATGGCCTTCATCGACGACTATCTGTCGATCGAGGTCGTCCGCTTTGGGGACAAGCTCAAGCTGGTGAAGGAAATCGACGAAGCGAGTCTCGAGGCGCTGGTCCCGAGCATGATGCTGCAGCCGATCCTCGAGAACTCGGTCAAGCACGGCTTGAGCCCCAAGGTGGAGGGCGGGACGATCCGGCTGCGGGCGCGGTGCGCCGACGGCCGGCTCAGGGTGACCATCGAGGACGACGGCGTGGGGATCGCGCCCGGCGCCATGGCCGGCGTTTACGACCGCGGCATCGGCGTCAGCAACGTGCGCGAGCGGCTGCACGTATTGTTCGGCGATGAGTATAAGATGAACATAGACAGCCAGCCGGGACGCGGGACGCGCGTCGAGATCGAGATCCCCGAGCTGCGGGATACTCTCTACACGCCCCGGCCCGGCGGGGCCTCCGAGGCGCGGCCGCTGGCCGCATCCGCCCCGGGAACGGCGGCAGCGGGGGTCGTCCGCCGCGGCTAAATCGCGCAACGAGGAGAGTTCATGGACACTTCCAAGCACATGAAGGCGACTGTGACCTGGCGCAACGATCTGACCGCGGAGCTGTGGCTGGTGCGCGTCCGGCCGGAGGAGAAGATCAGCTTCTCGCCGGGCCAGTACGTGACGCTGGGACTGCCGGGCAGCCCGCGCATGATCGAGCGGCCGTACTCGGTGGTTTCCTCGCCGCGCGAGCCGGAGCTCGAGTTTTTCCTGGAGCTGGTGCCGCACGGCGAGCTGACGCCGCTGCTCTACAAGCTGCAGGTGGGCGACGAGGTTTTCCTGCGCCGCGTGGCCAAGGGCCGCTTCGTGCTCGACGCCGCCAGCGGGCATCCCAACCATTTCCTGGTGGCGACGGTCACCGGCGTGGCGCCCTACATCAGCATGGCGCGGGAGATGGCGGCGCGGGCCGGCGCCGGCGAGAAGATTCCTTACCGGCTGCTGGTGCTGCAATCGGGCAGCGTATCGAGCGAGTTCGGCTACCACGACGAGCTCCGGGCGTTGGCGCAGCGACATAGCTGGTTACAGTACATACCGTCGATCAGCCGCACCTGGCTCGACCCCGGCTGGAAGGGCGAGATGGGCCGCGCCGAGGACGTCGTTCGCAAGCACCTCGACGCCGCCGGCTTCACCGCCGCCGACACCACCGCCTACGCCTGCGGCAACCCGGACATGATCGTCAACGTCAAGGGGGTGCTGAAGCGCGTCGGGTTCGCGCCGGAGGCGGTGAAGGAAGAGATTTACTGGATTCCGGAGAAGGACAAGGCCCCGGCCTAAGGCCTATGGTTTCCGGCCCGCGCCGGCGACGGCTACGACCAGATCCCAGTGAAAACGCACGAAGCTGTGCAGCGCGGATTCGAGGATTCGCTCCTGATCGGAATGCGCGCCGAATCCCTTGGGGCCGTCTTCCACATCCGTCATCGGGCCGATGCCGTACGACTGAATCCCTTTCGCCCGAAGATAGGCCATGTCGGTGGCGCCGGTGCTCATGGTGGGCAGAGTCACCACCCCATAGTGTTTCTTTGCCGCGCCTTCGGCGGCGCGAAACGCATCGGTTTGGAGCGCCGACGGCTGGGCGGGCGGCCGGGTGTCTCTTTCGCCGCGGACAATTTCCACCGCCGGATCGCCGATGACCTTCTTCATTTCTTCGAGGAACCGCGGGATGTTCTCGTCGGGCAGCGCGCGGATGTCGAGCGTCGCCTCCGCCTGCGACGGGATGACGTTCACGCGGTAGCCGGCGTTGATGATGTTCGGCGAAATCGAGGTTCGCAGCATCGAGTAATGTCCGGGTTCGTTCACCGCGAAGAATTCCTGAATCGCGGCGGTCTTATCCGGATGGACCACGCCGTTGTAGCGCGCCGCTTCTTCCGGCATGCTCACCGTGGCCAGCCTCTCGAAGTAGGTCCGGGTCGTGTCGTTGAGACGCATCGGCGTCTGCCAGGCCGCCACCTTCGCGACGGCCTGCGACAAGTGCACGATCGCGTTGGTGCGCAACGGCCGCGATCCGTGTCCGGCGGGTCCTTGAGCGACCAGACGCACGGCATAGGGAATCTTCTCCGTCGTCTGCACCGAAGCGGAGCGAACTTTGCCGTCTTTGCGCGTCACCCCGCCGCCCTCGGCGAAGCAGAATTCGGCGTCGATCTCCGGAAAATGCTTCTCGACCATGAAGCGGATCCCGTACCGGACAGAGCCCTCTTCGCCCGCTTCCGCCAGGAAGATGACGTCCCGGTCCAGCGCGACGTTGCCGCGCTTGAGCTGCAGCATGATCATCAAACACGCCACCAGGTTGTCTTTGTCGTCGACCGTTCCGCGGCCGTAAACATACCCGCCGTCGCGCGTGGCGCTGAAAGGCGGGAACTTCCACTTTTTCGGATCGACGTTGACGACATCGGTGTGGCCCATGATCAGCAGCGGGCGCTTCTGCCCCGATCCCTTTAACCGCGCCACCAGATTTGGCCGGCGCGGATCGAGAGCGAAGACCTTCACCGGGATGCCTTCCCGCTCCAGCGTCTGCTTGAGATACTCGACGGCCGGCGCTTCATGGCCCGGCGGGTCGGAGGTGTCGAGGCGGAGCAGCGCCTGGAAATGGCGCATGGTTTCTTCTTCGGCGGGTTGAGCCAGGCCGAGCGCGCTGCATAGCGCCATCAGGATGAGCATCATTTCGCGACGCGGCATTGGAGTTCCTCTCTCTAGCCCCGCAGCAACTGCTCCACGTATTCCGTCATCCGCGGGTCGGTCCAATCGGCCTTGCCGATGATCTTCTGCACCACCTTGCCCTGGCGGTCGATGAAGTAGGTCTCCGGGTATTTATACGTCCCATAGCGACGGCTGACCTTGCGATCGGGGTCGCGCAGGTTGAGGAACTTGACGCCGGCCTTGTCGAGGAACTGCCGGTAGGCGCCGGCGTCGCGGTCGACGCTGACGCCGATCACCGCCACGCCGCGCGAGGAAAACTGCTCGTGGAAACGGTTGAGCGACGGCATCTCCTCGACGCAAGGGGGGCACCAGGTGGCCCAGAAGTTCAGCACCACGAAGCGGCCGCGGAAGCTCTGGAGGTCGACCGCCGGGCCGGCCTCGGAGGGCAGATCGAACTCCGGGGCCTCGTCGCCGACCGCGACCGCCGGCCCGCTCGAGTCGCGGAACGACGGCTCCACCACCGCCAGCAGCGCCACCGTCAGCGCCGCGATCAGGCCCGCCAGCGCGTGCTGTTTCTTCAGGCCGGGCATATAATGGGAGAGTAGCACGATCTCAGGATGCGATGAACGCGGGACCAACTCTCGACGAGCTGCTCGACGGGCTCTCCGAAGCCGAGACGGCGCCGGAGTCCATGCAGCAGGCCGTTCGGGAGCTGCTCGGCCACATGGGCGAAGACGCCGCCCGCGACGGCCTCCGCCGAACCCCGGAGCGCGTGTCGAAGGCCCTGCGCTTCCTGACCAGCGGCTACCGCATGAAGGTCGAGGAGCTGCTCAACGGCGCCGTCTACGAGGCCAGTTACGACGAGATGGTGATCGTCAAGGACATCGAGCTGTTCAGCCTCTGCGAGCACCACCTGCTGCCGTTTTACGGCAAGGCCCACGTGGCCTACATCCCCAGCGGGAAGCTGATCGGGCTGAGCAAGATCCCGCGGCTGGTCGACATGTTCGCGCGGCGCTTGCAGATTCAGGAGCGGCTCACCAGCCAGATCGCTCAGACCATCGAGCAGATGATCGCGCCGCGCGGCGTCGGGGTGGTGGTCGAGGCGCGGCATTTTTGCATGATGATGCGCGGGGTCGAGAAGCAGCATTCCTCGGCGGTGACCAGCGCCATGCTGGGGGCCTTCCGCGCCCGCCAGCAAACCCGCGACGAGTTCCTGTCGCTGATCGGGCAGAAGGCCAACGGTTTCTAGGGGTTGCCGCCGCCGGCCGCCCGCAAAGAAAATTTTCTTTTCCGCCCATTTCCAACGCCTTCGTGTTATTCTGGATGAGGATCGAAAGCGAAAACGAAGAGAAAAGGAGTTATCGAACCCAGGAATGCCGCCGGCGAGTGAATCCAAGCGCAGCACCGTCCAGAAGTTCCGCATACACGCCAAGGACACCGGGTCGTCCGAAGTGCAGATCGCGCTCCTGAGCGAGCGCATCAAGCAGTTGTCCGGACATTTCGAGGCGCATAAGAACGACCACGGGTCCCGTCGCGGGCTGCTGTTGATGGTGAGCAAGAGGCGCCGTTTGCTGACGTATCTGAAAGCGAGCGACGCCGACCGATATCGAGCGGTGATTCAGAAGTTGGGCATTCGTCGGTAGCGTCTGCGCCGGCCCCCTGGTGGGGCTGGCCGTCCGGGCGCTCCTCATGGCAAGAAGCGGCGGTGGTGAAAAAGCTGCGAGCCCGTGCGGCTCGCCTGTACCTCTCCGCGTCCGGCCCGGTTCCTGAGCGCTAGTCCGGCTGTTTACGCGATCCCTTCGAATTCGCCGATCCGGAAAGCCGCGCGAGGCGGCACGTACCGCCCGCCGGCAAGGAGAAGAGCAATGACGCATTCGACAGAAGTGCAAATCGGCGACCGGACCCTGCGTCTGGAGACCGGGAAGATCGCCCGGCAGGCCGGCGGGGCGGTGGTGGTGCGCGCCGGCGATTCGGTGGTGCTGGTGACGGCCACCGCCGAAGACGAGCCCCGCCCGGGAAGGGGTTTTTTCCCGCTGACCTGTGACTATCGGGAATACACATACGCCGCCGGACGCATCCCGGGCGGTTACATCAAGCGCGAAGGCCGGCCGAGCGAGAAGGAAATCCTCACCTGCCGCTTGATCGACCGGCCCATCCGGCCGTTGTTTCCCAAAGGCTTCGCCTGCGAGACGCAGATCATCGCCTTGGTGCTTTCCGCCGATCCCGATTTCGATCCCAGCATACTGGGCCTGGTGGGCGCCTCGGCGGCGCTGGCCCTTTCCGACATCCCGTTTCAGCACGTGATCGGCGCGGTGCGCGTGGGGCTGGTGGACGGGCAGTTCGTCGCCAATCCCAGCTATGCGGCGATGCGCGAGTCGCGGCTAAACCTGGCGGTGGCCGCCGCCCAGGAAGGCATCGTGATGGTGGAGGCTGGGGCGTCGGAGCTTTCTGAGGCGCGGATGCTGGAGGCCATCAACTTTGGCCACGACGCCTGCAAGAAGATCGTGGCCGCCATTCGCGAGCTGGCGGCCGCGGCGGGCAGGCCCAAGCGCGTGGTCACTCCGCCGGCGCTCGACGCGGCGCTTTACGCCGAGATCGAACGCGGCCACGGCGAGGCCTTGCGCGCCGCCCTCGACACCTCCGGGTGCGACAAACGCCAGGGTCACGAGCGCGTCAGCGCCCTGAAGAAGAAGATCCTGGAAGGCTTCCCGGCGGAAGATGCCGAGAAGCGAGCCCAGGCGGTGAAGGTCATCGAGCACCTCCGCGAGAAAATCTTCCGCGAAGAGATGCTCGACCGGCGCCGCCGGCCGGACGGTCGCGCCTTCGACGAGATTCGCTCCATCAGTTGCGAGGTCGGCGTGCTGCCGCGCACCCACGGCTCCGCGCTGTTCACGCGCGGCGAGACCCAGGCGCTGGTGACGACGACGCTCGGCACCAAGGACGACGCCCAGCGCCAGGAGCTGCTCGAGAATTCCGAGAGCACGAAGCGCTTCATGATGAACTATAATTTCCCGCCGTTCTCGGTCGGCGAGGTCGCCTTCCTGCGCGGGCCGGGCCGGCGCGAGGTGGGCCACGGCGCCCTGGCGGAGCGCTCCCTGCGCGCGGTTTTGCCCAGCGAGGAAATTTTCCCCTACACCATCCGCGTCGTCAGCGACATCCTGGAGTCCAACGGATCGAGCTCCATGGCCACCGTCTGCGGCGCGACCCTTACGCTGATGGACGCCGGCGTGCCCATCAGCTCCCCGGTCGCCGGCATCGCCATGGGGCTGGTTAAGCAAGGCGACAAGGTGGCCATCCTCACCGACATCGCCGGCGCCGAGGACCACTACGGCGACATGGACTTCAAAGTCGCCGGCACGCGCGAAGGCATTACCGGTCTGCAGATGGATATCAAGACGCCCAACGTCGCGTCGGCCATTCTCGAGCAAGCCCTGGAGCAGGCGCGGGGCGCGCGGCTGTTCATCCTCGACAAGATTCAGGAGACGCTGGCCGAGCCGCGCGTCAAGATCTCCTCGCTGGCCCCCCGCATCTACACGATGAGCATCCCTACCGCCAAGATCCGCGACGTCATCGGGCCGGGCGGCAAGGTGATTCGCGGGATCATCGAGCAGACCGGCGTCAAAATCGACGTCAGCGACGACGGCACCGTCCAGATCGCCTCCTCCGACGAGGCCTCCGCCAACAAGGCCATACAAATGGTCGGCGACCTTACCGCCACCGCCGAGGTGGGCAAGACCTACCTGGGCAAGGTGGTGCGGCTGGTGGAGTTCGGGGCCTTCGTCGAGATTTTCCCGGGCACCGACGGGTTGCTGCACATCAGCGAGGTGGCCGAGCAGCGCATCGGCGACGTGCGCGACGAGCTCAAGGAGGGCGACCAGATCCTGGTGAAGGTGCTGGCGCTCGATGGCAAGAAGATCAAGCTCAGCCGCAAGGCGGTGCTGCGCGAGCAGCGCGACAAGCGTAAGACCGCCGAGGCGCCGAGCGCGCGGTAACAAACTGCGGCCAACCATGGTAGAATAAAGGTGGAGTTCTACCATGGCTTTAAACATCAAGAGCGCGGAAGTTGAAAGGCTTGCGGGCGACGTGGCTCGCCTGGCGCGAGAGACCAAGACCGAAGCGATTCGTCGGGCTTTGCTGGAACGGAAGGCCCGGTTGCAACTAACCGTCGGCCGGGCCGGCCGGAAGGAGCAACTACTGGAATTCCTCGAGCGCAGCGTCTGGCCCAAGGTCCCCCCGGGGCAGTTGGGCCGCAGACTGAGCCGGCAGGAGGAAGACGCTATTCTGGGCTACGGACCGGAGGGCTACTGAGCCATGGTGCTGGATTCTTCAGCGATCGTCGCCATCCATCTCAGGGAGCCCGGGTTCGAGCAACTCGTCGCGAAGATCCATCAGGCGGAAGTGGTGGCAGTCGGTGTTCCGACGGTGCTGGAAAGCGCCATGGTCTTGACGACGCGGCTGTCGCAGGATGCGCGGGGGCTGGTGCTGGGCTCACTCCAACGGATTAGCGCCGAGATCGTCCCGTTCACCGAGGCCCACCTCGACTTCGCGATCGAGGCCTTCGTGCGCTTCGGGCGCGGCCGTCATCCGGCCGGGCTGAACTTCGGCGACTGCATGGCGTACGCCGTGGCAGCATTGGCAGGCTTACCTCTTCTTTATACCGGAGAGGATTTCGCGCGGACCGACATCGCCGCGGCTTGATGTGGGATCAGTCGAGCGCCCCTACTAGCTCGCGGGCCGACGCCACTGGCACCTCGCGCAAGAATTTCTCTAACTCCCCGGCGATCCGCTCCGGGGCTTGCGGATCCCAGAACGTCGCCGTGCCGACCTCGACCGCCGTCGCGCCGGCCAGCAGGAACTCGGCGGCGTCTTCGCCGGTTGAAATGCCGCCGATACCTACCACTGGGATCCGCACCGCTGCCGCGGCCTGGTGCACCATGCGCAGGGCGATGGGCTTGATCGCCGGGCCGGACAGACCGCCGTAGCCGGCGCCGAGTCGCGCCCGGCGGCGGCGCGCGTCGATGGCCAGGCCGACGAAGGTGTTCACCAGCGAAATGGCGTGCGCGCCGGCCTGCTCGGCGGCCCGCGCCATCGCTTGAATGTCCGCGACGTTCGGCGACAGCTTCACGATTACCGGCCGCCGCCGCGCCACACGGCACACCGCCGCCACGACTTCCTCGAGCAGTCCAGCGTCGGAGGCGAACTGCATGCCGCCGCGCTCGGTGTTCGGGCAGGAGACGTTCAGCTCGTAGCCGGCCAGGCCCGGGGCGTCCTCCAGCACCTGGACTACCCCGACATAGTCCTCGACGACGCAGCCGAACACGTTGGCGAACACCGCGGTGGGCAGCCGCTCGATCGCCGGGAGCTTTTCGGCGACGAAAGCGCGCACGCCGATGTTTTGGAGCCCGACCGAGTTCAGCATGCCGCTGGCGGTCTCGTAAAGTCGCGGGGCCGGGTTGCCGGCCATCGGCTCGCGCGACAGGCCCTTGACGACCAGGCCTCCCAGCCGGTCCATGCGAACGACGCTCGCCAGCTCCACGCCGTAGCCGAACGTACCGCTGGCGGCGATCACCGGGTTGCGCAGCGTCAGGCCGCACAGCGTGACCGAGGTGTCGACGGCGCGTTTCACCTGTCTTTAAGGGCTTCGGCCAGCGGGCGGCCGGTGGTCGAGGCGGGCGCGGCGATCTCGAGCGCCGCGGCCAGCGTGGGCGCCACGTCCGCCGGGCTGACCAGCCGCTCGAAAACCTGCGCCCGGAACGGCGGCCCGTAGAAGACGAGCGGCACATGCGTGTCGTAGCTATACCAGGAGCCGGTGGCGACGCCGCGACCCTCGCCGTGGCGTTCGCTAAAGTATGGCTGATAGGCGATGAGCAGGTCGCCGGAGCGCCCCGGGTAGATCGATCGCGCGAAGGGCGCGGCCGTTTCCGGCGACAGCCCGGCGCCGCGGCTGGGCGGATAATACGCCGCCACGCCCGGGAGACCTCGCGCGGCCTCTCCCGCCAGCTCGACCGCCTCGGCCGCGCGGGCCCCGAGCTTCTCGAGAACGCCGCGGCGGAGATAAAGAAACGGATAAACGTACTTCTCAACGTAGCTGTCGCGGCCGAGCGCGGCCGACAGCCGCGCGTTGACCGCCGCCGCCAGCTCCTCGCCGCGGACGCGGCCCGCCGGGATCCCGTTAGGCTCGACCGCTTCGGCCAGCTCCGACAAGCCCTGCGTCGCCGTGAACACCACCCAAAAGTTGTTGGCGCCCAGGCGGCTGTCGAGCGCCGCCAGGAACTCCTCGAGCTTGCGGTCCAGCCGCACCACCAAGTCGCGCAGCAGCGGCGAATCCGCGCCGGTTTCCAGGCCCAGTAGATATAAAGAAGACAAACTCAGCACCAACTGGTCGGTCGAGTCCCCGCGGCCGAGGGTCTCCCCGTCGAGGGCGGCGCGGGCAAAGTCGAACTGCTCTTCCAGCGCAAAGGGAGACGCCCGGTAGACGGCAAAGAAGTCCTCTAGGCCCCGCGCGCCCTCCCCGTCGAGCAATCGCAGCGGTGGGGCGGAATCTTTTACGCCGTGCGCTCTCCAGGGCTGGCCGCGGAAGCGCAGCGCCGAGCGCGAGCGATTGAACTCGGCGGCCCACGACGGCATCTCGGCCGCGCAGGCCGTGCTGGTCACCCACCGCGCGGTCTCGTCCGGCCAGTAACAACCCGACGGCCGGCGCCCGGCGAACAGCACGGCGGTCTGGTCGCGCAGCGAGATCGACACGGTGCGGCTGCGCCCGCCGGTTGCCAGGCGCAACTGATCGGGCAGCGTGGGGGCGGCCAGGCGATGCGAGGAGGCCCCCGGACGGCGCGGCGGGCCGGCGCCGACGATCTCGTGCCGCGGGTCCTCCACCGCGCGGACCACCCGCCGGGCCTCACGGTCGTACCAGTATTCAGCAACAATGCCGTTGCGCTCCGGGTAGGCCCCGGCCGCCAGCACGGCGGCGCCGGAGGCCGGAAACGTGCTCAGGTACTCGTAGCGGCACTGCCGGAACACCGCCCCGCCGTTCAGCAGCCGGTTGAATCCTCCGGCGGAAAACCACCCCCGGTAGCGTTCCAGGTAATCGGGACGAAACTGCTCGGCGACAATCCAGACGAGCAGCTTGGGACGGGCGGCGCCGGCCGCAACGGCCTGGACCACCAGCAGCAGCAGGCCAGCCCATTTGACCGGCATCTCAGTGCTAGAGTGTAACAGAAGTGCGCGACAGCTTCGAGCTGGTGATCATCGGCGGCGGCATCAACGGCGCCGCGCTGGCGGAGGCCGCCGCGCACGGCGGCTACGGCGTGGCGCTGCTGGAGCGAGCCGACTTCGGCGCCGGCGTCACCAGCCGTTCGACGCGCCTGATTCACGGCGGGCTGCGGTATCTCGAGCACGGCCATTTCGGCGTGGTGCGCGAGTCGCTGCGGGAGCGCGAAGCGCTGCTCGAGGAGTTTCCGTTTCAGGTGGAGCCGCTCGAGTTTCTGATCCCCGTCTACCGCGCCGACTCGCGCGCCCGGCTGTGGGTGCGGCTGGGCCTCGAAGCCTACCAGTGGATCGGCCGCAGCCGCCGGCTCGGCCGTCACCGGCAGCTTTCGGCGGACGAGGCTCTGGCTCTCGAGCCGGGTCTGAAACGCGACGGGCTCTGCGGCGGTTTTGTGTATTACGACTGCCGAAGCCTCTACCCGGAGCGGCTGGCGCTCGAGATGGCGCTGGAAGCACGGGCGCTGGGCGCGGAGGTGCGTAACCACGCTCCGGTCGCCGGCCTCGCCGCGCAGCCGGACGGGGGCGTCGCGGTGCGGCTCGCGTCGGGGGAGAGCTGCCGCGCCCGACTGGTGATCAACGCCGCCGGACCCTGGGCCGACCAGGTGCGGCAAATGTGGAGCGGCGCGTCGTCGCCCAACGGCCGCCGCCTGCTCCGCCTCATCGGCGGCTGCCACATCGTCACTGCGGCGTTTTCCGGGGCGCCTTCGCGCGCCATTTACCACGAGGCCAGCGCCGATCGCCGGCCGTTTTTCATCGTCCCCTGGCGCGGCCTGTGGCTGATCGGCACCACCGAGACGCCTCACGCCGGCGACCCCGGCGCCGTCGCCCCCACCGCCGCGGAGATCGACTACCTGCTGCGCGAGACCAACCTGCTGTTGCCGCGCGCCGGCCTGTCGCGCCCCTCGGTGCTCTACGCCTACGCCGGCCTACGCCCGCTGCTCGATTCCTCGAGCAGCCAGGCGCGGGCCATTTCGCGCGGCCACGCTGTCTACGATCACGAGCAAGAAGGCCGTCCGGGTATGATCACGATGCTCGGCGGCAAGCTCACCACGGCGCGCGCCTTCGCCGCCGAGACTCTCGAGGTGGTGGCCGCGAAACTGGGGCGGCCGCCTCGCGAGCGGGCCCGCCGCGCGCCCTGGGACGCGGCGGCGGTTCCGGAGCGTCTGGCCCGCATTTACGGCCGCCGCGCCCTCGACATCGTGGCGCTGATGCGGCGAGATCCCGCGCTCGACCGTCCCATTTGCCCCGCGGCCGAGACCACCGCCGCCGAGATCATCCACGCCGCCCGCAACGAAAACGCCCGCACCCTGGGCGACATTCTTCTGCGGCGCACCGGACTCGCCTTCGCCCCCTGCCTCGGACTGGACTGCGCGCCCCAGGCCGCCCGTCTGGCCGCTCCCGCGCTCGGCTGGGACGAGGCGGCGATGGCGGCCGCCGTCGCTGACTATCACCAGGAACTAGGCGGCACCCTGTACCGCAAATGCCCGGCGTAATGGTGGTGGCGGTGGCGATCGCGGTGATGGTGTTGTGGATCTATCTCCTGTCGGCCCGCTCCACGCTGTTCGGGCCCGAGATCTTCGACTTCATCGACACGCGCGCCGTGCCCGAGCGCTGGCCGTCGATCAGCGTGATCATCCCGGCGCGCAACGAATCCGACATGCTGCGTTTCACGCTGCCCTTCGCATTGTCGTTCTACTACCCGCAAGTGGAAGTGATCCTGGTGGACGACTGCTCCGAAGACTCGACCGCCGAGACCGCCGCGCAAGTCGCCCAGGCCCAGGAGCGGCCGCTGCGCGTGGTGCGCGGCTTGCCGCCGCCGGAGGGCTGGAAGGGAAAGCCGTGGGCGCTCCAACAGGGTCTTGAGGCCAGCACCGGCGAGTGGCTTCTGTTCACCGACGCCGACGTGGTCCACCGCCGCGAGCTGTTGCGCGATCTGGTTCGGATAGCCCTCACGCAGGACTTTCAAATGGTATCGCTGATGGCCTTGCTGCGAACCGAGACTTTCTGGGACCGCCTGCTGCTGCCGCCGTTCCTTTTCTTTTTCTATGTGATGTATCCGTTCCATCGGGTGAAGAATCCCAGGTCGCGGACGGCGGCCGCGGCCGGCGGTTGTTTGCTCGTGGAGCGCGCCGCGCTCGAGAAGGCCGGCGGGCTGGCGGCCGTGCGCGGCGCCTGGATCGACGACCTGGCGCTGGCGGCGGTCCTGAAACAGAGCGGCGCCCGCATCTACCTCGGCGCCACCGTTCAGGCGCAGAGTTTCCGCCGCTACGGCACGCTGGGCTCGATCTGGCGCATGGTGGCCCGTTCGGCGTTCACCCAGTTGCGCGGCTCCTGGGCGCTCGTGGCGCTGGCGCTCGCGTCGCTGACGGTGTTGTTCGGCGTGCCGGCGGCCGGCGCGCTGGCGGTCTTCATGGGATTGAGCGGCGGGCTGGGCTTCGGGCTGGCGTCGATGCTGGGCGCCGTCTCGGGATTCTCGCTGGGCTTCATGATCCTGGCCTACGCCCCGGCCATTCGTCTCTACCGGCTGCCGTTGTTGTGGGCGTTGACGCTGCCGGCGGCGGCGCTGCTGTACGGCGCGATGACGCTCTCTTCAGCCTTGAGTCATTTGCTGGGGCAGCGGCCGCGGTGGAAAGGCCGGTCGGGCTAGTCCTGCTCGCCGCTGAGCCGGGCAATCGCCTCGGGAAGCTGGTCATAGACGTCGGCCAGAAACTCGCGATCGACTTCGAGCGTGCTCAGCAGCCGCGGCGGGAGTGAAAGCAGCATTCGCGCCGAGTCGTCGCCGCGGATCGCAGCCTCAGCCATCTGGCGCGCGCCGTGAATCAAGGCGATCGCCGCCAGCGGCGCCGTGGGAAAATGGGCCGACCAGGGATCGGTGTGATGCTCGACTACGGAGGGAAAGAAGGGCGGGAAGTTCCAGGCCTCCAGCAGCCGCTTTCCGGCCACGCGCGACTCCATCCCGAAGACGGCCTTCTCGGCTTCCGCACGCGGCATTTCTTCCGCCAGACGAAGGACCTCTTCGTAGTGTTCGCGAAACTGGGTGAACATCATGAGGTCGCCGATGTTGTGGAGCAGGCCGGCGAGCAGGATCTCTTCCTTGTCGCTGCGGAGCATCCGGTCGGCGAGGGTGTGGGCGGCCGCCGATGTCGCCAACGACAGCCTTCGGATTTCGCCGGCCGCCGCTTTGTAGCCGGCCAGCAGCGTGAGCAGCTCCCCGGCCATGAGACGCAGCAGCAGCGTAGTGGTGCGCTCCCGGCCGATCAGGCTGACGGCCAGGGAAACCGTCTGCACGCGGCTGTAAAAGCCGAAGTAGGCCGAGTTGGCCAACTGGAGCACGCGCGCAGCGATGGCCTGGTCCGCATGAATGGCTTGCTGGAGCTGGCTGTTGCCGGCGTCGGGGTCCTGGGCCAGCCGCAACGCCTTCTGCAGCGCGGGGTAGAATGCGGGCAGCGATTGCAGTCTGGCGATGGTCTGCTCGATCTGGCGCGCGTCGAGCGCGGCCGGCTTGGCGATCCCTTGCGTGAGCGGCACGGCGAAAGCCTCCGGACGGACCTTCGTTTGCCCCATCGGCCACGGTGGGTCGCAGGATTAGGGTAGAAAGGAGCCTTTCCGGATGCGACCGTTGCTCGGCGTGGCTCTTCTGATTCTCGTCGAGGCCGGATGCCGCCCGGCGCCCCCGCCGAAGCCGGATTTCCCGGCCGGCGCCGCCTTCCAGCGCCTGCGCGCCGACCTCTCCTTTCTGGCCGCCGACGCCTTGGAGGGCCGCGGTACTCCCAGCCGCGGCCTGGATGTGGCGGCGCAGTATCTGGAAGCCCAGCTCCGGGTCGCCGGCGTGCGCCCCGGCCTACCCGACGGCTACCAGCAGACGTACCGGATCGGCGAATACGTTCCCGCGCAAGCCCGCGTGACCGTGAAAATCGCGGGGCGAGTCATCCCCCCGGCCGACTATGTATTCGTGAACTTCGGCCGCGATCCGGCCGCCGGCCCCCTCGACGCGGAGTTGGTCAACGCCGGTTTCGGGGTGGTCGCCGAGGAAAAGAGCGTCAACGACCTGGACGGCCTGGCGCTTCGCGGCTCTGCCGTCATGGCGCGCAAGGGCGCGGGCTGGCCGCTCGACGCCGGCGCCGTGTTCGGCTGGGATCGAGCCGTCGGCAAGACCCTGGCGGCAACGGCCCGCGGCGCGCAGCTGCTGGTCTACGCCAGCCCCGATCTCGACAAAGGAGATCAGGAGGCCGGGTTCTTCGCCCAGATGAGGAACGTTCCGGTGGGCTTCGTGCGCGAGCCTGGCCTCGGCCCCGGCGGGCAGGCTGCCTCAGCGCTGAACCCGATCTTAGTGATCACTCCCAAGGCGCTCGCCGCTGCGCTCGGAACCGACGTCGAGAAGCTCGCGCGCGGTCCACTCGGCAAGAGAATCGAGATCCGCATCGACGCCGCGGTTCGCGACGGCCGCGCCTCGAACGTTCTGGGCCGCATCGAGGGAACCAACCCGGGGCTCCGCGACCAATGGATCGTTCTGACCGCCCACTACGATCATCTGGGGGCGAACCCGGCGGCGCTGGCGGGCCAGGACGGCGTCTGGAACGGCGCCGACGACAACGCCTCCGGCGCCGCAGTGGTGCTCGAGATGGCGCGCCGCCTGGCCGCCTGGCGGTCTCATCGCAGCGTGCTGCTGCTGTTCACGAGCGGCGAGGATCGCGGCATCTTCGGATCCGCCGTTTACTCGGTCCGTCCCGCCGTGCCCATGGAGAAGGTCGTACTCAACATCAACGTCGACATGGTGGGTCGCAGTCGGGGGCAGGTGCAGGCCATCGCCGACGGCACGCCCGCCCTGTTCGAGTATGTCGCCAGGATCGGCCGCGACCACGGCATCGAGGTGGTGCCGGATCAGCAGCCCTCCTGGCGCGTCAGCTACCTCACCGACTGCTATCATTTCTTGCGGGCGGGCGTTCCGGCCATCGAGTTCTTCACCGGCCTGCACGCCGACTATCACCAGCCGTCGGACACCGCCGACAAGATCCGGTACGAGGAGATGGCCAAGATTCTCGAGATCGCCTCCGGGCTGGCCGCCCACTACGGAGAAGGCGCGGCCAAGCCAGCGTTCCGGCGGCCGGTGTGGTTTGTGACGCCATAGGTACTATGAGGAGACTAGCGACCATGAAATCCGCAATCCTGTTCCTGGCGGCCGCCGCGGGGCTCGCCGCCCAGACGGTTTCCGGCATCCACGACGACCAGGTCTTCCAGCGCGACGCCAACGGCGCCGCCGAGATGCGGCTGGAGGGCCAGGCCCCCGCCACCGCCCGCCTGGTCGAGGCGCGCGTGCTGCGCCAGCTCCGAACCCTCGACGGTTTCGACTGGGCCCGCGTGGCCGAGGCGCGCAACGGCCGCTGGGCCGGCAGCCTGCGCGGCATCCCCGCCGGCGGCCCCTACCGCGTCGAGTTCCGCTGGCTCGATGCGGCCGGCCAGCCGGTCGCCGCCGTCGCTCGCCATAACATTCTCGTCGGAGACCTCTGGATTCTGGCCGGCCAGTCCAACATGCAAGGCGTCGGCGACCTGGTCGACGTCGAGCCGCCCCAGGGTCAGGTCCATATGTTCGACATGAGCGACAACTGGCGGATGGCGGAAGAACCGGTGCACTCGATCCCCGACGCCGTGGACTCCTTCCACTGGCGCGGCAAGCCGCGTTTGATGGGTCCGGAGGCCGCTGCCTATCATAAGAACCGAGTGAAGGGCGCGGGACTCGGCCTGCCCTTCGGCGCCTACATGGCGAGGTTCTCCGGCGTTCCCGTCGGCCTGGTGCCGTGCGCCCACGGCGGAACCTCGATGGAGCAGTGGAGCCCCGCGTTGCGCGACCAGGGCGGCGCCTCGCTCTACGGCGCCATGCTCCGCCGCCAGAAGGCCGTCGGCGGCAGCGTCAAGGGCGTGCTGTGGTACCAGGGCGAGAGCGACGCCAACCCGCAGCGCGTCGCGCAGTTCACCGAGCGGATGCAGGCCCTGGTGGCGGCGATCCGCGGCGACTTCGGCCAGCCGGATCTGCCGTTCTACTACGTCCAGATCAATCGCGTGATCCGCAGCGCCGGCTCTACCGATCCGTGGAACGCCATCCAGGACCTGCAGCGCCGGCACGAAACCGAGATCCCCAACACCGGCATGGTCAGCGGCATCGACCTCGATCTCGACGACGGCATCCACATCGGCACGCAGGGTTTGAAGGTACTCGGCCTGCGTCTGGCGAATCTCGCCAGCGGACGAACGCAGCGCGGCCCGCGCATCGCCTCCGTGCGTTTCGAGGACCCGGCGCGCCGTCGCTTGCGCATCGAGTTTCGCGACGCCAACGGCCGGCTCGCCGCCCGCGGCCGGCCCTCCGGGTTTTCGTTGCAGGTTCCCGAAGGCGCCAAGGATCCCGGGCACTTCGACACCGTGCTGGACGGCTCGACTGTCTTGCTGATGCTCAACGCCGAAGCCCCCGCCGGTACGGCCCTCTGGTACGGCCGCGGCTTCGATCCCTACTGCAACATAGTCGATGAGCGCAACATGGCGCTGCCGGTGAGCGGTCCGATCCCGATCCACTGAAGCCCGCGAGGCGGCTCACCCTCGGCGCCGGGCCTCAAACCGGTGGGTGAGCCTACGGTCGCTTGTGGTGATGGAGTTTCAACGATGCGTCGCATCGGCGCGCGCCAAATGCCGTGCGTTAACCAGCGAGGAACTCCATTTCGCGTGGACAATGTTTGGCTCCCCGAGCCGCTACACGATAGGAACAGAGGCTGGAGACGCTCGTAAGTTGCGAGCCGCCGCCAAGTTGGCGTTCCCCGTTTCGAGTCGCACTCGGAGGTTCGAGCCGGACGCGTCCGAAGTTTGGCTGGGCTCACAAAGGCTCGCGGACCGGCGTATAATCTGGTCTAATGTGCCGCGTGCTGGCGAAGAAATCCGAGGAACGGTTCGAGCGGGCCAAGGCCGAGCCGCCGACCAAGCCCGAGCTGCGGGACATCGATCTGGATTGAGCCCAGGTGGCTCGTGACGCCGACCGCGGTTCGAGAAATGGAGGACCGGCGTATTGCCGAGATCCTCCAAGGGTTGGGCTCGTCCGACTCGCAGGACGCCTGGCGGGAGTTCCTCGAGGGGTACGCGCCGCTGTTGTTGCAGGTCGCCCGCTACTCGGAACCAGATCCCGATTCCGCCTCCGACTGTTTCCTGTTCCTATGCGAGCACCTGAGCCGGGAAGGGTTTCGCCGGCTGCGGCGGTTTCGCGTGGGCGGCGCGGCGAGCTTCTCGACCTGGCTTCGGGCGGTGTCGCGGAACCTTTGTCTGGATTGGCGCCGGCACCGCCATGGAAGGCCGCGCAGGGAGGGCGCCGTCCCGACACGGCCCATCGAGGTGCCGCTCGAAGAGGTACGCGACCCGGCGCCGGGTCCCGAAATGGTCGCCGCGTGCAACGAACGCCAAGCCGCGCTGGCCAGCGCCGTCGGCCGGCTGCCGGCTGAGGACCGCCTGCTGCTCCGCATGCGATTCGAGCAGGAGCTGACGCTGGAGCAGATCGCCCGTACCACCGGACTGAAGGATGCCCAGAGCGTCGACCGGCGCATCCGCGGGATTCTGGCGGCGCTGCGAAAGGACCTGGGCTGAGCGGCCCGGAGCCTACCAAAATTTTGGTAGGCAGGCCGGCAGAGGGCCCGGTGCGGCTGAGGGGGGCCGGGCGTTTGTTGGGCACGGAAAAACTCGCCCCGCGTCCGTGTAAGAGCATAGGGTGGCGACAATGGACGAACAAGATCTCAAGACAGCGTGGGAAAAACGTAACCGGCGGGGCTGGCAATGCCCGGCTGAGGCCGATCTGGCGGCCTACACCGACCAACGCCTGGAAGGACGCCGCAAGGCTCGGCTGGAAAGGCATCTGGCCGGTTGCGGCTATTGCCTGGGTCAGGTGAGTTTCCTGGCGCGGGCGCAGGAGGCGGAGCTCCCGGAGGTGCCTTACGTGATGCTGGCGCGGGCGAGAGCGATGGCGCCGCGCGCCATGCCGCATGCCGAGCGGCGCGTGTGGCGCTGGGCTCCAGCCTTGGCGGCGACGGCCAGCGTGATCGTGGTCGGCGGAATCTGGATGAGCCGGCCCCGCGGCGTGTATGCTCCAGCCGCGCCGGCCGGTGTCGTACAGCCTGTCGAGGAACCCGCTGCGCCGGCTCGGCCGGTTACGCCAGCGCCCGAGCGACCCCTGGTGCGCAGCACGTCGGACCGCGCTCCGCAGCGCTGGCTGCTTTTCCCGGCGAAAGGCGCAGCCGTACAGCGCAAGGACCTCGAGTTTCGCTGGCAGCCGGCCGAGCGCGCGCTGTTCTACGAAGTGCGGCTGATGGCGGCCGAAGGCGAGCTGGCGTGGGAATCACGCGCCGACGGCACGCAGGCGCGAGTGCCGGAGGAGATCCGTCTTGTCCCGGGCAGGTTCTACGTCACGGTCCATGCGTTCCTGCCCGAGGGCAAGACGGTGAGGCTGCCCGCGGTGGGCTTTGATCTGGCCCCATGAGAATGATGGCGCTGGGGGTGCAGACGACCGGCGAGACGCCCGAGCGCGAGCCGGCCGAGAGCGTGGCGGCAAGACTGGCCGCGGAGGGTGAGCTGGCTCCATGAGCATGAGGTTCGCCGCCGCGGCGTTGCTGTGCGCGATGGCGCTGGGGGCGCAGAGCGCCGACCAGGTAGCCGAGCGCGCGCGGCAACTCTACGGAACCGAGGGACCGCGGACCGCGCTGCCGGAGTACGAGCGCGCGCTGGCGCTCTACCGCCAGGAGGGCAACCGCCGCGGGGAGGCCGTCGTGCTTGGCCAAATCGGCAACTGCTACAAGCACTTCGGCGAGTTTCCCAAGGCGCTCGATTACCTGGGGCGCGCTTTGGCGCTGAAGCAGCAGTTGGGCGACCGTCGCGAGGAGGGCCGCACGCTCAACCATCTCGGGCTCGCCTACTGGGAGATGGGTGAGTTCCCGACGGCGGTGGATTTCGCCAGCCGCGCCGCCGCCGTGGCCGGCGAAGTGCAGGACCGCCAGCTCGAGGCTGCGGCGCTCAACACGCTGGCCCTGGCCTCCGACGAGCTGGGCGAGTTCACCCGCTCGCTCGACCACTACCGGCGCGCCCTCGAGATCTTCCGCGCCACCGGGCACGGCGTCGGCGAAAGCGCTACGCTGGGCAACATCGGCGGCGTTTACCTATTGTTAGGGCGCTACCGGGAGGCGCGCGACCACTACCAGCAGGCGCTCGGGATCGCCGAGCGGCTCAACTCGAAGTCCTCGGCCACGCACAAGCTGGGCAACCTGGCGTTGTGCGAGTTGGGGCTGGGGCGCATCGTGGAGGCTCTGGCCCTCTTCGACCGCGCCCTCCTGCTGGCGCGCGAGGCCGGCCTGAAAAAGGAAGAGGCCGACTGGCAGCGGGGCAAGGCCGGCGGGTTGATGCGCTGGGGGCAGTACACTCCCGCGCTAGACGCTTACCGCGAATCGGTCGCCGTGTACGAGCAGGCTGGCCATCGCCGCGAGTTCATCGAGGCGGTGCAGGATCTGGGAACCATATACGCGCTGCTGGGCGACTTGGCTTCCGCCGAGGCCGAGTTCCGGCGGGCGCTCGATCAGGCGCGCGCCATCCAGCATCCGCGCGGGGTCATCCAGAGCCTGATTCTGCTCGGGGACCTCGAGTGGCGGCGCCGCCGCTACGCCGAGGCTGCCACGCTATATCAGCAGGCCCACCAGCAGGCGCGCGACGCCGGCGACCAGGGACACGCCGCCTCCGCCCTGGTGCAGTTGGCCCTGACCTTCCGCGATCTGACCCGCTGGCAGGACGCGCTGGACGCCGCGCAGCAGGCCCTGGAAATCGCCAGGGCCGCTGGGGCGCGGCTGCTCGAAGCCCAGGCTCTGTACGCTTTGGGCGAAGTGGCGCGGGGCCGAGGGCTGTTCGAGGAGGCGCTGGCGCACTTCACCGCGAGCTCGCAAATCGCCGCCGAGGCTGGCGAAACCGAGCTTGGCTGGAGGCTCGCCTTCGCGCGGGGGCAGGCGCTGGAGGCTCTGCGGCGCTTCCCCGAGGCGCTAGCCGGCTACCAGCAGGCGGCAGCGATCATCGAGTCCGTCCGCAGCCAGCTCCGCGCGGAGCGCTTCCGCGCCGGCTACGTCGAGGACAAGCAGCAGGTCTACGTGGCGCTGGTCCGGCTGCTGCTCGAGATGGGGCAGCCCGCCGAGGCGTTCCTGTTCGCCGAGAAGCTGCGGGCCCGCAGCTACTCGGAGCTGCTCGCGCAGGGCCGGCCGGCGGAGGGCGGGGAAGCGCTGGTCGAGCTGCGCGAGAAGATCCGCCAGTTGCAGCGGGCGCTGGAGAAAGAAAACGTCTCGCCGGCCAAGCTGCGGCGCGCGGCGGCGCTGTCGGCGGAAGCGGCCGCTGCCGAGCGGGCCTATCACAACCTGCTGGATGACCTGCGCAGCCGCGGCCGGCAGTACGACGGACGCTTGCTAGCCCCGCCCTCGGTCGTCGAAGTGCAGCGGCGGCTGCCTGGCGACACGGCGCTGGTCGAGTACATAGTCGGGCCGGACCGCCTGGCGATCTTTGTGTTGACCAGCGCCGGCCTGCGGGCGACGACGGTTCCCCTCCGCGCCAACGACCTGCGAGCCAGGGTCGAGCTGCTGCGCGACCTGATCCAGCGGCCAGACTCAAGCGATTGGCGGAAACCCGCCGCCGGCCTTCGCGCGGCGCTGGTCGATCCGATCGAGCAGGCCGGCTGGCTCAAAGGGATCGTGAGACTTTACCTGGTGCCGCACGGCATCCTGCACTATTTGCCGTTCGCGGCGCTGGCTCGCCCCGCGGGGAATCGCTTTCTGATCGACGACTACACGGTGGCCTATTTACCGGCGGCCGCGGCCTTGCTCGAACCGAGTCGCGGCGGGAATGTCTCGGGGGCCCTGTTCGCTGCCGCCCCAGCCCGCTCGCGGCTTACCTATGCGCAAGAGGAAGCGCGCAGCATCCGGCAGTATTTTTCGCCGAAGAGCCTGGTTTTGGCCGGCTCACGGGCGACGGAGAGCGCTTTTAAGCGGGAGGCTGCCCGCTACGGCGTGCTGCATCTGGCCACCCACGGCCGCTTCAACAAGATGAATCCGCTGCTTTCGGCGATCGAGCTGGAGCCCGGCCAGCAGGAGGACGGGCGCCTCGAGGTCCATGAGATCCTCGGCCTGCGCCTGTCGGCCGGTCTGGTGACGCTGAGCGCCTGCGAGACGGCCCTCGGGAGCGGCTACTTCGCCGAGCTGCCGGCGGGCGAGGACTTCGTCGGACTGACCCGCGCCTTCCTGCACGCCGGCAGCCCCTCGGTGCTGGCCACGCTGTGGGAGGTCAACGACCGCTCCACGCTCGGCTTCATGCGGGCCTTCTATCGCAGGCTCCAGCGATCCGACAAGGCCGAGGCCCTGGCCGAGGCGCAGCGGGGGATGCGCCGCCAGCCGGGACGCAACCGCCACCCCTACTTCTGGGCCCCGTTTGTACTGGTGGGGGCGATGCAATGAAAAAAGTTCCGGAAAACCCCAGGACCCGTCCGTGTAATACAAAGCGAGGTTAAGACCATGATCCGCCTTCATCGAATCCCGTTGCTGCTGGTTGTTTTCGCTGCCCTGGTCCCGTTGGCGGCCCAGGACGTGGTGGTCAGCTCGGCGGACCCCAACACGGCGTCCCAGGGCACGATCAACCTGAACGTGACCGTCAGCGGCAAGGGTTTCAAGCGCGGCGCCCAGGCGCGCTGGAAGGTCACCGGCACCGAGGATCCGGGCGGCGTCACGGTCAACTCGACGACCTATGTGAATCCCAACAAGGTCGTCGCCAACATCGACGTGACCGACACGGCCGTCATCAGCAAGTTCGACGTTGAGGTGCAGAACAGCGACGGACGTAACGGCGAGGGCGTCGAGTTGTTCGCGGTCACGGCTTCCTCGGCCGTGCAGAAAGGCGGCGACAAGGGCAAGACCCGGACCATCACTACCTTCCGCAACTGCCAGGGGGATGTCGTGCGGATTCCGGGGCCAACCTGTCCGGCCCCCGACCGCATCCAAAGCGACATCGGCTCCCCTTACGAGGACGGGATGCAACTCGTGGAGTCCTTCGTCGGCTCCTCGGCCAATTACGGCAACCTCTTCGTCTGGCTCCGCGAATCGTCTCGCGGGTTGTTCCTGGACTTCACGGACTGCGCCAGCCCGCCGTGCAGTCCGCCGATTACCAGCGGTGTCGTCGACGACGCCCAAATCACTGTGTTCGTCGACCGCGTCATCAAAGACGGTGTCCACGCTATGACTGTCGGGCAGTCCATCGACGCCCCCATGCGGGTTTATTTCTGGCTACCTTTGATCACCGGCGAGAAGCCCAACTTTGTTCACTTCGAGCCCGCCGGCGCTGGCGCTTGCAATAACCAATCCACCTTTCTCAAGGTTACCCGCGCCGCCAACGTTGGCTCAAAGCGCAGCTGGGAGGTCAGTGCAGATCCAAACATGATCGCCTGCCTTACCATGCAGGGAGGCACGGTGCTCGGGGGGACTTTCCGCATGCCATTTAAGGCCACCTGGGTGGAGAAGTAGCCGCAGGCCCGCGCCGGCTACTGCATCGCCCCGTACAGC
>Ga0247727_10000934_pt1 | contig 70976 bp, 54 predicted proteins | sample WisWelCaveWW1625_FD_202498 | JGI IMG/M metagenome (GOLD analysis project Ga0247727, IMG submission 202498) | Biofilm microbial communities from Wishing Well Cave, Virginia, United States - WW16-25 | ecosystem: Environmental > Aquatic > Deep subsurface > Groundwater > Cave microbial mat | place... | reverse complement strand
AATGGATGTAATAGTAAACGGCCTTCGACTGGAAATCGTCGTTTTCGCGTACGGGAAAATACTTTTTTAGGATCTCCCTGCACTTATCATAATTCCCGGCATCAAAAAACCAGAATCCTATTTCACGGTCCGCTTTTTCTTTTTCAGGAAGAAGTTCTTTCCAGTTTTTCTCAAGATCGGATCGCTGCTCCGGATCGGTGACAGAATTGATGTTATCCGTATAATGATCTGAAAGGCTCTTAAAGGAGACCAGGCAGTTGACATCCTCTATACGGAAGGATTCACGAAGCTGGGCGATACCCCTGCTCAGGGTGAGATAAACAGCGTTGGCAGAAAAACCGGCCAGATCCTTTTCGTACTTCGGATCGATAAGCGATTTGAACTTATTGTGATTTTTTTGGTACTCTTTGCCGGAAGAGATAACCGCCTGAACTCCATATTGCTTCTCGATATTCAGGTAAGAAAGCTGCACAATAAGAAAATATGAATCTGACATCAGCTTCAACGCCTGCGTTCTTTTTGAACCTTCGGGAAACATAGCAAGGTATTCCTTGAATCCGTCGATGGCTTTGGAATATTTTCTCGATTCAAAATAACCGAAAGGGATCTCCCATGCATAACGTTCCTTCAGGATGACGGAGGTTTTTCCTATGTAGGATGCCTGGTTCCCGAATTTCCCTGTATCACTGAAAGTATTCCTGAACTTATTGTGAAGTTCGATAGTACCGCTCAACCTATCGAGTTTTTTCTCATCGATGCTACGAATGGCCTGGTCGTAAGTTGCGCGAAGGATGTAGTAATTGACCTGTTCGCGATACTTTGTGTCGGGAAATTCACGGAGGAGATTATTCAACGCGGTAATAGATGCTTTGTAATCATCCATGTGATAGTATTGCATGGCGATCTCGAAGTCTTTCTTCTCAAGCTTGCTCCTGAGCAGGTCGATAAGGTTATTGCACGAATCAAGTCTTGGTCCTGTGGGAAAGCGATTGATATAATTCTGAAGTTCCTTGATGGCATTTTTTGTGTCTGTCTGGTCAAGACTGTATCGAGGCGACTCGTTGTAATAACAATACGCTGCCATGAAGGCGCATTCTTCCGTATGAGTACTTGCAGGATAGTTTCGAACAAACGTTTTGAAGTGATAAGCCGCAAGAAGATAATCGCCCACGCAATAATTGCTATAGGCATAGTAGAAATAGATGCTCTCCATCTTAGGCGTTCCCTTATACACTGTGAGGAGCTCTTCAAAAAGCTGCAAAGCCTGAACGCAGTCTCCCCGCTCGTAATATTTCACAGCTTCTGAATACTTCTTATCCAGGTCCTGGCTTTTCAGAAGTTTGCTGTATTCACGGCAGGAAGTGACAGCGAATAGAGGGAGTATAAATAAGCAGATCTTCCAGTTCATAAACCGGGTGCGAAGATAAGAAGATTAGTAGTAAATTCGCTCCTGAAACCATTCAACGAAAGCATGAGAGATTTATTTGACAAGATCCAGAGCGCCAGGGGTCCTTTAGGCCAATACTCGAAGGAGGCGCATGGCTATTTTATGTTCCCAAAGCTTGAAGGTCCCATTGGTCCGCACATGATCTTTCGCGGCAGAAAACGACTCAATTGGAGCCTTAATAATTACCTGGGACTGGCAGGGCATCCTGAAGTGATGAAAGCAGATGCGGATGCGTCGAAAGAGTACGGTCTTGCCTATCCGATGGGCGCTCGCATGATGAGCGGAAATTCCAATTTCCATGAACAACTTGAGAATGAACTTGCCGCTTTCGTCCATAAGCCGGCTTCTATCCTTTGTAATTACGGCTACATGGCCATGTTATCCGCAATTGATGCCATGGTTGACAGACATGATGTGATCGTATACGATAGTGAATCACACGCCTGTATCATTGATGGTGTGAGGTTACACATGGGAAAAAGATTTGTTTATCCCCATAACGACATCAAGAGTCTTGAGAAACAGTTAGAGCGCGCAACTAAAATTGCAAGCGAAGGCAATGGAGCCATTCTCGTAATCACGGAAGGTGTTTTCGGAATGCGGGGCGACATGGGTAAACTGAAAGAGATCGTTGAACTGAAAAAGAAATTCAATTTCCGGTTCTTTGTAGATGATGCACATGGCATTGGTACAATGGGAAAGACGGGAGGAGGTACGGGTGAAGAACAAGGCTGTGATGACGGGATCGATCTTTATTTTGGCACGTTTGCAAAGTCCTTTGCACTCATTGGCGGATTCATTGCCAGCACACCGGATGTGGTCGAGTTTTTACGCTACAACATGCGTTCACAGATATTTGCCAAAGCGCTTCCCATGCCGATCGTTATCGGTGCGTTGAAACGACTGGAACTCATGCGTACAAAACCTGAGTTGAAAGAGAATCTGTGGAAGATCGTGAATGCACTGCAATCCGGCCTTCGTGAAGCAGGATTCGACCTCGGTCCTGTTCAGTCCTGCGTCACGCCCGTCTATATGAAAGGCAGCGTTCCGGAAGCAACCAACCTCGTAGTCGACCTCCGTGAGAATTATAATATCTTCTGTTCGATCGTTATTTACCCTGTCATACCGAAGGGCATGATGATACTTCGTCTTATTCCTACCGCTTCCCATACCATAGAAGACGTGGATTACACCATCAAATGTTTCAAGGAAATGAAAAAGAAGCTTGACGATGGGGTGTATAATACGGGGGTGATCGCCAGCATGGCAGGGATCTAAAGCGAATTCGGACGGCGGATATCGGAATTCGGAAGCAAAGGTTCAATAAGCTGCTCAACGTAATTTTTTGGTACGGGTTCGTGGATGCCGAAGCTTTCGGGTTCGTGATCCGGGCATTTGTAGGTACCGAAAATGATATCCATCAATGGTGAAATGTTTGCATAGTTTCCGGCTTGCCGGTCTTTGTCGTGGTGCCAATGATGCAACTCAGGTGCGCCGATAAGTTTTCGAAGGGGACCGATCGGGAGTCGGACGTTTGAATGAATATAAATGGCCCAGATCCCCCGAAAAGCAATGAGCCCGGCGATCGTCTCCAGCGGAAATCCAAGAATAAAGGCAGGAAGATTAATTAACCCGACTGTATAGATCGTATCGATGGGATGCTCTCTATGCGCTGCAAGCCAGTCGAGATGCTCCGCGCTATGATGCACCTTATGAAATCTCCATAGAAAGCCGACCTTATGCTGGAGCCTGTGCCCCCAGTAAATAATAAGATCACTCAGGACAACCACCTCTATCGCTTGTAACCACCAGGGCTGAATGCGGATGGCATGCCGGAATTCAAGAGGCATGATAGCACTGAGTCCGTCACTGAAATAGCTCAATGCCCAGATGACAAGCGCATTCCATAAAATGTACTGACCGAGGAAAAAACTAAGATCCAATGCCCAGGCTGAACGGAAGATCCTTTGTCCCCTTTTTGCGGGGAACACTTTTTCCATGGGAATAAAGACCAGGGCCAGGAAGAAAAGACTTATACCACAGCCCTCAAGGATCCTGAGGAATTCCATTATTATTCTTTGGGATTCTTTTTGATCGTGTCAGGCTTGGGTTCAGGAACATAGATATAACCTGATTTGGAACTTCCCATGTAGGTTTTCTTTTTCAATGTGTCTTTTTTCGCTGCCTTCACTTTACCGGTGTCCTGCTTTGGCTTCAGACTATCGCCGACAATTGGTTTATAAATAACGGCAGATTTCGAGCTGCTCATCATTTCCAGCTCACTTGGGCTCATGTTGGCTTTTGGCGGCGGGGAGTCGACAGGGAATTCCATACCCGTTGAAGAATTCGAACGGTCTCCAAGACCGGAGGCGTGGCTGAAAGCGCCCGAGCGATACGCTACAAAACCTGTCATAAGTAAAGAGAACGTCGTAAGAGTAACGATCTTCAATGTATTGCTTGGCTGCATGTTGTCTTGTTTATATTGAATATAACGGTTCCTTACGTCAAAGTTACGACCACTTTCTTGTCTTGCAAAGCCAATATATGTTAATAATTTGAAGCAACTATTGATATAAAAGGTATGTCTTGAAGGCAGTCATAAAAAGGTAACTATGAAAAAAACTCTACTCATTACACTTCTTGTTACACCCCTTATTTTCAGGGCACAAACCGTTGATACCCTTTATTCCACACAGGATGCTTATGTCGTTACTTTCGGTGGCGGGCAGGGAATGCATTCCTTCATCAAATTTGACATCAGCACGATCCCACCCGGGGCGACGATCAACAGTGTTCAGCTAAACTTGATGGTTTTCCAATCGAGTCCGAACTGGGATACAGATGTAAATTTCAAAAGGATGAATGACCAGAACTGGGTGGAAACGGATCCGGCGATAACCTTATTCGGCATTCCGCGCACAGGCCTTATTTATCAGCAATTAGGATTCGGTTCAGGAATGGGACCAACAACGTCCATTGACATCAAGAATCTTTTCCTCACAGATTACATGGCATCCAATAATTATTTCAGTGTGTACGCCAAAGATTCAGACGACATGACCTGCTGCAGTCCTATGGGATGTACTTTTAATCCCCCAGCCTGTGATTCACCGGATACTTTAGGCATCGGGAATGCAGCCTTCAACCAATTTATCTTAACGAGACCACGAGAAGCCGGACAATTCATTGGTCCAAAGCTGATCGTTAACTATACGATCCTAACAGGGGCAAGTTCTTATACTGCCAATTTTCACATGCTTGATGTATTTCCGGTTCCGGCAAAAGAAATTCTCTACATCAGGCTAGAAGGAGGAGCTGAGCGTGAATTCAACATTGAATTCATGGATCTGAAAGGCTCGAAAGTATTAGTACAGAAAGGAGTGGTGCCTGGTGTATCGCCTGTAAACATTTCCGAACTTTTACCTGGTCTGTATATCATGGGAGTAAAAGACGACTTGGGAAATTTGACTCACAAAAAGATCCTCATTCCGGAGTAAAGCGCCCAAAGCCCCCATCCTATCCATATTCCGAAAATTATGAATACGGAGTAGATGCCTGCACCTGTTCGTCCGCTTTTTATTCCCCAAGCAGCCAGGCATACGAACAGGAGATAGCCGAGCAAGTCGAAACTGATGATGAATAGCTTTAGCTGCTCCATACCCCAATTCACGACCAGGATATTTATTGCGCCGAAGAATATATTCAATCCAATTGCCCATGCCAGCCAGAATCGGCTCCAATGATCAAGTTTGAATTCATTTTTAAAGATCATAGTCCAATCGTTCAGCATCTTTTTCCCAAATGGCTGATGAAAAAAACCGATCATCAGAAAAGAGCCTACCAGATTCCACCAGCCAAGGAAAGTTAAATAAGTGTTCAAAGGGTTTGAGGGTTTGAAGGTTTGATGTTACGGCTTGCGATTCCACGGCTCCGTCAAGCCGATCACTTCCCGCTTCACACCAGACTTAATGGCATCGATCACACCGGATGATATCTCTTCATTCGTCAGCCAGCGGGACATTCCGTTCTCCATTTTGAATCCAAGAATGATCTCACGGTAGTCCACCGAATTCTTCATCACGGAGGTAACATCATCCGTTTTAGCAGGGTTATACGATGACGATCCTTTTACATGCCAGAAAACGCTGCCTGCAGCGAGTTCAAGCAATGTTTTCAGGGGAGGCAAAGCGTCTGAATGCATCCAGCAAAGCACGTGGGTTATTTTACCTGAACTGCGTATGATCGTTTTCACCGCATCCCGAAATTTACTTTCATCATAATAATCAACTGATTCAAAAGCGACGATCTTAGAGGAATGTAATCGCTGTTTAGGAAGTTTCCTTGAGATCAGCATTAGTTGCTCTGAATTCTCTGCTAAGTATGCGGATGCCTGAAATAACATGCCGGTTCCGCCGATGATCAAGACATTTTTCATTAGGGGAGCCGTAGAATGGCATTCACCTCACGATGAATTTTTTTGTCAGCACTGAATTTCCGAATTCTATCCTGGCAAGATAAAGCCCGGAAGGCAGATCGGAAAGCTCGAGCGTCATTTCCCGGCTGAATACTCTCCGAAGCAGTAATGTCCCCGCAACACTATACAGATCCAGGGTACCCGTCTGATGATCTCCATAACCAACGATCGACAAGGATGATGTCTGCTCATCAAAGAGAAAAGATATCTCCGTATCCGGTGTGGACGGCAGACCGGTCGGGTTGATCCATTTTGCAACATTAAAGGCCATCACGCCGCCGGCAAGGGTAAATATCCCGCCGGCATACAGATAACCGTTGTAAACAGCCAATCCCTCCACATTATTATTCATTCCCTGCACGCTGACCTGGCTCCAGGCGCTGCCATTCCACTTTGCAATACGGTTTGCTGTAACGCTTCCGGCCATAGTGAAGGCTCCGCCGGCGTACAATTCCCCTCCGTAAACAGCAAGCGCTTTCACATCGAGGTTCATTCCGGCGCCCAGAGGAGACCAGGCAGATCCGTTCCATTCTGCAATGTAAATAGCGGGAGCGCCTCCGGCATTATTAAAGAAACCGCCACAAACCAGTTTATTATTGTAGACCGTCATCGTTGCAACACGTGCATCTGTTCCAACTCCCAGCGCGGTCCAGGTACTGCCATTAAATTTTACGATATAATTTGCCGCTGTATTTACGATCGTAGTGAAATCTCCTCCAATATATAGCTCTCCGTTCCAAACCAGCATGCATCGAACCGCCCCACTTGTGCTGTTCCCAAAGCTGGTCCAGGTACTTGTTGTTCCGTTCCACTTTGCGATATTGTAGCTTTGGTTCCCTCCTGCTGTATTGAAACTACCACCCACATAAAGTTCTCCCTGGTATTCTGCCATGCAATACACGTTATTGTTGATCCCGGTAGTGAGCGCCGACCAGTTGACACCGTCCCATTTGGCAATTTTGCTGACAGGTGTTGGTCCGGCTGATGTGAAATTACCACCAACATGTAAGTTTCCCTGGTAAAGCGTCATGCAAAACACGCTAGTGTTCAGTCCCGGGCCAAGGGCCGACCATGCAGAACCGTTCCAATAGCCGATGCGCGTTGCGGGAGTGGTGAAATCACCGCCCGCGACAAGCAGATTCGCAATGGAATCTCTGAACATAACATGAACAGCGTTATTTGTCCCGGGTCCAACAGCGGACCATTGGGCAACGATATTAAGAGCGCCAAGAAGTGATGGTATAATAAGAAGAAGTAGTCTTTTTTTCATGAACGATTGGCTTTGGGCAAAGATACGACGGTTTTTAATGATGGTCTTTTGCTCACTTCTTCATGTACTTCCAGTTCCTGCTCTTCCCTTCCCTGAGCCACTCCATCATGGTTTCCATTCTTCTTTCCCGGGTTTCTTCCGTTTTTGCTTCCGTGATCCATTCCACATATTCTTTTTTGTGAGAAGGCGCAAAGCTATGCCAAACTACTGACGCATGCTTATCTGACCTAACTGTACGAATCAAATATGGTGGGATAACAAGCGGCTTTTTGAGTTTGGAAGTTCTTGAAGGTATTTTAATTCCATCGTCATTCAGTTTTTTGGCCTGACGCACAAAATCCAGGAGAGCAGAGTCAGGCGGAAGATCTTTGGTGCTGGTCATCCTCCCGAGATTTCCCATGGAGGTTCCTCCCTTATTGAGGATCTCACCTAAATGTCCTTTCGGATCTTTGATCAATTTGTACTTCCAGAAACCAAATACTGCGTGTTGTTTAAAGGCAGCAAAGCTTGCGAAAGGTCCCTTGTAATCAAAGGAAGGCATTCCCCATTTGATGGTCTCTTCCACTCCGGGATTACCCTTATGGATCAGGGTCCTGAGCTTTTTAAGAATAGGTTTTGCGAAAGGTTGCGCTTGTGCGATGTAAGCATCAACGCGTTTATCTTTTTTACCCATGATTCATAGATTTATTGTTCCTGCTTCATATTGTGTAATTTCTGCCAATCCTCAAGTGTCAGCCAGGTATCCATACTTTCCGCTTTATAACATCGGCCGAAAACATTTCCATTGATTGCATCTACTTTAAAGAGATCAAGAGAAAACCCGCCTTTTGCAGGATCCATCTGTTGCAGATCAAAATAATGGAAAGGATCATTCAGCGTAGCGTACTGCACCGGCACGAGTATATTTTTAATATTCACATTCAAATAAACATACTTTAGCTCCATTTTAACCTCAGGAATATGTAGCAAGATCGACCGGGCTGCAGAATCACTGACCTTGAAACTGAAGGAAATTTCCTTTTCAAGACCGTATTGCGAGTAGCCAACACAATTAAAATAAAGGAATATGACCGTGATAAATAACTTCATTTTCCGAATGCCGCCAGCTTCTCAAAAGGAACACAGGCAAGCAACATTAAAGCTTCATCCAGCTTCGTCTTTTCAAAGCCGGTCACAGTTACTTTAAACCGGCCGTCCACCATGGCGAATACATAGGTCAGTTTGCGCTTTTTATCCTCCGTACCGAATGCTTTATAAACGCCTTCCTTATCCAGATCATTGAAAACTTCTGCAATTTTCATGTTCTTATGACTGCGTTCATATTCCTCCGGCAACCTGCCGGGATCAGCGCACATATCCTCCAATTTGAATAGATACTCCGTTCCATTGACCATGTATCGCTGATGGAAAGAACTTCGCCTGTTTTCGCCAATACAATCCCCGACGGAACCGCCCGGCTTGCCATCACCTACTGCGGTAATTCCTTCCGTAAGTACCGGCAAGAACTGAAATCCTTCTTCAACCGTCTTAAAACAACAGTTTCGGGTGACGGAAACGTCTTCCTTTACGTCCTTGTCGTTCGAAATATTTTCTTTCTCATCCGGCTTTTCTGTTTTGGTATTATCAGCGGATGAGCCACAGGAAGCAAAGTAGAAAAGAGGTATCAGAGATGCGAAGTGCAGTATTGTCTTTTTCATAGTTCCGTTAGTTAATTTTATTTGTTCGAAATTAAGAAAAATATCAATGTGTCTCAGCTTTGGCGCCTTTGAAACGGATCTCGAACACGGCTCCATTCCTGTTGAATGTTTTTACCGTTCCCCTCAACTGTTTTGTGAGCAGGTTTACGAGTTCAAGACCGAGCGTGGCAGAATCTTCGAAGACGATCCCGGGAGGCAACCCGATCCCGTTATCAGAATAAATAAGCAGGAACTCGCCTCCTTCATCCCTGGTGATGGATATGTCGATCTTGCCTTCCTCTCTTGCCTTAAATGCATATTTGTATGAGTTGGAAAGCAACTCTGTAATGATGAGCCCAAGCGGCGTTGCCGTGTCGATATTGAAATGCCTGACCTGCGTATTGATGTTACAGGCTATCTCTCCCGGGCCATCGTGATACATTTCACTGATGTAGGAAGATAATTGTTCAAGATACTCGCCGAAATCAATTTCTGAGAAATTTGCTGCCTGGTAAAGTTTCTGGTGAACGAGCGACATAGATCGCACCCGAACCTGTGCCTGTTTTACAACGGACAGGGTGGAGGGATCCTTGATATTATTGGACTGCAGGCTAAGTAAACTGGAGATGATCTGCAGGTTATTTTTAACGCGATGATGTATCTCCTTCAGGAGGACTTCTTTCTCATGGTCGCTTTTCTCAACAAGTTGCTTCTGGGCCTCGATAAGGACCTTTTGTCGCCTGGTGACTTGCAGTGAAGAATAAATAAAGAAGATGAATACCCCCATCAAAACCAATCCGATCAAAACTGAATAAAGGAGAACCCGTTGTCTTTTGATCTCAACTGCCTCAAGCGCATTCTCTTTTTCATGCTCCGCTTTTATGGCTACTGCTTTTTTATCAAAATCATAGGTCATTTGAAGTTGCATCGTCTTCTGCACTGATTCATCACTCAATAAACTATCCTTGTAAATAACACAGAGACGGTAGTTACTGAAAGCGCTCTTATAATATTCTGCCGCTTCCTTCCATTTCCCGCTCTTCAGCATGCGATCGCCTAGCATGCTATCAACCCTCGCTAAGCCCCCGTAACTCTCCCGTATATCATCACGATTACCGATGATCATCGAGCGGCTCAAAGCAAGATCATAATACTTCTTCGAATCCTCCAGATGCCCCAGTCTCAACTCAACTGCTCCAATGTTGATATACGAAGTGGCGATCCCCTCTTCATCACCTGTCTCCTCCCTTATCTTCAAACCTTCAAAAAGGCTGAGCAGTGCCTCATCATATTTTCCAAGGTCATCGTAAAGTATTCCCATATTATTATACGAAGCAGCGATCACATTCTTATCGCCAATTTTTTTACTTAATTCCAATGCAGCACCATGCTCCTTAAGCGCTTTCTCGTAGTTTCCCTGCAGTTGGTAGATCCCGCCTATATTATTATAAAGCGCAGCCATCCCGTAATCATTTCCCGTTTCCCTATGCATCTTTAGCGAAATGAAATAATACTTCAGGGCCTCGGGGTAATTTTCCTGCATCTGGTAGATCACCCCAATGTTGTTGTATGCCCCCGCGATCTCCCTCTTATCTCCCAGTTGTTCCGCTAATTTCATTCCCTGTAAATAATAATTCAAAGCCATGGGATAATCGCCCTGGTATTCAAAAACGATACCGATGTTGCTGTATCGGGCCGACATACCTTTTTTGTCGTTAAGTGCCTTGTCGATCTTCAGTGCTCTGAAAAAGTAATCCAGCGCTTTGGGATAATCAGCCTTGGTACGATGATAAACCCCAAGATTCCCGAGTGATATGGCGATCCCCTTGCTCCAATTGATCTTTTCCGCAACAAGAAGTGCCTGAACAGTCACCAATATAGCCGAATCCAGGTTGGTGTTGCGCACTTCGCAGGCGATCGCATTCAGGTGAATTACCCTTGCACTATCGATCTTGCCTTCATCGAGAAGCTCCTTAAGCGAATCGATCCTTGTCTTCTGCTCAGCCCGGCTTGCGTCTGCCTCGATGGCGAAACCAAACATGCAGGAGATCAATAGGATCAAATTAAAGTACTTTCTCATAATATAGCTTTGCCCTGTTCACCTGAGTCGGATCAAGTTCCGCTCTATATATTTCTCAGTCGGAAGCAGTGATTCCTGGATACGCTTTGCATAATGAATACTGTCCGTTATGTCCTTGTTCTTTTCCTCGAGTAATGTTTTTTGTGAAGTGATCGTTTCCCTTGCTTTTTGGATAGTTGAGGTATGGCTCCAAATTGCATATATACAAAGAATAATAGGAACAAACATCAGGAAGACAGGCGGTTCTTCCGCTCCTTCCTGAACGATCCACTTCCAGCTCAACGCTCCGTTGTTATGTGAATTTATGATAACATAGAACAACGGAACCCATCCAAAAAAACAACAATACAGTATCCTCGCCATTCCTCTTTGAAGCAAAGCGCTTAAGGCAATGAACATGAAGTTCCAGGCAACGCCTATAACGTTCAACTCTCCCGGGATAAGCATCATGGTGGCTGCGGACGTAGTAAAGAATATGATAATGAAGAAAAGGTCGATCGCATGGTCAAGTTTTGCGACGCCACGGATGATAAATGGAAAAATGATCAGCATTACTCCATCGAATCCATGAAGCCAGATCGCTTTTTCATAGCCAAGTGCAATGTCGGATATCAGTGGAATGAGGAAAAGAATGAAAAAAGCCACGGTAAATTGATATAGCATGATGGCGCGGGCGCGCTCGAAAACATCGTCGTTGCTATTAATATATTTACCAATGAAATAATTTTGCAGTCCGCCCATAGGTTACTTCAGCACATGTTCCTTAATGAACATTATCAGTGAGGCCTGCCCTTCGACTCCGCTCAGGATGACGATCGATATTTTCATATTATTTTAATACGTGCTCCTTAATGAACATTATCAGTGAGGCCTGGTAAAAGTCGTTGTTGACCTTTTTGCGGAAGCCATGTCCTTCATCTTTTGCAAGGAGATACCATGTCACATTTCCCTTTTTCTTTAAGGCATCCACCATTTGCTCGGCTTCCGTAACCGGAACGCGTGGATCATTCAAGCCCTGAACAATGAACATGGGTTTGGTGATCTTATGTACATTATTATTAGGGGAAACCTTTTCCAAAAACTCCCGCATCGCGCTGTCGCGTTCATCTCCATACTCAACTCTTCTGAGATCACGCCTGTACTCACTTGTGTTTTTTAAGAACGTGACAAAATTACTTATTCCCACTACATCAATTCCTCCTTTCAGCCTGTTATTGAAATGCGTCATGCAAGCGAGGGTCATATACCCGCCATAGGACCCGCCCCATACCCCAACCCGATTACTGTCCATATCCGGTTGTGCGCCGATCCAATCCAATAATTTACCGATATCCTTTACTGCGTCCTCGCGCTTGAAACCATTGTCCAGTTTAACATACGTTTTACCATACCCGGTGGAGCCCCTCACATTGGGAACAAGAACCGCCATCCCCAATTCAAGACACATGAATTGGTAGATTGGCGCAAATCCCGGTTTGCTTTGGCCTTCCGGCCCCCCGTGAATGTTTATGATCACCGGCATCTTCGAGCTTACATTCTTTGGTTTATACAGAATACAAGGGATCATTCTTGGCTTGCCTCCTTCAGAATCAAAGGAAGGAAATGAGAAGACTACCGGCTCACAGAATTTCTTTGTATCGATATTACCCGTCTCTGAATTTGTCCATCGAACGATCACATCCTTTCCACCAGCAAGGAATTTATCCGTATCCATTACATACAGATCCCCGGGTGAGTCGAAGGAGGTTAGTGTAAAAGCAAGTTTATTATTAACGGGGTGAAAACGCATGGTAGAAAAAGATCCTTTAGGAAGCTGAGTTACCTTCAGCGTTGTCATTTTCTTCGTATTGTAAACATACAATCCGGAATACCCGTTCTCATTACACTCAAAAACAATGATATCCCCTTTCGTGTTCATTTCAAAGCCTTCACAGTCCCAGTTGATGTTTGCTGAGATGTTCCTGGTCTTTTTTGTGGTTATATCGTAATACTTAAGATGAGAGAATTCCGTTCCTTCATCTGAAACAAAATATATCCCCCTCATGTCGACTGAAAATACCGCTTCGCCAAAATTGATCTTGTCTTCAGACGCATTGATCTGTTGCATCTTCCTCCCTGCCACATCATATATATACATATAGGACTCATTCACCGAGACATAGTTCTTAAGGATCATAAATTTCTCATCCTTGCTCCAGTCGGAAATTCCCCAGCCTCCGCCTTCAACTTTCAGGACGCATTCCGGCATGACGTCCTTGTCGAACTGGTGTAACCAAATATCCATGTCCTTGCCGTTACGTTGGTTGCAGGTAAAGGCAAACTTATCTCCCTTTGCGCTCCACTTGAACTGCTCATGTCGGGATTTACCATCTGTGAGCATCATATACTGTTTAGAAGCCATGCTATAGCTATAGACCTGGTAATTCTCGTCACCGCCTATATCTTTCATGAATAAAAAGTTATTTCGTTTCGAATCCGGGCAGGATCGCGCGGTAGAAAGCGGCTCTTTGAAAAATGTAAGTTGTTGCCTCGACATACCCGGACCGGCTATATAATGGATCTGAGGTACGTCGCCGAAACGTGTACTCACCAGAATTCCTTTCCCGCCGGGACCCCAATCACAGAAACTTGCGGCTCTTATATTTAGGTAATTATCCAGTCGCTCAAAAAGACTTTGCGGGATCTCCGGTATTCCCTCCATGGAAAGGTTTCCCATCTCCTTACGTTGCTGAGCGTTACTGAAGATAACTGAAAAGAAAAATATGATTAGCAGTTGTGTTTTTTTCATCAGTACTTTTTTACGATCAGTTTATATCGATTATGATAAACGGCATTCCTTGGCGCAAGTAAATAAACACCGGGTGATGAAGGAGCAACGTGCGCCTGTCCGGCTTGCAGGACCGAATACATCCTGCCAGCAAGATCACTTAGAGTGTATTCTTCCCAACTTTTTCCGGGAAGAAAGAATGAGGCGCCGGGTAGAAGAGGATTAGGAAAGATCACATCTGCAACCGGGATTGGCGGGCCAACATAGTTCGGATCATTCCATCTTGAAATAAATTTAGAAAAAACGCTTCCTGCAAAGGCGAAATATCCCCCGAGATAAAGCTCGCCGTGATAATCCGTCATGGACCAGGCATAGCTGTTGGTGCCTCCATCCATTGGCAACCAATTTGCGCCATCATAGCGGGCAACATAATTCACCTGTGTTGTTCCGGAAAACTGAAAGTTACCGCATGCAAACAGCTGACCCCAAAATGAGTAAATATCATTTACCCAATCGCTGAAACCCAAACCAACATTGGTCCAGGCGCTCCCGCTCCACTTTGCGATCCTTGAAGCCGGATTCCCACCGGCTTGTGTAAAAAGACCGCCGACATATAACTCGTTATTGTGCACCTCGATGGCATCCACGTAGTCGTTGCAACCGGAACCGAGCGATGACCAATTACTTCCATCCCATTCTGCGATGAAAGCAGCAGGCTGGCTTCCGGCGTTTGCAAAATTTCCTCCGGCATACAAACTTCCGTTCCATTCTTCCAGTCCCACGACCAGCGAATCCGTTCCGGCTCCAACAGGGCTCCAAATGCTTCCGTTCCATTTAGCGATATGCGCACAGACAACGTTGCCGATGGTATCAAAATCTCCTCCGGCATAAAGCTCTCCGTTATACGAACAAAGCGCATACACAATGTAGCTTGCTCCCCCTCCAACATCCTCCCAGGAAGTCCCGTTCCATTTTGCCACATGCTTCATCGGTGTGATCCCTGAAAAAGTGAATAAACCACAGGCATAGAGTTCGCCATTATGAATTTCCAGATCCTGCACAAACGCATTCAGCCCCCCGCCCATTGCTGACCAGGCCGTGCCGTTCCATTGTGCGATATTCTTGACATTGAGACTGCCTGCAAGAAGAAAATCACCGCCGGCGTAAAGTTTATCATTTGCAGTGTCTGTTAATAACACCGAAGCGCCTATTCCTGCATCAAGACTACCTCCAACCTGGTTCCATGTCTGGCCGATGGAAACCAGGGCGCAAATGCAGAACAAAAATAATGTTAGATAACGCATAATCAGTAGATTAGCAAACATAAGCTAATTCGGCGGGAATAACAAAATCAATCAGATTCCGTATGCCTGTAGAACTCCAGTCGCGACAGGTCAGCGAGCTTCACATTCTTATAATAATAGGAAATGATCTGCATGACCGAATATCCTTTTCTTGCCATTTCCATGGCGCCCTCCTGGCATAAACCGACTCCATGACCGAAGCCCCTTCCGTTAAGTATCACGTATTCACCCGAAAGATTTACTGAAAAAAAAGTAGAGCGCAGATTCCAATCTTCGCGAAGTGTCCGTAGAGGAATACAAAATCCGGTATCAACGAGGTGTTTTTTACGGCTTGGCTGATCGAACCTAAGAAGTGCGCCGACAAAAGCGGAATCCATTACAGGATAATTGAATTTTTTTGCAAAATATGCCAGCCAGTCTTTTTTGAGGATCTTTCGGGTCCAGGCATAACTGGTCTTTCCTTTACAGAATGAATCTGTGACAGAAACCAGGTAAGGAAAAGGTTTTGACCAAACATCTTCTGAGTTGCATGTTTGCCCACCGCAATTGGAGAAGAAAGATGTTGAGATCACGCGGACAGAATCATCTACTAATACCTTTCCGTTCGTTTCTTTCACAGCGCTCAGTATCTGGGGCTGATAGGAAACTCCGTTGTACACCTGGCAATGCACTTTATCGCATAGATGAAACCCCTCCTGCATATGCTTATACATATTACTCAATGCGTAAGTTCGTATGATGATCGCCTTCATTTTTTTAAACTCATATGGATTCGAGCTGCCCACCTCACCCTGTATCACGCCCCCAACGTAGGATTCGATGTCAACGCCATTCAACAGATGCAATACTCCCCCCACAGAAGTGATTCTGAGGTCGCCGGAGTAATTCCTGGCTTTGTTGCCCGGTTGCGGTTTGATCGTAAAGATCGCCCGGCTGAAGGAGTCCGGTTTGAGCGGGCTGAAATTTAAGAACGAAAATTTCGAGTGTTTCTTTCCCGCTTCAGAAAGCATGAGTGAGTCCCCGGTTGCAGAAACGATGAACTCGCGCAGCGTACCGGCTTCCCCGATCTTGCCCTGGTCACCGCTCAGAACGTAAGTGGTATTATTTGCTGAAAACAAAATTTTAGCCAGGTCCCGGTTATAATACACCATCACCTTCAGCTCCTGGGACATTGGAACCAGGTAACACACCAATAAAAAATGGAGTATGATCTTACGCATCACCGGAATTCATATACGAAGCGATCAACTTCGCAGTACGGCCGGATGCTCCTTCTCCCCCAAGCTGATCCCTAAGCAAATTGAGATCGGTGATCATTTTATCCCTTGTTTCTCCGTCAAGTACCCTTTCCAGTTCTGCGATCAGGTTCTTCGGACTGAGCGAAGACTGGATCAGTTCTTTCACCACTTCTCTGTCCATAATGAGATTGACGAGCGAAATGAATCTTACTTTCACCAACTTCCTCGCGATCAAATAGGAGATCGTCCCACCTTTGTAGCATACGACTTCCGGCACTCCGAACAAAGCCGTTTCAAGCGTTGCGGTTCCGGAGGTGACAAGAGCAGCATGAGCATTCTTCAGGATCGCATAGGTCTGTCCGTGCAGCAAAGGAATTTTTCCCCGGGTGATCTGCTCATAGAACTCGCCCGGGATCGATGGAGCGCCTGCAATGACGAACTGGTAATCAGTAAAATGCCCTGCCGTTTCTACCATTAAGGGGAGCATGGTGTTGATCTCCTGCTTTCTGCTCCCGGGTAAAAGCGCAATGAGCGGCTTCGTCCCAAAACCATTCATCTGACGAAATGTCCTTCCGTCCGGGAGGTCGGTTTCAAATTGGCGAATAGCATCCAGCAAAGGATGTCCCACATATTCCACCTCCATTCCGAATCCATTATAAAACTTTTTCTCGAAAGGCAGGATAACGAACATCTTATCGACTGAGCGTTTGATCTTGTGCACACGCGACTGTTTCCATGCCCATACTTGCGGAGAGATATAATAAAGAACTTTAATGCCATTCGAATGGAGGAACTCGGCGATACGGAGATTGAAACCCGGGTAGTCAACCAGGATGACCGCATCCGGTTTCCAGGCAAGGATATCTTTCTTACACAGATCTATATTCTTAAAAATAGTTCTGAGATTCATGATCACCTCGGTGAATCCCATGAATGCCAGCTCACGAATGTGCTTCACTATCTCCACACCTTCTGCCTTAAGAAGATCACCGCCCCATGCGCGAAATTTCGCGGAAGGTTGAATGAGTTTCAATTCTTTAACAAGGTTTGAGGCGTGAAGGTCCCCGGATGCTTCTCCTGCTATGATATAATAGCGCATGCGGATCAGCGGATCATTTTGAGGTAAATGATAAGACCCGCATAAAGGAATGTTGCCCCAATGATCCCTTTAGCAGCTTTATCCATCTTAAGCCAGTAAAACATGAAGAAAAGTCCAAGATTCAGAATGACACAAAGACTGATACGCGGGGAGAAAGTACCTTCCATTCTAATGTAATGCGCAAAATTGCTTATTCCCATGTGCCCGTACTTGATCATATGAAAACAAACAAACAGCAGGAATGGTCCAACCAGTCCACAGGTGACACCAAAAAACATCTTGTCGAGCTTCTGTTTCATAAATTGAATTTTTTCAGATGCCCCATGGCACTGTTCATCGTCATGTCGAAATGAACCGGTACAATGGCAACATAACCATTATCAACTGCCCACACATCCGTATCCTTCTGATCTTTTTCCTGGTTCTTAAAACTGCCCGTAAGCCAGAAATACGGTTTGCCTGAGGGATCGGTTCGCTCATCGAGTTCTTCGATCCAATAACCCCTGGTTTGCCTGCATATCTCAACGCCGCGAATCTTATCCGCATCCAAAGCGGGAATGTTCACATTTAAACAACAACCATCGGGCAAACCATTTTCAAGAACCTTCAAAGAAATAGAACGTACATATTTCTCGCAGGCTGAAAAATCTGCATCAATGGAATGATCGCATAAGGAAAATCCGATGGAAGGAATTCCCTCGATCGCTCCTTCCACTGCTGCTGACATAGTACCCGAATAGATAACGCTTATTGAGAGGTTGGAGCCGTGGTTGATGCCGGAGACGCAAAGATCAGGTTTACGTTTCAGTATCTTGTTTACGGCAAGCTTAACGCAGTCAACGGGGGTACCGCTACTGGAATACTCCTCAAGCACATGATGATTATTTTCCTTGTGGATCCGGATGGTATGATTCATGGTTATCGCGTGACCCATTCCCGACTGCGGCTTATCAGGAGCGATGACCACAACGTCCCCGATCAGCTTCATGACCTTCACAAGTGTTTTGATCCCGGGGGCTGTGATACCATCATCGTTTGTGATGAGAATCAAGGGTTTAGAGCCTGACATAGGGAGTAAAGTTAAGGAAAAAGAAGACAGAAGAAAGAGCACGGAAGACAGATGACAGAAGACAGTAAGCAGTAATTGGTTATTAGAGTAATTTTGGGGCCTTGTGGAAATCTATAATAACAGGCATCAATAACATAAATATTATCCTATGAAAAAGTTGGTAACGGTTCTTTCCGTTTTCTGTTGCTTATCTGCGATTGCAGGAAGCGAGGTTGAAAAAAAAGTAAAACATGATATCAAAGAAGTAACGGTGTACCTGGAAGGTGCGCAGGTCACTCATACCGGATCTGTCCAACTGGGTCCGGGCAAATGGGATCTTGTTTTTGACGGACTTGCAACAACAATTGATGTCAATTCCATTCAAGCTAAGGGAGAAGGCGATCTTACGATCATGAGTGTAATGCATCGCTACAATTATATGAATCCCGAGTTCCAGCCCAAGGGGATAAAGGCGCTGGAAGACAGCCTTGAGAATTTGCAATACAAACTCGATATTCAGAAAGGGATGCGGGGAGTATATGGGAATGAACAGGCGTTGCTGATCGCAAACAACAAAATTGGAGGTGTGAATGTTGGAGTGAATGTAGCAGAACTTGAGAAAGCAGCCAACCTCCTTCGTAACCGATTGATGGAAATTGAAAACAAACTTCTTGAGATAAAAATAAAGGAGAAAAAACTGAATGAGACCATCTACAAGATCCAGATGCAGCTTAACGAAATGAATTCGCATAAGAGTAAGACCTCCGGAGAGATCCTTGTCAGTGTTTCTGTGAAGAACCCGGTGAACGCGAAGATCACGATCAGTTTTCTTACACCAACGGCGGGATGGGCTCCCTATTATGATATCCGCGCCATCGACAATAACTCACCGATAAAACTGGATTACAAAGCTAACGTGTGGCAGAACTCCGGCACGGACTGGAAGGACGTGAAGCTTTCCTTAAGTACTGGAAATCCTTCACAAAGCGGAACAGCACCCACACTGATGCCCTGGTGGCTGACGTATTATATTGCGCCATTGTATAACGAGAAAGATAAGTCCAAGATGGAATACGGTCTTGTCAATACAATGCCTTCAAGCACGAATGATATCATGATCATGGATTCTAACGGGGAAGCACCTCCTCCTCCACCCGTATCGATCACTACCGGACAGCTTACGCAAATGAGCGAGAGCCAGGTGAACACAACTTTTGAGATCAGCATACCTTACTCCATTCCGAGTGATTCAAAGAAATACAGCGTTGAGGTGCAGAATTTCAGCATACCGGCTACGTACAAATATTTCTGCGCACCTAAGATGGACAAGGATGCATTTCTCCTTGCGAAGATCACCGGCTGGGATAAGCTGAATCTCATAAGCGGTGAAGCCAATATTTTTTATGAAGGAATGTACGTTGGAAAATCATTCATAAATACTCGCAGCACTTCAGATACTCTGTCCATCTCATTAGGTCGGGATAAGAATGTAGTTGTTACACGTATCAAGTTGAGTGAATTATGTGAGAAGAAGATCCTCGGCACACAAAAGAAAGAATCGCTGGTTTTCGAGATCAGTGTCCGGAACAAAAAGAAGCAGGATATTGAAATATATATTGAAGACCAGGTTCCATTATCGACCATTAAGGAGATCGAGGTCGAGAAGCTTGAAGATTCCGGCGCAAAATACGATGCGGTTTCCGGTAAACTCACATGGACCTACAAAATGGCGTCAGGAGATACGAAGAAGATCAAATTCTCCTACTCTGTGAAGTTTCCGAAGGACAAGGTGTTAGGGAATTTGTAGTCACCTTCTCCTGAACTCCGCGCAAAATATGGCCGTGGCTACAGCGGCATTGAGTGACTCCGCTCCCGCTTTACCGGAGCCTGCGTGAAGAAAGGAAGGGATGGTTAACTTCTTGCTGATGAATCTTTCGATTTCGTTCGAAACGCCCCTGGACTCATTGCCGACAACGATCATAGCTGCTGAAGGAAGTGTTGCCGTAAAAAGGTTTTCTCCTTCCATGAAGGCGCCGAATACCTGCAACTCAGCAGGAAGGGTGGCGAACAATTCCTCCAGATTCCTGTAATGTAACTTCACCCGCGCGATCGAACCCATCGTTGCCTGCACCACTTTGGGATTATAAAGATCTACTGTCTCCAGTGAACAAATAATTTCTGTAATGCCGAACCAATCTGCAATGCGCATGATCGTCCCGAGATTTCCGGGATCGCGGATGTCGTCTAATATAAGCGTCAGTTTGTCTGTAAGACTTGCGACCTCTAACGGATGATCCGGAATATCACATACTGCCAAAACCTCATTCGGGGTAACAAGCGCTGATATCCGTTTTAATTCCCGCTCTGATATCCTAATGACTTCGATCTCATGGTTAAAAATATCAAGTTGAAAATTCGTGCTGGAGTAGATCTGCCTGATACGAATTCCGGAACCCACGATCTCATTCACTAGTTTTGCCCCTTCAGCGATGAAGGAGTGATGGACATCACGGCCTTTTTTCTGATGCAGCGCCCGAATGAACGCGGATTGATTTTTGCTGAGCAAGGATTGCGGTATTAGTGCTATTTTTGTTAGATATCGCACCAAATTAATAAAAATACCCCTTGTGGGAAGCCGGCGCCTTTATAGCATCCTCATAATCACCACCCTTGCCCTGTCCTGGGAAGCCTGCAGCCCAACCAAAAAAGTGAGGGAAGGTGAATACCTGCTCGTCAAAAATGAGGTGATCGACCGGAATGCCGGGATCCTGGATCTGAAGGCTGAGATCGATAAGGACGAGATCGAATCCTACGTCAGGCAAAAACCGAACCGGAAGGTTCTGACTTTCCGGCTTCACCTCAGTCTTTATAATCGCGTGAACGAGGATAAACTCCGCAAGAAGAAAACCCGCCGTGATAAACGATATGATCGTGTTGATGAACGCAGGATTAAAAAAGTACTGAAGAAGAATGAACGCCGTCAGAAGAAAGGGAAGACGATGAAGGAAGTGAAGAAAAAAAACAAAAATAAACGCACTTTCCGGGAATGGGTGATGGATGTTGGGGAAGCTCCTGTCATTTATGATTCTATTCTAACAGCTAAATCTGCCAAACAGATCAGATTATATCTTCAGAACAAAGGCTATTTCCATGCCGAAGTCAAGGACAGCGTGGTTTACAAAAAGAAGAAGGCCTTTGTTTATTACCTGGTCAATGCAAAAAAACCTTATAAGATAAAGGAAGTAACATACAGTATCGCCGATGAAAAGGTCAGACAATTTGTTTTGAATGATTCCACCAATTGCCTTTTTAAAAAAGGAGAAAAGTATGATGTAGACAAGATCACATCAGAACGCGAACGGATCGCCAAGCTCCTCAAGAATAACGGCTATTATTACTTTGCGAAGGAATACATATTTTATGAAATAGACAGTTCATTCCAGAATAACCATATCGCGATCAACATCCTGGTGAAGAGCCAGGAGTTGCCGGTTGACAACTATCCTGACTCGACGGTTATGACCGAACACCGCAGATACCTGGTTCGGGAGATCTATATCATCACCGACTTCAATCCTAAAATGAAGGGCCCTTCGCTGAATGCGGATACGACGGTCAGTCACGGCATTTATGTTATTTCAAATTTCAAACCAAGGTACCGTTCGCATATCCTGGCTGATGCAATAATGATCCCGGGACATGAGTATTATAAGTCGGAAAGAACGGAAGCAACCTACGCCCGATTAGCGGAGTTAAAGTCATTTAAATTCGTCAGCATTGCGTTCAAAGATGCAGGCAATGACAGCCTCGACTGTTTCGTTTATCTCACGCCGATCGTGAAACAATCCTTTACGCTGGAAACAGAAGGAACGAATACAGGCGGTAATCTTGGCGTTTCGGGCAGTTTCGTTTACCAGAACAGAAATACGTTCAAAGGGGCAGAGGTCTTTGAATTCAAAATAAAAGGAGGTCTTGAAATTCAGCAGGAAGATAATATCACAGATCCAAATACAACCATCACCGGAACCCTCCCTTTTAACACTCTTGAGTTCGGGCCGGAACTTAGTCTCACCATTCCCCGATTTCTATTGCCATTCGAACTCGAATTCTCGAAGCGGGCTAACCCCAGAACTACTTTTTCCCTTGGAGTCAATTTCGAACAAAGACCCAGCTATTCACGCACCTCTGCTATTGGCTCATTCGGTTATAACTGGAAAGGCTCCCCTGCCATCCGGCATGCTTTTTATCCTGCGGAACTTAACCTGATCAGTCTTGACCCGAACCCGGAGTTTGAAGCTTACCTCGCAAGCAGCACAGACCCGTTTATCATTTACCGTTATACGAATCACTTTACAGTCGGTTCCAGGTATAATTTCACCTACAGTAACCAGGGGCTTACGCGGAAAAGACGATTCTGGTATTTCAGAGGAAGTCTTGAATCCGCCGGAACCTTGCTACGGAACATCTGCAACCTGGTTGAATCGGCGGGCACTGATCTTCCGGAAGTGAACGGAGGTTACCTGATCGGAGGCACACGTTTTTCTCATTACCTAAAAGTGGATGCGGATATCCGTTATTATCGAAAGTTCAGCGAACATAATACGCTGGTCTTACGCGGGTTTTCCACGGTTGGAAAACCGTTGCATAATCTGCGTGAATTACCCTTCGAGAAAAGCGCCTTTTCCGGAGGGCCTAACTCCGTGCGAGCGTGGAAGTCACGAACCATTGGTCCGGGATCATATTATAAAGAGGACGCTTCTACTTTTGATCACGTTGCAGACAACCAGATGGAGTTCAACCTTGAGTACAGGTTTAACATCATTAAGATACTAAATGCAGCATTATTTGTGGATGCCGGAAATATCTGGATGCGCCGGCCTTTTGTGGGCCTCCCGGGCGTTGACTTTAATTTTAAACGATTTTACAAAGAGCTTGCTGTAGGCGGAGGGTTGGGACTGCGGCTCGATTTCAGTTTCTTCATTATCCGGCTTGACATGGGAATTAAAATGCATGATCCCATCTTTGCTGAAGGCGAGCGCTGGATCATTCAGAATTTATTTGACAGCGAGTGGAAAAAGAACTGGACCCCATCTAATGATCTGCTACACACAAACAAATACGGTTTTTACAATTTTAATTTCGGGATAGGTTATCCGTTCTAGGCCTCCACAACCAACCCATCATGCGCCAGTCTGATATTTTCCGGGAGTTCTTTTTCCAGGTCAGCATGCAATCCGATCTGGTGACTCATGTGAATGAAGAAAGCGCGTTCGGGTTTTAACTCTTTCACCATTTCTACAGCCTGATCAAGCGTGAAATGCGAAACATGTTCTTCCTTGCGAAGCGCATTTAACACAAGAATTTTAGAGCCTTGAATCTTTTCTTTTTCTGTATCCGGGATATGATTTGCATCAGTGATGTAGGTTATGTCGCCAATTCGGAATCCCAGGACAGGCAATTTATAATGCAAAACCTCGATCGGTGTGATCTCAATTCCGGAAACATTGAATTTTTCACTACTTATCCGGTGCATCTTCAACCTCGGGATCCCCGGGTAATCTGAATTATCGAAAATATACCTGTACTCTCTTCGTATTGCTTCCTCTACCCTTTCCGTTGAATAAATATCTATTTCGCGTTTTAGAATAAAATTGAATGCGCGTACATCGTCCAGTCCCGCTAAGTGATCCTTATGCTCATGTGTAAATACAACGCCCTCAATCGACTTTACTTTTTCACGAATCATCTGCTGGCGGAAATCAGGTCCGGAATCAATGATGATATTCTTCCCGTCTACCGTGAACATGACCGAGCTGCGTAATCGGTTATCCCTGGGATCGGAAGAGTTACAAACTTTACAGGGACAGGAAATTACCGGTACGCCCTGCGAGGTGCCTGTGCCAAGAAAAGTGAGCCTGGTCTTCATCAATTGGTTTTCTTCCAGGTCTTGTAGATGTCCTGCTGTGAAGGCCTGTCCTTCGGGATATCGCGTAAAGGTTCACACTCCTTATAAGTTGCATGAAGTTCTGCAGGTAAAGCCCGGTATAACGCCGTTCCTTTGGATTTCCAGGCGATCATTTCCTCTGAAGCGTCCCTAATGATCTTCGCTGGATTTCCCACAACAACCTTTTTAGCGGGAATATTCATTCCGTCAGGAACAAATGTCAATGCTCCAATGATACTATGATCGCCGATCACGGCATTATCCATGATCACGGAATTCATTCCAACCAGAACATTCTTACCGATCTGCGCGCCGTGGATCACAGCTCCATGACCAATATGCGCTCCGGCTCCTAATGTTACAGTAATGCCCGGAAACATGTGGATCGTACAATTCTCCTGGATGTTACATCCGTCCTCTATGATGATCTGTCCCCAGTCGCCGCGGATGGCAGCGCCGGGAGCAACGTATACATCCTTACCGATGATAACATTGCCGGTAACCACGGCAAGCGGGTGAATGAAACTACTTTCATGTACAACAGGTTTGTAACCGTTGAATTCACAGATCATACTACCTTTCCGTAAAGTGTATCATTATTCTCATCGCTTCTGCTTATTTCTTCCAGTTTGAACATCAATGCAGCCACATGCCTGCAATGCCGGTGACGCTCAGCTCCGCATGAACAAAACGCTTCATATACATCATCGTCATCAAGCCTGTACGTTACTGCCTGGTAACAGGCTTCACTGATCACCACTTCGAACAAACCGGGCATGATCTCTTTGGGAATGCTGACCCATCCGTTATTGTAATATATCCATCCCCACTCCAGCACGGATTCATTCATTTCATTCCTGAAACTTCTCACGCTTAACGGAACCTTATGGTATGGTGTATTGCGATCCATTTGAATCTAGGCTTTTTCAATTATTACAGCATACCCTTGCCCAACGCCGATGCACATAGTGATCAGAGCATAACGCTTATTTTGTTCTTGTAATTCCAATGCAGCGGTAAGAAGGATACGTGCTCCACTCATTCCAAGCGGATGTCCTAAGGCAATCGCTCCGCCGTTGGGATTCACGCGTTCATCTTTGTCATCAAGTTTCCATGCGCGCAAACACGCAAGACTCTGCGCAGCAAATGCCTCATTCAGTTCAATGATATCCATATCCTTCATGCTTAAGCCGGCACGCTTCAAAGCAAGATTAGATGCTCCGACAGGGCCGATGCCCATGATCCGGGGCTCAACGCCAACTACTCCGGATGAAACGATCCTCGCCAGGGGTTCCAGCTTATTCTCCTTTATTGCACTTTCTGAGGCGAGCATTAAAGCGGCTGCGCCATCATTCAGTCCGGACGCATTACCGGCGGTAACGGAACCATCTGACTTGAATGCAGGTTTTAATCTGGAGAGAGCTTCCAGCGACGTTCCTGCCTTAATGAACTCATCCTTCGAGAAAACAATAGGGTCGCCCCTACGCTGCGGGATCTCAACATTAACAATTTCTTTCGCAAAGCGGCCATTCGATTGAGCTTCTGATGCTTTTTTTTGCGAGCGAAGCGCAAATTCATCCTGGTCTTTCCGGGCGATCTTATCTCGTGAACAAAGATTTTCAGCGGTCTCTCCCATTCCGTCTACTCCGTACAATTCTTTCATTTTCGGATTGATGAACCGCCATCCGAAGGAAGAATCATGCATTTGCTGATCCCGCCCGAATGCGCCGGAAGCTTTTGAAATGACCCAGGGGCCACGGGTCATGTTTTCAACACCACCCGCAAGAATGATCTCCGCCTCCCCGGTCATGATAACACGTGAAGCGTCCATGGCTGCGGCCAAACCCGATGCGCAAAGCCTGTTCACGGTTTGTCCGGGTACGCTGTGAGGAATTCCGGCCAGCAATAGCGACATCCTGGCCACATTGCGATTATCTTCACCCGCCTGGTTGGCGCAACCCATGATCACATCAGCAATTGCGGATGGATCAATTGAAGCGTTCCTCCTGATGATCTCCTTCAGTACAACTGCGCCAAGATCATCCGGACGCACGACAGATAATGTTCCGCCGAAACTTCCGATTGCCGTTCTTATTCCATCGATCAAAAATGCGCTTTTCATATTGCTTTTATTTTGTATTCCCATCCGGGAACCAGTCTTTACTTGTCCGGTACACTGTGCCCTTAAACAATGCAACTACGGTCCCATCTGATTTTTTTACTGAAATGTCATAGATCCCGATCTTATTCGACAAAGAGATTTCCTTCGCGGCAGCAATGATCTCATCCCCTTCTACTAAAGAGACCGTATGAGAAATTGATGTTTCAATAGACACTGCTTTCCTGCCATGCGAATTGGATGCAAAAGCCAGGGCGCTGTCGGCAAGAGAATATGAAATTCCCCCATGTGCGATTTGAAAACCGTTCAGCATGTCCTTCCTTACTTTCATTCTAAGCGTACACTTGCCTGCATCCACTTCCAACCTCTCAATGCCAAGCCACTGGCTGAAACAGTCCTTATCGTACATGGTTGAAACAACTTTTTCAGCTAACTTTTTCTTCGGCATCAGTAAAATGTTTTTCCTTCAAGCGCCATTTTTTTCAAGAATACGCTTGGCCGGTACCTGTCCTCCCCGTACTCCTTGAAAAGTCCTTCCATGGTTTCACAACAATATAAGATTCCCTTATCATCTGCCCATTTTAACAAACCTTTAGGATAGTTGACACCTTTTGTCATGGCCAGATCAATATCCTCTTTTGTTCCCAGTCCAAGGTACAAAGCATCTATGGCTTCATTTATAAGCATGATCAGGACACGCTTACAGATCATTTCTCCGAGAGCGCTGTCTTTCTTCGGTTCCGGCATTGGCATGGAATAATCGTAGTATCCTTTCCCGGTCTTCTTTCCGAATAATTTTGACTCAAACAATCTTTTCTGTGTAATAGAAGGTTTATAGCGGGGATCGCAGTAAAACTGTTTCCAGACCGTTTCCGTCACTGTATAATTCACATCGTTTCCGATAAGATCCATAAGCTCGAAAGGTCCCATTTTGAACTTACCAAATTCTTTCATTGCCCAGTCGATAGTGGCAAAGTCTGCGATACCCTCCTCATAGATACGGATCGCCTCGCCATAAAATGGACGGGCAACCCGATTCACAATAAAACCCGGCATATCCCTGGCAACAACGGGGGTCTTTCCCCAACTTTTCATTTTTTCTGCGCAAATTTTGTCAAGTCCCTGCGTTGTGGATAAGCAAGGGATCACCTCAACAAGTGGCATCAGGACGGGTGGATTAAAAAAATGTATGCCGATCACGCGGGAAGGGATCTTACATACCGAAGCAACCGAGGCAATGGAAAACGAGGAAGTGTTTGTTGCGAGAATAGCATCCTTGCTACAGAAAGATTCAAGCGTACGAAATATTTCCTGTTTGACATTCAGATCCTCGAACGCAGCTTCTATGACGAAGCTGCATGGAGCAACATCCTTAAAGTTACCCGTAAACTTTATACGCTGGATCGCAACATCTGCCTCCAGAACCGTTATCCGGGATTTTTCAACAAGCTTAGCTAGACTTGAGCCGATAGAATTCTTTGCTTTTACCAGCGCTTCAGATGAGGGATCAAAAACAACTACGGTTTCTCCGGCCGTAGCTGCCACCTGGGCAATACCCGATCCCATCGCGCCGCAACCAACTATTCCTATTTGCGTATTTGCCATATTTAATTATTCTCCTTTGAAGACTGGATCGCGCTTTTCAATAAAAGCCTTTACTCCTTCAAGAAAATCATAACTATCCGCAGCCATTACCTGAAACTTTGCTTCCAGATCCAATTGTGAGCTGAGATCATTTTTCATGGAAGCATTCAACAATCGTTTCGTTAAACCAATTCCCTTTGTTGGACGCGTCGCCAGCGTACGTGCGATACCGGCCGCCACTTCCTGCAATTTATCATTCTCAGCCGTTTTATAGATCATGCCCATCGCGAGCGCCTCGGCGGCAGGAACCTTATCAGCAAGCATGGTGAGCGCTGCAGCGCGTTGAATCCCGATCAGACGCGGGAGATAGAATGTTCCTCCGCTGTCGGGGATAAGTCCGATGCTGCTGAATGCCTGGATGAACACGGCAGAAGATGCTGCGATCACGATATCGCATGCCAACGCAATATTTGCACCTGCGCCGGCTGCAACGCCGTTCACACCGCAAACAAATGGCTTTTCCGTATTACGAATCTTTTGGATGATAGGGTTATAATGTTCAACTACAATTCTCGAAAGTCCGGGTCCTTTGGGATCGATCGCTTCACCGAGGTCTTGGCCAGCACAAAATGCCTTCCCGGCTCCTGTAAGATAGACTGCTCTTACGTTCTTGTCTTTGGCGGCTTTATCCAAGGTGTCCTGGAGAGCCAGTGCCATTTCCCGGTTAAAGCTATTGTATTTATCGGGCCTGTTCAGCGTGATGAACATTACCTGCGATTCAACGGATGATATGATAAAACTCATTTCAGTTTGAAGTTGTGAGTATGAGAATATGCTTTGGGCATGGCTCGAACCGATCCTTTAAATTATCAAAAAAACTATCTCCATCACTTAAATAATATTGTAAAAAACTGCCAACTCTTTCATGGGAAACGTTCCCGGGGAACAGTTTACCCTTTATCTTTGAAATTCGGGCCAGGTTGATCTCCTCTTTTTTCACCACAGAGCGATGGATCTTTTCCCGGATACCATCAAGCAGTTTTTTCATTTTTTTTCCTTCGCTTCGCACATGAGATTCAAGCGCCGGATCCACGCTTTTTGCTCGTCCTGCAAGTTTTCCTATCAGATCTTCAAGCAAACCCAGTTCCTCCGTTATTTCAGTTGCCTTCCCTGAATTGCTTAAATATTTCCTTTTTAATTCCTCTTCAGAAAGTAACATCTCCGCCGGACTCAGTCCCATCTCTGTCAGTTGCGCTGCTGTATTCGCATCGAGCAGCACGACGGAATTCCGGGGAACCAGTACAGGAAACGCAACATGAAAGTGTTCATGCAATTCTTTATACTGAAGCCAGTAGGAGATCTCAGCCGGTCCGCCTACGTATGCCACATTCGGAAGGATCCTTTGCTGGTAAATGGACCTCAGGACCACATTCGGTGAGAATATTTCAGGATGCGTGTCTGCTTGTGAGATGTATTTATTTCCGTCCGTCACCCGTTCCCGCTTTCCATTAAGATCAAACAGGTTGATCTCTCTTGGTCTGACCTGCGGCTCATACCCGAGCTTTTTCAGCCTTTCGTTTGTTTGGCTGACGATCTTAAAACCGGAATGCTTCATCAACTCTTCTTTCACAACGGGAATAAACTGTTCCTTGAGTTTTTTATCATCCGGGTCAAGGATCACAAGGCCATACTTCCCGAAAAGTTCATTTACAAAAATACGGGTAGCAGTAGCGAGATTGTTTTTTTCATCGTAGGCGCGCTTGATAAGGGCCTCTAATTCAGTGGCGCCCGGGGAAGTCCCGAACACCGAAAGAACCTCGGATATAAAAGACGCAATATCACTAAGTGAAAACCTGCCGGTTGCGCCTTCCTGTTTTGTTTCCCACCTTATTTTTTTTCCAAAAAGGGAAACGGATGCGATCTCTTCCGCATCGTGGTCTTCTGTGTGCATCCAGAAAAGCGGAACAAACTTCATCCCCGCATTCTGTAGATTAAGCTCCTCTGCCAGGCGAATCACAGAAAGGATCTTTAAAGCAAAATACATCGGACCGCCAAGCAGGCAAACCTGGTGACCGGTACAAACTGTATACGTCCCCGATTCCTTCAATGAATGAATACCTGCAAGCGCAGCAGGATGCAGGCTTATGGAATCATTCTGCTTTAGCAGGACCTTTACAAGAGTTTCGCGGGATGAGGTATCGAATTGTATAGACCGTGCCTTATTAAGTATTCCGGATATGGAGGGCGGTTCAGTGTAAAACGTTCGCAGGGAAGGATCCTCAGCGACGTAATTTTTGAACAGGGCCGGTAGATGGTCCTGGGTGTCGATATCAACCTTGACCATCCCTGAGATCATGGCTCAAAGATACGAGAATTGAAAGAGGTGAAGACGAATACAATTAATTGGAATACAGAAGATTGGAATGGTCAGGCAGCGGCGTTTTCCCGCTTAGTTGCCTTCTGAAATTCGAAAGGGATCTTGACCATGTAAGCATAGTCCCTACCTGCGCCGAGAATATAAGCATCGCTGTAGATCCATGTAACTTTTACGGCTTTCCCCGTTTCCTGCAGTTCAAGCATTTTATAAAGGATGAACAGGAAGGCTTTAGATGAAGAAATGTTGAAGTAATCCAGGTGAAAAATAAAATGTGTAAGCGGGGCAGGAGATTTTGAATAGTCGTTCAGCCAGTGGGTAATCTTTTCGTAGAATTTTTGCGCGTCTTCAGCAACGGATCTGCCCTTCAGGATAAACTCCCCTTTGGAAGAGTTTAAACTTACGGAAGGTAATTCGGCAGTAATGGGGAGGTTCAGATTTTCCATATACATGGCTTGATCCTATTTGTGAAGGTATCTGAAACAGGAGCAGAAAAAAAATATTTTCGACCTTGGTGCATATTTGTTCTTCAAAGCAGGCGAATCAGTCGTTAAAGCGTGTTTTTAAGACTAGAATAGCTTGAAAAAGAGGTATTTACGCGATAAAACCGCTATTTTAATCGCTGAAAAGATCATATTCACCGCTTGATGTGATCTTTACTTCGGCGAAATCACCGATACGGTAATAATTATCCTTGGCAGAGATCACAACTTCATTATCAACTTCCGGCGAATCATGTTCTGTGCGCGCGTAAAAATGATCTCCCTCTTTTCGGTCGACAAGCACTTTAAGCGTCTTACCGATCTTATCTCTGTTCAGCTTTTCGCTGATGCCGCGCTGTAACTCCATGATCCCGGCTGCCCGTCTTTTCTTTTCTTCCGCAGGAATGTTGTCATGAAGTAAATGAGCTGAGGTATTTTCTTCATGGGAATATGTAAAGATGCCCAGCCTGTCGAAATGTGTTCGACTTACCCATTCAAGCAACTCTTCATGATGTTGTAATGTTTCTCCGGGATAACCTGATATAAGTGTAGTGCGGATCGCAATTCCCGGAACGGTCTCTCTGATGGTATCCAATAATCGGTTCGTCTTTTCTTTTGTAGTACCGCGTTTCATGCTTTGGAGTAACTCATCAGATATATGCTGAAGAGGTATGTCGATGTACTTACATATTTTTTTATTTCCGGCCATGACCCTGAGAATATCCTCAGGAAATCCTCCCGGAAATGCATAGTGCAATCTGATCCATTCTATTCCTTCAACCTCTGAAAGTTTTTGTAGAAGTTCTGACAGGGTTCTTTTGCCATAAATATCAAGTCCATAATATGTAGAATCCTGGGCAATGAGGAGCAATTCCTTCGTTCCGTTCTTCGCCAATATTTTAGCCCGGAGAATGAGTTCCTCGGCAGGGACAGAAACATGTTTGCCCCGCATAAGCGGGATCGCACAGAAGGAACAGGGTCGGTCGCATCCTTCCGATATTTTAAAATATGCATAATGCGCCGGCGTGGTGAGCAACCTCTCTCCTATCAACTCCTGTTTATAATCTGCTTTTAAGGTCTTCAACAAGCGCGGTAATTCTCTTGTACCGAACCAGGAATCTACTTCCGGGATCGCCTTACTGAGTTCATCTCTGTACCGTTCGCTCAGACAGCCCGTCACGATAAGCTTGTCCAGTTTTCCCTGTCGTTTGGCCTCAGAATAACGGAGTATCGTATCTATGCTTTCTTGTTTTGCGTTCTCAATAAACCCGCATGTATTGATCACAACGATAGCGGAATCCCAGGAAGTATCTTCATGTTGAACCTCATAAGCGGATGCTTTGAGTTGCCCCATCAGTACCTCGCTGTCGACCGTGTTCTTGGAGCAACCGAGCGTTACCACGTTAACCTTGTTTTTCTTAAGGGTCCTTGCCTTCATTCGGATGTAAAGTTGATGAAATAATACGGGTCAGAGAAATCAGCGTCCGGAAGTGAGTGATCTGGCGTCCTCGATCGTGATCTCGGTTCCGTTGCGGTAGGAGACGATTGAAAGATTGTACAAGCCGATCTCATTCATGCGAAAACTTGCAAGCTGGGCAGATTCGTAATTAGAGAAAGATCCCACGACATACCTAACGTTGCCATCGCCTTTTCTTTTTGTTCGGATTCCCTGTTTTGAAACCTTAAGTATGCGGTTGGCGTCCGTAACAGGTACCTCCCCGGAATATTCACCCAACAATACGCTGAATACAACACCCGTGTCGGAGACGGCATTATTAGGAACCACTTCATATTTGGGCTGCGTCCCGGCATCAATCACGCTCGGCGGGTTCACCACAGGATTATTACTAATTGGTGGATTAGTCACTACCGGATTATTAATCACGGGAGGATCGATTACCGGCGGGTTTGTTACGACCGGAGGATCGTTTACAATTGGGTTTTCGATAACCGGGGGGTCAACAACAGGCGGGTTATTTACAACCGGCGTATTGACTACGGGCGGGTTGTTTTCAGGGATAACGCTATTTGTGTTAGACCCGACCAAAACTTCCTTACCATTCCTCGCAATGATATTCGCAGCTTCATCAGGAGAAATTCGCTTACCCTGGTAGTACGCTGTCACAAAAGCATCCTTCACACCTACCTGTACGATCTTTTCTTTTGAAGCTACAGCATCTGCAAAATTATTGTAACGGCCCGTGGAATAGCGCAGGAATCCGCCCGGGATACTTTCACTGTTCAGTGGATTGATACCGAAAAGTTCTTTCGAAGTAACGGATCTGGAATAGAATCCCACTTGTACAGTAAAGAACAGACCGGGCACACTGTTTACATTGGTTGATTTAACATCATTGATGAACACATCGGGATTGACGGGAGGACCGGGATATTTAGGGGTGTTCTCGTTGACAGTTGGATTGTTGACCAGTACCGGATTATCATTAGAAGGTTGATTCACAACAGGTACATTTCCGTTCATCATCGCAAGTGCGTCGTTCACATTCATGCGCTTGCCGTTATAGAATGCGACAACGAAAGCATCTTTGAATCCCAGGTTTTGAATCTGCTTCTTTGCGTTATCTGCTTTATTGAATGTGGTGAAGAATCCTGCCGTATAACGCGTAAATCCCTGTGCGGTTGTTTCACCGGAGAGAGGCGTCATTCCCTTGAATATATCCGGGTTGATCGGGTTCCTGAAAGCTCCAACCTGGACTTTAAAGACAAGGCCTTCCGGTAGTTTTTCATTGAGAGGAATAGGTTTTAAGGTGGTGTAAACCGGATTTGGGTTTGTAACGATGCGATCAACAAGATTCGTTACAGGAGGATCATTCACAGTCGGATTCACCACCACGGGATTTTCAATCAGCGGAGGATCGGTCACAGGGGGATTTACAACAACGGGGTTTTCAATTACAGGAGGATTCACAACCACAGGATTTTCGATCACAGGAGGATCGACAGCCGGGACATACTTTATTTTCTCCATTTTAGGGGCATTGGATACGATCTTGTTTGCAAGCGTATCCGAGAGCGTAACAAGGTAAGACTCGGACTCGGATTCCTTTTTGATAGCGCGCAGTTCTTTATCCTTACCCGTCTTATTGAGTGAGTCAGCATCCTTCCTGTTCTTCAACGCCAGTGCATCTAATACTTCCGACTTTTTAAGCAATTTCAGTTGTTCGGCAGGATCGGTTACCGTCGAAGTCTGCTCGATAAGTGCCTGTGATTCCGCAAGCTGTTTTTCAGATTGTTTACGCTTCTGATCGGATAGTTCCAGGTCCTTCGCTGCTCCTTTGTAAAGGTCCTCGCTTTCAACCCTGATCGTCAGATACATCTTATATTCCGGCTGTTCTTTTACAGCGGCATCTGCAACCGGATTCACTGCGACCGGATTTTCATTTACCGGAGGGTTGGTTACAGGAGGATTTGTAACAACCGGATTTTCATTTACCGGAGGGTTGGTTACAGGAGGATTCGTAACAACAGGATTTTCATTTACAGGGGGATCGTTAACGGGTGGGTTATTCACAGCGATCACGAAATGTTTTTTATATAAATCGATCGACTGCTGTTGCTTTATGATCGCATCCTGTTCAAGTTTCAACGCATCCTCCTCATTCCCTTTTTGTCTTTCTGTCTGAGCGTTCTTGAATATTTTTTTGGATTCGTCGTGATACAGACTTGCCATATCAAGATCCGATGAGTTTCCCCCTGAGGATGTTACAAGAGTATTTATCTCCCTGTCATTCTTCTTAAACTGATCTTCATTGGCTTTCACCAATTCATTCACCGACTCCCGGTCCTTTTTTTCAGATTCCTGCTTTAATTTATCTGAAGATGCAATCAACGCATTCTTTTTTTCAGGATCAGGTGTGGCGTTGGCTTCTATGCGAAGAGAATCGGAGCTGTATTTGAGTTTCTCCGATTCGTTTTTGAGAGCAACGGCTTTTTTGTTACCTGTTTCTGCTACGGGTGAATTGTATACAACAGGAACGACGACGGGGGTATTGGTGTTACTTACAAGTTGATCTACCTTCTCGTTGCTTGCGTCCGCCATCTGCGACATCTCGCCCTGCTTATTGTCAATGACTGCTATCTTATCACTGATCACTTTCTTTTCTTCCTTCTTCTTCGTACTGACCAGTACCTTTTTCAGACTGTCGCTCTCTTTGATAAGTTGATCTGAATACGCGGTATATAATGCCACCTTTGTTTTCTCACGTTCAAGTTCATTTACGATCTTATCGCTTTCTTCGATCCTTTTCTCGAAATCCTCATTATAATCAGTGATGACCGGCGGGTTTACCACAACCGGAGGATCCGTGACCGGCGGGTTCGTCACAACGGCATTGTTGACCTGGTCTATCTTCTCCTGGCTCTTTTTTGTCTGCTTGGTATTCTCCTTTACCTGCTCCTTGATCTTATTTACTTCCTTCTGCATTGCCACTTTTGAATTCATTGTAGCGGCCGTATCCAGATGAAGCTGGATCTGTTGCTGTTGTTTCACCAGATCCTCGTTCCAGGCGTTATAAAGCTCTATCTTCTTTTTTTCCTTTTCAACCGGGTCGGATATTGTATTCACATCGGCAATTTCAGCTTTCTTCCTTTCGCTGATCTTCTCAACCTGCATCACAATTTCTGAAGGCGCAGGTCCGGGAATAACTTTCAGTGGAGGATCTGTAACAGGAGGATTTGTCACCACCGGATTTTCATTCACAGGGGGATCCGAAACAGGTGGTGTGGAAGAGACCAGGTTGTTCTGGTAATCATTAACTGATTTGTTCAGCTTTTGTTTATCAATGCTTGCGATCGGCGTATTGGATTGCTTGCCGGAATTCACGTCGCTGATGAGGTTACTTGCAATATCAACCTGGTTCTTCAGGCTGTCGGCTTGCGACTGAAATAGTTTTGCCTTGTTATCTGTCAGAAGTTTTTCTTCTTTTTTGGCCTTGAGTTCTTCTTGTTGTTCTGTAAGCTGTTGTAAAAGGGTAGCCTTCAGATCAGGATCTTTTTGGGTATCCGATTCTTTTTTCAGGCGATCCACTTCTTCCTGCATCAACTTGATCTCCCCGGTAATATCATCAGATCTCCGCTGGGTCTTGTCGGCCAGCATCTGTTTGTCCTCGGCAGACTTTTTGATATCCGCAACCACATCAGCGGTCCCCATCTTCTTCTTTTTCATATTCTCTTCAAGCAGGAGTTTCTGCTCGTTGAGTTCTAAGATCGCATCCGTATTTGAATTATTCTTAAGTGCCCGTTCAAGATCCTTGGCATACTTCAATTCGAAATCCGCCTGCTCCTGCTTTTGTTTGCCGTCGCCCGCCACTTTGTTGTGTAAGCTATAAGCTATGATCGTTTCCTGGGTGAGTTGATTGATGTCATTCTTGAGTTCCTTCAACTTCTGTTTCTCTATTTCTTTCTGAACGGGATCGGTTGTAGACTTATGAGAATTACTCAGCGCATCGTATTCTTTCTGTTTCTCCTCAACTTTTTCATTCTTTTCACTGGCCAGGACGAGGTATTGATCAGATTCCTTCTTATACTGATTGGCATCTTTCTGCGTTTCCTGGGCATCTTTGAAAGCCTCTATAACAATATCATCATTCGATATCGGCTTAACCGGATCGGTCTGCCCGTTGTTCTTTACCACAAGGTCTGAATCGGGTAGTAATGGCGGAGGAGTTGTTTTCTCGCTTACATCAAGATTCGCGCGTTTCTTGAGTATCTCCATCACAGCGGCATAGTCCTCCTCGGTTGCAGGGTCTTCAAAATTATTTGTGACGATGAGTACGTCCTCCCCATTCTCCTTTTTCAGGATCATGATCTGTTGGCCCAGCGGTTTCAATTCGTATTGTATCGGGATGATGACTACTTCAGAAAGCGGTTTGAAGCCGGGAGACTCTACTATGAATTGAAATTTTCCACCGTTCGGCAGATTCAATAGATAATCACCGGTAGATTCCTTCGAATTAAAAATACCCACCACCTCATTATTGACCACATTCTTAACCGTGATCTTGGCTTTCAGTGGTTTTTGTCCTTCGTCCGATATCCTTCCTTTTACAATTGCGATGTCAACCGGTACGCGCTCGATTTGAATGCGGTAAACAGCAACCATGCCGTCGGGGCTGCTGCGATTAGAAGCGAAAAAACCGAATTTGTCGTCTGCGTCGGATACGAACATGAAATCATCATCCGGGGTATTGATCGCAAAATCCATATTGATCGGTTTTCCCCAGGTTCCCGTGGTCTCATTCCTTACCGACTTGAATACATCATATCCTCCCATGGAATTATGACCCTTGGAAGAAAAGTAGAGGATGTTACCGCTAGGATGGAGAAATGCGAAATCTTCATCCGATTCTGTATTGACAGGGTGACCAACGGGTTTGGCTTTCGACCATTCTCCGTTCGGAAGTCGTTTCTTGAAATAAATATCCTTTCCCATCTTTCCGTCATCCCCGTAACTTGAATAATATAACTCATCCTTTCCCTGCTCGTAATACATGACGGATTTCTCCTTCATCTTATTGTCGTATGAAGTCTTGAACTCATCCGGTTTAACAATGATCTTCGCGTTGGAAGACGACAGATCATAGGAACTGTAGAAATCGATCCTCGAAAGTTCCTTCTTCCCAAGCACGACAAGATCTTTGATGTTCTTGAGAAGTTTTTTTCCATTCTCGCACATGGATATGTGCCTGCTCACTTCGTACTTCTCTGCCAGTTTCGAATTCGATTTTGTTCGAAAAACATTGAAGGCGGTGATCGCATCCTGGAAACGATAATTCAGGTGATACGCCCTGCCCAGGTAAAAGTGGACAAAGATCTCCACGCCTGGATCGCGTGCTGCACGTTCAAGATAAGAAAGCGCTTTTTCCTTATCTGCATTCGTAAATAACATGCAGACGCCAAAACGATAATTGTAATTAGGATCTTTTTGATTCAGGCTTAACAGCTGGGAGTAAAGAGGAAAAGCCTTATTGAATTCTTTGTCTTCAAAAAGTCGTTCGGCTTCTTTTTTGAGTTCTTCCTCTGAGGCAAAATTATTCTGCCCCGCTGAAAGCAGGCTGATCAACATAAATAAGATCGCCGGCAGGCGTTTTATCATTCCCACGATTCAGATCTTTCTGTTACCGGATGGATGCCCGGTGCACATGAAATCCATACAAAAACCTTGCTATACCTAACAAATTTAACCAAATGACATGAGCTTGGCAATTCGACTTAAGCCCTTTACTCACAGGAGATTGTTAAAACAGGGGGCTATTTCTCTCGGGGCTCAGGGATACCCCTTTTACGAAGGATCCGGGTCTTGGTCTCCTGTTTGTTAAGGAGACGTTCAATGTTCTTCTGGTGGGTGAGAAGAACCATGGCAACAGTAAATAATGCAAACACGATGAAAGAAGGAATTCCTGTTGGAAAAATGAAGATCAATGATATAGGAAAGGCGAACGAGGCGATTATGGAACTAAGTGATACATAGTTAGTTACAATGAAAACGAGGATGAAGACACCGATGGAAACCAAGCAAGCCTGCGGATGGAGGGCCGCAGTAATTCCAATCAAAGTTGCGATTCCCTTTCCACCCCTGAATGCCGCAAGAACAGGAAAAATATGACCAAGCAAAGCAACAATTCCAAGAACCATCTGAAGCTCAAAGAACTGCTCACTCCCCGGAGTGCGGGCGGAGATCAGCCAGGCAAGGTTTACTGCAGCCCATCCTTTGAATATGTCAATGAGAAGTACCGGAAAACCGGCCTTTTTTCCCAGAACACGAAAGGCATTGGTGGCACCCGCATTACCGGATCCGTGTTCCCTGACATCAATGTGATAGAAAAACTTCCCTATCCAGACAGCAGTTGGGATTGAGCCAATTAAATAGGCCGAAAGAATGGCAAACAGATCTGACGGGGAGATCATGGTTTTACAAATGTACGATAATGCAAGTGGCCTTCCAACAAAGAGTTTTCAGAGCTATGAACAGCTATGTATCAATTAATTATCCTAATTTCAATGCTTTCAATTGAATTCTGTTAATGTTAATATTGTCCTTATGAAGAAGATAGTCACCGCATGGCTTGCCCTTTCCGGTCTTGGATTGAGCGGACAAGACCTTAAAACCATCAGTATCGACGATGTATGGCAAAAACCAACATTCTTCGCCCAGGGTTATTACGGGTTGCAGTCAACAAAGGACGGGAAACATTATCACGAGATCGATTATTCAGAAGCCAAGAACAAGAAGATCGTAAAGTATAACCTGGTTACTGACGTGGCAGTACTGACGCTTGTTGAAGAACAATGGCTGCTGCTCCCGGATGGAAAAAAACCAAACATTCAGTTCGAAAGTTTTGAATTTAGTACCGATGAAAAAAAAGTACTTTTCTATGGTGATCAGGAACCGATCTACCGCCACAGCACCAGGGAGAATTACTATATCTATGATATCGCCACGAAGAAGTTAAGCGCTGTTTCAGATAAAGGGAAACAAAGCCTTGCAGGATTTTCTCCGGATGCGCTGAGAGTTGCTTTCGTGCGCGACAATAATATCTATGTTAAGAACGTCATTACGGGAGAAGAAAAGCAGGTTACTGTCGACGGCAGTATCAACAAGATCATTAACGGAGCAACCGATTGGGTATATGAGGAAGAATTTTCCTTTGCAAATGCTTACGCCTGGAGTCCTGACGGAAAAAAACTGGCTTACTTCCGATTTGATGAGAGTGAAGTGAAAGAATATAATTTTCAGAAATACGGTTCTCTTTACCCTTCTGATTATCGTTATAAGTACCCGAAAGCAGGTGAAAAAAATGCAACTGTGGGTATACATATATATGACCTCAGCTCAGGGAAGTCGAGGGAAGTGAATACCGGACCGGAGAAGGACCAGTATATTCCCAGGATCAAGTGGACGACCGATCCGAATGTACTTTGTGTTACACGCATGAACCGGCTTCAGAATAAACTGGAATTGCTGCTTGCCAATTCAAGCTCGGCAGAAGCGATCATACCTGTAACGGTCTTGTTAACCGAAGAAAGTAAAACTTACATTGAAGTACATGACGCACTCGATTTCCTGGATGGTAACAAGGAGTTTATCTGGATGAGTGATAAGGACGGATGGAATCATCTTTATTTGTATTCCATGACCGGAAAGCAGATCATTGATCTGACACAAGGCAACTGTGACGTGAGTAAATATCATGGATACAATGCGAAGACCGGAGAAGTGTACCATGATGTCTCCTTGTCCTCTCCAACTCAGCAGGAGGTAGCCTCGGTAAACATCCGTACAGGTGAACGAAGAATGCTTTCCACAAAAAGCGGAACAAGCACGGCATATTTTACGTCAACTTATGATTATTATGTCATTTCACATTCGGATGCCAACACGCCCCCTACTGCCGATCTGTACAACATCAAGGGTGTGCATAAAAGACAGGTCCTTGATAACGATGCGTTGATTGCAAAGCTGAAGGAGTATAAAATAAGCAAGAAAGAATTCTTCAAATTCAAAACAAGTATCGGCGTCGAACTCAATGGCTGGATGATAAAACCGAAAGATTTTGATCCCGAAAAAAAATACCCGGTTTTCATGACCGTTTACGGAGGTCCGGGCGCCAATACAGTGAACAACGCATGGGGAGGTAATGATTTCTTCTGGCACCAGATGCTGGCACAGAAGGGATATATCATTGTTTCCGTTGATAACCGCGGTACCGGCAACAGGGGACATGATTTCAAACACTGTACATACAAACAGTTGGGAAAACTTGAAACGGAAGACCAGATAGAAGCAGCGAAATATCTTGGTGGCTTGCCCTACGTCGAGAAAAGCCGGATCGGCATTTTTGGCTGGAGTTACGGTGGTTATATGGCTTCTTTATGTATCACCAAGGGAGCTGATTATTTTAAAGCTGCCATTGCAGTCGCACCTGTAACAACCTGGCGGTATTATGATTCCATCTATACGGAAAGATACAACGGACTTCCCCAGGATAACCCTTCCGGCTACGACGACAACTCGCCAATTAATTTTGTTTCAAAGATCAAAGGGAAATATCTGCTGGTTCACGGTACGGCTGATGATAATGTTCATTTTCAAAATGCCGTTGAAATGAACGCGGCGCTCATCAAAGCAAACGTACAATTTGAATCCATGTATTACCCTGACAGGAACCATGGCATTTACGGCGGCGGGGCGAGGATACATTTATATAACCTCATGACCGGATTCCTGGAAAAAAATCTATGAGGCTCAACTCAGGTTGACAGATCTGTATTTTTTTTCCAACCAATCCAACGCAACTTTCTCTGAAGTGAACACCCTGGTCGGTACAACGGGTTTGTTGAAACGGATAAAAAAATTAGCGGATATCTTAATGGGAAGTGAGTCTGTTACGATAGCGCGTGAGATGATGAACCGGTTGTACCCGGCCTTCGCCGCATGCGCCCGCGCTTCAGGAGTTGCTTTAATGAAACGTTTTGCATCCACCAGCATGCAAAACCGCTCGCCTTTTGAAATATCGATACAACGTTCCATTAAGGAAGTGATGGTCTCAACATCAAATTCAAATCCTTCATTGGGTCTGAACTTGAAATACCAATCTCCTTTCGATAATTTTCCGAATTTGAACTCTTCAACCTGCTTTTCTTTTTCCATAACTGACCCATAAAGTTAAATGTATTCGTCAATTTCCCAAAACCGGAGCTTTTTACGATCCAACCCCTTCAGGAATCGCATCAAAAAACCTTATATTTACATTTAAATCAAACCAGTGATGAGTACAACGATGATCTCACAAAAGGCGGTGAAACCATTGGAAAATTTCGCGCTCGGAAGATGGAGAGCAGGAGAAGGAGAAGGACAGGTCTTATTCAACGCTATTACCGGTGATATAGTTGGTTCCGCATCCACAAAGGGCCTTGATTTTGCTGCCATGTGCGAATATGCAAGGGCTACAGGAGGTCCAAAATTGCGTAAACTCACGTTCCATGAAAGGGGAAGGATGCTCAAGGCGCTTGCGCTGCATCTGATGGAAAAGAAAGATGCATTCTATAAGATCTCATGGGCTACCGGGGCTACAAAAACCGATTCCTGGGTTGACATCGAAGGCGGGATAGGAAACTTATTTGCGTACTCAAGTCTGCGCCGTCAATTCCCGGATGAGACTTTCTGCCTGGAAGGTGACGTCATTAAATTATCAAAAGAGAATACATTCATCGGACATCATATCTGCGTCCCGAAGCCCGGCGTAGCCATTCACATCAATGCATTTAACTTTCCTGTTTGGGGAATGCTTGAAAAAGTAGCTGTAAACTGGCTTGCCGGCGTCCCGGCAATTGTCAAGCCTGCTACACTGACTTCCTTTCTTACAGAAGCAGTTGTAAAAGAAATTATAGCTTCCGGGATCCTGCCCGAAGGAGCACTTCAGTTGATCTGTGGAAGCGCCAACGGCATCCTTGATCATGTGATGAACCAGGACGTGGTCACATTTACCGGGAGCGCTTCAACAGGTAAGATGCTGAAGTCGAATAAACGACTTCTTGATGAGTCGGTCCACTTCAATATGGAAGCGGACTCCCTGAATTGTTGCATCCTGGGAGCAGACAGTAAACCGGGGACACCCGAATTCGATATATTCATCAAAGAAGTGGTACGTGAGATGACCACAAAGGCCGGTCAGAAATGCACTGCCGTAAGAAGGATCATTGTGCCGGGATCATTGACCGAAGAGGTTCAAACGGCTCTTAGCAAACGGCTTTCGCAAACGATCATTGGAGACCCAAATATTGAAGGAGTTCGAATGGGTTCGCTTGCCGGTCAGTCGCAGCGCAAGGAGGTGCTGGAAAAGGTAGCGCAACTCAGCAAATCGCAAAAACTCATTTTTGGTGATCCGGATAAATTTGAGGTGAAAGGAGCGGATAAAAAGAAAGGAGCCTTCATTCCACCTTTCCTATTCATGAACTCAGATCCTTTTAGGTTCACAGATTGTCATAACATTGAAGCGTTCGGCCCGGTGAGTACGATCATGCCTTATAAGAACATGGACGAGGCAATTGAACTTGCCAAGCTCGGTAAAGGCTCACTTGTAAGTTCGATCATTACTGCTGATAAAGACATCGCCAAACAATACGTTCTTGGGGCCGCGCACATGCACGGGCGGATCCTCATTCTGAACAATGAGTGTGTGAAGGAAAGCACGGGTCACGGCTCACCCATGCCAATGCTGGTACACGGGGGTCCGGGACGGGCAGGAGGCGGAGAGGAAATGGGTGGTAAACGCGGCGTTTTTCATTACCTCCAACGAACCGCGATCCAGGGCTCGCCTTCCATGATCACTGCCATTACAAATCAATACCAGTATGGAGGAAAGTACATTGAAAAAAAGATCCACCCTTTCAGGCAACATTACGAAGATCTACAGGCGGGCGAAACTGTCATCACAGGCATGCATACTGTTACGGAAGAAGATGTCATTGATTTTGCAAACCTGAGTGGAGATAAGTTCTATGCGCACCTGGATGCGGGTTCGCTTGACGGAACTATCTTCAAAAGAACCGTTGCGCACGGTTATTTTATCCTTTCACGCGCAGCAGGACTATTTGTTGATCCGCCGAAAGGACCTGTACTATTGAATTACGGAATTGACGAATGCAGGTTCACCAAACCCATTTACCCCGGAATGACGATCGGCGTTCGGTTCACCTGCAAGGAAAAGATCGATAACGATAAACCACTCAAAGCAGCGGATGGGCAAGAGGTAAAATGCGGTATTGTAAAATGGGTAGTGGATGTATATGATGCAAGTGCACAGGAGATCCGGGACAGATACGGACTGGAAGGAAATACAGGTGATACCGTAGCCATTGCGACCATTCTCACCATGGTAAAGAAGAAGAACCAGGCCTGATGAAACCTGACCTGGAATTCAGCAGGGCCCTGGCCATTAACTTAAGGCTCAAGTCCGTCATTCTTGCTATCATCTTCGGCGCCATCCTCCTTTTACAAATTATAGTTATCCTTTGTGTAGATATTGACGGGAAAAGCATAACGGACTTTATTCCCCGGTATGTATTGATTTACGGACCGCTTATACTTTTGCTGGCTGTTCTATCCGAGATCCTTGCCATGCGCTATTTCGCCGCTTGCGCTAAAGGAAACAAACGCATCGCCCCGCTCGCTATGTATGGCATCACATTCCTGGAGAGTTGCTTCCCCTTCATCACCATTCTTATGGGATGGTCTTACATCCCTGCCGACTTTGTTGTACCGATCACATTTTTGCTCCACTCTCCCCCATTCATGATGTTCTTCATCATGATCATCCTTTCTGCATTGCTACTGGATAAAAAGATCTGTATCTTCTCAGGGATCCTCGCAGGCATTTGTATGCTGATCCTCGTGAAGCTGATGCAGCCAAATCAAACGCCTGCTGAACAATTTGAGACATCGCTCGGATATTTCAAATCGGCTTTTCTTGTCTTGTCAGGTATCGTCACTGGATTCCTTGCGCAAAGGACACAAAAGGCTGTTGTTGCTTCACTGGAAGCGAAGAACACGCTCATCTATAGTCTCGATAAACTGGTTGCTGAAAAGACCTCCGAGATCAAATTTAAGAACATCGAACTGGAATCAAAGAACAAGGATATTACGGACAGCATCAATTATGCTAAAAATATACAGCAAGCTATTCTGCCTTCTGAGTATTATATACGCTCTTTATTACCGGATCATTTCATTTTCTACCGACCGAAAGATATAGTCAGCGGAGATTTTTACTGGGTGGAAACACAACAGAAAAAGATCTTCATTGCCGCAGCAGATTGTACCGGTCATGGAGTGCCCGGCGCCATGGTTTCAGTGGTTTGCGCGAATGCCATGAACAGGGCGCTGAAGGAATTCAAACTTGTGGATCCCGGGAAGATACTTGATAAAGTGCGTGAACTTATCTCTGAAACATTTTCACATTCAGCCTCAGCGGTAAAGGATGGGATGGATATTTCACTTTGTGTGATCGACCCAAGTTCTCAACAAATTCATTGGGCCGGAGCGAATAATGCCCTCTTGATCTGCAGCAAGGATCTCATTCCACTCCATCTGATCTCTGAAAAACACCCTGTAATAGATGAGGAAACCAGGCTTTCAGTCATCGCCGGCGACAAACAACCGGTTGGCTCACATCCTCATCCTACGCCGTTCACAACGCATGAGCTCGCTTCCCTGAATAACGACACATTCTATTTGATGACGGATGGATTCTCAGATCAATTCGGTGGTCCGGGAGGTAAAAAATACAAAACAAAACCACTTAAGGAACTATTGCGGAGTTTACACGGCACTTCCTTGCCGGAACAAAAAATATTCCTTGAAAAAACCTTCTCTGAATGGAAGGGTGATTTAGAGCAGGTGGATGATGTATTAATAATCGGGTTGAAAATATGAAAAGTTACCCGGTTTTGATGTTGCTCCTCACATCTGCTTGTGCGCTCTGGTCACAAAAATATCATTTCCGTTCCTGGTCGGTGGAGGAGGGATTGCCCAGCTCTCAGATAAATCATCTCTTCCAGGACTCAAAAGGTTATTTGTGGCTTGCCACTTTCGGAAGCGGGCTGGTGAAGTTCGATGGAAAAGCATTCACGACCTACTCTGAAAAGGACGGCTTAACAAATACACTGATGCGGGGCTTCGCTGAAGATAAGAATGGCGATATATGGGTGGGTACGCTTGGAGGCGGCGCATACCGATTTGATGGACAGAAATTAATTCCTTTCCCCGAAAATGACAAGGTACCATTCCGTAAACGCGTTTATTCTGTCAAGTCAGACCTTGCAAACCTGATGTGGTTCGGCACAGACAGCGGGGTGTATTCCTGGAACGGAAAGGAGCTGCAATATAGAACAGGTGGCGGGCTCGCCCCAAAAGAGGCAGTAATGGAAATATTCATTGATAAAGATAATAATGCCTGGATCGGTTACTGGAACGGCGGTCTTGGATGCTTTACAGGTGATAAATTCATTTTATACAACAGAAAGAACGGGTTTCCCTGTGATACCGTATTATCTATAGGCCAGGATAACGCCGGAAATGTGTGGGCGGGATTGTCCCAGGGTGTATGTATCATCAAGGGTTTTCCTGCCTCTGCCACATTCAGTAAAGTGTATCTTTCGAAGGAGGCTGACGCATCATTGGTTCAGACTATACTTAACACAAAAGACGGAAAAATGTTCATCGGAACCTCAACCAGTGGTATCGCTGAGATATCCGAAGAGATGAGCGTTCGCTTCATTACTTCAAAAAATGGTCTTCCCCTGAACACGGTATATGATCTGATGATGGACATAGAAGGAAATATCTGGGCAAGTTGTTGGTCATACGGAATAACACAATTCAGAAGTCGTCTTTTCACACACTTTCCTAATGACGACAAACTGGATTGCAAGTACGTGAACTGTTTCGCATCGGCCGAAAATGGAAGCATGTTTGTGGGAACTTCGGCGGGTTTAAGAAAAATAAGCAGAAACGGAGATTCAATTACTTCCATTTCCGGATTGCCGGGAAAGAATTATACATCGATCTATCCCATAGGGAAAGGTAAATGGTTAATTGGAGGAGCCAAAGGTGTCTGTTTCTTCTTTGACGGTAAGAACGCAGAGGTGCCGAAAAACTACATTAAGTCCGGCTCACCTGAGTCAAAGAGACTGGCCAGGGATCAAAACGGAAAGATCTGGCTCGCATCCTGGGGCATGGGTGCCGGCTGTTTGTCCGATACAGGATACCGGCATTATCTTCCTTCTAATGGATTCTGCTGCGATTATCTTACAACAGTTTTCGTGGATTCACAGAACAGGGTCTGGTTTGGAACCTGGGATCATGGACTTTGCATGATCGATCAACAAACGGGTAAGATCCATAACTACATGAAAAAACATGGATTACCGCAGGACTATGTGAATTGTATTACGGAGGATTCGCAAGACCGCATTTGGGTAGGGACCAACGGAGGCGGTATTGCCATGGTCTCAAGTGATTCAATTCTATCATTCGGTACGGAAACGGGCATCTTATCCGGTACTGTCAACTCCATACTGGTACAGAAAAATAAATATGTATGGCTGGGAACGTCAAAGGGAATAAGTCGCCTTGATCTGCATCTCTTTGATTCTCTCGGCATCGTTAAATTCAGAAATTATGGTAAAGCAGAAGGCTTCACCCCTATTGAATGTGGTTCAAACGCTTTGCATCTTGATGGATCAGGAAGGATCTGGATCGGCACAAAGAAGGGAGCTTCGATGCTTGATCCTGATGAGGAGGTCCCGAATCTTTCGGCACCAAAGCTTTTTCTATCTGCAATCGAGTTATTTTTCAAACCTTTTGACTGGACATTGAATGGGCACAGTTATGACACGAGAAACAATCTCCCGATCGATCCTAAACTTAAGTATGATCAGAATCACCTGACATTTCGTTTCACCGGGATCAGCCTCACATTGCCCGAGAAAGTAAAATATCGCTATATGCTTGACGGAGTTGATAAAGAATGGTCGCCGGAGACGCCCGAAACCCAGGTTACATATTCAGGACTTAACGCGGGAGATTTCACTTTCCTGGTGAAGGCCTGTAACAATGAGGGCATTTGGTCAGAGCCTGTCAGCTTTTCGTTCTCTATCTCCGCGCCTTTTTATAAATCCACCTGGTTCCTTTCGTCATTGGCCTTTCTTGTCGCGGCCTCCTTTTATGGGTGGATGAGAGTGAGGACACATAACCTTGAAAGAGGAAAGCGGCTTCTTGAGGAAAAAGTAGCTGAGCGAACTGCTGAAGTTGTACAGCAAAAAAATGTGATCGAGGCCCGGAACAAGGACATTACCGATTCGATCAACTATGCCAAAAGGATCCAGTATACCCTTCTTGCAAATGAATCCATCATGCAGTCCGGACTTCACGAATATTTCATACTTTTTAAACCTAAGGACATTGTAAGCGGCGACTTCTATTGGGCCGCCTCACCGTCCATCCAGGGAGAAGGTCGGTCTGTCTTCTTCCTTGCGGCATGCGACTCAACCGGACACGGGGTTCCGGGTGCGTTCATGAGCCTTCTCAACATTTCGTTTTTGAACGAAGCCGTAAAGGAGAAGAACCTTCAAAAACCTGACGAAATTCTTGATTATGTCAGGTCCAGGCTTGTTGAAAACATTTCTACAGAAGGCCAAAAGGACGGTATGGATGCCACTTTGTTGAGCTTCAATAAACAGGATGGACGAATTGAATATGCTGCTGCATATAACCCCCCGTTCATGGTTCGCAACAGCATTGCTTTCGAATTTACCGCTGATAAAATGCCGGTAGGCTTGAGTGACAGGATGAACTCCTTCAAATTACAAACCATGGACATTTGTAAAGGAGATATGGTCTATCTTTATACAGATGGATTTCCTGATCAGTTCGGCGGACCTAAAGGCAAAAAACTTAAAAGAAAAATGCTGCTTAACTTTCTTGTATCCATCAGTCACATGAGTGCTGCTGAACAACATGTTGCGTTAGAAGGAAAGTTCCAAGACTGGAAAGGTGAACTGGAACAGATCGATGATGTGCTCATAATCGGAATCAGGATCTGACATGCAAATCAAACATTCGCGTTATTCCCATTTCATTTTAGCCACAATCTTCTTTGCCCTGCAAGGAGGGTCTTCCGGCGCACAAAACCAAAGCGCTGTGGATTCCCTTTCCCTGCTTCTGGAATCAAGCAAGTCTGATACAACCCGCGTCAACCTGATGAATGAGCTGGCCGCAGAATACAAGAATTCTGATTTTGAAAAAGCATTGTCCTTCGCTACCAAAGCAACAACGCTTGCTGAAAAGATCTCCTTTCCCAGGGGCGAGGTGGCAGGGTTGAATAATATCGGAAGTGTTCATTATAACAAAGGAGATTACGACCAGGCAATTGAATATCATAATAAGGCCTACCAGCTAAGTAAGGAGAATCAATACAAAGCGGGAATGGCGCTAAGTCTGAATTTTCTCGGGATCGATTATCATAACAAAGGAGTATTCACGAAGGCGACGGAATATTATTTCAAGTCGCTAAAGATCTCCGAGGCGATCAAAGACATCAGAGTTTCAGCAAGTTCGTATAACGGTATTGCGAATATCTATTATGCCCAGAGCAGTTATGATAAATCACTGGAATACCACAAAAAATCCCTGAGGATCAAGGAATCCATGAAGGATAAAAAAGGCATTGCCACCTCCATGAATAACATCGGACTTTGTTACCAGGAAAAAAATGATTTTGGTTTAGCTGAGTTCTATTTTTTGAAATCCCTTATGCTCCGTGAAGAGATCAACGATAAAAAAGGGATCGCCAGTTGCCTGACGAACATTGGCAGGCTTTATTCTGATCAGCATGCGCATGACCAGGCCCTCACATACTATAAGAAAGCCAAAGTGATCAGGGAGGAATTGAATGACAAGCGCGGGCTCTGCGTCATTCTCGATTATATCGGGGATTCCTACGCGGGAAAGAAAGATTATCCCAAGGCACTCGAGTATCTTAACCGATCCCTGGATATAGCTGAAGAGATCGGAGCGCAGAATCTTTACCCTGGGATCTATCAAAGTCTTGCTGAAACGCATGCCCTGATGAAGGATTTTGAGAAAGCCTTCACTTACGAACAAAAGCTTCTCGCGATCAATACCGAGCTGATGCGGTCAGAAGGAGCTGATTATGTTGAACAACTGCAGGTGATCGCAGAAAAAGAGAAACAGGACCAGGAACTTCTTTTGAAACAACAGGAACTGGAGATCAACGAAACAAACCTGGAAAAAAAGAACGCGATCATTTTTGGAGGTATCATCGGTTCCGTCCTCTTGCTGATCCTTGCTGTTCTCATTTATCGCAGCGACAGGCAAAAGAAAAAGGCGAACAAAGAACTTGCAGAAAAAAATATGCTGATCGGGATCAAGAACAAGGATATTACCGATAGTATCAATTATGCAAAACGCATCCAGCAGGCAATACTTCCTGCAGATAAGATGCTCGGAAAATCGTTTAGCGAACATTTTGTTTTCTTTCTGCCCAAGGACATCGTAAGCGGTGATTTTTACTGGGCCGCCAACCCCCACACCTCTCCCGGATCATTTTTCCTTGCGGTCTGCGACTCAACAGGGCACGGTGTGCCGGGAGCATTCATGAGTTTGTTGAATATCTCCTATCTCAATGAAGCTGTTGCTGAAAAGCACCTGGATGAACCGGAAGCCATATTCGATCATGTGCGGAAGCGATTGATCGAAAATGTTTCGCATGACGGAAGCCAGGACGGAATGGATGGGATCCTGCTTGCTGTCCGATCCGGGAAAGATGGAAAAACCATTGAATATGCGGCAGCTAATAACGAACCGATCCTGGTCTCCAACGGAAAACTGGTGGAGCTTCCGTGTGATAAGATGCCTATTGGGTATGCCGAGAACTCCGCAGCATTCTCAAACCGGAGCTTCAAGGTCGCTACCGGAGACGTTATCTATCTTATTACCGATGGCTATGCGGACCAATTCGGCGGACCGGATGGAAAAAAATTGAAACACAAATTGCTACAAAAGTTGCTGCTTGAAATAAGCTCAAGATCCATGACCGAACAGAAGGAATTCCTTAACCGGGAATTCATCAAATGGAAAGGCGATCTGGAACAGGTAGATGATGTGCTTATCATCGGATTGAAAGTGTGATCAGGTCTTTTTAAACAGGTAGTGACTTACGCTCCACTCTTCGCCCTGGTTGAAATTCCATAACTCAGCACAGGCCATGAAGAAGATACGCCAGTAAACAAACCACTTCAGGGACTCTCTCCCATATGTTTCCGCGAAGATCTCCCTGATAGCGGATCTGTTCCGGTCCATATTCTCCAACCAGGCTTCTGCGGTCTTACCATAATGCATCCCGTTCACATCCCAGTACTTTTCAACCTGCATGTGCTCATCAAACGCATACATCAGCTTTTTACCGGGCATGATGCCGCCGGTGAAAAAATACTTGCTCATCCAGTCGCTTTCATCCCTGACCTCAAACTTATATGAGAATTTGCAATGCGTGAAGATGTGAATGAACAATTTCCCCTCATCATTCAACCAGGTTGATATCCTTTTCAGCAGTTCCTTGTAATTCCGCATATGTTCAAACATTTCTATGGAAATGATCCTGTCGTATTGCCGACCCGGATCGAAAACGTTCATATCACAAGTGATGATGTTGAGATTTCTTATTCCTCTTTTCTCAGCTTCTGTATCGATGAATGTCTTTTGCGTACTTGAATTCGAAACGGCAGTGATCATTGCATCGGGAAGTTTTTCTGACATGTATAACGACAGGGAGCCCCATCCGCATCCAAGTTCAAGGATATGCATCCCATTACGCAAGCCGGCTCTTTCCATGTATAAGGCAAGCATTTTCTCCCCGGCTTCATCCAGGTTTTCCGTTCCTTCAAAAAGGCAGGCGGAATATTTGAGATGTTTTCCCAGGCAGTGTTTGTAGAATGCCGTTGGCACTTCATAATGCTGTTCATTCGCCGCTTTCGTTTCAACAGCTATTGGAGAATTCTTCAGTTCCCGGATAAGATCATTCAACATCGGCTCGCGCACTGTTTCCTCCGCAAGTCGCTGACGGAGAAACTTTCTTATCCGCCCTCGGATGAGCATGTCGGGGATCAAATTCTTCTCAAGAAGGTAGCGTATCATTTCCGCTTAGGAAGAGGAATGAAGGATGACGTGGTACGCTGGTACTCCCGATATGCCTCACCTTTACTTCGTAAGGCCTGTTCCTCTGTCATGGGTATCCCCGTTACTTTAAAGATCAGGAACCCGATCGAGAGCGGGCAGATCACGGAGATCCATCCATAGGGTGTAGACAGGGACAGAACAAAAACCGAAACCCAGATCATTAGTTGAAAGAAATAATTCGGATGCCGGGAATAATTCCAGAATCCCGACTGACAGACCTTACCCTTATTGCTCTTGTCCTTCTTAAACTGCGCAAGCTGCCAATCGGAAAGCCCTTCTCCAAGTATCGCAAGAAAAAAAAGCGCAGTGCCCGCGATCTCAATATTTGTAAGTGAAGCAGAAGTGTTTGCGGAAAGAAGGAAAACGGGTATTGCAAGGAAAACGTTCGATAAGGCCTGCATCTGGAAAAAGAAAAAGAATTTCATATCAGGGTTCGGCACCCAATCAATGCGGAGTTGCTTGTACCTCCCCTCCTCCTCTGCTAAGTGCGATCCAACCCTTCCCAATAAATAAAAGCCAAGACGGAGACTCCACAGCCCGGTCAACCCGCAAATGATCAGCTTCCGATGTTCCGCTCCCCCCGCAAGGAACCAACAGATAGCACAAATAACAGTGAAATTAAAGGCCCAGAAAATATCTACGACCCCGGCATTCCGGATCTTACAAGCCCATATCCACACCAGGATCATGATCAGGCTACATGCAACCCAGCTGATCCCCGCAAGTTTCAGCGCCTGAGAAATTTCTTCCATCATACTTTGTTCAGAGAAATGATACCGGTCAGGTGAAATATCCGAAGTAATGGCCACGTAGGATCGATCTCAAACCATCGTTTAGCGAAATTCGGATTCGAAGGAGTCTTATGATGGTTGTTCTGCATTAGCTCACCCATGCATAAGAGATCAACAGGGAGTGAATTCTTTGAGTGGTCCTTATTATTGAAATTCGCATACCCATATTTGTGGCCACACCAATTTACGATCGCCCCGTGAACAGGACCCATCAGGTAATGAACGGGCAGGAGAAGGAACATCCACCATTGCGTTGCGAAAAATATGTAGAAGGCAGTATACCCCAACCCGAACAATATCCTGATCATCCACATGTCCGAGACCCGATCCATTGCCGGCCATACAGGATAATGAGTTTTGAACTCAGGTTCAGGTTCCGTTTTGTACCGGACAAAATCAGAATAGATCTTCTTTGTCTTCATCATTAATCCCCATACATCTTTAATGAAATGCGGTGAATGAGGATCCTTTTCCGTATCGCTGAATGAGTGGTGCATGCGGTGCATGATGGCATATGCCCTCGGATTAAGAAAAGACGAACCCTGGAAAAGAAAGGTCATGAGATAAAAAAATCGTTCCCAGCCCTTTGACATACTGAACATTTTATGCGAAGCGTAGCGGTGGAGAAAAAAGGTCTGAAGGAAGAGTGAAATGAACCAGTGCGCCAGGAAAAAGACTAAAATGATCATCTGAAAGCTTGGATAGAACACGAAAGGTACGCAAGAATCAGCAAAAGAAACCTTTATTCAGGAATTTCTTCAATAATAAGCGCTGTTAAGTTATTCTATCCTAAAGGATTACTAAATTTACCTGAAATATCAATTATTACTGATGAGCACTGATAAACTTAAAGGCCGTCCGCCAATACCGTTTGAGACTATTGCGGTTGCGATCGCCTTTTCTCCACGGTTCGAAGCGATCCTGTCGGAAGCAGGACACCTTGCGGATAAATTCAAGGCGAAACTACTCTTGATCCATGTTGGTCCTAAAACGGCAAACAAGGAAGAAAAACTAAATCGTTCGCTCGACAAACTGGGTTTGTCGGGTTTGAAGAACACGATCGTTTGGCGTGAAGGCAGAGCTGCCAACGTGATCCTCCAGGTTTGTAAGGAAAATGTGGTCGATCTGCTTGTGATTGGCGCACTGAAGAAAGAAAGTCTTTTTACATTTTACCTCGGATCGTTGGCCAGGACAATTTCACGAAAAGCAAAATGCTCCGTACTGCTTGTAACGCAACCGGGTATCAATTCTACCTCGCCAAAAAAGCTCGTTGTTACAGGAATAGATCATCCTAAGACCATTCACACGATCAATACGGCTGTTTACTTCGCGAAAGCATATAAGATCCCGGAGATACGTGTTGTAAAAGAACTTGATCTGACAGGGCTGGCAATGACATTATCGGACAACACGACAGCAACAGCAGCAACTAAATTAAAAAAAGAGATCACGGAGGGCGAAGAAGACAAATTACATAACATCATCCGCGAATGCCAGGCAGAAGGCATTAATATCCTCGAAAAAACGGTGAAAGGAAAAGCGGGATATGCATTAAGTAAGTATTCGCTTGAGAAAAAAGCGGATATCTTGTTCATAAACTCTCCGGATATCAGTCTCGGCCTGCTCGACAGGATCTTCACGCATGACGTTGAACTGATCCTTGCTAATCTTCCCTGCGATATCATGTTGGTTCACTCACGGGTAAAATCTGAAAAATGAAAGGACTGGGAAGTAGCGAACTCATTGTGTTGTTGCTTTCCATTAGCACTATGCTGATCCTATCGAGGGTCCTGGCGGAGCTGGGTAAACGTTGGAAACTTCCTGTTGTCATGGGAGAACTGATCGTGGGAATACTGCTCGGTCCTACCGTGCTTGGAATGATAGCGCCGGACCTCTTTCATTATCTTTTTCCGTCTACCGGAAATGTTCCAATAGCTCTTGATGCGATCTTTACCCTGTCGGTGATCATGCTTCTCTTCGTGGCAGGCATGGAAGTGCAGTTACCAATGGTGTTGAAGCAAGGTAAGGTTGCCATTTATACAAGCTTCTTCAGCATGATCATCCCCTTTGGTACCGGGTTTGCGGTGGCCTGGTTCTTCCCCGAAATATTCGGCGTCGGGACGGAGACTGACAAAAAATTGATCTTCTCGCTTTTCATGGGGACGGCGCTTTCTATCTCTGCATTGCCTGTCATCGTCCGCATCCTGATGGACATGAACCTCTTCAAAACCAATGTAGGAATGGTGATCGTTGCCTCCGCCATGTTCAACGACCTTGTGGGATGGCTTATTTTCTCCGTGATTCTTTCTCTTGCGGGAAAGGATACAAATTCAATGGGCGTGGGAACAACCATTGCCTGGGTCATTGGATTCGGCGTATTCATGCTTACTATCGGGAAGAATATCATCGACCGCGCCCTGCCCTGGGCGCAGAACAAATTGTCCTGGCCCGGTGGCGTTCTGTCCGGCGCGCTGGGTTTTTGCCTTTTATGCGCTGCTTTCACCGAATCCATACATATACATGCCATCCTCGGAGCCTTCATTGCAGGAATTGCCATTGGTGATTCAGTTCATCTTCATGAACGCGCGCGTGAGATCATTCACCAGTTCGTCACAAACTTTTTTGCGCCGCTCTTCTTCGTTTCCATAGGACTGAAGGTGAACTTCATTGAGAATTTTGATCTGCTGATCGTCAGCATTGTGATGGTGTTCGCCTATGTGGGAAAAGTATCAGGCGCATATCTCGGAGCAACGCTGGGAGGTATGACGCGGCGTCATGCGCTTGCGGTGGGTTTTGGAATGAATGCCCGCGGAGCCATGGAGATCATACTCGGAACACTTGCTTTCAACGCCGGACTTATCTCCAAACCCGTTTTTGTTGCCCTTGTCATCATGGCACTTGTCACTTCAATTACCAGTGGTCCGCTCATGAAAAAATTTGTCAACTGATGAGCGCCCCGCTTGCAGAGAGGATGAGGCCGAATTCCCTCGACAATTATTTCGGGCAGGAGCATCTCATCGGAAAGACGGGCGTATTGCGCCGATCAATTGAAAATGGTCTATGCCCATCCATGATCCTCTGGGGACCCCCGGGAGTCGGAAAAACAACGCTCGCGCATATTATTTCACAACAACTAAAGCGACCATTTTATAAGTTAAGCGCTATCAATAGCGGAGTGAAGGATATCCGTGAGATAATTGAAAAGGCGAAGGGTGATCAGTTCTTCGGGACAAACAATCCTTTGCTATTCATAGATGAGATACATCGTTTCTCAAAATCGCAGCAAGATTCACTGCTTGGAGCTGTTGAGAAAGGGACAGTAACACTTATCGGGGCCACAACGGAGAATCCATCTTTTGAAGTGATCTCCGCGCTTCTTTCCCGTTGCCAGGTTTATGTGTTGAAGCACCTCGAAAAAAAAGAACTGCTCGGAATTCTTGAGAAAACCGCAAAACAAGACGAGTTTTTAAAACTCGTTGACATCTCATTCAAAGAAACGGATGCTATCCTGAGAGTTTCAGGCGGTGATGCAAGAAAATTGCTCAATGCTCTGGAGCTTGTGATCCAGGCCAAGCCCGGACCTTCTGTTGAGATCACCGATAAAGTCGTTATGGAGGTGGTGCAAAAGAACATGGCCATCTATGATAAAGGAGGAGAACAGCATTATGACATTATTTCTGCTTTCATCAAGTCGCTCCGAGGCAGTGATCCCAATGCGGCAGTTTACTGGCTTGCGCGTATGCTTGAAGGAGGAGAAGATCCCCTCTTTATTGCAAGAAGAATGCTCATCCTGGCGTCAGAAGATATTGGGAATGCAAATCCAACAGCCCTTGTCATCGCAAACAGTACCTTCCAGGCAGTCGATATCATTGGCATGCCAGAGAGCAGGATCATCCTTTCACAATGCGCAACTTATCTCGCCACCTCACCAAAGAGTAATGCTTCTTACATGGCGATCGAGAATGCGGCGGATCTTGTAAAGAAGACAGGCGATCTGCCGGTCCCCCTACACATCCGCAATGCTCCAACACAACTGATGAAGGAATTGAATTACGGGAAGAATTATGAATATGCTCACCAGTTTGAAGGAAATTTCTCAGAGCAGGAATATCTCCCGGAAAAGATCATCGGGACAAGATTATACGAGCCCGGAACGAACGCAAGAGAAAATGAGTTGAGAGAATTCCTTAAGAAGATCTGGAAAGAAAAATACGGTTACTGATCCAATTCCTCAGCGAGCGGGGCAGGATCCCAAACCAACATGTGCACAATTGCAACCACTATCCCTCCGCACATCTGTTCAATGATCTGCCAGCACATATCAATTAACATGTACTCAAGCGTGGCACTTTGATTGAATGAGATACCAAGGACCAAGGCCATCAGGAAAAGAACGAATCCCAGCCCGGCTCCACATAAAAGTCCCTTGCTAAGGGGCTGTTTATTGAACTTCCCTGAAAGTAACTTCGACTGATAAACGCGCGTGATCAGAAATCCTACAACAAAATAAACAATGCCCGCGCTGATCAAAAAAACTGAAATGGGATAGGAAACCTTTTGAAGATCAGTAGTTATAACGCCATGCCAGAGGTATGATATCCCATACATTATAATGGAACTGATCACCCACGAAAAAAAGAACCTTCTCCTTAATATGTACATTCCCTGTATGTTGTACGCAAAATTAATCAAAATGGCTTCAAAATTCAATTAATTTTACTATATTTACCTCATAATCAGTGTCTAAGACTGTGTATAAGCGTTCGCTGATCATTATTCTGAGTCTCGCACTCCTGATCTCCTGCCGAAGGGAGCCGGGTTTTCCTTCCTATGATACTGATCTCTTGTTCCCGCTTTTGAAAAGCGAGATCGATATTTCGAACATACTTCCTGACTCTATACTGGGTACGAATCCGGATAATTCACTTGTGCTGAATTACAACACCAATTTCTACTCATTGACAGTAGACTCACTTTTCGAAATACCCGATACAACGATCAATTACGGATACATTGTTCCTTTCGGTTCCATTATTGTCAGCCCCGGGCAGGATCTGCTGAACGTTACCGACCAAAATCAATACCAGATCAACGGTGTAGAACTTACCCGCGTGATCGTGAAAACCGGTTACATCAAAGCCGAGATCAATAACACGGTAAATAAAAGAATGCGTGTTGTGTTTACCATTCCGGATGCAATTAAAAACAGCCAGCCCTTTAGCAAAACAGTTATTGTTCCTGCGGCCGTTGGAGCTAACCCCGGTATTCTTTCAGATACTTTTCACCTGGATGGATATGACATAGATCTTCGAGGACCAAATAACAACAGTTACAATACTATCGTCTTCAATACACTCGGTGAAGTGGATCCAACGGAGATCGGTACCGATGAGGTCTTCGCCGGGGAAGGAATTGTTATGGATCTGAGCTTCCTGGATGTTGTCCCTTATTATGCGCGGGGATATTTCGGAACAGGGCTCTACCCTATCGGACCGGACAGTTCATCCTTTGATCTCTTCAAAAAGATCACATCTGGTGTTCTCTTACTTGAAGATGCAACGGCAACACTTAAACTGACTAATTACGTAGGCGTTGACTCTCGCACGAAGATCATGGAACTTACCTCCGTGAACACCAACAGCGGCAATGCTGTCAGCCTCAATCACACCATCATCAATACGAACATCAACCTCAACCGTGCTGTTGATTACAGTGGTACCGTCGCGCCTTCTATATATAGTGTCACCCTGAACACGGCTAATTCTAATTTCAAAGCCATGCTGGAAAATCTCCCCGACAAATTCAGGTACCAGCTTGAAACGGAGATCAACCCAATGGGGAACATATCCGGCGGGGGCGACTTTGTTTATTACGGAAAGGGACTTCATGCTAATCTTGACCTGAATATTCCGCTCTCCCTTGCAGCAGGCAATCTCACCATGGTGGATACGGTTCCCTTCAGCGCTTTGGATCCGGAAACCAATCATATTAATTACGGAAACCTGATCCTGTATGCCGAGAATGGTTTCCCATTTGATTGTACTATCAAATTACGAATGCTTGACGCAAATATGGATGTGATCGGTGAACTCATGCCGACGATAAGCACGATCGATGAGGCGCCTCTTGGAACAAATAACATTGTCACGCAGCCCCGGATGACCAAACTCATCATTCCTCTTTCTGAGAATATGATCAGCCAACTTGAGCGAACAAAAAATCTCAGGCTTTCGGTTGTTTTCAACACAGGAAATTATCCCGATTATATTAAAATCTACAGCACGTACAAGATCGCAGTACAGATCGTGGGTGATATTAACTATACCGTGACGGGAAACTAAATGTTGTGAAAACAATATTTACATTCTTATTTTTTTCTCATCTTTTCCTCTCATCACTCTCCCAATCGATTCACATCCAACAAATTGGCACTAAGATCGCGATAGACGGAGTCCTAGAGGAACAGGCCTGGAGTAATTCGTCCATTCCGGTCGCTAACTTTTGGCAATGCTATCCGGCGGATACATGCGCATCGAAGACAAAGACCGAAGTGCGCATCATGTATGATGACAATTTCATTTACGTGGGTGCAATATGTTATGATGATCTTCCCGGCGATTTTGTCGTGCAGTCCCTGAAACGGGATTTTTCATATCCCGCTAATGATGCATTTGCCATTTACCTGGATCCTTTTAACGATAAGGTCAATGGATTCAATTTTACTGTCAGCCCGATGGGAGTGCAGAGAGAAGGATTATTAGCTTACGGCGGTTCCATGGGTGTTTCAACCGACTGGGATTGCACCTGGTACTCTGCTGTGAAGGTTGAATCGGGAAAGTGGATCGTTGAAATGGCCATCCCTTTTCGTTCCATACGCTTCAGCCCTAAAGTAAAGACATGGGGAGTAAACTTTTCAAGGAATGATCTTAAACGAAATGAAAATTCCGCATGGTTCCCCGTTCCGAAGAATTTCAACATAGGCTCTCTTGCTTATACGGGAACGCTGGTTTGGGATTCCATCTCCGACAGTAAAGGAGTCAACACTTCGCTCATACCCTATATTACAGGAATGGCGTCCCTTGATCATTTGAACGACTCCTTGATCCGCCTGACACCAAACGGAGGCCTGGATGCGAAGATCGCTGTGTCCAATTCGCTTAACCTTGATATCACGGTCAACCCGGATTTTTCCCAAGTGGAAGTGGACCGGCAAGTGACCAACCTTACACGCTTCAGCGTTTTCTTCCCGGAGAAAAGAAATTTCTTTGTTGAAAATTCCGATCTGTTCGACCGGTACGGATTCCGACAGATACGACCTTTCTTCTCCAGAAGGATCGGGCTGTATGAAGGTAACGTGATCCCGATCTATGGCGGATTAAGGCTGAGCGGAAAACTGAACCGCGACTGGAGGATAGGCATACTCAGTATGCAAACCGACAAAAGAGGCTCATTGAATCTCTTTAGTCAGAATTATACTGTAGCAGCCATACAAAGAAGAGTATTTACACGTTCGAATATCGCCGCAGTCTTTGTGAACCGACAAGCTTTTGATACAAGCGGTATCCGGTTCACGGATTACAACCGCATTGCGGGGATCGATTACAATCTATCCTCAAAAGATAATCGCTGGTTTGGAAAAGCCTTTTATCATTATTCTTTTAATCCCTCAGACCCGAAGGACAGTTATTCTCATGCCAGCTTCATCAAATTTGACAATACCAACTATACACTTGAGTGGAATCATGAATATGTTGGTGAGAATTACATTGCCGAAACGGGATTTGTCACGAGGAATATCCAGTATGATGAAATAAAAGATACAAGCATACGTAAGGCTTACTGGAGGCTGGATGATGAAGCCGGTTACTTTTTCTTTCCGGAATCCGGCTGGCTGAATAAACATGGGGCGCAGATAACCTACTCACATTACCTGGATGAGAATTTCAAAAACATGGAAATGCAACTGGATTTGGAATACATTTTGAAACCTACCGCGGGGGGTGAAATATTACTCAATGCTTATTACAACGATGTTGTCCTGCCCTGGCTTACCGACGTTTCCTTCAGCACAGGGCTGGACACCTTGCCGGAAGGAAGTTATCGGTACCTGAATGGAAAGATAGAAGGAAGAAGCACGGACCGCAACCGGTTTTTCTTTTCGGGGAAAGCGGATGTTGGTCAGTATTTTACCGGAATGAAATACTCATTCGGCGGTGAACTTACGTATCGATTACAACCCTGGGGTTTGTTCTCGTTGAATTATTCCCAGGATGAGATCGATATGCCGGAACCCTTACCGAATGCCAGCATCACCCTTATCGGAACCAGGATTGAATTATCCCTGAGTAAAACATTCTTTTTCACATCATTTCTTCAATACAATACCCAGGCGGATAATGTCAACATCAACTGCCGCTTGCAGTGGCGATACAGACCCATGAGCGATATCTTCATCGTTTACACAGATAATTATTTTGCGACAAGCTTTTCTCCGAAGAACAAAGTGCTGGTGGTAAAGTTGAATTACTGGTTGAATCTCTAATCAAAGAATTTCCACACCACTCCCAACCGTATCGTTCTTTCATCAACCGGATAACCGGTAGCCATAAAATAATCATATCCAAGGAGTCCGGAGGTAACATGATCGCATCGCAAATAGAGTAAAACCCAGTTCACTCTGAGTGCGACAAACAGATCGGGAAAAAGATAATCGCCAACTTTGTTGGAATCAGCCGCATACATCTGCAAGGCCGGAACAAAGACCCCGGGCGAATACGCTGAAACATAGGTCAGATCAAGGCCGATCCTTGTCCATATCCTTTTCTTCTTTGAATTGAACTGGTAACTCAGGCTTCCCTTCAGGATCCAATCCGGGATACGTATGAGCGTTTGCTTCTTCCACATATATTTTGCGTCTAGCAAAGCGTGAAATCCTCCTGACCTGATCTCCTTTTTAAGGCTGAATTCCGTCCAGGCAAGTTTTTGTCCTATCATCGAGGGATTGCCGCCTTCCATGATCAGGAAACTATTCGCTACGGTTTGATATGTCGCGGAACCTGTCAGTCGCCAGGGTTTTACTTCAACACCCGCGACATATACATCAGAAACGATGCGGGCTGAATCAAAGCTCCAGCTGAAATGGTTTGATCTGTATTGCAAGATGTTATCCGGAATGTATACAGCAGAATTTTTCCCGCTTAAAAAATACCGAAACCGTTTCGCTTTCCCCTCTGAAAGGGCATTTCCAATATCTGTTACCTCCCCACTGACATAGTATGTTCTTTTGCGGTCGCCGAATAAACTGGCTTCGAATCTCAATTTAACCCGACTGGTTCCATTTACCGGGTTTTCACCCACTGATAAACCTGCATGATGAACCAGATAATCAGAATGAAAACCCCTCTGCCAGTATTCCTGATAATTGCTTCCAAAATAGATCCGACCAAAGCCTTGTTCATTTTCCATGTGCAGACCCAGGTTAGCATGTCCCTTCATCGCCCATGAGGTATCATACGTAAGGGATGAATCTTTATAAATATTTTGGTAAAAACCGGAAAGCGGATCAAGATCCTTATAAACGAACCAGCCATCCTGTATCCCGACATCAAGAAATAAATGAATGGGCGTTCGGTCATATTCACTTTTTATGGAATCCGCAGGCCGATCAGGATTTAGAAATAAATACTGCGAAACTTCAATAGATCGCGATCCTGTTTTGGAAGAGGCTGAGTTCAACTTGACCGGGATCAGTTTCCTGTTGAAAAAATCGGGATCCGGCATGAAAGAATCCGATTCAATTCCTCCGTTCTCATCGCGTTTCAGGGCATTGTATTCACCGGAAAAAAAGATCCCGTATCGTTTTCTCTTCGAAAGAAAATTCCCTGTAATGAAATATTGTTCCCGGCTGAAGTTTTGTCGCAGGAAGTGCCCTTCCCCGGTGAACCTGCTGAATCCTCCCGTAATGTTTCCGTTCTTTCCTGTATTGTGACTATGAATTACCCTGACACCTTGTGCATTTTTAGTACTGAACTCCCCATGAACAAAGGTATAATGAACCCGCGTACTCAAAAAAAGCGGATTAAATGCAGCAGATGCGTTATACACCTCATTGCCATTAAGGAATGATGGTGTGCAGGCTGTTGAGAGCAATAATGAAAAAAAAGCCGGCCGGTATGGCGATACCGGAAACCCACTGTTAAAGCCGGAACGCAAAGCCGGTAATTCATAATGCGAGGTATCCCCGGCATGTTGATATGTATACCAAAACCAGGCATTGCCCGGATGAAACTGCTTTACGATTGGGTCTGAATGCTTTTTACTTGAGTCCGAATAGATTAAGCCCACTGAATCGGTCGGTAAACTGAAAACGGGATCGGCTAATGAGACGATCGGAAAACACAGGATATACAATACTGAAGCTACTTTCACCCGGGCAAAGTTAGCAAGAATGGATGAGCTGAATTACCCGTTAAACTTCCCTAACTTAGTAGCATCTAAGTCTCAAACCGTCAAATGATGCGCCTTTACCTTCCACTTCTCCTTCTCCTTCCCCTTTATTCCTACAGTCAGTTAAATCCATATACCGACTCCATCCCAATGCGAGACGGAAGAAAACTCGCCGCCTCCATTCATATTCCAACCGCATGTCCGTCCTGCCCGGTCGTAGTCATCCAAACTCCTTACTGGCGCGACGCATATACACTCATCGGTTTACCGCTGAATGTCGGATTCAATATCAATGCAAGTAATTATGCTTTTGTTATTGTCGACTGGAGAGGATTTTATGGTTCTATCGCTGCAGCTTATCCGAGTTCACCTACACGCGGTGAAGATGGCTACGATGTGATCGAATGGGTGAATACCCAACCATTCTGTAACGGTATGATCGGTACCTGGGGACCCTCCGCGCTTGGAAGGATTCAGTTCATGACTGCAAAGGAAGATCCTCCCGCCCTGGATTGCATTGTGCCGCTTGTTGCAGGACCACAATACAGTTACCTGGAGTATTTCCCGGGTGGCGTTTACCGCACCGAATATATTGAACAACTGGATGCGCTCGGATTTGGCATGTCAACCACCTTGCTTTCAAATCCCACCTATAGCTTTCTGTGGCAATTTGTTGAAAACGATAATTTTTATCCTGACAGCATTAAGATCCCCGCTTTAATGATAGGCGGATGGTATGATCACACAATTGAGGTGATGCTTCCTTTCTTTAACGCGATAAGAACGCAATCACCTGTTAGTGTACAAAATCAGCATCGTCTGCTTATGGGACCATGGGTACACGGAGGATCAGGACCGGCGCAGGTAGGAACCGCGGCGCAGGGACAACTCTCCTACCCCAATGCAGCAGACTGGAATGATTCACTTGCGCTATTATTTCTGGATTACCATTTACGCGGCATTAACAATAATTGGAACAATACTCCTTATATTCAGTATTATCAAATGGGAAGCAACGTTTGGATGAACAGCGCAACCTGGCCTCCGGCGGGTCTTACAAACACCAATTTGTACTTGCATCCTGATGGAAGCCTTAACAATGTGATGCCGGTCAATTCAACCGGGAGCCTGAACTTCTTATACGATCCTACCGATCCTTCCCCGACGATCGGCGGAACCACCCTCAGGACGGATCTGGATCAGGGGCCTTACGACCAGGCACCGATCGTTGAATCAAGATTTGATGTGCTGAGCTTTACATCTACAACACTCGGCGCTGATGTGATCATGAAAGGGAAGGCCCAGGCTTACCTGAAGGTATCCTCCAACAAGCTGGATACGGATTTTTCCATACGACTCACCGATGTTTACCCGGATGGACGAAGTATGCTTTTGCATGATGGCATTCGCCGCATGCGCTTCCGTACCGGGTATTCAGATGCCGATTCCATGGTGATGGTTCCCAATACAATTTATGATTGTGTTATTGATCTGCCCAGTACCTGCATTACATTTAAAGCAGGGCACAAGATCCGGGTTGACATAACTTCCTCCAATTATCCAAGGTTCAACCGAAATGATAACAGCGGGGGTGTGATGTATCCGGGGCTTAACGGAGACTCACTCGGAAACCCACAGATCGCAACCAATACCATCTATACGAACAGCACTTCGATCTCCTATATAAGATTACCGCTGGTTGATTTTAACGGGGGATTTAATGAAACACCCAGCCAAGAAAATTATTTTACAGCTTATCCGAATCCTGCGAGCAATAATATTACTATTAATTTGATCCGGGATATTTCTGGCGAATTGGAATTATTGAACTCCATCGGGTTAAGAGTTCGTCATTGGTCTTTGATCAGCAGTAGCAATAAATTAAACCTTAAGGACATTGCTCCGGGAATATATTTTATTCGCCTGACTACCTCCGACGGAATCCAGACGCAAAAAGTTATTATCAGCGGGAAAGAATGATGTTTTCCGTATCTACTGCGTATTCATCAGGATTGCGGGGATCATAATAAACAGGTACGGAACTTCCGACAAGGTTCCTGAGATCTCCCCAATAGTTTCCGCTTCTGAAGATCATCATCTTGCCGCTTATGCTTTCTTTTGTTTCACAGGTAAGGACCTGCGGATTTCGTCCGTTGAAGGTCATGCTGGTATTGAATTCGGATGCAACAATGGTTGCCATCACCTTTTTCCCGGTTTCCCTGAGAAGTTTCAATTTGGCGTTCTTCTTTTGCGCCACAACCAGGCCGATAACTCCGATTGCCGTGAACACGGTTCCGATACCGGTTGCAATGAGCCCACCGGTCATTTCACCGCTCACAAGAGATGCCACAGCGCCAACTTCTGCTCCCAGGCCGGCAACCAGGAAAACGATAAAGAATAAACGGATACTTTTTTCCATGATCAGGCCTTTATGTTAACATGTACCATCAACGCCAGTTTTTCCACAACGTATTCAACCTCTTCCTTCGTGTTGAACTTACTGAAAGAGAATCGCACAGAAGGCCGGTTCATATCCGAGCCAATTGCCTTCAATACATGTGAACCTACATTGCTTCCGGAACTGCAGGCGCTTCCGCCTGATGCGGCGATGCCGGCGATGTCCAGGTTGAACAAAAGCATTTCGGCATTTGGCGTGTTGGGTAACATTACGCTCAACACCGTGTACAAGGAATCTCCGCGACTCGTGCCGTTGTATTCGATGCCGGGAATATTCTTCTCTAATGCAGAGATCATATAATTTTTGAGGCCCTGAATATGCTCCATGTGTTCCTTCAAGTCACGATATGCGACTTCCATTGCCTTTGCGAGGCCAATGATGCCATACAGGTTTTCAGTCCCCCCCCGCATGTTGCGTTCCTGCGCTCCGCCATGAATGAGCGGATTGATCTTCACTTCAGAATTGATATAAATAAATCCCACGCCCTTTGGCCCGTGAAATTTATGTGCCGCGCAATTTAAAAAATGGACTTTTGTTTTTTTAAGATCAAATGCATAATGACCCATAGTCTGGACAGTGTCGGTGTGAAAGTATGCCGCGCTCTTGGAGCAAAGTTCGCTTACCCGGTCAAGAGGTAGCAAATTTCCAATTTCATTATTTGCATGCATCAGTGAAACCAGTGTTTTCACATCTTCCTTCAGCAATATCTCAAGGTGTTTCAGATCAACATTACCATCTTTATCAAGATTCACAAGATCCAGTCGTATCTTTCCTTCTTCCTGCATTTTCTCCAGCGTATGAAGTACCGCATGATGCTCAAGCGGTGAAGAAATGCATCTTTTGACACCAAGATCACGAACAGAACATTGGATCGCCATGTTATTGGCTTCCGTACCGCCGGAAGTGAAAAAGATCTCGGAGGGAGAAACGTTCAGAAATTTTGCTACAGTTTTCCTTGATGATTCTATCGCGGCGCGTGTTTGCCTTCCAAAACCATGAACCGATGAGGGATTCCCGAAATGATCCCTCATAAAAGGTATCATGGCCTCCAGGACTTCCGGATCCATTGGTGTTGTTGCGGCATTGTCAAAATAAACTTTCATACAATTTCCTGATCTATTTAGACAGCAACTCTACAATATCCTTCAAATAAACTCTTTTTCCCTGATATATTGCCGTAACGAACACATCTTTTATACCTGTATCGAAAACTTTTTTACGAAGTCCGTAAGCAGCGTTCAGTGTATTTTGAGGTCCTCCCACGGTGAACCGTGTTATTCCATCCTCAAGCTTTGCCCTTTCGATCTTTCCAAATTTTGTGACACTGCTGTAATTGAAATTCTTTGGAAGATTATACGCGCCGATCTGTACCTTAAAGACAAGGCCGGTAAACGATCTCTCTCCATAAAGCGTCAGTATCTCTGAGAACTTCAACACTTTAGTAACGGTACTATCACCCGCGGTTGCAAGACTATCAAGTCTCTTCTTTTCCTCCATCTGCTTCCTGAATTCATCTGTAAACAGAAAAATATCCAGGTCCTTCCGTGTAAAATCGTCTACATCAAGCGCTGAGAGATAATGTTTATCGCTCAACAACTGCTTGAACCTGAATTTAAGCTCATACTTCTTTCCAAGCGGAACGTTCACGAGATACTTCCCGGTTTCCGGATCGGAATAAACGGTCGTAACCAACGCTCCGGTTGATGAATTATAGACCATTACCTCTGCCCTGACAGGATGATTATCCAATGTCACTATCCCCTTGATCATATACACGCCAAACTTTTTCGGGAAGGCATTTTCTACAAGGTAAATATCCTGCAGGCCATAGCCACCCGGTCTGCCAGATGAATAATACCCATGCTTCCCATCGGCCGATAGCACAAAATAAATATCATCGCCGGGGGTATTCACGGGATGACCGAAATTGATCGGCTTAGACCAGGAGCTATCCTCCTGCAATTCAGAATAGAAAAGATCAAAGCCTCCCATGCTGTTGTGGCCTTTGGATGCAAAGACGAGGAAAAGTCCATTTGGATGAATGAATGGCGCATCATCATCATCCTCTGTGTTGATGGTTGATCCGAGATTCTTACCGCTATGCCAGATATCATTGGTTGCCCAGTGAGTTAGATAAATATCCTTCCCGCCGTTCCCACCGTTACGTTCAGAAGAAAAGAACAAAGCCTTTTCATTTGCCGTTACGGAAACGCTTCCCTCCCAGACAGGACTTTCAATATCGCCTTTAAGGATCAGCGGATCGATCCATTTCCCCTCTTCCTTTACCGTAACACCGATCTGACCAAGATCCTCAGGTGGGTTCTTAAAAACAAATAGTTTCTGTCCGTCGTTCGAAAGAGCAATGCATGCATCATGACCGTCTGAGTTAACATCACCCGGGATGGGTTCCGGTGTGGTCCAGGCATCGCCCTTTTTATACGTGATAAAAATATCCTCAAAATAATCTCCCTCATCATCTTTAAGCCCGGGAAGTTTCTGAAGTCCGCCTACCGATCTCTCTCCGCGATATGTAAAGAACATAACTTCCTCATCTGAGGAGATGACTGGCACATATTCACTTGCGTCCGTATTGATCTGGGGTCCAAGATTCGTGACCTTTGCTTTGCTTGTGTCATTCATCAATGACTTTGCATTATTGCAATACTCAATATATTTTGATGCTGACTGCTGCAGATCTTTCTTCACATACTTACTGTTCTGACAAAAAGTGAGCTCCGCTATCGCCTCATCAAAACGATAATTCAGGTGTAAGGCTCTTCCCAGGTAATAACAGAGATCGGTCTTTTTGAACTTTTTCTTATCAAGCTTTTCAAGATATTGTAAAGCCTTCTGCAATCCGTCTGATTTGAAAAGATTACATACCCCTAGCCTGAAATGAAGGATGGGTTCGTCGGGGTATTTTTCTTCAAGCTTCAGGTACTTTTTCATTGAAGGCATATAATTACCTTCATCAAAGAGCGCTTCAGCTTGTTCAAAGAGGATCTTGTCCTTAGGATCTTTTAAAAACTTCTTCTTCTTGGGTGCGTTTTGGGCAATGCCTGATACGGCAGAAACCAATATGATCACAACGCAAACAGCCGAAATATATGCCCGAAGGTTCATTTTGCAGGAATTGCCAACGTAAAACTAATCATTTTCAGGGTATTATGCTATCTGCTGCGACTGCGGCCGTACTCCATGCCGATTGGAAATTGAATCCTCCAGTCAGCCCGTCAATATCCAGGACCTCACCTGCAAAAAACAAACCCGGCACCTTCTTGCTTTCCATGGTCTTCATATTTACCTCATCAAGCGACACTCCCCCGCAGGTCACGAATTCTTCCTTGAATGTGGTTTTCCCGCTAACATTATATTCATCTGAGCTTAGGGTACTGATAAGACGTACGATCGCTTTTTTATTCAGGTCAGCATACGTTGCATGCTCGGTGATCCCCGCTCGTTCGATCAGGTATTCCCACAACCTTATCGGAGAGATCAAAGGCAAATTCTTTAGTTTCTTTGAACCTGAGTTTATTCGGTATCCCGCGATGCGTTCGTCTAATTGTGTTGAAGTAAAAGAACTCCACGAAACGCTCACATTGAATTCATACCTCTTCTCAGCAAGATCCCTTGCTGCAAGGGAGGATAGTTTTAAAACCGCCGGCCCGCTTAATCCCCAATGGGTGATCAGCATGGCCCCGCTCTCTGAAAATTTTGTTCCCGATATTCTTACCGTGGCGTCCTGCATGGATATTCCCATCAACTGATGCAGATCTTTGCTGCGAATGTTGAATGTGAATAAGGAGGGCACGGGTTCATGTATGGTATGTCCGATTTTTCTAAATAAATTGTAAAATTCCTTTGAAGCATTTCCGCCGGTTGTTACCAACACTTTGTCTGCCAAAATTCGCTGACCCTTCTCTCCGAGTATTTCAATTTTTTTACCAGGAATTATTTCCGTCACGCGAACACCTGTTCTAATGTTTATTCCAAGTCGTTCCGCCTCACCTATAAAACAATTGACAATGGTGGCTGAGTCGTTGCTTGAAGGGAACATCCTTCCGTCCGCCTCTGTTTTCAGCTCAACTCCTTTCCCATTGAACCAGGCGACAATATCTGAAACTGTGAACCGTGAAAAAACCTGCCTTAGCGCCTTATCTCCCCTGGGATAGTTCCGGATCAATTCACTGTTTTCCATGCAATCATGCGTGACATTACACCTACCCCCGCCGGAGATCCGCACCTTGCTGAGCAGCTTATTTCCGGCTTCAAGTATAATAATCTCATTATCAGGGGATTTCTCAGCCATTCTTATAGCTCCAAAAAATCCCGCCGCCCCGCCACCTATCACCACTATTCTCTGCTTATGCATCCTCAAAAGTAGGAATATCAGATATTGGGATTCTTATGATGACATTCAACATGTAAACATTCACTACACAACGAATTCGTATATCCTGAGCGCAGCCGAAGGGTCGTATTTCGTAGTTTCGCAAACTTTCGTATTTCGTCGCCATATTTTCGTAGATTTATGGTCCAAATTTAAACAGACAGAAACATGGGATTATTCGACAAGATCAAGGGTGAATTTATCGACATCATCGAATGGGTCGACCAGACACAGGACACGATGATATGGAAATTCCCGCGCTACCAGAACGAAATAAAAATGAACGCGAAGATGACCGTGCGTGAGTCGCAGGTAGCCATCTTCATGAACGAAGGACAGATCGCTGATGTGTTCCAACCCGGAATGCACACGCTGCAGACGCAGAACATGCCTATCATGAGCACGCTTCGGGGATGGAAATACGGCTTCAACTCCCCGTTCAAAGCTGATGTATTTTATGTCAGCACAAAACAATTCACAAATTTAAAATGGGGAACCAAGAACCCGATCACACTTGAGGATCAGCGCTTCGGTTTCGTTGAGTTCCGTGCATTTGGAAATTATTCAATACGTGTAGCAGAAGCTACTAAATTTCTGAAGGAGATCGCAGGAACGAACCCTGATTTCGATACTGAAAAGATACAGGAACAGCTTCGCACATGGGTTGTGCGTGAGATCACAGACGCACTGGGAGAATCAGGAATTCCAATTGAAAAGATCGCAGGAAGCGTTAATGAGCTTTCTGATCTCGTAATGGGAAAAGTAGGTGTCCGTTTCGAAGCATACGGTCTGAAGATGACCGATATGACCGTCGAGAACGTCAGCATGCCTGAAGAACTCAAGAAAGAGATCTTTGAACTCAGTCGCTTGAATAAGGTAGATATCAATAAACTTGCGCAGATGAAAGCTGCGAAGAGCATTGAGATAGCTGCCGCCAACCAGGGAACAATGGGTGGTGCAATGGGAATGGGAATGGGATTCGGAATGGGGAACATGATGGCTAATACGATGGGCAACGTGATGAACCCGAACCAGCAACAAAACCCGAACATGCAGCAGAATACCAATATGCCTCCTCCTCCACCTTTGCTTAGCTTTTTCATTGCCGTGAATGGCGCACAAACGGGTCCTTTCACAATGGAACAATTAGGAGCTATGGCCGTAGCCGGGCAATTCAAAAAAGAATCCATGGTATGGAAAGCAGGTATG
>Ga0247727_10000933_pt1 | contig 71097 bp, 75 predicted proteins | sample WisWelCaveWW1625_FD_202498 | JGI IMG/M metagenome (GOLD analysis project Ga0247727, IMG submission 202498) | Biofilm microbial communities from Wishing Well Cave, Virginia, United States - WW16-25 | ecosystem: Environmental > Aquatic > Deep subsurface > Groundwater > Cave microbial mat | place... | reverse complement strand
ATAAGCCGTAACCCTAGTTGCCCTACGGGCTCCTTCCGTTACGGCTTATGGTGATAAAATATTTTTAAAAAAGCGCTGGACTCTACGACCTTCCATGGTTACATTTTATTTTGAGGCAACGGGGGGGAGCAGCATAAATATGCCTGTAAAATTTGATTGACTTTTAACGCATAAGAGGTTATTCTATTACTCGCGAGTTTCAGTAACCTCAATTAGCCGGATCGTGAAAGTCTACCTCTGAAAGGTGCATGGCTTGTGAGTAATCTTTTCTGGGATGTCACCATCGTTGTTTTATATTTCATCACCATTATCGGTCTCGGCTTGTACATGGGCCGCCGCGAGGAGAGCATGGAAGATTTCGCGCTTGGCGGCCGCAAGATTCCCTGGTGGGCGGTGCTGGCCTCGATCATCGCGGCGGAGACCAGCGCCGCCACCTTTCTCGGCATTCCGGCGGAAGGGTATCGCATGCAGAGCGCGCTTTACGTGCAGTTGATGCTCGGCACGATTCTGGCGCGTCTCATCATTGCCTATCTTTTCATCAAACCGTACTATCAATATCGCGTCTACACCGTCTACGAGTTTCTCGAAAAACGTTTTGGCGAAAAGTCGAGAGTCGCCGGCAGTGTGATCTTTCTGATCACCCGCGTGCTGGCCAGCGGCGTACGGGTTTATATCGCCGCCGTGGTTTTGGTCGTGGCGTGGAAATTTCTGACCGGCGCTTCGCCGACTTTGGAGCAGTACATCGTTGCCATCAGTATCCTGACGTTGTTGACCTGCGTTTACACGATGATGGGCGGCATCAAAGCGGTGATCTGGACGGATCTGATTCAAGCCAGCGTCATGTTCGGCGGCGCGCTGATTTCGCTCGTGGTCATCGTGTACCTCATCCCCGGCGGCTGGGAAGGCATTAAAGCCGGCACGAATAATTTTGCCAATTTCAAAATTTTTTCTACTGGCCTGCACGAGGAGCAAAATCTTTACGACGCGGTGGTGAGCATTTTGAGCCAGGAGTACACCATCTGGGCGGCGCTGCTCGGCTACGTTTTTCTCGTCATGTCCACGCACGGCACCGATCAGGATATGGTGCAACGCATGCTGACGGCGACCGATTACAAGCGTAGTCGTTTGTCTTTGATTCTCTCCGGCGTCGCGGACGTGCCGATTGCGCTGGCATTCGTGACGATCGGCGTTTTTCTGTATGCTTATTTTCAAATCGTGCCGGATGCGAATTTGCCGCGCGGCGATAACAACGAAGTGGTGGCGAACGAAGTTTTTGCTTATTTCATTATCAATAAAATGCCCGTCGGGCTGCGGGGCTTGATCATCGCCGGCGTGTTTGCCACGGCGATGGGTTCGCTCAGCGCCGCGCTCAACGCCCTCGCCACGAGCTGCGTGAAGGATTTTTATGCGCCATATTTCAAGAAAAACGCGACGGACAAGCATTACGTTTTTGCAGCTCGGGTCTTCACGTTTGCCTTTGCAGTTTTGATGATCATCGTTGCCTCGCTCTCAGCTTATTCGGTGTTGCACAATCCCAAGCTCACGATCATTCCGATTGCGTTGGGCATTCTCGGCTATACTTATGGCTCCCTGCTCGGCATGTTTCTCATCGGCATGCTGACGAAAACGCGCGGGAATGACCAGGGCAATCTCATTGCGATCGTTTGCGGTTTTCTCACCGTTCTCGTTTTGAGCGACACGGCCAATACGCTCATCGGCTGGCTCGGACTTCCACCGCTGCCGGTCCCCCAAATTGCTTTTACGTGGTACGTCATGTTTGGCAGTATTGTGACTTTTTTAGTCGGTTTGATGTTTCGGACGCAGCGTTAGCCGGTTCGCCTGTTAGCCCGTTTGCCGGTTCATGCGTGAGTATTCAACTGGTTAACGGGCAAACAGGCAAACGGGCAAACAGGCAAACAAAAAATTCATGAACGACATCTTTATTGCAATAATTTTAGGAATTGTCGAAGGTTTGACGGAGTTTCTGCCGGTCAGCTCGACCGGACATTTGATTTTGGTGGCAAATTGGCTCAACTTCACCGGCGCGAAAGCGAATGCTTTCAATATCTTCATTCAGCTTGGCGCTATTTTCGCCGTGGCGGGTTATTTCCGGCAGCGTCTTTGGCGCATTGTAACGGCGATGCTTGGCAAGCCCGCGGCCGGCAACCCAAACGGACTGACGCCGGCAGAAGCGCGCCGTTTTTTGTTCGCAGTGATCGTTGCCTTCATTCCTGCAGCAGCGCTCGGCCTATTATTTGAAGATATGATCGACACGTTGTTTAACCCTCAATCGGTTGCCGCCGCGCTGATCATCGGCGGCGTGGCGATATTGATTATCGAGCAATTCCGGCCGCAGCCGAAAACGGAGGTCGCCGAAACGCTCACTTTGTCACAAGCGCTTTGGGTTGGCATCGCTCAATGCGCCGCGTTGATTCCGGGGGTCTCGCGATCTGCCGCGACCATCATGGGCGGCCTTTTAGCCGGGTTGACCCACTCGGCCGCAGCGGAATTTTCTTTCTTCCTGTCGATTCCGACTTTGGCTGCCGCGAGCCTGTATAAGCTTCTCCAAATCGCGCCGCAGCTTTCCGCCGATGACGTGACGATCTTTGCGACGGGATTCATCGTCTCGATGATTGTCGCGTGGGTGGTCATCGCCGGATTTATGGCGTTCATCAAACGTCATAGCTTCAGGGTGTTTGCCTGGTATCGCATCGTTTTTGGTGTTGTCATATTGCTGATGACGCTGTTTGGGATGGAGATAAAAATCAGCGAATAAAATTGGAGAAGTTAATGAACCGCCAAATTTGGGGCATTGCCCTTTTTGCGTTGGGGAGCTTGGTCGTTGCCGACGGTTTGCTCGGTTTCGTGCAGCAAAATACCGGCGCCACGCGCTGGCTTTATGTCGGACTCGGCGCCGTGCTCGTGGTGCGCGGGCTTTACGTGTGGTGGCCCTTTCGTAAGCAAAATAAAGATTGACCAATAGTTCTTTGCCGCAAACGCCGCACTCTGCCGGTATAATAGGCAGAACTCATGAACAATTCGCGGTGGGTGCATGGCTATTTTTAAGGACGTTGGTTGGATCGAGGCGGTAGCGGGAGCAGCGCTATTGTTTTTTTTGATGGACCGCCGGGGATGGCTTGCCTTTGGGTGGCCGGTGAGTATTTCGCCGCTTTTTCTGTCTTGGGGCGAGGTGCCGCGCTATCTCAAAAAAGTCAATCAGGAATTTGGATTTCTGAATGCGCTCGGACTCGGCCGGCAAATCGCCATTTATTTGTTAAGCTCCAGCTCCGGCGCGGAGAAGCCCAACGCCGCCGCGGCGCCGGCGCGCCGGGAAAAATTGTCCGACAAGGCTTTCGATGTCGAGCAAATCATGCAGCGGATATTGAACGAGAAAAAGACGCTGCTCATGATCGGGGCGCCGACCTCCGGCAAGACGACGTTGTTGCAGGTGCTGGCCGTGCGCTCCACCGACCGTGAAGGATGCCGGCGCTACGGGTTTGCCGCACCGCGCATTCCTTTTTATGTTCCCGCCAAAGAAATCGATTTTGAGCTGCCGTTTCTCGCGGCCGTGCAACAGGCGCTGTCGCAGACGAGCTGCCCCATTTCTCCCAAAGGCTTGAAACGCGCCATCCGCGCGCGCCGCGCTCTTTTCCTTTTGGATGGATTGGACGAGATTCCCGCCGGCGGCCGCCGCCGCAAAGCCTGCACGTGGATTGAAGCAGCGCAGCAATGGTGCGGGGGAGACGTACCCTTCATCGTGGCTTGCCGTGCCGCCGAAGTTTTCGAAGACGTGCAATTCAAAATTCCCCACCTCACCGTTGCCATTCGCAATTTTGCGCTCTTGCAATATCGCAGCCTGCGCGCCGTCAGCGAAAGCCGCATGCCGCCGCGCTTTTTCAATGCCGCCGAAGAGCGAGCCGAATACGTGCTCAACTCGCCGCCTTCGGTGCCGGTCTTTCTTCTCGGTGCCAAAAAATCCGCGCCGGCATACTATTATTATCTTTCTAAATTTCCAGTAACGAATCTGCTTTACCGCAAATTCGTCGAAGCCACGAGCCATCGGCCGCCAACGTTTTGGGAAGATCCCGAATTTAACGGTGATGATTGTCCGGTGGTTGGCGTGGATTGGGAGGACGCGCAAGCCTATTGCGCCTGGTTGACGCAACAAGAAGTCGCGGGCAGCAAAGCGCTTGAAGCCGCAAAAATTATTTATCGTTTGCCGCTCGAAGAAGAGTGGGAGTGGGCGGCAGGAGAGGGCAAGCGCAAGTATCCGTGGGGCGATAACGCACCGCAAAACACGCAGGCGAATTTTGACGGTGTCGGGCAAGGCCTCACGCCGGTCCACGTCTTTCCCGGCGGCGCCACGCCGGAGGGCCTGATGGATATGGCAGGAAATGTTTGGGAATGGACGTCGACGTGGCTTGACGAACGCAAAGAGCAACGCGTGGTTCGTGGCGGCGCCGGATTCAACGACGAAGTCGCGATGCGTTGTGTCGCGCGCGATAGCAATTTCAAAAAACCGATGCGGTTCGTCGGCTTCCGCGTCACGCGGATCGTGCCGGATTAGTGAAAGCCCGGCTTCAAGAATTTTCAAAAGAAATCCCCAACGGAAGAATCAAAACCAGCGGATAAGATCAGTTGGTCTTAATTCTTCCGTTGAGGACATAAAGTGTTTTGAATTTTTTCACCCAATATACTTACTGCAGCAACCGATCCCGCTCCTTATTCCACTTAACCCAATCCACTTGCGTTTCCGCTGTGCTGTCAATTTGGGTTTTGGCATAACGGCCATTGTTGCGCACTTCGATCTGATAACCCTCGACCAATCGTACCCATTGTTCAAGTGAGACTTGAAAGGGGCCGGGCACTTGGGTTGGGCCGGGGACTTGCACCGGCGCACCTGGTGGTCTTTGCTGTTGCAATTGCTGCCGCAAATCTTGCGTCGGACCAACGTCAACCTGCCCATCGTAAACCGCCACGCGCGTGGTGCTGTCGGCTTCCATGCGGTAAATCGTGCCGCGAACCGCGCAGACCGCGGTTGGCGATTTGACCGAAAATTGATCTTTGGGATTTACCCACTTGGTGACGACCGCCCAAATTTTTCCAATACTGAGACCGGCCTCGACTTGGCGAGCTGATTTGGAGAGATTCGACTGCTGAAAATCAAACTCCGAATTTTCGCCCATGCGAATGATGCTGCCGTCGTTGAGCTTGATTTCGCAGCGTGTCTCGCTGGCGGTTTTGATCCGATCCCCGCGCCGAATTTCCATTTTCAGCCTGACCGGAAACCATTTGGCGTCGCTCGCGTGGCGAATCGTCACTTCGAATTCCTTGCCGAGAATGAAGTTGATTTTGCCGATGGCCGTTGTCGAAGTTGAAGACTGCGATCCGATGGAGCTGAAAGCGGCAAGAATCATAGCAGCCGTCGTTGCACCGGATAAGAAAATCTTCCTGAGTTGAAGCATCGCTGTTTTCCTTCAAAATATATATAGCGAGAAAATTTATCTGAGCTCTCTGTTATCAGAGTTAAGGGTTGATTTTGGTGTGATATTCACGTAGGCCGGTTCGCAACTGCTTGCGCAAAGGTTCTTGGCTGTATCTTTCAATTTGTGAGATGATGGCTTGAGCGCTTACCAAATCGAGTTGGCAGATAATGTGGTTCTGGAATTCTATTGATGTCATATTATAATCGGCCTGGTTACGGCGTTTGCGCAGATGTCTCAAGTTTTCTGCCGCCGTCTTGATCTCTTCGATGGATGCATTATTGAGATAGTGATAGACCTTTTCATGTGCAGGCGTGTCTTTTTCAAATTTGAAACCAAGCTCATCGAGAAATTGAATACAACAATTGTATACTGCATAATAAGCGCGGCTAACTGCTGAACGCAATGCCGGCTCGCTGCGCATTTGCGCTAATTTCTGCGCAATTTCGAGAAAGGCTTTTCCTTCCACAGATCAAGCCCCCCACTCTAGAAAACAAAGTTTACTGCGAAATTCGTCTGGTATTTCCTGTACAAAACGGCGTAAACAAGTATCATGCTGCTGCACCAATTCATCAAGTGTCCCTCCAACCTTGACATTGACGGCAATACCATCAAGACTTGGAATCTCGGGATCAGGTTCAAAGGTTAGATAGATTCTCCGAATATCATGAAAGGATTCTTTCACCAAACGCACGGCAGTTTCCAAATGCGGCACGAGCTGATGCTTTTGCGCAAATTCCCACACCTCGTCCGAAGCTTCGAGGCCGGCAATCCGGTGTTGCTTCGCCAATGACTTCCTCTTTGTGACGGCAGGTGAAGCCGTGTAGCCTGCCACAGATTCAGCGACCTTTGATGGTCTTGCCGAATCCGGCTTGGGTTCCGGGTATTTTTTTGAGCTCATGGCGCTTGACGCGATGAAGGTGAAAAACTAATTTTTGCTTCATACTCTCTCATGCCATTACGCAACTGTGTGCGCAAAGGCTCTTGACTATACTTCTCAATTTGTAAGATAATGCTTTGGGCGCGCGCCAAATCGAGTTGACAATCGATATGGTTTTGAAACTCTTTAGATGTCAAGTCATAGTCAGCAGAATTTCGGTGTCTGCGCAAATGAGTCAAATTATCGGCAGCGGCTTGAATTTCGCTGATAGCCGAATTGTTTAAATAAGCAAAAACTTTGTCATGGGCTGAAGCATCTTTACTGAATTGAAAGCCCAACTCACGGAGAAGCTGAATACAACAGTGATAAGCTGCGTAATACGCCCGGCTAATTGCCGAGCGCAAGGCAGGCTCTGTCCGTATTTGAACCAATTTTTGAGCAAAGACAAAAAATTCTTTCCCTTCCATGGCTCAAGCGCTCCCTAAAAATAGACTGATCTTGCCGCGAACTTCATTGGGTACTTCCTGCACGAATCGTAATGCAAAAGCACGATCTTGCTGTACTAAATCTTCAAGTGCACCACCTGCTCTGGCATGAATCACAACCCCGTCCAGGCTTGGAATCTCCGGATCAGGATCAAAAGTCAGATAGATGGTTCGGATATCATGAAATGATTCCCGCACCAGCCGAATAGCAGTTTCCAAATGTGGAACAAGCTGATGCTTTTGAGCAAATTCCCACACATCATCCGTTGCTTCAAGGCCGGCGATGCAACGACTCTTGGCTACTGGCGTTCTTGCGATAGCAGAAGGCGAAACCGTATAACTGGCAACGGCTTCAGCCACTTTCGATGGCTCAGTTGGAGCAGATTCGAATTCGGGATATTCTTTGTGAGACATACGAGTTCTTTTGCGGTGAATGAAATTTTTTTTAGCTGCGCCCGTAGAGGTTATAACAGACTGGGCTACAATATCCCGACCCGGCTATGATCGCCCAGCGTCAGCTTGTACGCCTTGGGCTTGATCGGCGAGCGGGTGATCTCGACGTTGCGTCCGATCAAGCTGTCCGCGAGACGGTGGGGAATGTCGATGATCTTGCTATTTTCTAAAACGATGCAATGCTCCAGCTCGCTATCTTGAACGTGGACGTGATGATAAATCGAAGTGAACGGGCCGACATAACTATTGACCACGCGCGTCGCCTCACCGATGATCGCCGGGCCGCGCACGCGGCTGTTGATAATCTCCGCGCCTTTCTCGATCGTGACTTTGCCCTCGAGATGCGAGTCGGCATCAACGTGCCCTTCGACGCGCGGCTCCAGCTCGTCGAGCACCAAGCTGTTCGCCGCCAGCATGTCGATCGGCTTGCCGGTATCGATCCACCAGCCCTCGTGAACATACGGATAAACTCGCCGGCCATGCGTGACGAGCCACTGGATTGCGTCCGTGATTTCCAACTCGCCGCGCCAGGACGGCGCAATCGCCTCGACCGCTTCAAAAATAGTATGATCGAACATGTAAATGCCGACCAGCGCCAAATCACTCTTCGGCTCGCGCGGTTTTTCCACCAAGCGCACGATCATGCCATTTTCCAGCTCGGCGACGCCGTAATGCTGCGGCTCCATGACGCGTTTCAGCACGATTTGTGAATTGTACTCACTCTGGGCGAATTGGCGAATTAGTGAGCTGATGCCGCCTTGAATGACGTTGTCACCGAGAAACATGACAAAGCGCTCGCGCCCCAAAAACTCGCGCGCGATTTTGACCGCATGCGCCAAGCCCAGCGGCTTCTCCTGCGGAATATATGTCAAACGCACGCCCCAGCGCTTGCCGTCGCCGGCCGCGGCTTTGATTTCGGGCGCGGTGTCGCCGACTACGATGCCGATGTCGTCAATGCCGGCGTCACGAATCGCCTCGATCACGCGAAACAAAACCGGTTTGTTGGCCACCGGAATCAGTTGCTTGGCAGAGGTGTAGGTGAGTGGATAGAGGCGTGTGCCCTTTCCGCCGCTGAGGATAAGCCCTTTCATAAAGCGATGCTCTCTTTAACACAGACCGGCCACTCCGAGTGGCCGGCCTGTTTTAAATTTCTGAACAGACGTTAGTTTTTGACTTCTTTTTTCTTGTAGCCCGCCGGAACAACAAAAAGCCCGCTATTCAAAGAGGCGTTGCTGATTTCTGAAATCTCCGTCACGCTTTCCATGAGCACATTGCGGCCCGAGCTGCCGGCGCTGTCATCTTTTTTCATCGCCTTTTGCCCGAGCTTTTTGCCGAGACCACCGAGCAAACCGCCGGCCGATTTCGGCTTCTCTTGCTCTTCCGGCATCGCCTCTGGAGCGCCCGCCTGCGCGCCGGAAGCCTGCGCCCACGTTTCAAATACACTCTCAGTTAACAGCGACACGCCCTGAAATTTTTTGCCTTCCTCTTCAAGCTTTTTCATAGCTTCGGCCAGTTGCGGACTGCTCTTTTCGAGCATGCCGGCCCAACTGCCGCCCGGCTTCATGCCGAGCTTTTCCGCAAAGGCTTTGTGAAAGGTGATCACCTCAGCATAGCCCTTCACTTCGGTTGACAGCCAATTGGCCGAGGTGATAACCATGCCGCCTTTTTCCATTTCTCCGACGTTGCCATCTTCGGCTTGTTTTTCGCCTTGGGCGGTCATCGTGAGAATGACCTTCTCGGCATTGTACCCGGCGATGTTTTTCTTTTCGCCGGTTTTGTCAACCTTGACATCGAAAGAAACCTTGACCTCCGGCGCACTCTTTTCGCGCTCTGGCTTTTCTTCGGGCTTGCCGCCCATGTTTTTGAGCATATTGCGATAATACTCAAAAGTCATTTCGGTATATTCTTTTTTCTTGTGATCGATATTGATGAAGACTTCACGCTCGAGATCAACGATGGTCGAGGTGGTGAGCTTGCCCTCTTCGTTTACATTATCCGTGCGGGATTTATTGCCCTGGATATATTGCGTGCTGGTAATCGGCTTGTTGCCCCCGAACATCTTCATCATCGTTCCCAGTGTGCCTTTGAAAGTCAGCTTGGTGGTTGAGGTGGTTTTGACATCCGGCAGGGAAGAGGCGCCTAAAGCCAAAACACTGATAATCAAAATACCGAGTAAAGCGAAGCGAGAAATTTTCATGACATATTCCTTATGTTAAGATTCCTGAGTCCTGGTGAGAAAGTCTCTGTAAAGTCCAATCTTTTCAAAAAAACTTCAAGCTCACAGAAATAGAACCCTCACAGAAGAAAAACATTTTCAGTGATCCCGCCTTGCGGGACAATTCAGTGAGCGAATGATTGCTTTTGGATTGCGTCTTGTCCGCGTCGGTATGAGCAAATTGCAAAAGCCCTCTCTCTTCTTTCTTTTTGCCTTTTGCCGTTTGCTTTTTTGCCAATGGCTACTTCTGTCGCACGACATCACCTTTTTGAAAATCGGTGCCGGAAAGAGCTTTGCAAGTCGAAGCTTTGCCTTTGCCGCCAAAATTATTATTCACCACTTCGATCTCGCCGATTTGGGTTTCTTCGGCGCCCAAAGATTCGCCGGTATCGGGATCGGTCATTTCTTCGCCGGTGCGGTAAACCACGAAGCGCTCGCCGACTTTGACGCCGGTCTCGGAGCCGCCGTTGATGACCACCTGGCCGTCTTTCATCATCACCACTTTGGCCTCCCATGCGCCCGAGCCGCCGCCCCGTTCGCCCAGCAGCTTTACGATGTCTTCAATCGCTTCGCGCGTGGCTTTGCCGACGAGCGATTCGTCAAATTTGTCTTGATTATCGAACCGGATGTCTTCCGTATCCAGCGAGCCGCCGAGATTCTTTTTTTCCTTGCGGACGTTTTCCGCCTTCAAGATTTCTCCACTCGTGGTGTTGACGAACCGCACGTCAATGCCGACGGTGGCGGATTGTTTTGAAAGCGAGGCGCCGATGCCGATCTTTTTCAAGGCGCCGCCGGTTGATTGCTTTTTATAGCCAAATTCGGTAATGGCGCCAACGATGGCGATTTCGGCGCCGAGCATTTTGCCGACCTTCGCGGCGCTTTCCGGCGTGACCGCGCCGGACATGCCGAGCGCCTGCTCCTGCATGATTTTTTCGATTTCCTGGCGCTCGAACACGCGATAATTTCCGCTTTTGACCAAAGCCGTGGTAATCATGTCGGCCATCCCGTCGCCGGGTGGTTGCCCATTCCACCAATGCCAGCGATGGTCGGTTTTATCCTCAAAAGCAAAAACCGCCACGCGCATTTTGGCCGTTTTCGCTTTTTCTTGCGCAAAGGCGGCATTGAGCAGAAAAGTGGAAAGAGCCAAAATGAACAAGAGACTCAATGATGTGCGTTTCATGGGTATCACCTAAATTTAAGGAAAATTTTTTAAAAACGGATAACTCTTCTTGTTACCCAGACAGCGTCGTCCAGACTGGCAGTCTGGGCTACATTCCCTATTGCACCCCCGAGGTGTCCTGCGGCGTCGTTTCCATCGACTCGGCTTCACCGGCAATTTTAATATCGACGCGATTGGTCGTGGCGCCGGTTACTTCCACTTTAAAAGGCGAAAAATTCTTATTGCCCAGCTCGCGCGCCAATTGTTTGGCGCTGCCAACGATCTTGATGTCGAAATTGGCATAGCCGCCGGCCGCACTGCGTTGAAAGACTTCCTTGACGCCGCGCAGGTAGTATTTCAAAGTGTTGCTGAACTTCTGCAGCTCGTTATAATTGCGGTAACCCTGCACGCGCAGATTGACGGTGGTGGTGTTATAGAAACGTTTTTGCGCTTCAGCCGCCACTTTGGTGACGATGGTTTCGGCACACTTCTTGGCCGCTTTTTGGATGGCCAGCGTGCCGCCGGTGACCTCATCGATGTGCGGGTACGCGGCGGTTTCGCTCGCGGTCGCAATGATCTTCGCATCGTCGGCGCTGATGATGCGCGTCGTGATGTTGGCCTGGCACGATTTCATGCCGCCCATGCTAAAACCAGTGGCGACTTTGGCGATGGCCTTGCCGGTGACGATCAGCTCCGCATGTTGCGCCGCCGCTATCGCTGCTGCCGCTTTTGCATTGCCGTCCAGCGCGCTGAGAACGACGTCGCGCTGCTGATTTTCTTTCGCCTGCGCTTGATCGACCACCTCGAAGCCCTTCGTGCGAAAGACGTCGATGATCGCCGTCTCCGCGGCGGTGAGATCAACCTCGAAATATTGCAAGCGATTGGCCTCGCCAACGTTTTGCTCCGCGATCATCACCATGACGCGAGGATTCTCTTTTTCAATGAGCGCCGCGAGAGCGTCATCATCAAGCCGCAGTTCCGTAAGATTCACCGTCGCCCGCATCTGCACTTCATAAGTGTCGATGGGAATCTTACCCTCGCGCAGAATAGCGTATTTTTTGACATACCCGGCTGACCACGAGAGAATCCGATCATCCACCAGTTGGTAATTTTGCACCAAGGTTTCGGATTTAATAAAAGTGCCCAACGCTTGCTGCACCGCCTTGCGCATGGCATCGTCAATCGCTTGGTCCCGCGCCGCGGCCGCGTCATTGTTCAAGATGCTCCCAACACCTACGACGGTGATCTCGGTCGCGGGCGCCGTCTCCTGAGCCGCCGCAGAAGCAGCCAAAATCCATAGTATCGCCAGAGCTGTGCTTTTGCTGAAAAACATTTTGCTCGGCACGGTTTGCCTCCTCTTTTATTGAGAGCAAAAGGCAAAAAGCAAACAGCAAAAGGCAAAATTCTTATGTGCTATTGCTGTTCGCCTTTTGGATTTTGCTGCTTGAAAACAAAGGCAAAAGCAAAACTTCTTATTTGCTTTTTTCTGTTTGCTGTTTGCTTTTTTATTTTTGCTGTTTACCGAAATTCCATCCGCAGGGCATTTTGAAAATCGCGAATCGCCAACAGCGCATCGGCGCCGGACATGCTGCCCTCGGCATTGAACGCACCGTTCATTTTGTCTGCCGTCATGATGCCGCGATCGACCATCAAGGCCGCAGCATTATAGGCGAAATGATCGCTGCGTAAATCCGGAAAACGCGACTGGCCGCCGAAATATTTCGTCGCCAACGTTTTGTCGCCCGTCGCGAGAATCAAAATCTGCTGCATCGTCGTGGCGTAATTGGCGCGCGTGATTTTCTGGTCCGGATGAAAGGTGTGATCCGGAAACGCTTCCATGCCGCCGAGCTTGATGATATCGACAATCCAGTTTTTCGCCCAGTGGTTGCCGATGTCGGTGGCATCGGGCAGTTTTTCCGCCTTGGACTGTTCCATCTTTGTCGGATCATCCGGCGCTTTGAAGCCGGTATCATACTCCGGCGTTTTCTTTTTGGCAAAAACTTCCGCCAGCTTCAACTCCTCCAAGAGCAGAACCGCAAGATCGGCGCGGTCGATTTCCGGAATCAGCGCGATCTTGGCGCCGATTTTCGTTCCCGGGGCGGCGCGCTGAATTTTCTGCACGATCTGCCATTGCGCATCGGCCTTGCCGGCGTATTCACTTTTCATCGCGATGGCTTTGCTGTACGCATTGGCCGACATATCGAATTGATAGGCGTTTTTATAGGCTTCGCCCATGTAAAAATAAGCCTTGTCGCTGTTGGGGTTCAACTTCAGCGCTTTTTCGTATTGCTTCGCCGCGTCTTCGATCCAGTCGTCGCCCTTCATGCGCATGGTCAGAACGCGGCCTTTGATGATGTGGCTCTCAACCGATTTGTCGTTTTTGCCGATCGCCTCATCCACAGAAGAGAGCGCTCTGTCATAAAGCGCTTGCTGCGTTTTTGCATCCGGAGCGCCCTCGGCTTCGATAGCCAACGCCAAGCCAAGGCCGGCATGTGCCTCGCCATATTTCGGATCGAGCGCCTTGGCCCGCTCAAATTCTCTTTTCGCTTCGGCTAGGTTGCCGCGATCCAGCTCGCGCATGCCCTGGCTGAAATGATTGTCCGGCGTATCGAGCACGGATTCTTTCTTCAACGCTTTCGAGCCGCAGCCCGCTACAGCCAGGATGATAAATAAGGCGAGCGCCGCAGCTATAAATTGGGAAATGCGCCTTCCCATCGTCAATCTCCTTGGTTAAATTTGATATGATTGTGTGAAGCGTAATGCGTAAAACGTAAGGCGTCAGTCTTAAATTTTTACGCCTTACGTTTTACTTCTTATGTCTTTACGTTTCACGTTTTAATCCACGATAAACATCACGCGGCACTTATCGAGAAAGTTTTGGGACTGCGCCGCGCCATGAATCCGCTGGACCTCGGCATTGGCCAGGACCAAATCGGTCTTGTTATTTCCGGTCGCGCGCAGCGCCTTGATCACGAGCGGGTTGTTCGTCACCCGCTGGTTGTTGCGTGCCGCGTTCACATCTTTGTCATAGCCAACCATGCCTTGTTGAACGGCAAACTCCCGGCTCACATACCGCGAGCCATAGACCTCAGCGCCGTTCTCATCAACGACTTTCGGCGCCATGGCCGGCATGAGTCCCAAGCCCTTCGCATCAATAACGAGGCCGGTAAAAGCGCCGCCAGTCGTGCCGCCGGGTTGGCTGCCAGAACCGGGATTCACCAATTGCACGCCGGGAGGCACGGGCTTGCCCTGCGGCCAAGCCTGACCGCACATCGGGCACAACGGCTGCGCCGAGATCAAACGGCCGCCGCCAAAATTTTGCGGCAGCAACGCATCCGCCAGCAAACCGTTCAACGGCACCTCGATCTCGACCTCCACCGATTGATCGGACATATAGCGGGTGTCGACGATCATAAAGCCGCGAATAATGCCTTGAATCCTCGTGTTGATCACGTCATTTTCGATCATGGCATTGCGTACGGTCGTTTCCGAGGTGAGGTTGACGCCTTGCACGGTTTGCAACAAATTGCGCAGCGCCGCGAGCTTGGCTGCTTCAATGGCGCCGGCGCGTTGCGCACCCGCGGGCTGATCCGGGTTCGGCGCGCCGATGCCGGTGGCGCGAATTTTTTGCTGGCCCCAATCGACAACGCCGTTATCGCCGACCGGCTGCGTATACTGGCCAAAGGCCAGGCTGGCCGCCAAAATTCCAACGACCGAACCAGCTCGTAATGCATTCACAGAGTGTTTCCAGAACATGTTTGTCCTCCGAAATAATAAGTCGCCAATACTTTCATCAGGTGGCATGGCTGCAAACCTGCCACGGTTCAAAAACCGCTTCCCAAAAATTATCGCTGTAAGAATATCGCCTCGGTTGGGGAAAATAAAGATGGGAAAATTTTTTCCTGCCGCAATGTGGAACAACGTTGTGGCTCTGAGCAGGCGCGGTGGTGGCGTCCGGCCGAAGCCGGACTGGCGGCAATTCATGTCTCCACTCACAAGTTGCTTCACCAGCCTGACAAGATGGCGAGTCAGTTGTGCCCGCCGAATGACCTTGGGTACTTGATGACACTAACGCGTTAGCTTCGATCAGTCTGAATCAAGAGAAATTAAAAATCCGCCCTTGCGGACGGACTGTTTCCGTATTTCGAGCGAATGACGGGGCTCGAACCCGCGACATCCGGCTTGGGAAGCCGACGCTCTACCAACTGAGCTACATTCGCTTGCAAGCCTTTAAATCCATTTATAAAGTTAATCTTCTTTTGAAAAAAGTCAAGATAAAAAATGATTTGACAATAACAAACTTTATCGCTATGATTTACGTCACCACGGATTAGAAAAACAAAAATATGGTTTTAGGTAGATCTATTGGCCGGTTGTTTAACTGATGAATAGACAAATCGGCGAACCGGCTAACCGGCAAACCGGCAAACATTTTTCAGCGAAGAGGACATGAAACCCATTTACCTTGTGGCGAACGGCGATCTCCGGCTCGCGGCGAATCAAAACTGCGAAGCGGCGCAAGCGGAAATGGAAAAGAAAATCATCGCGGCGGTGGAAAAGCTGGGCGGCAAGGTACAACGCGCGCATTCTTACGATCCTGATAAAAAGCACGGTTTCATCGACAGCCAAAAGTATGGTATTGAGGTGTTCAGTACAATTCCGAAGAAAGCGCCATTGATCGTGGCGGAAGCGGTGTGGCAATACAGCCATCACATTTTGCCTGGATTGTTTACATTTGCGGGACCGATTTTGACGATTGCCAACTGGAGCGGTCAATGGCCGGGACTCGTGGGCTTGTTGAATCTCAACGCCTCACTCACCAAAGCTGGCGTGAGATATTCCACGTTGTGGAGCGAAGATTTTGCCGATGATTTCTTTTTAGAGGGGCTGCAGCGCTGGATGAAAAAGGGTCGCTGCAAGAATGACACATCACATGTGAGGCCTTACAAACAAGCTAAAGTGCCGGCCAAAGCGGAAAAGATGGGCAGGAAATTCGCGCAGGAATTCCGCCGCAAAAAAGCCATTCTCGGCGTGTTCGACGAAGGTTGCATGGGCATGTACAATGCCATCATTCCGGATGAGTTGTTGCATCCCACCGGCGTGTTCAAAGAGCGCTTGAGCCAATCCACGTTGTATGCCAAAATGCTCACGGTGTCAGATGCTGAGGCGCGTCAAGTTTATGAGTGGCTGCTGGCGAAAGGAATGAAATTTCAATTTGGCGTCGATGAGGCGACCGAGCTAACCGAGCGCCAGGTGCTCGAGCAAAGCAAAATGTACATCGCCGCGGTTCGGCTCGCCGACGAATTTGGCTGTGCGGCCATCGGCATTCAGTATCAGCAAGGCTTAAAAGATCTCGCGCCCGCCTCGGATTTGGTTGAAGGGCTTTTAAACAATATTGACCGCCCGCCGGTTTACCACGAGCAAACCGGCGAGGAGCTTTTTAAAGGCGAGGCGTTGCCGCATTTTAATGAAGTGGATGAATGTGCCGGCTTGGATGCCCTCGTCACGTATAATCTTTGGCGAGATTTGGGATTCCCGCCGGAAAATACGCTGCACGATTTGCGCTGGGGCCGGCATTACAAAGGGGACGGCGTGGATGATTTCGTTTGGGTACTGGAGATTTCCGGTGCAGCACCTCCTGAACATTTTATCGGCGGCTACGCGGGCGCTTCGAGCGAACGGCAACCCCCGATGTATTTCCGTCTCGGCGGCGGCACCGTCAAAGGCGTGAGCAAGCCCGGCGTTGTCGTCTGGAGTCGCGTCTTCATCGCCAACGGCAGATTGCAATTGGACACTGGCCTCGCGGCGGTCGTCAAATTACCCGCCGAAGAAACCCAAGAGCGCTGGCGACTCACCACCCCACAATGGCCCATCATGCACGCGGTGATAAAAGGCATTACCCGCGACCAAATGATGGCGCGGCACAAGTCGAACCACATTCACGTCGTTTATGCGCCGGATCTGAAGAGCGCGCGACGAGGAATGTTCGCCAAAGCGGCAGCGATGCGGGAATTGGGATTGCGCGTACATTTCTGCGGTGAAATTTTTTAAGATCTATAACAGCAAAGATGATCGCGTGCTGAAATTTGTCGGCGGCAAAATTTCTCCCGAAATGGAGCCGGCAAAGCTTTTGTGGATCAAAGAAAATTTGCCCGCGACTTGGCAAGACACCGCCAAATTTCTCGATCTCGCCGACTTCATGACGTATCGCTCCACCGGTAACGCCGTGCGCAGCCTTTGCACCACTGTGTGCAAATGGACTTATGATGGCGAGAAGCTGCAATGGGATCGCAGTTTTTTTCATAAAGCCGGCCTGGGTGATCTGCTTGCCAAAAATAAAATCGGTGCGCAAATATGGCCGATGGGAAACTATATTGGAAACTTGACTCCAAAATCTGCCGAAGAATTGGGATTGACAACGCAGACAAAAGTTGCGGTGGGAATTATTGATGCCCATGCCGGCGGCATTGGTGTTATGGGAATGGGCTTTGAGCGAACGCCTAAAGCTGCGGAGTTGGAAAAAATCGTCGCCCTCATCGGCGGCACTTCATCCTGTCACATGGCCGTGTCGAGAGAACCGAAATTTATTCCCGGAATTTGGGGGCCGTACAAAAGCGCAATGATTCCGGGCTTGTGGCTCACCGAAGGCGGGCAAAGCGCCACCGGCTCGCTGCTCGATTTCATCATTCGGAACAACAACCAACATGAGCTGATTGCCGAGGAAGCGAAAAAGAGAAACGTGACTGTTTATGAATATCTCAACGATCTTGTCGCCGAACTCAAACAACGTGAGAAGAAAGGGCCGGAGCTGGTCAAAGACATCAACATGCTTCCTTATTTCCTCGGCAATCGCTCGCCGAATGCCGACCCGACCGCACGCGGCATCATCAGCGGCTTGACGCTGGATGACAGCGTCGAAGCCCTCACCAAACTTTATTATGCGACGATTCAAGCCATTGCCTACGGAACGCGTCATATCATTGAAGAGATGAACAAGCACGGCTACAAGATCAAGCGCATTCACGCCTGCGGCGGCGGCACAAAAAATCCGTTGTGGCTGCAGGAACATGCCGACATCACCGGCTGCGAAATCATTCTCCCGAAAGAACCGGAAGCGGTTCTGCTCGGCAGCGCGATTTTAGCCGCTGTGGGCGTCGGCAAATTCAACTCGATTGAAGAAGCAGCAGTGCAGATGAGCGGGGTAGGGGAGAAGTACATTCCAAACAAAAAGCACGCACGATTCCATCAGGCAAAGTATCAGGTGTTCAGGAAGATGTACGAGCATTTTAAGGAGTACAAGAGGAGCTTGACGAAATTTTAGATTTGGGCGAAGTCGAACTTGGGCATGATGATCTTGCAAATTTTGCAAAACCTTGTTGCCCAAGTTGGACTTCACTTGTTCACTTTGTCTCCAAATAATCTTTATCCGGCAGCTTGGGAAACGCCGCGTGCGGCTCTTTCTGATACCAGAACGCCACTGACGCGATATCATCCTGCAACGGCAAGTAACGCCCGCCGGAGCGCCAGCCCAGCGCTTGAATCGTCACGCGCAAATCTTTCTCGAAGCGGATCGGGTCCATGATGTGCCAGCGATACAGCCCGAAACGCTGCTGCGAACTGTAGACGCCATCCGGGCGAATAACCTGCGGCAGACCGGCATACGGCGTGGTGAATTCTTGATATTGCTTCGTTACGCGATTCTCAAAATTGTACGAGCCGCAAAAATAATCTTCCGTTCCCGTGCCGCAAATCGTTGGGAAATCCTTGTCGCCATCGAGATAGAATTTGATTTCGCCTTCGCCCCACCACCCTGTATTGTTCACACCCCAAGCTATGTACGTGCCGATGTAATGGCCCCAGCCTTTCACGCCGTCGAGAATTGTGTACACGTCTTTATACGGCACCGGATTGATGCGACGAAATTGCGCGTGAAAGTACGCCGCGTCTTCGGGAATTTCAGTTAAAGTGTAATCGATTTGATAATACAGTGTGACGTCTTCGTCGGCGATATTTTCCATGGTGATCTTGCACGATTTGCGAAACGGCATTTCCCAGTAGCAATTGAAAGCGCTGCCAGGATTCACGCAAATCGCCAGCGACGAAAGCTGCGCATAAGTTCCCCAACCGCAGGCAAAGAAATCACCGACCGGCGCCTGACCGAAGGCTCGGTCTCGCCGTCCCAATACATCCGCAAAATGAGAAAACGCCAATTACCGGTCGGCGTCATCCAAATGTGTTGAATCGCGCCGGACCCCTGAATGTCGGCGAGCGTAAAAGTTTCTTTGGATTTTATGCGAATCGACGGCGAGATTTTCCAGCCTTGCCCCAAATCACGCGCGGCTTTTTCACCGGTGCCGGTGACGGCCATGCCACCCTTGCCTTTTTCGCCGATGAAATTTTCCGGACTGATGGAGCGCGTCTTGGCTTTCGACAGGCGCGAGAGATTTCCCAGATTCATATTCAAACCGTTGAATGGTTGGGCCGAAAGTTTGTCTGCCACGAGCACGCCCAAAACCAGCATCGCAAAAAACAAAATGACGTTGTTCATATCCACTCCTCCTCGGTGAGTTTTATGAAGTTGTCATTCCAAAGGAATCTTTTTACAATTTTAAATTACGTGTATCACTAAATACAAAAAGGGTTCTTCAGAATGACAATTGGATTAGCTTGATTAGTTACAACGACTGTTCATCCTAAATTCAAATAAAGCCGAATCAACGTCGCAATCTTCTCTGCCGAATCTTCCGGCTTCACTTCAAACCATTCCACGCCGCTCATTTTGCGGAACCACGTCATTTGCCGCTTGGCGTAATTTCGGGAATGCTGCTTGATCAACTCGACCATCTCGTCGTGTGAGATCTCACCGCCCAAGAATTGAAAAACTTCCTGATAGCCGACGGTTTGCAGCGCATTAAATTTTGGCGTGTAGCCCATTTCCAACAAGCGCCGGCATTCGTCCACCAAACCGTCTTCCAGCATTTTATCCACGCGCTGGTCGATGCGCTCGTAAAGCGCGGGCCGGGGCATGTTCAGGCCGATGATCCGATAGATAAATTCCGCCGGTTCATCGGGATGCCGTTGCCGCAACTTGCTGGCCGGCTTGCCGCTCGCATAATAAATTTCCAACGCGCGGACGATGCGGTGCGCGTCGTTGGGATGCAACTGTTTCGCCGAAGCCGGATCAACTTTAGCTAATTCTGCGTGCAGCTTCGAGCTACCTTCAGCCTCCACTCGCTTTTTCAACTGCTCCTGAATTTCTCGATTCGAGGCTTTCGGCGCAAAGAAACCCTCCAGCAAGGCGCGCAGATAAAGGCCGGAGCCGCCAACCACGAGCGGCCAATGGTTAAAAAACAAAATTTCCCAAATCTCCGCGCGGGCGTCCTCGCCAAATTGTCCGGCGCTGTAAACTTCATGCGGTTCGCGAATATCGATGAAAAGATGCCTGACTTTCGACTGCATGGCGGGCGAAGGTTTGGCCGTGCCAATGTCCATGTAACAATACACCTGCCGCGAATCAGCCGAGACGATCTCCGCCTGCGCCGGCAACTGCTCGGCCAGCGCGAGCGAAACCGCGGTTTTGCCCACGCCGGTGGGGCCGACGAGGACGATGACGAAAGGATCGGGGTAATCTAACGATGACATGCAACTCTTAACACAGCCTGGTTGGCTGTCAAATTACGTTGACGATTTCTCAAAATCCATATCCCAACGATAACGTGATTATCGCTTCTTATAATTTGACGATTCTTCGTCGCGAATCATCCAAACGGTGAAATGATCTGAGGGCATTGGGTATGGCCGCCGTGGTTTCTTAGGCGCAGGCTCCGACTTTGCTTCATCGGAAGCGCGCGTTTGCATCTCGGCATTCCTGGCGGTTTCAGCCGCAATCCGCCGTATCTCTTCGATCGCAATGCCAGTCAGCTCGGCGAGCTTCTGCATTTGGTCTTCACGCCAGGGTCGCGTTGGCCGTCGATTCTCGATATAATCTTCGATCTCCTCGGCCGTCAGTTCCAATTCTTGCGCCAGTTGCGAAATGAACATGTTCTTGATAATGAGCGTGCTATCAAGAAGCTCCCCTAAAGAGTGCATCTGCGCAGGATTGCGGAAATTGGCTTCTGCTTGGGCAAGCTGCTGCTTGTGGATTTTTTCCATGATCTCGATTCGTCCTTCATCACGATATTGGGACAGATCTTTCGGCATGCCGTGACGATGCAGAATCTGCCAAATTTCTTCGGCCGTAAATGGATGCGGCTCAGAAGTTTTTACCAGATATCGTAAATGCGCTTCAAAAGCTTTCAAGTCTTGCTTGGATTTTTTTGCCATGTTAGCTTTCTTTCATTTTAATTTCTGAATCTCTGCCCGCAACCTCGTCAAAACGCGGGATTTCAGGCTCCGGTAAGCCGAAACTGTTTTGATTTGTAAAATTTCACGAACATAGCTTTCCGGTGCGCTCAAAAGAGTCAAACCAATAAACTGCTGATAGCGTCCAGGCAATCTCAAAATTGCTTCTCGAACTTCCGGTGGCAGCTTTTCAAGAGGAGACAAATTATCACGCGCGGTTTGACTAACCTCATGAGCAGCCGTGTCCGCGATTTCTACTGTTAGCGGTTTAAACGAGAGTTTTTTGCGTTGCCGTAGCCAATCAATGCAACGATTTCTTAAAATCCCGAAGGCCCATTGGATGAATTGCCCACGCGCCGGATCATAGAGTTTAGCTTTTCGAAAAATGTTGATGGTAACGTCTTGCGCAAGGTCTTTGGCATCCTCGCGGTTTATGCCAAATTCTTTTTCTGCGAAGGCCGTAAATCTCGCAAAAAATTCATTATCCAGCTCGCGATAAGCCGTTTCATCGCCAACCTGCAATCTGACAATAAAATCAAGTTGGTTGAACTTTGCTGGATATTGGCTTTTCCCTTTCAACCTCTGGCTCCTATACTATATACGATTGAGCGTTGCACTTTTTGGATATTTTCAGGTTTCTGGAGTTTCTGGTACACCAGCACACGAACATCGTTTACTTTTTTCTTGGCCGTTTCTTTTTCCCAGCCGACTTGGGCATCCCTTCAAACAATTCAGCTTGGATCGGCCGAGACGAGCCACTTCGTTGAGTAGAAACTCTTGAGGCTACACTTTTTTCCGGATAGGTAAAAACTTCTTCAGGCTGTTCCTTAAAGTTTTCCTCAAATAAATCAACCTGCCCTGTTTCATATCTGCCGGTGATCTTAAAATGGACGCATCCTCCAGGCCGCCCATGCGTTTGATGGAATCGATGACCGTGGGAATGCAATAGTCGTTTAATGCATCGTTGATTTGCGTTGAATTGAAACGAAACACATACCAGCCGGCCATCGTCACGTCGTTGTTGCGCTGATTGTCCTTGGCAATTCGTTTAGGAATACGATGCCATGTGTCGCCATCGGTCTCGACATCCAATTTGCCGTTGCGACAAAAAAGCGCGAAGTCGAGGCAATAATTGCGGTTGTTGATTTGCAGGTAATATTGACGCTCCGCGGAAATTTGTCGTCTTTTGAATTCCGCCCACAGCCGATCTTCGAGCGGGCTTTCGTCGTAAAGATCGTTGATTTCAACCGCCTGTGTAAATTTCTCCCAAGTTGTCGGAATGAAAACGATACGCCGAAACCGCCGGCTGAAAATTGGGGCCGATAAACACTCCAGTGATCCAAGAAGCAACTGATGATAAACGCGCTTGGATTTTGGATTCTTCGGCTCATCGGGAAAAAGTTTTCGACGCGCCACCGTCTTAATGGCATTGACACGAGTGTAGTATCGCATTGAATAAGCTTCGTCGCCGAAAATTTTGGTTTGATAAAATGCCAACCACTGCGGCGGCCAACGTTTCGGCGTGCTGTCTACTGGTATGCGATACCGATGTTTATCTTGTGCGATGGTAAAATCGGCGGGATCATTCATAATCGCCACTAAAACTTCACCACGCTTGTCCGAAGCTTGAGAACCCATAGCGATTCACTTGATTTCTTGTTTTAAAACGATAGTTTCGCAACTTCAAATTTAAACCAATAATCTTTTTAGCCTGAGAATTTATTCTCAGGCTCTCCCAAACCTCTTATCCAGCTCCTCCAGCGGAATCTGAATGATCACTGGCCGGCCGTGCGGACAAAAATATGGCGACTTGGTTTGGGAGAGTTGCGCCAACAGCGCCTGCATGGTGGCAGGGGAGAGGCGGTCGCCGGAACGGACTGCCGAATGGCAGGCAAACGAGCGCGCGACGTTGTCGCGAATTTCGAGCTTCTCGCGCTTGCCGCGGCGAAAATCGTCGATGATCTCCAACAGAATTTTGCCGTCTTGCAAGTTGTTCGCATAACGCGAGCCGGAGGGCACGGCTTCAATCATCATCGTGCGCTGGCCAAAATACTTGATGATAAAACCAAGCCGTTCGAGAAACGGCAGAAATTCCGTGAGCATGTCGAAATCCTCGGCGCTCAATTCCACCAGCACCGGAAATAACAACTGCTGCGGCGCGGGATTTAGTTTCTCAAAAGTCTCCAATGCCTGCTCGTACAAAATCCGCTCGTGCGCCACGTGCTGATCGACGATCATCAACCCCGATTTCGTCGGTGACAAAAGATAGCGGTTGTGAATCTGCCAAATTTTGATGTCCTGCTGTCCGAAGTCTTGAGGTCCGAGGTCCGAAGTCGGGGCGTCGGTTGGACGAGCTAAAGTTGGGGTAACGACCTGCGATGAGGCAGGAGGGGGAGAAGTTAGTTTGAATCCCAATTGCCGGCCGGGATGTTGCACGCGAAAATTTTCCGGCGACGGTGGCGTTAATTGCAAAGCCGGTGCGGCTTCATCAGTAGCAGACACTTCAGGCGCTGCCGGCCAATTGATCTCGGGAATCGCATGGCCTAAAGTGGTTTCCACCGGAATCACCGCCGCCGAGCTGAGCGCTCGCTTCACTGCATTGCGCAGGATGGCATAAATGAGCCGATCATCGGCGAATTTCACTTCCATTTTCGAGGGATGCACATTGACATCAACACGCGTCGGATCGACTTTCAAAAAAACGGCGTAAAATGGAAATCCGCCGTGCGCGAGAATTTCACCATAAGCCGCAATGATGGCGTGATTGAGCGATTTGTCATTGATGTAGCGGTCATTGAGATAAAGATATTGCTCGCCGCGCGCCTGCCGGATCGTGCTCTGTTTTCCCACCACGCCGGAGATTTCCACTGCCGGACTCTTTTCGTTAATCTCGATGAGCGCATCCCGCAAACGGCTCCCGAACAACGTCACCACGCGTTCGGTGAGGCTGGCGGCGGGCGGCATATCAAAAATGATTTCGTCTGCGTGTACGAACGTGAACTGCACCGCTGGAAACGCAATCGCAAAACGATACATCACCGCGAGAATCTGCCGGTATTCCGAGGTCGCGGCTTTCAAAAACTTGCGGCGGCCCGGCGTATTGAAAAAAAGATTTTTGACGGCGAGGTTGGTGCCTCGCGTGCCGGCGCCGATGCTCACTTCCGGTGGCGTGCTGCCTTCGATCTTCAGCCAAGTCGCCTCCGTGGCGCTCGGTTCCATCGTTCGCAACTCAACCCGAGAAACCGAGGCAATGCTCGCCAGCGCCTCGCCGCGAAAGCCGAGCGTGCGAATGGCTTCCAAATCTTCAGCGGTGGCAATCTTACTTGTCGCGTGGCGCTGAAACGCCAGAATCGCATCATCGGGGCTCATGCCGTGGCCGTTATCCACCACCTGAATCAACGCCCGCCCGCCCTCTTTGACGATGACGGTGATCTCCGTTGCGCCCGCATCGATGGCGTTTTCCACCAGCTCTTTTACGACTGAAGCCGGACGCTCGACCACCTCGCCGGCGGCAATCTTATTGATCAGGTCGTCAGGAAGAATGTGGATTTTTTGTATCGAATGACTCACAGCTCACCTCATTTGTTTGCCGGTTGGCCTATTAGCCAGTTCACCGGTTAACAAATAAACTGGCAAACAGGCAAACCAGCCAACTGCTTCACAACAACCCTTCATCCGCAAAACTAAAAAACTTCCCGTCGCCGATGATGACGTGATCGTATACGCCAATCTGCGCGGTTTTGCACGCTGCGACGAGCAGCTTGGTGAGGTCGCGATCATCCGCGCTCGGCGCCGGCTCGCCGCTCGGATGATTGTGGACAAAAATCACCGAGGCTGCTTTGCCGTTGATCGCCTCTTTGAGCACTTCGCGCGCGGTGACCATGCTCTGCGTCAGCGTGCCTTCAAATAATTTTTGTTCCTTGATCAATTTGTTTTTCGTCGTGAGCAGCAGCATGATGAAAATTTCCCGCGGCTGGTTGCGCAAGCGCTGGTGAAAAAGCTCGAAAACGTCCCGGCTCGTCTGAATCTGCTGGCGTTCCGGCTGCTGCGCTTCGACGAGCTTCCGGCCCATCGCCAGCGCCGCTTTGATTTGCGCCGCTTTCGCCGGGCCGACGCCACGAATCTCGCACAGCTCGTCGATGCTGATGGCATCCAAGCCGCGAAAGCCGTGACAATGATTCAGCAGATGATGCGCGAGATCGATCGCCGAAAGCTTGCCGTCGCCGGTGCGCAGAATGATCGCCAGCAATTCAGCGTCCGACAAGTTTTCCGATCCGTGTTGAATCAACCGTTCGCGCGGCCGCTGGTCTTCCGGCAAGTCGGCAATGCGCAGTTTGTATTCCATGCACGTACCCAACGAAAATGGTCAACATTAATATGAACTACAATGCTTTTTAAGAAAGCCATGACAGAAAAATGGGGACCAGGAAAATAGTTACGGCTTATTATTGCCTCACTGTGGCCATTATCAAAATTGCTCTAAAACTCAAAACTACCATATATACTCGTTTAGTTTTAAAATTGCAGTCATTGCGAGGCGCTTTTTGCCGAAGCAATCTCTTGGTTTTCAAAGGATTGCTTCGCTGAGAAACGCTCGCAATGACAGTTATAAAATAACCCTTAACGAGTATATATGCGTTAAAAGCGGCTTCAAATCTACAAAAACCCTTTTCGTTACAGTTCTCTTTCCGTTGCGAGCCATTTTTAGTGCAAAATTGAGTTAGAGCGCAAATCTTGTGTGAAATCTCAAGATGCTTGCTTTTTGTCAAAAATTTAACTAATTTTTTAATCGTTGCCAAGAGAAAGTTTAAATTTCATCGGAGAATTTTTTATCAGTCTTCGCGACAACAATTTGTTCTTTATTCCCGCCGCGGTGATGAACTGGCGCGACCGGGCCCTAAAATGGTTCCGCCTGCACGTCATTCGCAATCCCGCGCGCATGCTGGTGGCCAGCTTTATGGCGCTGATTGGCGCCGGCACGGCCGGCTTGATGCTGCCCCAATCCAGCGCCGGTGAGCCGATTCGTTTTATCGATGCGCTGTTTACCATCACCTCGGGAGGATGTGTAACCGGGTTGGCGGTTTTTGACATCGGCTCTCAGCTCACGCGTTTTGGGCAAATCGTATTGTTGTTGTCCATTCAGCTCGGCGGCTTGGGCATCGTCACGTTTTCGACGTTTTTCATTCTCATCGTCGGCGGCAGCATTTCGTTTCGCGGCCATAATATTTTGCAGGAAACGTTCAGCCAGCAACCGATGGCCGATTTCGGCGCACTCGTGAAATCGATCATCGTGGTCACGTTGGGAATCGAGTTGGTGGGCGCGATCCTGCTGTATTTCAGCTTTCGCCTGTTGCACCCGCCGGGCACGGCGGTTTTTTACAGTATTTTTCACAGCATCTCCGCCTTTTGCAATGCCGGATTTTCACTTTATCCGGATAATTTAATCCGCTTTCAAGCGGACTGGTATTTCAATCTGATTATTTGCGCCTTGATCATCAGCGGCGGTCTCGGCTTCGTGGTGTATTATGATCTCGGCGATTTTATTTTTCGCCGCTCGCGCCGCTCTGTTGCTGCACTGAATTTTCATACTCGACTCACTTTGATCGTGACGTCGCTGCTCATTGCGGGCGGCGCCGTCGGCTTTTTTCTCTTCGAATTTCACAACATCCTGCGGCCGATGGATTGGCCGACCAAGATCATCGTCAGCCTCTTTCAATCCGTCACGCCGCGCACCGCCGGCTACAACACCGTCCCATTCGATCAGCTTACGAGCGGCACATTATTTTTCGTTATCATACTCATGTTCATCGGCGGCTCCAGCGGCTCTTGTGCCGGCGGCATCAAAACCAGCACCTTTGCCGTCTTGATCGGCCTGGCGTGGGCGAGATTTCGTGATCAACAGGAAGTCAATCTGTTGAAACGGCGCATTCCGGACAGCGTGGTCTCGAAGGCTGTTTCCGTCACGCTCTTTGCCATGCTGGTGATTGTCTTCTTCACGTTCGTGCTGTTGGGAAGCGAGCTTGGCAGCGTCGCGCTCAGACAGACGCGGCGGGAATTTCTCGAGATATTATTTGAAACCACCTCGGCATTTGGAACCGTCGGGTTGAGCACGGGTGTTACCACGACTCTTTCGGATTTGGGCAAGCTCGCGATCACGGTGGTGATGTTTCTCGGTCGCGTCGGTCCGCTCACCGTCGCCATTGCTGTAACCAAATCCGTGACACGCCGCTATAAATATGCCAGCGAAACTTTTTTGGTGGGATGAACAGCGTTCGCCAGTTTGTCCCGACGTTCTTTAACTTTTTCAAAGGAAAGTCGGGATTAAACTGGTCAACTGGATAACTGACAAACAGGCAAACAATTTTTTATGCGAAAAATTGCAGTCATCGGCATGTCGAGCTTCGGTTTCTTTCTCTGCCGCGCTCTGGCCGAACACAAGCTCTCGGTGATGGCCATCGACAACGATGAGGCCAAGGTTGATGATGTCAAACCGTTTGTCGAAAAGGCCATCATCGCCGACGCCACGGACAAAGATGTGCTCATCAATCTCGGCGTGGCCGAAGCCGATGCCGTCGTCGTCAGCCTCGGCGATCGCATCGACGCCAGCATTCTCGTCACCTACTATTTGCGCGAACTTGGCGTCAAAGAAATCATCGCCAAAGCCATGAGCGAAGACCACGGGAAAATTCTCAACGTCGTCGGCGCCAGCGAAGTCATTTTTCCGGAAAAGGACATGGCCGAGAGATTGGCCAATCGTTTGGAGCGCAGCTCGATATTGGATTATTTCGAGATCGCCGAAGGCTATAGCATCATCGAATGGGCCCCGCCGGCCTCGTTTGTCAACAAAACTCTCGCCGAGCTGGACTTGACGAATCAATACAACGTGCAAGTCATCATGATCAAAGAGCTTGTACCCGAGCGCATCACCGCCGTGCCCAAAGCCTCGCAACTCATCAAAGACAGCGACGTGCTGGTACTGCTCGGTCGCGACGATGATCTGGAGCGGCTGCAGAGGATGAAGGAATGAGCCGATCTTGGATTGATGGATTATTGGATTAATGGATTGATGGATTAATGGATTTTTGGATTGATGGAGTGGAAGATTTTCCATTAATCCCAAAATCCAATGATCCATCAATCCAATGTTAGTCCACTCTCAGCTCGTGGAGCAGCGTTCCCGCCCCCGCAAATTTTTCCACCACCCACAGCACGTAGCGAATATCCACCGCGATCGAGCGGCTGTATTCCGTGCTCCACTGATAATCGTTGATCGTCGCTTCATAGCAGCGGTCGAAATTTACGCCAACCAGCTCGCCGTTGGCATTCATCACCGGACTGCCGGAATTGCCGCCGGTGGTATCGGTGTCGTAGAGAATCGCCACCGGCACATCTTGCAATTTCTCGCTTTTGAATTTCCCCAGATCTTTCGCGCGCCACAAATCGAGCAGGCGCGACGGCGCTTTGAAATCCTCGTTGCCGCTCAGATTTTTTTGATAAACGCCGGCCAGCGTGGTGATCGGCTTATAAGCCACCGCATCATTCGGCGAGTAGCCGCGAATGCGGCCGAACGTCAGCCGCAACGTGCTGTTCGCATCCGGAATGAAATCGGTTTGCCGCCACAATTGTTTGGCTTCAACCAACTGCGCCATGAGTTTGGAGAGTGCGCCATCCCGCGCGCGTTGCATTTCACGGCTCGCTTCGAGATCAGTTTCCAATGCCGCGGCAAATTCGACGAAGGGATCATTCAAGCCGTGGATTTCTTCCGGTTTCATGCTCAACAGCGATTGGAAGAACGCCGCGTCGCGCAATTTGGAATTGGCATGCGCCTCTTCAGCAAATTTTTCAATGGCCGCCTCTGCAGAACCATTTGTGGCTTTTTTGAGCATGGCATCTACCGCGGCAATGCGCTGTCCCTCCGGCAGGCGGGCCGCTTGTTTTAAAACCTCTTGCAAGAAAAGTTTGTCGATGGCGTCGTTGCGGTCGGCGTAAGCGCGTTCCATTCTTTGCTTGAGCGCCGGCAGATTGCGGTTCATATACGCCGGCTCGCGCTGCAAATCTTCCTTTTGCAATTGCGCGGATAATTTGAAAGCCGTGTAACCGGCGTTGAGCAAAGTCGAGCTGCCGACGATCCGGCCGAGCACAAGTGCGCGCGGCGCGCCGGCAATAATTTCACTGTAAATCTTGCCGATCTCCGGCAACGCCGTGCCATACTGCGCTTTGCGATTCGGCTCGGTATCGATGAAAGCCTGCACTGCGGCTTCTTCCCGGCGTTTCTTTTCCACCAGATTCAGCCGATGAAACCCCTGCAGCTTGCCGCGATAATTTTTCATGCCGTTCGCCAGGCCTTTGATGCGGCTGCTCAAACGGATCGCCACCTCCGGATTATCTTTGCCGGCAGCTTCCATCATTTCGATCTGCCACGTATTCCAATCAGCCGTCGACGGCAGAAAATATTTTTCGTGGTATTCATAGAAGAACGAGGTTTGATGCCGGAACGTGCGGCCCGGATAGCCGAGAATAAAAACGAAATCATTTTCATCGATGCCTTGCGGCGCAACTTTCAAAAAGCGGCGCGGTGTATATGGCACATTGTCGGGAGAGTATTCGGCCGTCGAACCATCTTTGGCGACATAAGCGCGCATGAAAGAGAAATCACCTGTATGTCGCGGCCATACCCAGTTGTCGGTCTCGCCGCCGAACTCGCCGATGCTGCGCGGCGGCACGTACACCAAGCGCACGTCTTTGATGTTGCGGTAAATGAACAGCACGTAGCTCTTGCCCGCAAACATCTCCGCCACTTCGGCGCGAATGTCTTTGGCCTTGGCCTCTTCCGCTGCAATGATTTCTTTGATCTTTTGCTCAAAAGCTTTGGCACGCTCGGCGAAACTCATATTTTCTTTGGCCGCGCTCAACACCTCGGCGGAAACGTCGCGATAGGATTCGGTGATGCGGCAATTATAACCCTTCGCCGGAATTTCCTCGCTGCGGCCGGCCGCGAAAAAGCCGTTGGTGAGATAATCCTTCTCCGCTGTGCTCGCCGCCTGCACCGCGCCAAACGCGCAATGATGATTGGTTAAAATCAATCCCTCGTTTCGCCTTCAGATTAAGCTTGTGAATCTCCGAAAGCGGATACATGCCCTCGTCGGTGAAAGCGAGGGAGGCGAGCAGCAGGAGCAGTGGCAGTAGCACGATTGGCAGAAAGAGTTTTGATTTGTGTTGCATTTGTGCTTCTCCTTGAGTAATCTGCAAAAGCCGTTTTTGACAGCAATTTTCTTGTTGCAATTTGCTTTACATTTACGAAATATACTTAAAATTGGCTTAAAAGCAAAAAATTCGGCCATGATTTTCTTGGAGCACCGCCGAAAGAATCAAGCCAATAACTTGGCCAAATTGTCCAACAAAAGACTTGCAAAACTGAATGTTTTTTCTTAAATTTAATCTTGTAATTTTGAGGCAGGAGGGAAGGCTCGACTTGATTTCATCTGATAGGAGTAGATGTTGCCTCCGCCACCGACCGGCGTTGATGACATTGCCGTGGTCATCCCGGCGTATAACGCCGGCGCGAAATTGGAAGACGTTCTTTCAAAAACTTTTTTGCGCATACCGAACCGTCAGGTTATCGTTGTGGATGACGGCTCGACTGATAACACTGCTGCTATAGCCGTGCGGCATTCGGCGCAATTGATTCGACATGGTGCTAATCGCGGCAAGGGCGCGGCGCTGAAGAGCGGTTTTGCCGCAGCGCTGAGAATGCCACAGATTCGTGCGGTGATTACGATGGATGCGGATGGGCAGCACGCGCCGGAACATTTGGCGGATTTTGTCCGCGCTTTTCATGCTTCGCTGGTAGATTTGATTATTGGTTGTCGCCAATTACGCTGGCCGCCGATGCCGTTCTTTCGCGTCGTGAGCAATCGAATTACCAGTGCAATGGTATCGCAGCGCTTGGGCGTTAAAATTCCGGATAGCCAAAGCGGCTACCGCCTGCACTCGCGGCGTCTGCTGGAGCAGATCAAGCCGAGCACGAGCGGCTACGAAATGGAATCGGAACTGCTTCTCAAAGCGGTGCGTTGCGGCATGCAGGTCGATTTCATTCCGATTGCGACGATTTATGCCGGCGAGGCGAGCCATATTCGCGGCTGGCGCGATACGTGGCGATTCATAAAAATGTGGTGGTATTGAATTTTTCTAGGATTGATTGGCAGGCAAACGCCTGTATTTGGAGAACGCTTGGTTAGCGTCCTTCATCGAGGAGACCTGATATGGAAACCCTGCAAGAGCTTCTGAGTCGCCTTTATGATGTGGAGTCCATTATTAAATGGGGCGGCATGATGATGATATGCGGCATCGTATTCGCCGAGACCGGACTGATGATCGGATTCTTTTTGCCGGGCGATTCGTTGTTGGTAACCGCCGGTATTTTCGCTGCCGCCGGTCATCTCAATGTTTATTGGCTGCTGGTATTGGTTTCACTTTGCGCCGTCGTCGGCGATCAATTAGGCTATTACATTGGACAGAAAACCGGGCCGGCGCTTTTTAATAAAGAAGACTCGTTGCTCTTCAAACGCAGCCACGTGTGGCGCGCGCAAATGTTCTATGAAAAATACGGCGCCAAAACCATCGTGATAGCGCGGTTTGTTCCGGTGGTGCGCACCTTTGCGCCGATCGTTGCGGGCGTCGGCAAAATGAATTATCGGCGGTTTGTCACCTACAATGTCACCGGCGGCATTTTGTGGGTCGTCAGTATGATCTTAACCGGCTATGTCGTCGGCTCAACAGTGCCAAACATAAATAAGCATATTCACAAGGTGATCGTCGTCGTCATTTTGTTGTCCATTTTGCCCGCGATCATAGAGTTTATACGCGAGAGGCGGCGTGGCAATAAAATACAACCGGAACGTTAGTAATCGGCTTACATAATTGCTTCAAGAGCATAATTGTTTCAAAAAATTTTACGTTGGTAATCGGGGCGTGGCTCAGCTCGGCTAGAGCGTGGCGCTTCCGGCGCCAAGGTCGGAGGTTACGCCCGTACAAAATTAAGCTTCAAAATGCTTTGCATCGAAAACACTTAGAACATAGTTCATCGGGGCGTGGCTCAGCTCGGCTAGAGCGTGGCGCTTCCGGCGCCAAGGTCGGAGGTTACGCCCGTACAAAATTAAGCTTCAAAATGCTTTGCATCGAAAACACTTAGAACATAGTTCATCGGGGCGTGGCTCAGCTCGGCTAGAGCGCCTGGTTCGGGACCAGGAGGTCGGAGGTTCAAATCCTCTCGCCCCGACAAAAATCCTCAAAAGCAAGACAAACGAAAGGCCATCTGCAAGTGGCCTTTTTGATTTTTGGAGTTGACTCAAAATGTTTTACGTTTACATCCTGCAAAGTCAGGCCACACGGAAATACTACGTTGGCAGCACACAGGACGTGAGTAACCGTCTTCGCGAGCACAATCACGGCGAATCGCTTTCAACACGAGGAGGCATGCCTTGGGAAGTTGTGCGTATTGAGGAATTTCCGACTCGTACGGAGGCGGTAAGAAGAGAAAAACAGATTAAAGCACGAGGAATCGCCAGATTCCTTCAGTCTTTAGGCAAGCCGGCAGTTTAATGACCGGGGCGTGGCTCAGCTCGGCTAGAGCGTGGCGCTTCAGGCGCCAAGGTCGGAGGTTCAAATCCTCTCGCCCCGACAGAACAAATGTTGGTCAAACCCCGCCTGATTGATTAATCCCCAGCAATACTTCCGTCGTGATTCAGTCATCTCGCCGCAGATAAAAGTCTGACCATCTTCTCTTCGCTGAAACCGCTCTCGTTGCCGGCAGTATCGACGGCAGTCACCGCAACGTAATAAAGCGTATCGCTTTGCAGATTCAGGAAACGATAGGTCGTGTCCGCCGTATTGTATGCGACAGTGTAAACACGTGACTGATGGCCAAGATGAACGCGATAACCTGCAAGGTCGGGATCTTGATTGGCATTCCAACTGACATGAAATGAATTGCCGGTGAGCGTAATAACGCCGTTGCTGATTGGGCTGATTGATTTGTAAACCACCTGTTTGATGTATAGATTTACATCTTCACCAGCGTCGGGATCCCAATAATCGTTTACAAAGGCCAGCAAGAGTGCGCGCCCGTCCCCGCGCAGCGCCAGGCGATAAGTCTGCCAGGATGAATCAACGGTAACTTCTGCCAACGAATCGGCTGGCGCGATCCTGCCAAGATAGATGCTCATGACGGGTTTTAAATCTCTCACAACGTCACCACGCGCTGTGACTTCCAGCTCGAAATCGCCGTTGGGGGACCAGCCAATTAGGATGTTGTCGTAGCTGCCTGGGAGATAAGCGAAGTCATCTTTATTGAGCGCTTCGCCGGCATAAGAAAAATCATTCGGACCGAAGGCCGATTGATTAATGTCCAACGATTTTAGGGGTGGCGATTTTGCGACGGGTTGATGATCTGATCTATTGCAGGACAAAAGAAAAAAAACGGTGGCGGTAAATGCCAACCATTGTCTTGGGCGCGAAGGCGAGGAGGAAGGCGGAGAGAATGAATGTCTCATGTTTGACCCCAAGAATTGATTCGCAGCTTAAAGTTTACATAACATATAAAGTCGATAATACCGATTCCGCATTTCGCAAACTACACCAGCAACTACGCTCGCAGCTTCGCCATCAAGCGCTGCGCCTCGTCTTTCAGCGGTGAATTAATTTTTGCCGTGAGCACGTTATCCAAATGCATCATCGCGCTTTCAATGCGATTGAGCCGAACCAACGCCATGGCCAAATAATATTGCGCGGTCAAATTGGATTTGCTCACTTTGACGGCTTGTTCCAGCGGCGCCACAGCTTCTTCAATATGATTGAGTTTCATCAGGTTCTTGCCCAATATCCCCAACATCACGCTATCGCCCTTGCCGAGTTCTTTGGCCTTTTCAATAACTTTGATGACCTCCTGCGGGCGGTTCAAGGCGTCGAGCGCCAGGGCCAATTGTTTCAGATATAGCCCTTTGGCGGGCTTGATTTTGATCGCGCGCTCGAGGGCTTGCGCAGCTCGTTCCGGCTGCCCGGAGCGCAACAACGCCGAGCCTAAAGCCGACCAAACGTAATCATCTTCGGGCTTGCGCTGGACATACTGCTGATACATTTCAGCCGATAGCAAATAGTCCGAGAACAGAAAAGCGTTATAGCCTTTGGCATACAACGTTTCCAAATCCTCCGAGCTGGTGGTGCCGGTATCCTTGATTGCCACAATGCCGCGCTTAGCATGGTTGGCGAGAATGCCTTTTTGGTCCAGCTCGATCACCTTGCGATAATACTGATTGGCGCTTTCGGTCTCGCCGATGAGCGAATAAATTTTCGCCAAACCGAAGTAGGCGCGGATTTCCTTCGGCGCCAGCTCGATGGCGCGCTGGAAGCTGAAAATGCCTTCCTGATATTTTTTGAGAATGCTGTAAACCGCGCCGAGATTGAGATGCGCCAGCGGGTTGCGCGGATTGAAAAAAACGCTCTCTTTTAAATGCCGCTCGGCCTCGGCGAATTTGCGGATCTTGAGCAGAACCGTCCCCAAAATCAAATGCGCGCGATGGTAAATCGGGCAAATCGAGATGGTTTTCTGGAGATTTTCAACCGCTTCTTTATAGTTTTTGCTCTCGAAGAACGCGATGCCGAGATTGAAGTAATAATCCGGATCTTGCGGATTGATCGCCACCGCTTGCGTCCACTTGGTGATCGCCGGCCGGAAATCGCGCTGGCGGGCGAGCGCCAACGCCTCTTTGTGCAGCGTTTCGGCTTGCTGCAAAACGCGCGGCAACAGCCAGCGCAACTCGGCAGCTTCACCGTTGATGACGATATCCACGTTGCCGCGGCTGCCGTAACGACGGTAGAGATAGTCCTTTATCCCGGCGGGATGCGAATTCGAATTGAAGATTTGTTGGATTTCCGGATCGAAGTGACGAATCTCAACAAAATTGATGTTGGCAGAGACTAACTTTTTGGCCGTTTGCGGGCTCATTACACTCTAAAGTCCGAAGTCTAACAGTCGAAGTCCAAAGTCCGATGTCGGACCTACTATAAGGAACCTCGACGTGCAAATCTGCATTCATTTGTGGTAAGCCCTCAGGTTATTGGGTAGGCAACTAACCAGAATGTCATGCTGGAAGCATCTTGTTGCGATCAAGCCCGGTGCCGGAATGACATTTCTTAACCCGTGAGGTATTACCAGTTGTGCTACTTTTGTTTTGTGCGCCAGGCGGGAATCGAACCCACAGCCTTTGGCTCCGGAGGCCAACGCTCTATCCAATTGAGCTACTGGCGCGCTTGAGAAGCAAACAGCAAAAAGCAAACTGCAAACTCTAAATTGCTTTTTTCTTTTTGCCTTTTGCTTTTTACGCGATGCGTTCTGCCGCCCACACCGTATTTTGCATCAACATCATAATCGTCATCGGGCCGACGCCGCCAGGCACGGGCGTAATCGCTGCGGCCTTCTCCCTCACCCTATCGAAATCGACGTCACCCACCACGCGATAACCCTTGGGAGAATTGGAGTCTTCCAAGCGATTGATGCCAACGTCGATTACAACCGCATCGGGCCGAACCATATCGGCAGTCACAAAATTGGCTTTGCCGATGGCAGCCACCAGAATATCCGCGCGTGACGTGAGTTCAGCCAGATTTTTTGTTGCCGAGTGGCAAATCGTCACTGTAGCATTCGCGTCCGATTTTTTTTGCGCCAACAACAGCGCCAACGGTAACCCCACAATCTGGCTGCGCCCGAGAATCACCACGTGCCGGCCGTTTGTTGAAAAACCGCTGCGCTTGATCAACTCATGCACACCTGCCGGCGTGCAAGGCGCAACGGTTTCCTCGCCAAGCTGCAAGCGGCCGCGACTCACCGGATGGAACCCATCCACATCTTTTTCCGGCGCAACGGCTTCGAGCACGACGCGCTCGCGAATTTGCGGCGGCAAGGGCAATTGTACTAAAATCCCATGTATACGCGCATCCGCGTTCAGTGCGTGTAAACGTTGCAAGAGTGTATTTTCACTTGTATCTTGCGGCAACCGCATCGTTTCAGAGAACAGGCCGAGTTCCTCGCATTTGCGGGCTTTCGACTGCACGTAAATCGCGGAAGCCGGATTATCCCCGACTAAAACCGCTGCCAGTCCAGGCGTTATTCCCTTTTCTTTGAGCTTTTGAATGCGCCCAACCAGCTCCTGCTGAATGGTGGCGGCGATTTTTTTTCCGTCAATGATCTGTGCAGCCACGATTTACTCCTTCCCCTACCCTTCCAACCGTTGGTCTGTTTGGTCAGCCGAACAAGTATGCTGGCAAACTTTTTTTAGCTTTTTTCGTTGCGGTTCTCTTTTCGTTGCAAGCATCCAGACAGGCTGTCTGGGTTACGAGCGGTTTTCTTTTCGTTGCAAGCATCCAGGCAAGCTGTCTGGGTTACGGTAAAAACAACCTTTCAATATGTTGCGCTTTGCCGGTTTGTTTATCTATTTTTATCACGACCGCGCAAAGATGCACGTCGCCTTCCGCCGGCTCGAAGCGAATCGGAACTTGCCGCATGAAGCGCTTGATCGCCACTTCTTTTTTCATGCCGATGACCGAGTCATACGGGCCGGTCATGCCGGCGTCGGTGATGTACGCAGTGCCGCCAGGGAGAATGCGCTCGTCCGCCGTCGGCACGTGCGTGTGCGTGCCGATAATCGCGCTGACGCGGCCGTCCAAATACCAGGCCAGCGCCATTTTCTCTGCCGTCGCCTCGGCGTGAAAATCGATGAACACGAGATTCGTTTTGCGATTGACGTGGCGCAAGATTTCGTCGGCGGCGCGAAACGGACAATCGATCGGGTACATGTAAGTGCGGCCTTGCAGATTGACCACCGCCACCGAGTCGCCATTTTTCGTCTCGACGATGATCGAACCGCGACCGGCATTGCCCGGCGGATAATTGGCCGGCCGCAAGACGCGAAATTCTTTCTGCCACACTTTATAAACGCCGGGGTTATCCCAAATATGGTTGCCGCCGGTGACGACGTCGATGCCCAAATCAAAGAACTGTTGCGCGACTTTCTCATTTTGGCCCTTGCCGTCCACCCCGTTCTCGCCATTCGCCACGATCAAGTCGGGCTGATACTTCTCGCGTAACCCCGGCAGCAACTGCGCGGTGAGCTGCAACCCCGGCCGGCCAAAAATATCGGCGATAAAAAGAACGGTTATCAGATTCGTTTCATTCATGAGCAAACGGCAAAAAGCCAACCTTAAATATAATGTAAAAAATGGTAAATTCAAATGAAAAATTTCAAGCAGCTAACTTCTTTGTCCTTTTGCGGACAATCTTAGCCAAAGCGCGCAAAGCTTCATTCACGGAATCGGGAAAAACCTCCGCAACATCTGGCGACGGCACTACAATATTGCTTCCCGCTGCCAAGCGTTTGACATATTTACCTCGAACGCCGTTGCTGAAGTCGTATTCATCCAGCAAGTCTGAGCCCGGTCGGGTTTTAACAGCCATCTTCAAGGACGCGCTTGTTGTTTGATGAGATCTCGATGTGCTTCAAAATAGATGCGCAGGGCGGCGGTCATACGGCGGCCATAGTCATCGCCTTGTGATTTGAACCACTCAAAAATTTCGGGTTCTACTTGCACAGTGACAGCGACTGATGGTTGCGGCATGCGCAAAGCAGCTTTCTTAAAGAACTCATCTGACAAAGGCGGGACATCAGAGGTATCGATCATCTCATCGGTCATGGCATCAATACGCGCCCAGTCGGTCTCGGAGGGCTTGTTCATATTTGTTGCGTTTATGAGTAAGTGCCTTTCGTTTTGAATAACGCAACAACTCACGCGGCCAACTTTTGTGCAGGCCGATGCGCTGGAACACCATGCAACATGCCTCTGGCGCTAATGTCTTCGTCGATGTCCAGCCAGTGTACGCCTTGACCGTCTTGGATGATCTCAAAGTTGTTCCGTTGTTCGGGTGTTGCATCTGACAAGCGCCATGACCACGCGAGTGGAACGATGATGACTCGGCCATCAAAAAGATGAGCCGTAATTGTCTCTTCGGTAACTTCGACGTTCTTGATACGCGGTTCGATGTCCATGTTCGACTAAGTTTAATTTAGCATAAATTCCGAATTTATGCAACTGCTGGTTTTAAATGCTCAGGTTTTTAATCGTTACTAAAGCACTATATTAAAATTCGACTTTTTTGTTCCAGATATTTTCAGAGACCAACTGAATAACTTCTTTAGATGTCTCTATAAAGTTCTTCACCTTTTCAGGGTTCAGTGATACCTGTTTGTCCTGTTTAGGATGTACCAGTGCATCTCTAGCGTCTTTTAACTCTTGAAATTCCTGCCATAATGTATCCCCCTTCTTTACCTTTCGACTGCTTCGTCGTCCGAATTTTGCTATTAGAAAGAAAATTTTATCTTCGAGTCGAATATACTCAGTACCTTCGAGCATAAACTGTCCGATCTTATCACCCGTGTCTTCAAGCTTAATACGTTTCTCTAATAAAAATGCTCTCTCGTGAAGTTCAAACATATCATCAGGCAACGAACCCAAATCTTCTAATCTGTTATTTACAAAAGACTCTATGGCGGACCAAGCGAGTATGGTTGCCGGTATTAGCAGCCAATTAGCATCTAACGATTTACTGATTTCATCTTCTGCAAGCATCAAATTTTTTTCAGCATAATGCAAATAGTCTCGAAAGTTTAACATCTTTACACGTACCCTTTAGAAAGATTTAACAGCCCTTCTACTTGATTTACAGCTTTTGTCATAAAATTTTTTTCAAGTGCGACATTCTCCTCACGACTTTTTGCCAAGAAAAGCTGAGCAATCCTTTGTCTATCCTTTAGCGAAGACCTAGTTCCGAGTCCGCGATAAGTGGGCTGATCATGATCGTGCTTGAATTGTGACATTTCCTCAGCATTTAAAGGGTCTGGAATTTTGCTTGTGGTTCGCGGAATCCTGTAGTGATTCTCGAGTCGTGGTGGCTGTTTTTGCAGTAAGCCTGCGACATAGCTCCACCCACATAAAACGGATTCTACAAGCGCCTTGTTTCGGAAAGCCTTTCGATTTTTAATTTTGTTATCTTCGCTTGTGACAGCTCTATATTGCGCATTATGGAGAGATAGAAATCTCTGCCCTGCCTTGTGGAGAGCGTCATCATTCAGAATCTTTATATTTTTCATGATCTCTTCATATTTCGGGTCAATGGTAACGCCCGTAGAAGTGAGATATGGTTCGTATACTTGACGGTCCAGGTCGTCTGAAACAAGTTCCTTTCCTCTATCACGACCCAAATAGAAATTGACAATAAAACTTCTCGTACGTTTGACTGTTATCTTTTCTGATCGCGAACCAGTGTCTGGAAAGTCTTCCCCTTTCGCAAGAAAACCTACTTTCTGGCACCATTTGCGCAAAGCATCACCGAATATTGTTTCTTCAACCATTCTATCAAATGTATCGTTGGAAACAGAAATATTGGTATTTGATATTAAGGCAACTTCGGTTCTTTGGTCTTTACTAAGATCAAAATAGATGCGGAACCCATGATAGCGATTGCTGGTATTAGCAGCCTTTAAAATGGCGCTGATCCTGTGCTGGCCACCCCAAACTTTCAAGGGAGTATCAGGGTTATAGCTAGTTGTATACTCAACGATGATGTCATTGAATTCCCTACCCTTAAGTGCGTCCCCCGCCATTTTTAAATAGGTATTGTTTTGCAAGAGTAGATTGCGGTTCGCTCTGTAGCTATCGGGGCTACTAATATCAAGCTTTGCGTTTAAGTCGCATAACTTAGCAGCATCAGTCGCTAATAGAGAACATTTAATGTAATAAGAGCCGTTAACTCCATCCTGAAAAATAACAATAGGTGTATTGTAAAAATTTTCAAGTGTTGAAACTTCGCCTAAGAATTTCTCGACAGACTTGATGATCTGGTTAGTGTGTTTGGCGTGTTCATCAAAAATGATCTTCATGGTTGTTATTCCATGACGGTTACTTGGCATTAATTACCAAAGCTGTGCGTGAAGGATTAATTATGTTTATACTTGTCTCTACAGACCGTGCAGTGCAATTATTTCGCAAAACTAACCGACCGGTACTCCCTTACCACCGTCACCTTGATCTGTCCCGGATAATGCACCGTCTCGTGAATCTTTTGCGCGATGCTCAAGGCGATCTGCTCGGCTTTGGCATCGTCAACCTGGCTGTATTCGACGATGACTCTCAGCTCGCGGCCGGCTTGCAGGGCATACGTTTTAATCACGCCGTAAAACGAGCGGCAAATCTCCTCGAGCTGGCGCATGCGCTGAAAATAGCTGTCGAGCATTTCCTTGCGCGCGCCCGGACGCGAGATGGAAACTTCATTGGCCGCAGCCACGATCACACTCTCCGCCGCCACCGCCGGCAGGCTGTTATTGTCGGAATGGTGCGCCCACAGCATGGCGTTTTGCACCAATTCATTCTCGCCCAATTTTTTTGCCAGCTCCGCCCCCACCTCGCCCGGCGATCCGCTTTCGCTCTCGTTGTCAACGGCCAAACCGATCTCGTGCAACAAGCCGGCGCGTTTGGCCGAAGGCGCGTCCAATTCCAACTCCGCCGCCATCAACCCGGCGAGCAGCGCCACTTCGACGCTGTGCTGCAGCAAATTCTGGCCGTGGCTGGTGCGATATTTCAATTTACCCAGCAGCCGGATCAGCTCGTTGTGCAAGCCGTGTACGCCCGCTTCGATCGCCGCTTGCTCGCCATATTCCACAAAACGCTCGGTGATCTCCTGGCGGGTTTTTTCGACCACTTCCTCGATCCGCCCCGGATGAATGCGGCCATCGGCGATGAGCTTTTCGAGCGAGAGCTTGGCGATCTCGCGGCGGATCGGATCGAAGCCGGAGAGCATCACCATATCCGGCGTGTCGTCGATGAGCACCTCGATGCCGGTCGCCGCTTCGAACATGCGAATATTACGTCCCTCCCTGCCGATAATCCGGCCTTTGATGTCGTCGCTCGGCAGGATGACGACCGAAACGGTGCTCTCGGCAACGTGATTGATCGACGTGCGTTGGATGGCTTCGAGAACGATGTTCTTCGCAGTTTGGTGGGCTTGCGCGCGCGCCTTGTCGAGAATCTCTTTGGCCGTCTGCGCCCCCTCCTGCCGCGCGATTTCGAGATAATTGTTGAGCTGAAGGCGCTTGGCTTCGTCGTTGGTGAGTCCGGAAATCTGCTCGAGCCGCCGATTCTCTTCCGTGATCAGGCGCGCCAGCTCCTCTTCGCGAATTTTGAGCGCCTGGTCGCGGGCGTGCACAGTGTGATCGAGCTGCTTCAGCTCGCGCTCTTTGCGATTGAACAAATCCACCTTGCGGTCGAGATTCACTTCGCGATTGGTAAGCTGGCTTTCGGCTTTCTGTATCTCGCTGCGGCGGCTTTTGACGTCCTCCTCGAGCGCCTGGCGTTTTTGGAAAACTTCTTCCTGAACCTCCAACTGTCTGGCCTTCTTTAGATTCTCCGCCTCTTGCCGAGCGTCGGCAACGAGCTGTTCGACGAAGCTCTCGGCGCGGGCAATCTTGTCACGGGCCAGTTTTTGGCGAAGCAACCAACCGATAAAAAAACCAGCAACGCCGGCGACTGCCGCGAGTCCGATTGCGATGCTGATTGCCATTATTCCTCCATGAACACCGACGGCATGGACAAAAATTTTTACAAGTTTGCCCATCTCGCCGGTGTGTCTTTATTCCCCTGCAAGCATACCGTTTGCCGGCGCAAAATTTGCCGGCTATGAGCAGGGAAAAAAATTACCTGCACAGTTTGATTTTTAAGGAATGGCCCACTTCGCAACTCGGCGGAGGGAATTGGCTGCGGGAATGGCAGCGTCGCGTTGCCGGCGGCTGCCGCAGTTCTGGAAGCCTATTCTTTCAGATTCTCGTTGATCAGCTTCGAGAGCTGGTTGATCTTGGCTTCAAGGTTTTGCGTCAAGCCGGACTTTTCCTCGCGTTCGCGGAACAGTTCGTCAGCGATGTTCAGCGCCGCCAGAATCGCCACCTTCAAAGATGACTTCGCGGCGGTGGTTTGATCCACTTCCCGCATTTTGCGGTCAACATATTCGGCGACTTGGCGGATGTAATCGGCATCCACCTCACCCTTGATGGGATACTCCGTCCCGTAGATATTGACTTTTAGGACTTTGCCCGCAAGGGCTGTTGAGCCTTCTGGCGACATAGTCTATCGAGTGGAAAAGACCTTATCGGCAAAACTGAATAAAATTCCCTTCGCGATCGTGGGTCGTAACCCCTCACGCATCGGTGGAAAAACGTAGCGCAGTCATCCTGACTGCAAGCAAGATGCTTGCGCTACCCACCCGTAAGTGAGGCATTACCATGGGTCACTTCACGTGCATCAATACTGCAGTTGTAGCTCCTCCAGCTTGGCGAGCATCTTTTCAACCTTGCTCCGAATCTCCTCTTCCCGCGCTTTGAACTGATGCGATTCCTGCGCATTGTCTTTGAGCTTCTGCATCTCCTCGCGCAGCGCGCCAAGCTGGGCCTCTTTTTCCTGATTCTCTTTTTGCAACGCCTGCACCTGCGTTTGCAGCTCGCGGTTCTCTTGCTTCAGCTTTTGAACGACGCTGATGGCTTGAGAAACCTTGTTTTCTAAAACTTCAAGTTTTTGCAAATCCATGATAAATAAACTTCCTATTTTCGTAGTCCTGGCCCCTACGGGTGTAGCCTTGTGGGCCACTGTCCAAATCTGAAAATAGCGACCCACAATGGGTCGGGACTACAATGGTAATTTATTTTTGCGAAAATTTTTACGCACGCAGTTGCGCGCCGACCTCCTGCTCCAAATGTTGCACGACCCGGCGTTGCCAGTTGTCCACTTCCTCATCTTGCAGCGTTCGATCCGCCGCGCGGAAAGTCAGCGCCAACGCCAGGCTTTTCTTGCCGGCGGGAATTTGCTTGCCGCTGTACAAATCAAACAGCCGCACGCTTTCCAGCGAATCTCCTCCGACGGCGCGGATCGCAGCCACGACTTTTTCCGCCGGCACTTCCTTCTCCACAATAATTGCAATATCTCTTTCGATAGCGGGAAAACGCGGCACCGCTTTCGCGGTACGTTGCCAATCAATCAGGTTTGGCAAATTCTCGATACTCAATTCGAGAGCAAAAACCGGCGCGTCAATATCATAAGCCTTGAGCAGATCGGGCGCCAATTCGCCGGCAATGCCGAGCGGTTGGCCGTTGCAGGCGACTTGCCAGCCGCTTTGGAGAAACTTATGTTTTTGCAGTGGCGCGAACTGCAATTCCGGCATGCGTAGGCGTTGGCCGATCTCCGCCAAAAATCCGCGAATATCAAAAACGCCCAACGGCCGGCTCGCACCAACCCACGAGGGCGCTTCGGCATTTCCGGAAAAAACGGCGCCGAGATGCCGCTCTTCGCAAACCGGTTGGTTCGGCTCACGCCAAAAAACCGCGCCGGCTTCAAACAGCCACGCATCGAAATTTTTTCTATTGAGATTGTAAGTGAGAGAATGCAGCAGCGTCGCGATGAGATACGGACGCAGCACCGCGAGATCCTCGCTCAACGGATTGAGCAATTCCAAGGCCTGTCGATCGCCTTCGAGAAATTTCTCCGCGTGTGAGCGCGCGATAAAACTGTACGTCATCGCCTCATCCACACCGAGGCCGGTCATGGCTTGCCGCAGCTTTTCTTGCGCCTCTTCTGCACGATTGCGCTCGTTCGAGAGCGCAATATCGGAACGAATTTTGGCGGGAACTTCGTTGAAGCCATGAACGCGCGCAATCTCTTCGACGAGATCGATTTCACGCGTTAAATCCGGACGAAACGTCGGCGCCGTCACTTTCCAAGTCTCGCTCTTGGAAACCACTTTGCACTCCAACTGCTGCAGAATGGCAGCCATTTTGCGATTGGGAATTTTCATGCCCAACACGTGGTAAGCGCGCTTCGGACGAAAGTCGATTTTGGCAGGCGCGATGGGCTTGGGATAAGCATCAATGACGCCGCGCACAATTTCACCGCCGGCGACTTCCTGCATCAATTGCGCCGCGCGGTTGACGACGAATGGAATGCCGTTCGGATCGGTGCCGCGCTCAAAACGGCGCGCCGCCTCGGAAGCGATGCCCAAACGTTTGGCGGTGCGGCGAACCGTCAGCGGATCAAAATAAGCGCACTCGATGAGCACATGCCGCGTGTTGCTGGAGACTTCCGAGTTCAATCCGCCCATGACGCCGGCGAGAGCGACCGCACGTTCGCCGTCACAAATCAGCAAGTCGCTGGCTTGCAGTGTGTGCTCGTTTTCATCGAGAGTTTGGAATTTCTCACCGGCTTTGGCGCGCTGCACAATAATTTTGGATTTTTCGAGCAGCTCAAAATCAAAGGCGTGAATCGGCTGGCCGGTTTCCAGCATGACGTAATTAGTCACATCCACAATATTGGAAATGGCGCGTGAACCGACCGCGCGCAGACGTTGCACCAACCATTTTGGCGAGGGGCCAATTTTGATATTTTGAATGAGACGCGCATCATAACGGGGGCAACCGGCAGTATCTTTAAGTTGAACTTTAGCCAATTTATCAACTATCGTGGCACTCTCTTTAAGTTTTACTTTAGGCCGCTTTAAAGGTGTTTCGGTCAACAAGCCGACTTCGCGGGCGACGCCGATCACGCCCAAACAATCCGGCCGGTTTGGCGTGACGTTGATTTCAAAAACCACATCCTGCTCAACAATCTCGCGCAGCAACTTTCCCGGCTTGGCTTCGCCATTCAAAACCAATATGATTTCGGCTTCGTCGGAAAGGCCCAGTTCGGCTTCGCTGCAAATCATGCCGTGCGATTCAACACCTAAAATCGGTCGCGCTTCGATCTTCAATCCACCCGGCAAAGTCGTTCCCGGCGGCGCAACAGCAACGAGTTGCCCGGCTGCGACATTGGGCGCGCCGCAGACGACTTTCAACTCCTCCCTGCCGATATTGACCTGGCAAACATGCAGACGAGTCGATTTCGGGTGCGTCTCGCATACGAGCACTTTTCCCACCACCACACCGTCGAGATTCGGCACGGTGCTGCTCATGCTCTCCAGCTCCAGGCCGAGCATCGTCAGGCCGGCACCGACTTCTTGCGGCGAGAGCGGGGTGTCAACGTATTCTTTCAGCCAGTTGTAGGTGAATTTCATAAATATTATTAACGGCGTCTTTGCCCAAGAAGACTATTTTTGTGCCCAACGGTCATTCTTTTTTTTGCGGTGGATAGGACTTTCTTTTTCGCGGGTTGCGCGAATTCATTAACATCCTCGGCAAAGATCGCTTTCTTCTCCAAAGGCGTAAAAGTAAGAAAAATCCCAAGGCGAGTTCGGTCTTTCTTGTCAAGATACTTGTCAAATAAACTCCAAACTCGCTTTTGGCGTTGCGAACCGTCCAACCCTTCAAATGATTTTGAGATAATCCAACCTCCAACAAATCCATCTCCGGCATCATCCAGAAGAATTCCGCGAGAAGAGAATTCCTTTTGCAGGACTTTTTGAATGCGATGCGTTACTGTTTCCATTTTGCCGCTCCGATGTTTATAATGGTTGTCGCCTTTTCAATAGCAAAGGCAAATCGTGCGCCGCCTCGAATTTTGGCTTCATACGCACGATATACGCTCGGAGCAACGATTCCACCGCCACACCAGCCGCGTAAAGCAAATGAATATTGTGACGCTTCATAAAGCAATCTGGCATTGCTCAGTCTTTCTTGCGCTGCATCAGCGTAGTCGGCGGCCTCGATGCGCATATAAACTCCCTCTCCAAAATATAATCAGATCTTCAAAGAACTTCAAGTTTCACTTAACTTTCCCTCTTCAATTTGTTGGCTTTATCTCTTGCGCCACCAATTCTTTCCAAACAGCCATTACGGTTGCTTCAGCGCCGACGGCCTGCAGTCGTTCGACAACTGGACCGTCTTCACACTTGAGTTCTGGAAAAGCCAGCAACAGCATTGCCAAGTCGCGCCAATCCGTGTCGGACTTCGGCTGGCCGCGCCATTGCTGATATGCAATGACTTTTCGAGCAATCAATTCTTCCGGCGCAATGATCAAGACTTTCGCGATGCGTTTGGCTAACGGCAACGACTCGACCGGCCGGATGTAGACCAGGTTATGATTACCCGTTTTTAGCGCCTGATACACGCGCCGCCCATGGCCTTCGCCCATTTTTCTGATGCGCAGCTCGCAGCGAAAACGCCGGCTCAAATAGTCTCGCAGCTCGGTCGCCAGCTTTGCCGTGCGCATCGAGAGCAAATCGATCTCCTCCGCTTCGCGCGGCTTTTTGACATAGGCATTGACGGCCTGTGCGCCGAACACGACGGCATCATCGCGGCCACGTAAAAATTCCAACACTGCATTTTGGATGGTGGCCAACGGCAATGGTTCGCGCGTCAACGTTTCAAAATTCGTCATCATCTGCCGGCGTGATTTCTTGTGTCACCAATTCATTCCAAACAGCCAGTATCGCTGGATCAGCCTCAACAGCTTGCAGTCTTTCAAGTACGGGACCGGATTCACGTTTAAGCTCGGGAAATGTCAACAAGAGCATCGCCAAATCCCGCCAGTCGGTGCCGGATTTCGGCTTGCCGCGACGTTGATGATAAGAAACAACCTTGTTGGCAATTAACTCCGGCGGCGTCACCACCAGGACTTTGGAAATCCGTTTCGTTGGCGGCAAAGTTACAACGGGCCTAATATCAACTAAATGGCGATTGCCAGTTTTCTGGACTTGATATAAACGATATCCCTTGCCCTTGCCAATTTCCCGCATGCGCACGGCAATGCGGAATTGTTGTCGCAAATATTCTTGTATTTCCCTGGCTAAATCTTCAGCGCGCGTCGAAAGCAGATCGATCTCTTGCGTCATGCGCGGTTCTTTGACGTAGGCATTGACCGCTTGCGCACCGAACACGACGGCATCCTTGCGATCGCGCAGAAATTCGAGCACCGCATTTTGGATGGTGGCCAGCGGCAATTTCTCACGCGCCATAAATTCCTGAAATGTCAAAGCGCCGGCGCTGAACATTTTGCTAACATATAAGCTACTGATGTACTGCAACTCTTTTTTTACTATTTGCCTGGCGTGATTTTTTTGTAAGGGCTTTAGCAGGCAATTGTGACATCAAATCAATTAAAGAACGCAACGCTTTATTAACCGCATCGGAATCAGGAAAATACCTCCGCACATCGGGCTGAAGCATGATGGCGCCGTCTATTAATTTATAATGTTCAACAACGGTTGATCCGTCTTCCTTGTGAATCGTTACCGAATACCCTTTGTGCAAAGGCTTGTAAAACTTGCCGCGCACCGCGCCGCTAAAATCGTATTCAGGGCGCATATCGTCATCTTGTATTTTTGCCGATTTAGATTTAGTAGTTACCTTTTTCATCAAAATTGCCTGAGAAACCTCACATCATTATCAAAAAACATCCGAATGTCCTCGACGCCGAGCTTGAGCATGGCGAGGCGATCCGCGCCCATGCCCCAGGCATAGCCGGTGTAGCGCTCGCTGTCGTAATTGACGAAGCCATACACCGCCGGATGCACCATGCCGGCGCCGGAAATCTCGATCCAACCGGTGTTCTTGCAAGTCCGGCAGCCCTTGCCGCGACAGATCGTGCAGGTGAAATCGTACTCCGCGCTCGGCTCCGTAAACGGGAAAAAGCCCGGACGGAAACGAATTTTCATATCCGGCCCAAAAAGCTTTTGGGCGAAGGTCAGCAACGTTCCTTTCAAATCCGCGAACGAAATGCCCTCGTCAACACATAAGCCTTCGCATTGGTGGAAGATAGGTGAGTGGGTGGCGTCCGGCGCATCGCGGCGAAAAACCCGGCCCGGCGCGATGATGCGCACCGGCGGCTGGCGTTTTTCCATCGTGCGAATTTGCACCGGCGAGGTGTGCGTGCGCAGCAGATATTTGTTCGACTCCGCTCCTGGGATGGCAAGATAAAAAGTATCCTGCATATCGCGGCTGGGATGGTCCGGCGGGAGATTGAGCGCTTCGAAATTATAATAATCGATTTCGGCCTCGGGGCCGCTCTCGATCTCGAAGCCCATGCTCACAAAAATGCTTTTAATCTCATCGAGAACTTGCAACAGTGGATGGCGTGTGCCCAAGCGCCGGCGAATTCCCGGCAAAGTCAAATCGATGAAATCGCCTTTATCTTTGGGCTTGGCCAGCGCCGCGCTCTTTTCGTTGAAAGCGGCTTCGAAAGCATTTTTAAGCTGATTCAAGCGCTCGCCAACGCGCGGGCGCTCCGGCGCATCAAGCTCGCCGAGGCGCTTGAAGAATTGCGCCAACTCGCCTTTGCGCACCAAAAACGTGAGCCACACTTGCTCGAGCGCTTCCGCGTTGGCAGCAGTGCGCAACGCCTCGTCGAAGCGCGTTTGCAAGTGCTCTAATTCGGCAAGTAAACCATCGACCTTCGCCGTGCCGGTTGCGAGAGACTCCACTTCATACATGGTCATCTCACCGGTTATTGTTGCGCGAGTTGGACGAGACTCTGGAAGGCTTGAGGATCGCGCACCGCCAAATCGGCCAGCATCTTGCGGTCGATCTCGACCTGCTTTTTCTTCAACGCATTGATGAAAGTCGAATACGTCAAGCCGGCCAAACGCACCGCGGCGTTGATGCGCGTGATCCACAGGCGGCGAAAATCGCGCTTGCGCTTGCGGCGATCGCTGTAAGCGTAAGTGAGGCCCTTTTCGTAAGTTTCACGCGCGGGGCGCAGCAAATTCCCTTTGCCACCCCAGCGGCCTTTGGTTTTATTCAGCAGCTTGCGACGACGACGATGCGATGGAACCGAGCCTTGTGAACGAGGCATTTTTCTTACACCTTTCTTGGCATAGTTTAAGAGTTAACTTTTCTCTCTAGGCTAATGCCGTTTTTCCTGATGGAATATTCGGCACCGAGAGAAGATGGTTGCAATCAGCCAGTCTGCCTGTTTTTCATATTAACCGGCAAACGGGCAAACCAGTCAACCGGCAAACCTAAATTCAAGCATTGACCAAATTCATAATGCGCTTGGCATCGCCAGGGTGTACCAATGCGCTCTGGCGCAAATGGCGCTTGCGCTTGCGGTTTTTCTTGGTCAAAATGTGGCTCTTGCCCGCGTGACGGCGCACCAACTTGCCGGTGGCGGTAATTTTGAACCGCTTTTTGGACGCACGATGGCTTTTCATTTTCGGCATTGAAATCCTCTCACTTTCGATCTGAATTTTGCAACACCTCAACTACGTGTCATTCCGCCAGAAATCTTTTTTCAATCTAAGACAGCGATTTGTGCAGGATACAAAAAAGATTCTTCCAGAATGACATCTTTATTCGTTGCGGTTCTCTTTTCGTTGCAAGTTATTTTGAAATTACTTTTTCACAAAGTACACCACCAGGTTGCGGCCTTCCATGTGCGGCGACCGCTCGGTTTTGGCAATATCGGAAAGCTGCTCGACCATCCGATCCAGCACCGCCTTGCCAAATTCCTGGTGTACCATCTCACGCCCGCGAAACGTCACCGTGACCTTGACTTTGTCGCCTTCCCCGATAAACTCGCGCGCGTGTTTCACCTTGAAGTTAAAATCGTGCTCTTCGATCTTCGGGCGAAAGCGAATTTCCTTGACGTGAATGACGGCGGCTTTTTTGCGGCTGTCCTTTTCCTTTTTGCTCTGCTCATATTTATACTTGCCGAAGTCCATAACCCGGCAAACCGGCGGCTCTGCATTCGGAGCAAGCTCGACGAGATCAAGCCCGGCGGCTTCCGCGCGCGACATGGCCTCCTGAATCGCCACGATGCCGACTTGCTCACCGTCAGCCCCAATGAGCCGAACTTTCGGAACCCGGATCTGATGATTGATCCGGACAAATTTTTTCTTAGACGTAGAGCGAATTCTCCTCCGGACGAAGTCCGATTTAGTTGAAATAATGGATCGTTGGAGTGATGGATTACTAGAGTAATGGATTGTTGGATTGATGGATTATTGGATCATTGCAAAATTCCATCACTCCATTTCTCCACCAATCCATCACCCCAACAATCCGGCACTTTACTCCAGGCGCTTCGACTGAATATCTTCAACAATTTGGCTTACAAACGCGTCGAGCGGCATGCTGCCCAGATCACCCGCGCGGTGTTTGCGGACGGCAACAGCGTTATTCTCCGCCTCCTTCGCTCCAACCACGAGCATGTACGGAATTTTTTTAGTTTCCGCTTCGCGAATTTTGTAGCCGATTTTCTCGTTGCGGTCGTCAAGCATGCAGCGAATATCTTTTGCCGCCAGCACGCGCTCCACATTGGCCGCATATTCTGCCTGCGCGTCGGTGATCGGCAAAATCGCCGCCTGCACCGGCGCCAGCCAGGTCGGAAACGCGCCGGCAAAATGTTCGATCAAAATTCCAATGAAGCGCTCCAACGAGCCGAACGGCGCGCGATGAATCACCACCGGACGATGCTTCTGATTGTCGCTGCCGGTGTATTCCAGTTCAAAGCGTTCCGGCATGACGTAATCGACTTGCACGGTGCCAAGCTGCCACGAGCGGCCCAACACGTCGCGAATAATGAAATCGATTTTCGGGCCGTAAAAAGCCGCCTCGCCCGGCGCCACAACGTATTGCAGCTTGCACTCATCCGCCGCTTCCTTGATGTCCTTTTGCGCCTGCTCCCAAAGCTCCTCGCTACCGCCGTATTTGTCTTTATTGTCGTCGCGAAACGACAGTCGCGTCTTAAAATCGCTAAAACCAAAGGTGTTAAAAACAAACTGCACGAGATCGATGACACCACAGAGTTCGTCTTTAAGCTGATCCTGCCGAACAAACATGTGAGCATCGTCCGTGGTAAAACCACGAACTCTGGTTAAACCGTTCAACTCACCCGACTGCTCGTAACGATACACCGTGCCGAACTCCGCCAGGCGAATCGGCAAATCGCGATAGCTGCGCGGCCTGGCCGCGTAAATCTGAAAATGATGCGGGCAGTTCATCGGCTTGAGCAGATACTCTTCGTCTTCCACTTTGACCGGTGTGAACTGGCTGTCTTTGTAATATGGATAATGCCCGCTGGTTTTGTACAAATTCAAATTGCCAATGTGCGGCGTGACCACCGGCAAATAGCCGCGCTTGCGCTGCTCCTCGCGGAGAAATTTCTCCAGCGTCTCGCGAATGATGGTTCCCTTCGGCATCCACAGCGGCAAGCCGCCGCCGACTTTGGGGGTAATAAAAAATAAATCGAGTTCTTGTCCGAGCCGGCGATGATCGCGGCGCTTGGCCTCCTCCAAAAGCCGCAGATGCTCATCCAGCATTTCCTTTTTGGGAAAGGAAATGCCGTAAATGCGCTGGAGCATCTTGTTCTTTTCGCTGCCGCGCCAATACGCACCCGCCACGCTGAGCAGCTTGACATGTTTCACGCGCCCGGTCGAGGGCAAATGCGGCCCGCGGCACAGATCGACGAAACTCCCTTCGTGATAAACGCTGGGATGATTGTCAGCGAGATCGCGCAAAAGCTCGAGCTTGTATTTATCACTGCGTTGCTCGAAAAGCCGGACCGCCTCGTCCTTGCCCATTTCTTCGCGGCGAAACGGCTGATCCGCCGCAATAACTTCTTTCATCTTCGCCTCGATCTTTGCCAACTCTTCAGCGGTGATCGAGGTGTTCACATCGATGTCGTAATAAAAGCCGTCTTCAATCGGCGGGCCGACCCCAAATTGCGCTTCGGGATAAAGCGCCTTGATGGCGTGCGCCATGATGTGGGAAGTCGAATGCCAATAGACTTCTTTCCCTTCCGGATCGTCCCAAATCACGAAGTGAATGCGCCCATCGCTTTGCAACGGGCGATCCAAATCCACGACTTTGTCATTAAACTTGGCCGCGAGAGTTTTCTCCGCTAACGAGCGCCCCAGTTCTTTCAATATATCGTTGGGACGAATCCCTTTGGGATATTCCTTGCTTTTGCCGTCAGGGAATTCGATTCGTATCAATTCATTCATCAAAACTGCATCTTTTCGGTTGATCTCCTTTTTGAACAAGTAGCCGTTGCAGTGGCAGAAGCAGGATGTAACGCAGTGCTACTGCTATCAGCCGCTGCCACCTGAAACGGTGGGCGGTACAGGAGTTGAACCTGTGACCTCTTGCATGTCAAGCAAGCGCTCTAACCAGGCTGAGCTAACCGCCCGTTGGAAGGCAAACAGCAAACCCCAAAAAGCAAAACGCAAATTTGGCTTTTTGCCTCTTGAGCCTGGGTAAAAGCCCAGAATAGGATAATTTAATAGAGAACGGCTACAAAGTCAACACTTTTTTATGGCAAATATGCAGAAAACTGGAGGTTAGAAAGCTTGAGTCAGGTAGGTGTTTTACCCCGATAACGAAGAATGGCGTAAAAGGCGTTTACCCATCATTGGCTATTGACGGTTGAGAATATCATGCGTACCGATATGTTTCAGGAGGCAGATTTCACCTTGTAGATAAAACGTGATTCGATAATTCATCTTCTTGAATTGCTCTGACCATTGGAGTTTCAGTTTCATACATCGCCTTTGAGCGCCTGCAGAGCTTCGTCGACATCGTCGTACGCTTTGCTCACTCGACCGGTCTCAATATCCCGTTGCGCTTTACGCTCACCTTTTTGCCATTCCTCCGTCCACCACCAGCGTTGATCTTGATCAATCACTCCGGCTTGCGCTGCCGCTTTCGTTTCCGCCTCAGTCAAGCCCCTGGCAGTCCGTAGGTTTCGATTGAGTGCCGCAATTTTCTTTTTTGCTGATTCGAGCAGCAATTGTTCCCGCCTTGCGTGGTTTCTGCTGGAATAGCCATTGCGTTTCTTTTGCAATTTTTTGCCATTCTTCAGCTTCTCCGGCGTGAGAATAATACTGCCGCTCACAATTCGGACCGTAAAAATATCGCCTTCCTTTAGGCGATATTTGCTCAAAATGGATTTTGGAATCTTGACGTTTTGATCGGCGCTTACTTTCGTTTTTGGCATCGTAACCCTCGTTTTGCTCGGCATTGAGAACAAAATAACAATCATTCACGAGAAAAGCAAGCTAAACTACTTACCCATAGTTTTCTTCCTTTAAACCGTGAATAAAGCTCTTCCGCTAATTCATCGTCTGCACCGTCGCCTGCTCATCCGCATGATACGAGCTCCGCACCAGCGGTCCGGACTCGACGTGGCGAAAACCCAGCGCCATGCCATAAGCTTTCAACTCGGCAAAATCGTGCGGCGGCACGAAACGCGCGACCGGCAAATGCTCGCGCGTCGGCAAAGATCGATCATTTCCAACGAAAAAGATTCCGACGCAAAAGCCGTTTCCCATGAAAGACGAAAAGAACTTCAACCCTCCGAAGCCGTGGCCGCACGCGGTAAATAATTCGATAATTCCCGTGAAGAAGTTCACGGCAGTTGAAATCTGCTATTTCCGGAACAATGCGACCAAGCAGCGGAGCTTTTTTGAGCACGCCAACATGGCCAAAAATTTCACTACGGAATTCCTCCGCTGTAAATGGCTTATCTTTAGCAATATACTCGACGATTTCGCCTAAAGATTGCAGCCCGTCTTTAGTCCACTCAATCGCGTAGTCAACTATTTTGCCGTTTTCTTGATCCAGCGTTTTGACTCCTTAATTGCTTGTTCGTGGGAGATCAGTTCACCGCGATCAGCTTGTGCAACCGACGCGCGAACGGCTTTTCGCAAGGCCGCCACTTCTAATAAGCGTTCATATTCTTCAATGTCCATAAAAACCCCCGCGGCTCTACCGTTTTTAGTTAAAAAAACTGGTCGGCGGTTTCTTTGAGCGTCTTTCAAAAGTTTTGTTGCCTGATTGCCCAATAAACTGAGCGGGCGAATATCTTCAGATGGTAATGTTGTGTATTGCATAGTTATTTTCCTCTTGAAATGTGTGCGACCCTAGACATTCTGCTGTTAGTGGCATAGTGCAAAGAGCAAAACGCATAGCATGAAATTGAGACAATCTGCTCTATGCGCTATACGCCATGCCCGCTTGCTCATCCGCATGATACGAACTCCGCACCAACGGCCCGGACTCGACATGGCGAAAGCCCAGCGACATGCCATAAGCTTTCAACTCGGCAAACTCCTGCGGCGGCACGAAACGCTCCACCGGCAAATGCTCGCGCGTCGGTTGTAAATATTGGCCAATCGTCGCAATGTCAACATTGGACTCATGCAAATCGCGCAACAGCGTTTTTGCTTCATTAATAGTCTCGCCGAGTCCCATCATAAAGCCCGACTTGGTGACCGCGCCGTGCGTTTTCGCGCGAGCCAAAACCTTGAGCGATTGCTGGTAATTCGCCTGCGGACGCACGCGGCGATACAAGCGCGGAATTGTTTCCACATTGTGATTGAGAATTTCCGGCTTCGCCGCGAGCACAGTCAGCAGCGCCCGCTCGTTTCCTTTGAAATCCGGAATGAGCACCTCAATCGTGCAATTCGGCAAGCGCTGGCGAATCTCGCGGATCGTCATGGCAAAAATCTGTGAGCCGCCATCCGGCAATTCGTCGCGATTCACCGACGTAATCACGCAATGCCGCAAATTCAGTTGCGCCACTGCCTCCGCAACGCGACGCGGCTCATCCCAATCCAGATAAAGCGGCCGCCCCGTCTTCACCGCGCAAAAGCCGCAACTCCGCGTGCAAACATCGCCGAGAATCATGAACGTCGCACTCCGCCGTGACCAGCATTCCGCGATGTTCGGACACCGCGCTTCTTCGCAAACCGTGTGCAGGCGATGCTGATCGACAAGCTGCTTCGTCTCGGTATATCCCGGCCCGCCAGGAATTTTGACTTTGAGCCACTCCGGCCGGCGAGGAATTTGGCGACCTCCCTCCTGCCCTGTTTCGATCATTGGTAAAGCTATGCTCATAAAATTATTGGATTGATGAATTGATGGATTGTTGGATTTATGGAAGTCCAAAAATCCAATACTCCAAAAATCCAATAATCCATCACTCCTTTTTATCTGCTTTCTGGTTTAAAATTTTCCAAATAGTGGACAACCCGCTGCAAGAATTGTCCGCCGTACGCGCCATCAATAATGCGATGATCGTAAGACAGCGATAGATAAACGACGTCGCGAATCGCAATGGCATCATTGATCACCACCGGTTGCTTCTTGATGGCGCCGATGCCCAAAATCGCCACTTGCGGCTGGTTGATCACCGGAATGCCGAAGAGATTGCCAAAACTGCCCATGTTGGTAATCGAAAACGTGCCGTTCTGCACCTCATCCGGTTTGAGCTGTTTGTTCCGCGCGCGATTCGCGATATCATTCGTCGCTCGCGCCAAACCGACGAGATTGTACGAGTCGGAATTTTTGATCACCGGCACAATCAAACCATTTTCCAGCGCCACCGCAATGCCGATATTGATATACTTCTTTATGATGATCTTATCGCCGTCGATGCTCGAATTGATGAGCGGAAAATCTTTGATGGCGCGCACCACCGCATCAATAAAGAACGGCGTGAACGTCAGCTTCGTGGCTTCGCGCTTCTCGAACTCGTTTTTGATCGCCTCACGATAGCGCACGATGCTCGTCATGTCGCATTCCGAAACTGAGTACACGTGCGGCGAGACTTGCTTGCTCATCACCATGTGCTCGGCGATGCGCTTGCGCATGTGGTCCATCGGCACAATCTCAACGCGCGTCTCGTCGACCGGCAACGATGGCATGACGGCAGGCGCCGGCATCGGTGGCGCCGATGGGCGAGCGGCAACACTCGGCACTGGAGCGGGCGCCGGTTTGCCGACAGCGGGTTTCGGCATCGAACGATTTTCCAAGTACGCCATGATGTCGTTTTTCGTCACACGGCCTTCGACGCCGGTGCCAGGAACGGCCTCCAATTCTTGCATCGAAATATTCTCCTGCTTGGCAATCGTGCGCACCAACGGCGAATAAAAACGCTTGCCTTGCCGAGAAACCGGCTCGGCTTCAGCCATTGCTGGAGCAGCGGCGATCGGCTCAAAAGCCCTTTCGGGCGCTTCGATTTTTTTAGTCTCAATCGGAGCGGCCGGTGTAGGCGCAGTGGCTTTCCCATCAGTGGGTTTCGCCTGGCCATCGGTCGGCACCGCAGCAGCAGAAGCATCGGTTTCAATCTGCGCGATCGCCGTACCCACCGCGACGGTTTCGCCTTCCGGAACGAGAATTTTGGCTAATACACCAGAAGCCGTCGACGGAATTTCCGAGTCGACTTTGTCGGTGCTGATTTCGAGAACCGTCTCGTCGCGCTCGATGCGATCGCCTTCTTTCTTGACCCACTTGATAATCGTGCCCTCGGCGATACTCTCGCCCATCTTGGGCATGACCAAATCGATTTTTGCCATGTTTAAATTCCTTGGTTAGATTTCGTTTTATAGATTTAAAAGACAACCTTTTCATTTGACAAAATAAATATAGGCCTCATCCACCGCCCCATCGCCAAACCAAAGATATTTTAATCTGGTGTTAACCAGGTTGGTGTGCCGTTCTTTGGCATAATCCCGTAAAGCCTTGATCAACGGCGCATTCGTTTCAACTGCAGAAATATCTAAAGGTTTTAAACCCGAGATTGGCTCAGGCTTGGAGAGTGCCTCATCAATTTTACGGTATGCCTTGTTTAAACCATGTTTATCTATCCACGGTGAAGAAAGTGTCAGCCACCATTCGGCAGGTTCAACGTGCCAGAGCCACAGCGCTGCGACTAATTTAAAATCAGTTTTCGCCAGGCGCTGAATCAGCTCTGCACCGGCTTCGATCATTTTTTCGGTCAGCGCTTCTTTTACCAAAATTTCTTGAGCCATGATAAAACTCCATCTTGACGGTCAACGATGGCATTGTACAGTTTTTCTGCCAACTGTTGGGTTATGGTTTTATATCTTGCTGCTTCCGACCAAATGCGTAAGATACGCCAGTTTTCTGCAAAGGTAGCGTTCAAAGCGGTTTCCTCGTTCAACGCATCTTCCAATTTAGCGACTTTGATCAACTTTGTCAAGTCATGGGTGTAACTTTCCTCGGCTTGTTTTTTATCCGGAAAATCGTAGCGTTTCGTTTGCTTGGCGATGCAAGCTTTTATCGCGCATTCAACTGCGTATCCAGCGCGCCATCATAGCATCCGTTATCGAACAGAACCTTTGCTTCTTTGATGCGAATACGAGCTAATCGCTGAAAGTCAGTTCGATTCATGATTCAATCGCATTAAATTCAATTTTCGGCACAGACTCCGGAAAACTCGCCTGCGCATGCTCCTGCTGAATGTATGGCGGCACATCGTGAAGCAGCTTTTCAATATTCACCCCCAAACAACGCGCCGGCACTTGTGATAATTTGTCCACGCCCTTCTGCAACTGGCTCTGCATGCCCGCGCGATTGCCCATCCGATAATGATAAAAACCAGTGGCGATATTGACCAGGCCGTGAAAGAGATCGCGCTGCGTTTGCTCGCGCGCCTCCATCCACAATTCTTCGAGCGCATCGTGCGCCTCGAAGAAATACTCGCGATTGAAGAAGTTGATCCCTTCCTCCAGCCGTTCATGCAAATTTTCGATGTCTTCCACTTTAATTGCCTGAAATCAAAAAGAACAGACGGGGCGTCGGCGCTACAAATCAGCATACGTTTTCCGGTCAAATCCCACCATGCGTTGCTTGCCTTTCGCAACAATGGGCCGGCGAATCACGTTCGCGACTTGCAAAATGGCCGTAATCGCTTCTGCCTTGGTTGGCGGCTTCTCCTTCCAGCCGGAAGCTTTGAAAATTTTGTGGCGTGTGTTCAAAAAAGCGCTGACATTGTCAGTATCAATCAGCTCTTCCAACTCGGCTCTCGTCAACGGTTGTTTGGCGTAATCGCGCTCTGCCAATTCGACACCTTTTTCTCGCAAGAACCTTCTTGCCTTGCGGCAAGTGTCTCAGGTGGATTTGAAGAAGAATTTTACAGGCATGGTTACTTTCCTTGTGTTAATTGGATTAGTGGATCGATGGATTGTTGGATTTAATGGAGCATAAAAATCCAACAGTCCATTAATCCAGCGATCCATCAATCCCAGCTTTCGTCACTCCAACTTCACGCTGACGGCGAGCCCGTCCCGCACCGGCAGAATCGTCGTCCACAAATTTTCTGCTGACATGGCGAGTTGATTATATTCCAACACGCCTCGCGTATAAACATCCGGCTGCGGGTTATTAACGACTCGACCGTGCCACAAAGCATTGTCGGTGATCAACAAACCGCCAACGCGCAATTTGGGTAACGCCACTTCGAGCGCGCGTGGATAGTCGTCCTTATCAACGTCGTTGAGAATAATATCAAACGGCCCCTCGGTTTGCGAGAGAATTTTGATCGCGTCGCCTTTTTTAAATTCAACTTTGTGCAACAGACCGGCGGCTTTGAGATAATCTTCGGCAAGATCGATGTTGTTGCTCGCCGCCTCGGTGCAAATCACCTTGCCATCTTCCGGCAGCGCCAACGCGAACCAATACGCCGAATAGCCAAAACCGCTGCCCATCTCAAAAATCCGCTTCGCGCCGATCAGCTTGGTGTATTGATAAAGAATCCGCCCCACCTGCGGCCCGATGATGGGAAAGTTGCGGTCTTTCGCGAGCGTCTCCATCTCCTGCATGACGCGCGGGCGCTCGGGCAAAAGCTTGTCGAGATAGTTGTTGAGGTCGGGATGAAGGATTTCCATAAGCTAAAAAAATAAATTGTGTGAAGAACTATTGTCATTCTGTAAGTGGTGCGAAGTCCGACTTGGGCTGCAAGGTTTTGCAAAATTCAAAAAGTCGTCGTGCCCAAGTCGGACTTCACTTGCTCGCCGGCTTCACCGCATATTCATCAGCATGTTCGATGCAAGCTTTGCTTGACAAACGCACGGCTTCGGCAATGGCTTCTTTCGTTACACTACCTCGCCACTCTTCAACGATCTTGTCCCAAGACATGCCGTGGGCCAATTGAACTAACCCTTGCCAAACCATGATTCGCGTGCCGCGAAAGGTTGGTTTGCCATGACAAATATTAGGATCGGCGACGATGTAACGACCGAGAAGTTTGCGTTTCATAAGAATCACCTCTTCAACTTTCCAAAGCCACAATTTTTATACCTTTGTTGGTTTTCAAAAGGTAGTAGATAAGGTGCGCCGAATGAGAATACTTATTGTTATGTTCGTAGTCTTCCCTTACTAAGACAGCATAATCTAAGTAAATTTCCTTATATTGCTTGTCGACTAAAATAACGTATTTTAGAATTGAAGTAGCCATTTTTGAGCATTTCAGGTAACCACTTGATGAGCCACCTGCAATTTCTTGATTATCTAATTGTGTCTCAAAAAATCCGCTTTTATTTTTTGCCGAAACGGAATTATCACGAGCTAAAAATAGATTTATAATTTCATCTACGTCTGCTGTGGGCAAATTCCAACGCGTTGCCTCACTGAATTCTTCAAGGAAAGAGACAGTAGCTTTTAATTCCTTGATTTCCATTTCAAGCGAATAATCTGCTAAGGGAAAAAGTAACTTTGGAATAGCCTGGAGAACAGGACTGTCTATCTGTTCCTCGCTTTCTGCGAATCGGCGAAGAATAGCCTGAATCTCAGGGATAACTTTTTTCTCTCCACCGATTTTGTTTTCGTAGAAAATAATCTTCAAATCACCAACATCAAATGGCGGCTTAGTGTCTTTCGCAGCAATTAAAATGGTTTTATTCCGCAAAGAATGACGTACTCCGAGCTCATAAAATACGTTTGGGTTTAAGTCTGAAAGATCGGCAATAACGACATCAGAACTGAAGAGATAATCCAAGATCGTTCGTGTAATTGAGCCGGTTTGGCTCACAAAATCGGCGCGTACCGACTTATAAACTTGTTTACTATCAATCTTTAAGCCATCGATTGCAGGTTTGATGATATTTTCATATCGATTGAGGTAATCTTCGTACATCTCACCGCTGCCAATCGGCATGACAACAAAGCATGTTTTCAAAGCCTCTGATTTTGTAATTGTCCCTTCAAAGACGGGAGTACCCTCGCTACCGTGTTGATTAATTGTTTCCTCAACTTCCAACGCCCGTTTAATGGCATTTAAGTGATAATCCCAACTATCGCCCTTCACGAAGTAATCGCAAGCCCCTGCTCTCATGAATTTAACGATGTTGTTTTTATCTCGGTTTGCAGTTAGCATTATCACTCGGGTTGGTATCCGTCTCTCCTTAATTTTCAGTAATACTTCGTATCCATCCATACCTGACATTTTAGCGTCCAGCAAGATTAGATCAGGATGTTCCTGAGTGGCTAATCGAAGCCCTTCTGCGCCTCCATATGCTTTTAGAGCGTAATAGCCCTCTATTTCCAAAAGCTTGGCTGTCCCCATCGCTACAGACGGGTCATCATCAATTATGAGAATTTTTTCCTTACTCATTGTGATAATGCCTATGAAATAAATAATACAACAGATGACAGTCTGTGTTACTTACAAATTCCGATAATTCGGCCCGCTCCCTCCTTCTGGCGGCACCCAGGTGATGATTTCGTACGGATCCATGATGTCGCAGGTTTTGCAGTGCACGCAGTTGGAAGGATTCAAGTGCAAACGCTTTTTGCCGTTCTCTTCAACCATCTCGTAGACATTGGCCGGACAAAAGTGCCGGCACGGATTGCCGTATTCGACGACGCAACGATTGTTGCAAATATCATAGTCGGCAATCAACAAATGCGCCGGTTGATTTTCGTCGTGCAAATTATAGGCGTTGAAAACATCCGTCACTTTGTCGACCGTCAAGTGGCGGTCAAATTTCAGGTCGGCATATTTATCGTCCGGCTTTTGCTCGCCGTAATATTCAACGATTTTGTGCATGCGCGCGTGCCCTGGAACAGCGTGGCGGCGCTCTTTGAAGCCCCAGCCGCCGGTGACAAACTGCAAGCCGCCATTGACCATCGCCGCCAATAACCCTTTTTCAAAGCCTTGATGGAAATTGCGGACTTTGCGCAGCTCTTGATAGGCCCAACTATGCTTAAAACGTGCTTCGTAATCGCTTAACGTCGTCTCAGAGAAATCGTTTTTCTTGAGCGCCTCGACAATCGTTTCCGCCGCCAACATGCCGCTTTTCATGGCGAGATGAATGCCCTTTAATTTCATGCCATTCAGAAATCCGGCCGTGTCGCCGATGAGCAAACAGCCGTCGGTATACATTTTCGGCATCGCATACAGGCCGCCTTCCGGAATGGCCTTCGCGCCGTAGCTCACCATCTTGCCGTTCTGCAAAATCTTTTTCACCAGCGGGTGCGTCTTGAAACGCTGAAACTCATGATGCGGATCGAGAAACGGATCTTCATAATCGAGGCCGACCACTAAGCCGACGGAAACCAAATTGTCCGGCATGAAATAAATAAAGCCGCCGCCGAACGTTTTGGCGTCGAGCGGAAAACCCATCGTATGAATGACTTCGCCGGTGCGATTGAGGCCTGGCACTTCCCAAACTTCTTTGACGCCAATCGCATAAACCTGCGGGCTTTTGCCGCTATCGAGCTGCTTTTTGCCGATCAGCGTTTTGGCCAACGTGCCGCGCGGGCCTTCGCCGAGCACGGTCACTTTGGCGCGAATATCGACGCCAGGCTGGTAATTCGCTTTCGGCTTGCCTTCTTTGTCCAAGCCTTGATCGCGCGTCCGCACGCCAACAACAGTTTCATTTTCATACAACAATTCCGCCGCCGGAAATAACGGAAAGAGATTGAGACCGGCCTCTTCCACTTTTTGCCCGAGCCACGCGACGAGATTCTGCAGCGATAACACGTAACTGCCATGATTCTGCAACGGCGGCGGGGTGATCGGAAATTTCAGGTTCTTTTTCTCAGTGAGGAAATAAACCGTGTCCTTCGTCACTTCGGCTTTGGGAATGGTGCAGATCGTGTCAAAATCAGGATACAATTCGCGAATGGCGCGCGGAATAAACACCGCGCCGGAGAGCGCGTGCGAATGCACCTCCCTGCCCTTCTCGATGATGGTGATGGAAATGTTATCCATGCCATTGGCCGCAAGCTGCTTTTGCAAATGCAAAGCGCCGACCAAACTCGCGGGGCCGGCGCCGACAAAAAGCACATCAACTTCAAAAATTTCGCGCGTGGGGGACATAAACGTGATTTTCATTTGAGAGCGTTACAGGTATCACGTTAAACGTGTAACGTGTAACGTTCTTGTTAAGTTAAATCTTCGTTAAAACAAAATCGCCGAACCTCGCCCTCGGTCGCTGAGGCGAAAGTTTCTCAGCGCACTTCAGCGAAACTCGGCGAGAGATGATGATTTATTATTTTTTTTTTTTTTGAACACGGATGACGCGGATTGTCGCGGATCAAAGCATTAAAAAAAATCCGCATAAATCCGCCAAACCCGTGTCATCCGCGTTCAATGCTTTTACTTATCTATCAACTTCACCAAGAACGATGTCGATGCTGCCGATGTTGATGATCATATCCGCGATCATGCAGCCGCGGCTGATTTCGTCGAGCAGGCTGACATGGACGAAGCACGAGGAGCGGCAACGAACACGGTCGGCGATGTCGCTGCCGTTGGAGCGAACATGAAAGCCGATCTCGCCGCGGGGTGCCTCACTGCGGACGTAGCACTCGGCGCCGGCGGCAGGTTTCATGCGTCGCGGAATGGCTTCTTTCACATCGCCTTGTTCCGGACATTGCGGCAATGCCTGGCGCAAAATTTTGACCGCCTCTTCGATTTCACGAACTCTTACCCAGTAGCGATCAAACGCCGAGCCGATGGGGCCGTATTTCCCTTCGCCGGCTGGAACATCAAATTCGAATTGCGGATAAATGGAATACGGATCATCTTTGCGGCAATCCCATTTGATGCCGGAGCCGCGCAACACCGGGCCGGTCGCGCCGCAATTGATCGCCACTTCCGGCGGCAAAATGCCAACGTCGGCGGTGCGCTTGAGAAAGATGAGATTACCCGAAAGCAGCCGGTTGAACTCTTTCATATTGCGGTCGAATTCATCGAGAAACTCGGTTGCTTTTTTAATCCAACCGGAGGGCATGTCGCGACCTAGGCCGCCGATCCAAATATAGTTGTACAACATGCGCGCGCCGGAAAGCCACTCGAACAAATCGAGAATGCGCTCGCGATCACGGAAGGCCCAGAGAAACGGCGTGACCGCGCCGACGTCGAGGCCGAAGGTGCCGATGGCCATCAAGTGGCTGGCGATGCGCTGAAATTCGGCGCAGATAACGCGAATGTATTCGACCTTCTTCGGCAGCTCTTTGATGCCGAGCAATTTTTCAACGGCGAGACAATAGCCGTGATTCATGTTCATCGCCGCGAGATAATCGAGCCGGTCGGTGTAGGGAATCACTTCGTTCCAACCGACATTCTCGGCATGCTTTTCAAAATTGCGGTGCAAATAGCCGACGTGTGGCGTGACTTTCTTGACGATCTCGCCGTCGAGTACGAGTTCGAGGCGCAACACGCCGTGCGTTGACGGATGCTGCGGCCCCATGTTGACGATCATATCGTCGCCAGGAAAATTTTCGGTTTGCCGCGCTTTGATCAGCTCGTCACGACGTTGATCCAACGCGGCGGTGGGATCGAGATCGACGACCATCTCGCCATCGCCTTCAAAATAATAGCGCTGCTTTTTGAAAATATTTCCCAGTGCGCCGAATGTGGACATGGAGTTTCCTTTTCGATTTTTATTCATTCGCACACGGATGGCACAGATCGGACGGATTGCCACGGAAAAATTCAGCCACACACAAATGTCATTCCGAAGGAATCTTTTTACAGACTGGGATATCGTGCCGAGTTGAAAAATGATTCTTCCAGAATGACATGTTATTGGGGCCTAAAAGTGTTAATTTGTGAAAATCCGTTTTATCTGTGTCATCTGTGTTCAAAACTTAATTGACTGCGAAACCAGTATACGGCCTTTTCGATGGCGTATGAAAAGCGAGCACAATATCTTCTTTGGGAACGCCTAAAGCGACCAACTCATTCGCCATCCCGACTTCGGTTCCATCATACTGTATCCATATTTTGTCATTCTTAATGTCCATGTGGATGATGCAGCCGTATTGACGGCGATTGTTATGCCAACCGGCACGAACCAATTGATAATGGTCATGCTCTACGTCAACAATGATTTGCGTTTCTACATCCCCATACGCTAATTTATGACTGCCGTATTGTTTGAGCACGTCTTTAACGTAAACGCGATATTGCTCTACTTTAGCCATTCTCTGATCACCTCACTAGTCGTGTCATAAACAATGAGTTTGAGTTGATAACTTTGGATAGTTTCTTCGATAAACCTGAGCATAAAAAACGTATCATAAGTATCGGCAGGAACAGCCAGAAACAAAAGCCGTTCAGGCTCTTGCTCCTTTAAGGCTTTGCGGTAATTCAAATACTGTCCCAATGCTCCATGAAACTCGTTTATCGCCGATAAGCCCGCAAAGCTTTTCACCTCAACCGCGATTTTCTGCCCCTCCTTCTCAGCAGCGATGAGTATTTCCGCGCCCAAATCAATGGACATTTCGACTCCACCAACTTGGAGAGCAACAGAGGGTCGTGCGTGATCGTCCACCCCTCATGTTCGAGCGCATTTCTAACCAAATCGTGATAATTATCTTTCGCGGGCATGGTAATGAAAAAGTTATTTCATCAATGATGCGCAGCCACCGGAGCCGCTTCTTTCTTCGGCGCTGCTGCGGCTTTCGCGGCTTTGGCAGCGGCGGCGGCGGCTTCTTCTGCGGCTTGCTCGGCCAGCATCTTCATCGCCAGCGCCGGCTCGTATTTCGAGAAATGATAAATGCCGTTGCTGCGCTCGTACACCGAGGCTTCGAATTTATCGGTCATGTACAAGCATTCGGTCGGGCAAACGGTGGTACACAAATCGCAATAGCAGCATTTGAACATATCAATGTCGAAGCGCACCAAATGTTGTCGAATCGGATTGCCGGTTGAGGCTTTGCCGAGGTCTTCGGTGGGCTTCACTTTCACGGTGTCGATGTAGATGCAATTGACCGGACAAATGCGCGCGCATTTGAAGCAGCCGATGCAATCATCGAAATTCATGAACAACTGCTGGCGGGTGCCGGCGGGCAGATTGAACCGCACGTGCGGATATTGCAACGTGGTCGGGCGACGGAACACGTGGTTCCACGTTTCACGCATGCCGATAAGCGCGGTGAACACGCCTCGCCAGACATCGAGAAAATATTGGCGCATAATGATTTCAGATTGCTCGTTACTGTTTCCCAGAGATAAATCTCTGGGCTATTTTCATTTCGTCCCTTCGGGACTGTTCACTCGTCACTGACTGTTCTTTTCTACTGACTTGCCATTGTCACTTACAACGGGTAGTCGCTTTTCAAACTGAAAAACAAAATGCCCGCGCTCGGGATTGGCGGCCAACGTATCGAAATTGTTCCAATCTTCTTTGTACGGCACGCGAATGCCGTGATAATATTCCTGTACGACGTAGTCTTTGAGCAGCGGCCACCCTTCCCAATCGTCCGGACAGAGAATGCGGCGATGATCGGGATGGCCATCAAAGGTGATGCCGAACAGATCATAAACTTCGCGCTCGTGCCAATCCGCCGTGCGCCACAAAAGCGCCACGGTCGGAAGGTGGCTGCCCTCGCGAGCAACTTCGGCTTTAATCGTAAACCAATGGCGATGTTTGAAGGAGAACAGATGATAAATCACCACGAGATTCTTGCCGGCGCCGAGATCATAGCCGGAAAGGTTGTGGCACATGTCAAAATATAGTTCCGCATCTTCTTTTAAAAATTTGCAGACATCGTAAACAACTTCCGGAGCGATTTTGGCAACGGGATTGAATGCGTCTTTGGCAAAATCCAAGATCTTGTCACCAAACTGGGCTTTGAGTTTTTCGGTTATCAGGTCGGGGGTCATATTGGTTTCTCTGTTTTAATCCGTAGTAGTGCCTTTAGGTGCCAAGGTTTGCTCCTAAAGGAGCTACTACAAACTAAGCGACTTTTTCCTCGAATTTGCGGCGCAGCAAACTTTCGTGGCGTATTTTTTCTTGCAATTTGAGCAGGCCGTCAATCAACGCTTCGGGACGCGGCGGGCAGCCGGGAACGTAAATATCGACCGGCACGATTTGATCGACGCCTTTCAGCACGTGATAGCCGTGCTTCCAATACGGGCCGCCGCAAGTGGCGCAACTGCCCATCGACATCACATATTTCGGCTCCGGCATTTGCTCGTACAAACGTTTGACACGCTCAGCCATTTTGATGGTCACCGTGCCGGCGACGATCATCAAATCGGTCTGGCGCGGGCTCGGGCGAAACACGCCGGCGCCGAAGCGGTCGAGATCATATTTGGAAGCGCCGACCGCCATCATTTCAATCGCGCAGCAGGCCAGGCCAAAAGTCATGGGCCAAATCGAGGACAGGCGGGCCCAATTCAGGATGGTATCAACGGAAGTGACGACAACATTGTCACCGTACTGCCCTTCATCCAAAAAACGTTTCTCTTTTGGAAGCAGCGGCTGCAGGGTTCTGCCCATTATCCTCCTCCTTTGTATATGTAAATGTAGTCCTGCCCCCTTGTGGGGCGCTTTTGCAAATGGAATGTGCTTGCCTTCAACAGCCGCCCATAAGGGGCGGGGACTACAATGAATACCGAAACAATATAAAAAATTTTTCGCCGAATAGCAAGTCGGTAGTCACGAAATATATGAAAAAATCTACGTCTTCTTAAATGATGAAAATCGGAGTGCAACGGTTTACCGTTGTAGTGCTGGGCATAGACACGCCATGCTAAAGCATTGCACTCCGGTTCACCTTCGTGGTAAGTGGCATGCTTGTTCTTCGATGAGTCGCAACAGCCGACGTGCCCACAGGTCAGGCACAGGCGCAACTGCACCCAGGTGTCCCCGATCGCGAGACACTCCTCGCAGCCTTTCGCGCTTGGGGTAACGGTCGGATTTGGCTCAGATGAGCGCATGTGTTCGCCATTGTTATTCTCCTTTATTAGGGTGTGATTCGTAGCTGAATTTTGTACGTGGATTGCCTATTCGCAAGAATTAGTGGCGCGCCTCACATAACTCCGCTAGGAGTGAAACGTTTATAGACGTGAGGCTTTTAGATGTTCATGAACTCCGAGGAGTGGCATGTAAATTTTCTTGATTTGAACAATCTTCATATTGAAAATCAAACATGTCACTCCTTTGGAGTTTGTGGAAATCTTGCGCGGTGCTTGTTATAAACATCGCACTCCTAGCGGAGTTGAAAGAGAATTTTTCATGCAAGATTTTCTTGCACACCCTCTTTTGGCTCATAGGCGTTTCTCCTTTCATTGCTTCCCTGTTCACTTGCCCTTTTTGGCTATGAGGCCTTGCCTTCTTCAAGGGCAAGCAGAATGTGATCCAGAAAATGCGCTTCCGGCAAGGCGCCGGTGACGGCGGGTTTGTCATTGACGACCGTCAGCGGCACGCTTCTCACGCCGTAACGATGTGAAAGCTGTGGAAACTCAGTGGCTTCCACCATGTCCGCCACCCCCTTGTCGCTCTCCATTGCGAACTGATGCGCCAGGCGCACGGCCTGGGGACAGTGCGGTCAAGTCGGCGTTGTGAAGACCTGCAAATGCAACGGCATCGTCAGCGCCGCCAGTTTTTTTCTAGAGTCCTCCGCAAGCCCAGAATCCCTTTTCGACACCATGACCAGATCTTCGAGCAAGGTGGCAAATTCATAGCCGGAAGGGATGCCGTAAAATCGAATGCCATAATCCTTGTCACCCACCAGCACGGTGGCCGGGATTTTGTCGATGTTATATTTCGCGACCTGATCTTTGTTTTCGACAAAATCATGGACTTCAACGCTGAGCTTGCCGGACAAGGCGGCAAGCTCTTCGATGAGTTCTCTCGTCTCCTGGCAGGAGTCGCATTCGAACTTTTGCGTGAAATTGATGATCTTGACCGGTTGGTCCAGCGCCGTGAATTGCTTGATGATCGCGGCGCGATCGTTTTCGCGAAGTAGAGACATGACGATTCTCCTTTCTTGTAGTGGCAAAAATTTTTACCTTGATCTTGGGTTAAGTTCATAGACCAGGATCAGGCTGGCGCCGAGGCGGGGGCCTCGGCATGCTGAGCCGTATCGGGCGCTTGCTCCGTCCGGGCTCGCGGGAGCAGGATGAGCACTCCCAGCACTCCCGCGAGCAGTGACGCGATGAAGATCGCGATCTTCGCCGCTGCGAAATCCGCGGCGGCGAACGCCTGGCCTGCGATGAAAAGCGACATGGTGAAGCCGATGCCCGCCAGCGCGCCGGCGCCCGCCAGTTGTCGCCACGTATAATCTGCCGGCTTCACGGCGAGGCGGAGCCGCACTGCAATCCAGGCGCCGAGCACGATGCCGATCGGCTTCCCGAGCACGAGTGCCGTGATGATCGCGAGCATCAGCCCGCCGTGCCCGGCGAGCACACTGGACGACCAGGCGACCCCGGCGTTGGCGAGCGCGAAGACCGGCAGCACCGCATAGCTCGACCAGGGCTCGATCGAGCGCAGCAGCTTGTCCGCCGGAGACTCGATGCGGGCGTGGATGGCGTCGATAGCCTCAAGCGCCGGTTTGGAAGGGCCGTGCCGCATCAGCGCCTCTCCGCGCCGGCTCGTCTCCGACTGAATGAACATCTCGGCCTGCGCGAGCAGCGTGTGCAGATTCGCCGGGGGCCGCGTCGGAATCACTACGGCGAGGATAACCCCGGCCAGCGTAGCATGCAGCCCAGCCTCGTGCAACACGACCCAGAGCACGACGCCGAGCACCGCGTATGGGAGCGTGCGGTACACGCCCCACCAGTTGAGCATCACAAGGACTCCGGTGACTGCCACCGAAGCGACGATGTAACCGAAGTGAATCTCGCCGGAATAGAAGATGGCGACGACAGCAATAGCAACGAGATCATCCATGATGACCGCCGCAGTCAGGAAGACGCGCAGGTCGATCGGAACGCGGTCGCCCAGCAACACGATCAGCGCGATCGCGAACGCGGTATCGGTCGCGATGGGGACGCCCCAGCCCGGCGTGAGCGGGCCCGGCGGCGTCAGCGTGAGGTAGATGAGTGCGGGGACAATCATCCCGCCGATCGCCGCAGCAATCGGAAACGCCGCCGCGCTGCGCGTCGCGAGCCGGCCGACGGTGAACTCGCGCTTGACCTCGAGTCCGACCACGAGAAAGAAGATGGTCAGCAGCCCGTGGTTGACCCAGTCCACGACCGGCAGCGTGAAGGCGCGCTCCCCAAGGTGGAATCCGAATGGCGAATGCCACCACGCGTCAAAGGCGGGCCCGGCCGGGGTGTTGCTCAAGATCACCGCGAGCACGGTCATGAACAGCAGGAGCAGACCGGTCGATGGGGCCCACCGGACGAAGTTCACGCTTGCCATGTGCAGGCGGTGACCAAGCGAGCCGAGCATCGCCTCTGCAAGCGAGCTTTCGTCCCATGTGCCGTCGTAGCGACGGCCATTGATGAAAAAGGTGGGGGTCACCGCCGCACCGCTGCGCAATCCGCTCCGTGCGTCGTCCCGGACTCTCACGGCGGCCGCTCGCGCCGCAGCCGGGTCCCAGTCGTCGCGCCGCGGCACACCGAGTTCCGCAGCGATCAGGTCCAGATCGCCGGGGCCGAATTCCGGTCCGCGACGCATCAGCGCGTCGTGCACCTGCCAGAAACTTCCGTCGCTGCCGGAGGCATACTCCGCCAACTCCGCCGCAGGCATGGCCTGGTCGCGACCAGTGATGGGCAGATGCCGGAAGACGTACCGTATACTGCTCCCGAAACGATCACGCAGTTGTGCGACCACCTCGTGCGCGGCGTGACAGTACCCGCAGGCATAACTGCCGTACTCGACGAGCGTCATCTCCGCCCCGGAATCTCCGAGGACATGATCGCGTTCGGCATCCACCGGAGGATGCAGCCTGTTCGGTCTTGGTCTTGAACCAGCCATATCAGCGACGGCTCCAGTTAGCAGTGAGTTGCACGAACGACGGGTCCAGTTCGTGGATCGACTTGACGCCGAGGAACGCGAGTCCCTCGGCGATTTGCTGGCGGAACAGCTCGAGAATGTGCCGCTTCATGATGACCTCGGCGGATTGGCCACGAGTCCGGCGGTCTCGCCGCCATCGGCGATAAACTCCGCGCCCGTGCAGAAGGACGACTCGTCACTCGCCAGGAACAGCACCAGGTTCGCCACCTCCGTCGGGTCCGCGGTTCGGTCCATGGCAACATGGCGTGTGTCCTCTGTGATCGAGCTGGTCATGGGCGTGCGGATGACGCCCGGATGGACGGAGTTGACCCGGATGCCGTACTTGCCGACATCGAGCGCGACCGCCTTGCTCAACCCACGCACACCGAACTTAGACGCGGTGTAGCCCGGCAAAGCGGGATAGCCCTGGATGCCCGCCGTGGACGAGATGTTGATGATCGATCCGCCGTTCGCCTGCTTGATCGAGGGCACCGCGGCCTTGATGCCGTTGAAGACGCCGGTGAGGTTGATGGCGATGATCTTGTCCCAGTCGGCGTGGCTGTACTCCTCGATGGGGCCGAAGTTCGCGATGCCGGCGTTGTTCACCAGCACGTTGAGCTTCCCGTACGTCTTGACCGCCATCGCCACTGCCGCGTCCCAGTCGCTCGGCTTGGTCACGTCGAGATGCACGTAGGTCACGGACGGGCCAAGCTCCTTTGCCAGCGCCTGGCCTTCCTTATCCAAGAGGTCGCCAATCACCACCTTCGCGCCCTCGGCGATCATCGCCCGCGCATGGGCCGCGCCCATGCCCCGAGCTCCACCACTGATCAACACAACTTTTCCATTCAATCGAGCCATGACTCTGTTCTCCTTTCATATTAAAGTGTGTTTGTTTCACCAAAAGCATTCAGAAGATAGAAAGATGGAGGGCAGAAAAAATGTTTGCCGTCTGCTCTATGCCATCCCTGGCCTGCGGCGTGAGCATGTCCCATAAATATTTCACTGGACACAGAGAGAAAAATTTAGTATATTACCGGTGTGAGGATCGCTGGTCAAAATTTCACGCCGGAAGTCATCGGGAAGATTC